>SXGT01242477.1_pt1 | contig 22680 bp, 28 predicted proteins | sample 3176221 | NCBI WGS metagenome assembly SXGT01 (sample SAMN11356862, study PRJNA531348) | freshwater metagenome | isolation source: freshwater sample F1-120 | place: China: Fuxian Lake, Yuxi | collected 2017-12-25
ACCGCCACCACCACCGGAAGGACCGGGATAGTTGCTGCCGGAAGGACCAGAATATCCGCCACCATAGCTACCAGAAGGCGTCTGAGTTGTCGTCCCGCCGCTTGACGATGCCTGAGCCGCTTGCAGATATCTCAACTGAATATCCACCTCGCCTTGAATTGTATCCACTTGCTCTTGCAATTGAGACAATAGCATCTGTTCCCCTGGTGTTCCCCTTGATTGTGCGACATCAAGTGCGTCTTTAGCGTTTTTGAGTTCAGCTTTTGCATTAAAGAAAGCATTAACATTGACCATTCCCCCAGATTTAGAAACGGACAGTGCTTTGAATGCAGCAGCAATGGCGTCTCGAGTTTCTTGAATAGCCTCGCCGCTCTGAGCCGCCTGAATGGCAGCAGGACTCGCGATGCCGGTGTTTACAGGCTTATTGGCAGGTTGAACGTAGCCGCTGCCGGAAGGACCACCGTAGCTGGCAGAGGGAGTTGTTGTAGCCATCCGCCTCTCAGCATCCTCGCGCTCATCCTTGGTCATTGCTCCGCTCTGAGCGGCCTGAATGGCAGCAGGACTCGCGATGCCGGTGTTTACAGGCTTTGATGTCACCGACATGGGCAACGGGTACTGCTGCTCTGGTGCGGCCGTAGACAGTTGCGCCGAGGGAACAATTTGTCTGGGGGTTGAGGTAGCTTGTAAGGCCATCCGCCTCTCAGCATCCTCACGCTCGTCCTTGGTCTTTGAAGCCTCAATCACCGCCTGACTCGCAACGCCAGTGCCGACAGCACCGCCAGCGGGACCGTCGTAAGCAATTCGACCAATGAACCCCAATTGGTAATCCCAGACGGTTTCGATGCCTTCAGCAGGATCGCCAGCAACGATCTCGTTTCCAGCAATCAAGGTCCAAGCAGACTTGTAACGAACCCCATTCCAGGTCCACTCAACGGTTCCTTGATTTTGACCGTCTTTATCCGCTCCACGGCTGGTGCTGGCGACGATGTCGAACCCGCCCTCTTTTGAAAGCGGATCACCTCCCCAGTTTCGGAACCGACCCTGGAACTGAATCTTGAGCGGTTCTGGAGTGGATTGATTTACGGCAACCCAGTCTCGACCATCGATGTCGAAGACCCAGTACTGCCAGTTGATGTCGTGACCTTTGAATGAGATTCCCATAAAATTATTTCGATTTGCTGAAATATCCTAATGCAAGCATGACTCCGCCAGCTATGGCGGGTAATAAAGTCAACCCTCTTAGCGGGTCGTCTTTGCTAGAAATGTAATAATAGCCTCCAATTGCCACAAGAATTGACCCACCGCCAGTGAGCGTCTTCTTGCGCGTTTTCTTGTTGAGGAGCAGGTATCCGAGTGCAGCGGCAGGGACCAGCACTTGAGGCTTGGCATACCACTTTTGAGCGGTTTGATATTGTTGAAGTTGGTCTCCCATAAAATTTTAGTGAACCGCGATGACGATGTGTTTTCTGACATTGAGTTCGCCGCAGGCGTGTTTGCCGTAGCCGCCCTTCTCTACAACCGCTTTCCAATCAGCGGTGCCGATTTTCTTGCCCAGGCAGGCGTAGCACTTGCCAGGACACGGGAAAACATTTTCGAGACCTTCGTCTCGAGCTTTCCAAATCACATCCTGCATATGCTGCTTCCATTGGGTCGCAATCGATTCGTGATACCGAGGGTCTGCCTCGTCCTTGGCGAGCTTCTCGGAGATCTTGGGCATAACCGATTTAATCGGTTCCAGGGTCGTCTTCTTGTTCTTGGTGACCTCCTGCATGATCACCTTTCCTTGGGCATCTCGCCGGTAGACGTCCTTGATAGCAATGAACCGACCGCGAACGCACTTTAGCTGCAACATCCGGTCGGACATCTTGCGGTAGATCTCGCCGCCCAAAGTCTCCCACATGGTCCCGTTAGACAGATTCAGGACGTAGTTCTCCGGCCAGTTCCCGCCGTGTTTCTCGTCGTATTTGACGAAGATATGCCAGGACTTGCTGTAGCCGTAGAACTGCATCTCTGGAAACCGCCGACAGGTGTGCATCCAGAATTCCAAGGTCTCGAGGGAATCAAAATCGCCATCGACAAAGAGTCGGACCACCGCTTTTGGATTTCGTTTCTCCACCCGCATCAAATCCCGCTCGATGTGACTCTTGTCGGAGATCCGAGTCAGGATCGTGTTCTGAAGCTGTCGCAGGTACGGATAGACCTGACGCCAACCCGACAGGCTGTAACAGTATGCTTTGTGCGGGGTGGACGAGATGTTCCGGTACGGATCACCATTCTTGTCTATCTTGATTGCCGCAGGCCGTTCGTCCCAGCACTTGCCGGCACCAGGGCAGGTAATACCTGGGACCGTGGACCATTGATAGAAGGGCAGCTTGATCGACCCCTCGGTGAAGATTGTGAATGGCGGCTCTTTGTTTACGGGATCTTTGAGCCACTCGATCATCTGATTGACCGGCTTCCAGTAGGCACTTGTGAGGTGCAGGTTCTTTACCTGCTCCTTGGGCACGATCATCTTTGGATCGGGCTTCTTGCCTGAAGCCTCTTTGGTGCGGATGTAGTTGGCGATCCGCTTGCGTTCCATTTCTGCCCACACTTCCGGGGTGATGGCCGCAGCGTTGCGCTTGAGCGTTGTCAGCATTCGAGCCAATGCCTTCCGCATCTGCTCGAGGCTCTTGGCAGTCGCAGCCTGCATGGCAGCGTCAGCCATCGGCTGAATGGCAATAGCCATCGCACCAATCGGCACCCAATACTTGTTGGAGACCCCTGGCAGCAGACCAGCCGGGTTCACCCGCTCGTAGACCTGCTCGAGTTCCTCGATGGGCTCTTGGTTTGCGGAATAGGATTCCGCAGTCGTCACGTTGTTTGCGGCCGCAGTCCGCATGATCTCCTCCTCGGTGTTGTCACCGAAAGGGATCACGTTAAAAATGGAGCGGCGTTTACGCGTCGAGGTTGCGGTCATTGAAAGGATTCCTACGGGTTTGTGATCTGCTCAAGGAAACGGCGATCCGCTGGCGGACGGGGTTGTTGCGGTAGACACTTCCAGAAGATCCATCCCACACGCCAATTATCTGACCAGTATTACGGTTGTGAGCCCCTTGAGGCTCGGACAACTCACTTTGGGGAACCCCGCCAGCCCTTCTGACAGCAGAAGTCCATGCGCCAAAACTGTTGTATTCACCGCTGTCAGATTTGGGACGACGTTTGCCAAACGTGTATCTACCTTGCTCGTTAGGAACCTTCTCCTTCCAACCCCGTGAAGCGCGATATGCCCGCATCTTTTCAATGTGGGCGGCACTCCTCTTTTTCATCTCCTCTTGAGTAAGCCTGACAGGAGCCACATATTGCCGACTCCGCTGTCCCGGCTTCAGCTTCATGGGCTTAATTATGGCGGGATTCGTTTTCGTCCTCCTGAGGATAGGCAAATTTCCCTTGAGCTTCTCTTCCACCTTGAACAGCAAAGCGTCATCGATATCTGAACCCATATCAAAGCGACCCTCAAGGTAGTCAGTGGCCTTTTTGATGTTTTTGGCGGTCGGCTTCTTGACCATCATCTCAGAGATCACATAGACCAACTTTTCGGCCCTTTCGCGCTCTGTCATCACCTTTTTCAACTTTGGTAATTTCATTCTAAATCCCTTCTGAGTTTCTCAGTGTTTATCCGCGCTACTTCCGGGTTCATCGGTCCCTGCACCAGGAGCATCCCCTGATACCGAGTCGCCTTGCGAAAATGATCTTGCAATCCGCTGGGCTCTTCGCCGGATTGAATCACAAGGACACCGTCGTCGTCCAGAAGCCCTTCGATCTCGGTGAGAGCTTCCTTGGTCAGCGGCTTGTCGGTGTGGACCATGTCCCACAGTCGATAGAGGTCTTCGCCCTGGGCTCGGTCGTAGTCGAGAACCCGGTCGCCGGGTTCCAAGATGCGGGAGAGTTTGGTGCGGATCATGGAGCGTGTGACGGGGTTCGTTTTACCTTTGCTGATCTTGATGGAGGCACCGTTGAGCGATCCGTTCTTCTGGACAGTGAAGCCCGGTCCCAAGACCTCTTTTGCATACCGCTCCAGTTCCGCTTGCGTGAATCCTTTCTGGTAGCGTTGTTCCTCACCTTCATCGATTAGATACCCACCTTCCTCAAGGTGCGGGATCTTGGTGGTGGATTTCTCAACGTCACTCCGGCTGCGGCCAGTGATGAGCGCAACTCCATTCGGCCGCAGAATCCGATCCACCTCTTGGAAGAGGAATTTCCTCATGTCGGGCTCCACCACATTGATGACCGAGAACGAGACCAGGGAGTCGTAGCTGGAACTCGGGATCTTTGCGCTGTCGGTGTAGGTGGGCGGTCGTTTGCCTTTCCACTTTTTCGGGTACGGCTCAAAGGAATCCACCGAAAGTCCCTCAGCCCGGAGCGTATCGGTTCCAACACCGAGACCGGCACCGTAGTCGATTACCTTGCCAGTCAGCATCTTGGCTGCTTTAGCGTAGGTCTTCTTGGTCCCTTCGATCTGGGTCATGGAAGACCTGGGGTCCATCGGATTGGTCTTCATCGGATTGCGGATATCGGGATCGGTAGGGTCGAAAGTTCCTCGGTTCCCGATTGCAGATTTGATGCTGGGGGAGTTGAAGGCAGCGATGCCGGTGGGTTCGTTTTTAGATCCCTTCTCAAAATCAAGAAATCCATCAAACCCTGCCTCTATCATCCGTTTAACTACGGCAGCCTTCTCTAGCTGATACCATGTCCAACCATTTGGACCCTTTACATCGCCATCTCGCTTTAGAATAAATTCAAACTCAATCTCGTCTCGGTCTTCCTTCTTTCGGACGTCGAACAGCTTCTTGAGGCTGAGGTAGACGGGATAGATGGTCGCATACCTTTTCTTCTCATCATCTACCTCGTCATCATATTCCTGGGAACTATATTGCATCGCAAACTCCTCCGCGAATTTGGGATCGAACGCGAAGTGACCAGCAATCTGACTTCGACTGCGAAAGCTCCTGAACTCGCCCAGGTTCGTGAACCCGGTGCCATGATACATGATCCGAGGCTTGCCACTTTGAGTAACGACAACCGACCCATTGAACCACCGCTTGAATTCTGGCGTGTCGATTTGCGGCGACTTCGCTTTTGCGCCCTGGGCAGGAGGCAAATCTTCCGGGGTTGCCGGATTCCTGAATTCCTTGGTCTTCATCGCAATCCTTCTCGGCTGTCGGCTGAACTGCCCAGGAGCAGACCGCTTGGTGTAGGGATTCAGCCGTCGAGCCACAATCCCCCTCGACTCCACCTGCCGAGGCTCGACCGTTTCCACCTGCATAAGAGGGTAGCCGTACCTCAAGCGATCCTTGATGTCGAAGGCACTGCCCGGTGCAACACGGTGCTTGGACTGATCCCGGCGAAACTTGGCGATTGAGTCATAGAATATCGGCTCACCGACGGTTGCATAACCGACGAGGGTCGCCTTACCGACGCCTGTGCGGACAATCCCCACCCGCTTGCCGATGTAGGGATCGAGACTGCGGGTAGATCGCGTCTCGATGGTCTTCTCACCCCGGAGGATCTGGCCGGTGAAATCTTGGGTGCTGTCGTTGATGTTGATGCCCATCAACTGGCGGGGATTGCGGATGTCCTCACTCCGATTGTCAAACCGCTGACTCAGCGGAATGACGTTGCCGTTGTCGTCGTAAGTGATGGGGTCGGCGGACTTGATTTGAGAGGGGTTAAACGTGACATATACGTCAGCGACTTGATCTGGGACTCCCGCTGGCACATCACGCACGTTTCGGATAATTACGCCATCGTTACCATCGCGTTTTGCCTTCACCAATGCAGAAGGACTTGTGATGGTCCAATGCTCTCCTTTGGCGTCTACTTCAAGCGGATTGATCATTCGCAAGTAGGCATCAACAACGCGAACTCCATAACCTGCCGCCACATCCTTATTGTTCGTGAAATAGGTGGTTCCCTTTTCGGCGGCGAACCGATAGTTCCAAGTACCGGCAAACTTGTAGAATCGCTTTACAGATTGCGTCCCGTGATACACCGGACCAATTGTATACCCAGCCGCTTTCGCAGCTTCGTCTACCATCTGCCGGGTGGGTGCACTCACTTCCACCACCCCCTCACCCTCTCAGCCGCCCCAGGCTTCGCCATGTGATCCAACACCGCGCCAGTAACGCCTCGAGCGACCCCTTCTGAGATCGCCTTGATCACACCTCTTGATCCTTCGCCCATAGCAGCACCGATGCCTGGATCAATGCGGTGCTGATCAGCGTGTTTCTCGTTAGATTTCTTCGTTCGCCAGAAAGCCATAAGCCAGTGCCGACAATTGCAGACCGCAACAAATACGTCCCCAGAATTCCCACCACATCCTTCTGAATTGCCACCTCACCCGAGGGCAGGCTGGCGACCGGCTCGTCCATGTGAGTGGCAGTCCAGGCCGTTACAAACGCCTGCACCGCCAGCGATCCGTAGAGGGCCTTCTTCCAGATGTTCTTCTTCTCGCCGGCCAGACTCAGACCGCTGCGAATCAAGAGAGTTCGACGCAGAACCCAGTAGGCACTGTCGGTATAGTTCTCACCCTTGATGAGCTTTCGGGCTGCGACACTGGAAGGAAATGCGGTCATGCGATTCGGTCTAGCCCGCTCATACTAGCGACCTGGAGCTTCTGGCCCATGATCTTCTCGATTGCACCCCGCTGGGTGATAAGCCACGGGAACGTACCAACGGTGAACCCGCGATCTGGTCCCGTGTACCATGCGCCCAAGAGAACGAGTTCGTCGCCCAGCATCGCGAAGATCGGGTTGCCTGAATCCCCACCGATAATGGGATCGCCGAAAGCTCGGGCGACTTCAAAAGCCGGAATATTCACCCCAGCAAGTCCTAACGAGATGTTGACGACATCAGCAGTCGAAACCTTGCGATCTTGACCGCTGTAGAGGACCGGCAGGACGAAAGAGTAATTAGTCCCGGTCACACCCATCTTGTTGAAGCTCTCGGCCTTGTTGGCAATGTACTGAGTCCAGTTGTCCGGCAGCACTCGATAGACGTTCAGGCTGGGGTCAGCGTCTCGGTCGAGGGTTCCAATTGCGATGTCCGTATCACCCACCTGCTGCACGTTTGTCACCTTGTAGGTGAAGGTCCGGCTGTCTTTGTTTGCGAAAAAGATATCGAACGGTCGGTCGGGGTACGGAACGTGATTGGCGAGCAGAACGTGCCTGCGGCTAATCAGGGTGCCGCCGCCGACGCCGCCCAGGCCATTGATGCCTGCGGCAACTCCCGTCCAATTGAACACCCGCACCCAGGAGGCCGGGTTGCGAATCCAAGAGAAGGTGGCTTGCGTGAACCCACTGAAGAGCCGGCGATCCGCTCCTGGGATCATCAGCTTGATCAGTGTCGATTTGATTCCGCTCACCCAGTTGGGGCGGACCTTGTTGCCAAAGATAAAGAGTCCCAAAATGCCTAGGAGTATGAGGTAATTCATTTTCGCGGCAAAACATACCACCCGGCGGGTAGTACAACTTTGTTGGAAGAGGGGACCGGCTTGCCGGTTGCGTCGAAGGCGTAGACCTTGGCGCGAACCGGCTCCGCTAACTGCACCGGCTGACCGTCAGGGACGAGGATCACTCGGGTCTGACACCCTATGCTTTGCAGCATCGATAGCAGCACCAAGCTCCGCCTGGAGATCAGGAGGAGCTTTGCTTTGCTGTACACTCGGTGGAGGTGTTTCACGCAGCCAATCGAGGAAGGCTTTGACGATGCCGTAGACCCAGTTCAAGCAGCGGGAGGGGGAGTGGGTGCGGTGGCCTTCTTGTTCTTGGTCATCGACCAGACAACTCCGATGAGGGTCACAACAGCACCGACCAGTTCGCCGATTTGATCTGCGGACGCCAGCCCTTTTGCGACGAGAAATCCGCCAGCGGCAGTGAGACCATGACGGATGAGAGACGAGAGATTGGGATTCATTTGTTTCGATTGCTCCAGATATCGAGGACGTTTTTGATGATGACACTGAGTGCGGCCAGCGAGCCCAAGGTGATGCTGATGTGAGCCAGCACCGGGTCGGGGACGATATTGGCAAGCAAGAGACCGCCAGCAGGCCCACCGACCCCAATGCTGAGATCGCGAATGGAGTCGGTGAGGTGCATGAATTATTCGGCGGTTTGGACTTGGACGGGAGGGTTCAGCTTTTTGAATTCCTCATCCTGCCGGATGAGTTCGCTGATGATGACCACCGCCGTCCGGGCGACTTTGAAGTCGCCCTGTCGTCTGGCGACTTCAAGGGCAGTGATCAGGTTGTTGGCGGAGGTTTCGTCTAGGGTGAGCGTCAGAGTTTGCATGGATGGATGGATGTTAGTTTACGGGAGCGGAAAGGTCGGGGGCGGGGGGCTCGGGGGCCGGAGCCCACGGGAGCGGAAAGCTCTGCGGGGAAACAGGCGGGTTGATCTGGTTCTCGATCTGAGCGTCCAGATTGGCGTAGATGCTGGCGACACCGTTCTCACCGAGGTCATCCTGCACCCAGCCGATGACGATGTCATTGGTGAGGTCAGGGTACGGGATGAACGGCACGGCAGGGTCCAGCGGGGTCTGCTGGATGCTGCTGATGTTGGCCGTGTGACCCGCACCGTCATCAGCGGTGACGGTGTACAGGACGGTGGTGATGACATCGGTCTGCCCCTCGTATTGAGGGTATCCGATGAGTTGAGTGGCGGTCCAAGTGTAGGTGTTTGACATATCAGTTTCCGTAGACAGGGATTTTGACGTAGCTGCCGTTGAGATAGATGCGGATGAAACCGCAGTTGGGAGGAAGCGAACCAGAACTCAAGGCAGAGGCAGTGGTGAAGTATCCGGTCGGGGTTCCGGTGGTCGCAACCCACTGTCCGTTTGATCCAATCACCAATTCATTGCTATTGGTGGCAGCAGGCGCAACCGATGATCGTCCAATGAAGATGTTTGATGCACCAGTTGTATTGGTTGCCCCAGCATTGTCTCCAAGTGCAGTGTTGCTGCCCCCTGTAGACAATCCAAGAGACGCATTTCCAATTGCGGTATTACCAACTCCAGTAAGATTTGCAGCCAGTGAAGCGGTTCCAACTGCGGTGTTGTTGTTTCCGACGGTGTTTGCATTTAGAGAGTTTACTCCGACTGCAACATTGCTGCTTTGAGTATTGGCCTGAAGCGCACCATTTCCAATTGCAATGTTGTTTGAATGTATTGTAGCATTCAAAAGCGCATTGGGACCAAGTCCCACGTTGGAACTACCTGTCGTGATATTGTAACAAGCCGCTTGACCTAGTGCGATGTTGTAATTTGCAGTAGACAGAGCGCGGAACGTATCCCGACCGATGCCGATGTTGTCCTGTCCAGTAACCGATCCAACAGTAACGTATCCGGCATTCGTTCCAATGAACGTGTTGTAAGCACCAGTAGTGATGCGGCGACCAGTGGCAGGACCAATTCCGATGTTGTTCGATCCAGACAAAACGCCACCACCATCGGCATACAACGCACCGTCACCGATAGCAATGTTCGATGAACCAGTAATTAAGTTGGAGCCATTCATCGCATTCAAACCGATTGCGATGTTGATGGTTCCGGTGCTTATATTAGTAGCCGATGATTGTCCGATACCGATGTTGTTTCCACCAGTTGACAAGCTGCGCGAAGAACTGTTGCCAATGCCGACATTGTTACTTCCAGTGATGTCAGATGTACTAAACCCAGCGGCATCTCCAATGAAAACATTCGATCCACCAGTGGTCAAACCCCGCCCAGTATTGACGCCAATACCGATGTTGTTCGGTCCAGTCAGATCAACAGTTCCAGCAGCATACATTGCTTGAATGCCGATGCCGATATTATTCGATCCGGTGACGCTTCTGGAACCGCTCAGTGCGCTGGAACCAACGGCAACGGAGCCAGATGCAGTTGTGATTCGATAGCCAGAGTACGGACCCAAACACGAATTTTCTGAACCAGTTGTAATCAGGTTTGAAGACCCAACGCCAACCGATGCGTTGATGTTTCCAGAACTCAGATTGCGAAGCGTATCCCGACCGATGCCGATGTTGTCAGCACCAGTAACAGTACTGGCAGACGACATCGCAGTATTACCAATTGCGATGTTATTGTTGCCAGTTATTCCAGCACCATTTAATGCATCGTGTCCTACAGCAACATTACCAGCACCCGTTGTAATTGTTCCTCCGGCAGCGTTTCCAATTGCAGTGTTGTTGTTTGCTGTCTGATTAGCCGCTGCGAGCGCATTGTTTCCAACGCCTACATTTTGACTGCCAGTGAGTTCAAACCCGTTTACAGACTGAATCGCACCAGATCCAACGCCTACATTCCTGTTGCCAGAAGAAACGAACTGACCAGCATTACTGCCGACAAAGGTGTTTCTAATGGCTCCAGCGATTGTTTCTGTAAGCGTAGAAGGTCCAACGGCTACGCTAGTGCTGTCGTTAAGAAACCCGCGATGGATTCTCAAGTTGGTTGCAACAGTGAGCCTTTGGAGCGTCTTATCGTAAACCAGCCCCGGATCGCCAACCAACACCCCGGAGTCATTGAAGATGACCTCGGTGTCCAGCGAGTCGCCAGAACTCGGAATGCTCTCCCAAGCGGACCCGTTCCAGATGAACAGGTTGTTGAGATCGGTATCGAAAACCATCATGCCTTCGTCAGCGACTGTGAAGACGGTTGCGAGACGTCCTACGGTGGTGTTGCGGGGTACGGAAAAGCCGTCGCCGGTCGCAGCAGACGTTCTTATCGACGGGTTATAAATGGAAGATTGTGCGCTCATATTAAATTCGGGCTCCGGTGGTTGGTTCGCGGAAATTGATCCATTCCGCTATGGGGTTGAAAGCGATTGTGGCGTTGATGTTGGCGTTGCCGCTGAGACCGTTGACGTAGATGCCGATTCCACTGCCCGTATGGCAGAAGAATTCGTTCATCATAATCTGAGTGGATTTGTCCGCAGTCACAACACCGGCAGCAGGGTTCAGGAGTTCGTCACGCCAAATGGTGCCGTCTCCAAAATTGTCCACACCGACACCGAGGTTGTAGCCGATGCTGTCCTGTCCCTGATTGTAGACAACCGCTCCGATGACCTGACTAGCAGCACCATTTGCCACAAACGTCGAGTTGATCGAGACGTAGTGGACGATGGAATCCTGCGGAAAAGTGAAAAAGGAAGTCTTGAAAAGAGTTCCCAGCGGCGCACCCACAAAAGCTCCCGTCGAAGGAACCGATGCGATGAGGGTGAGGAACCGAGGTTTCGGATTGATGTTGCGCTGGATCATGGGAAGGACACCGACCTCTGGAGGCGAATTCCTCCAGAGGTCAGTGGGTTGATTTAGAGGATAATTTTATACCCGTGCAAGGCCAACGTGATGTTGCAGGTAAGAGCCTGCAAATTGGTGAACGTGAAGAGCAAATTGCTCTGGGGCTCAAAGACGATCCCGCGCTTCTCAAGGAATTGTCGGAACGCATTGCCGCACAGAACGCGCTGCGGCACCGGAGCGGACATCAGATCTCGGCCAGTGGTCTGGTCGCGAATCGAGACCGTGAAGAAGTTAGGATACTGCAAGCTATCTTCGCTGGCAGCAGTCGCGCCCCCGGTTCCCATGATCCCCATCAACTCAAACCGGGAATCGGCCTGCATGATGAGAGTCGAGGAAGCGGTAGCACCGACAGTATTGCCTAGGGCCGCAGTGACGACGTATACGAACGGAAGTGAATTGGTGTTATCCATAATAAAAAAGGGGCCGCCGCCTAACCGGCAGGCGGCCCCATAGTTTGGTTGCAGGTTACTGGCTCGGGCGGATGACGTAGCCGTCGAATATCAGGCCGAGTTCGACCGCCGTGCTATTCGTCGCAGAATTGGCAGTGGTCAAGGTCACATCCGAGAACGACGGGGTGTTGCCATTCGGGAAGTTGATTGCGGCCTGGATCTGGATCTCGGGCTCGATGATCTGGATCGGGTCGATGTTGTAGACGCTGGTAGCGCGATAGTCAGGACGCACCAACCAATTGGTGTCGGAGACCTGGGTTTCGGCAGCGTTGCCGGTGCGGCTGGACGCCAGAGACTGAACGTCGATGCCGAAGCCCGGAGGGCATTGCACAAACGGACGAGCGATCTGGTAGTACAGCTTCTGAGCGAACTTGATCTCAAGCACACCCGTGTTCAACACCGTCTGCAATTGCTCCATCGCCGAGGTAGCCAATGCGGTGTAACCGCGAGAGACAAAGTTGGAACCAGGAGTGAATGACTGACGGGCCTGCGGAACGAAGTTCGCGTAGGTACGAATCTGGGTGAGCGCGAAGTATTCCTGGCCGAAGCTGGCGTTCTTCACAAGGTTCGTCTGCTCCAGCGTCTTGAAGACGGTCGGGGAGGCAGGATCAGAGGAACCAATGGGATTGCTGAAGAACGACACCGAACTGGTGCCAGCAACCAGCAGGCGGCAGAAGTCGTACTTCTGCCCACGGACAACCTGATAGCGGCTGAAATCGGCACTGCCGAACCGCTTCTGGAGTGAGTCGAGGATTTCGGGAGACATAGAGTGAATTCCTTAGTTAAAGTTATTGTTGGCTTATTGCACCGGACGCAGGAGCAGGCCATCAAAAATGACGCCGATCTTGAGCGGGTTGGTGGCATCGTTGACCAGAGCGTTGGCAATCACCGGAATCGCTCCCGACGGGTAGTTGATCTTCACGGTGAACTGCTGTTCAGCCTCAATCAAAATGTTGGGATCAACGAAATAGACGTTGTTCCGCATCTTGGTTTGGGTGATCCAGGGCAGGCCGACAACCTGAGAAGTACCAGCAGTCGGAACGGCAGTGATCTGGTTAGCATAGCTGTTGTCGTAGTCGCTCGGAGAACCCGGAGGCGGCGCATACATGAACGGCTTGGGGATCGTCGCAAACGGACGCGCACCGACGCTGAACTCCAGCACACCGGCCTGAACGAAACCGTTCAGGAAATCGGAAGCCAGAGCAAAGGTGTCGATGGTTGCCTGATTGGCGAGCGTGAACCCGTCCACGTTGTTGTTGCCCAACTGGATATCAGTCGAGATCGACTTCAACTGGAAGTGCGTCTGGCCGAACGAACCGGCCTTGGGCAGGTTGGTGTCCTGCAAGGTCACGCCAGTCTGACCAGCGACCTGACCGAAGAAATTCAGTTCAGATGCACCAGCAGTCGGATAGGTGACGTAGGAATACCACTGCCAACGAATGGCTTGCCAGCGGCTGTAGTCGATTACGCCGAACTTTTGGCTCGCGGCGGAGATAATGCTCTCGGATTGGAAACCCATATGAGTATTTAGTGTGGGGTTAAGATTTACCGGCCCCAAGCATCAGCCGGGAAGGCGGACGAATTGGAGAACGCAGAGTTCATCGGCCGAACGGTCGAGAACTGGTTGATGGCAGAGTAGCCAGGGGTCTGACCCACGGCGGACATCGGGGTGTAGTCAAGGTATTCAGCGAGGCCCGCAGTCTTGGCGAGGTCAGGAGCATAGCTCTTGATGCCTTCGACGATGCCGTTGATCAGCGCACCGAATACCATGCCCTTGGCGAGGCTCGGATTCATCTTGCGGGTCAGGATGGCTCCCAGGACGGGAATGCCGACGGCGTAAGCCAATCGGATTGCCTTCGTGGACTCGCCAGTACCCATCGGCAACAGCGAAGTGCCGTCAGCCTTGGTCTGCTTGAGCAGATAATTGGTGAGGAGGGTAGCGGCAACGCCACCACCTGCGACGGTGAGATTCTCCTTGGAGAACACACCCTTAACTTGGGAGAGGATATTACCTCCGAGGGGATTCATACGATAAGAGCGACGACGACGGCGGGGGTTACGAGCCACAATCAGCGCGGACTTGCGGCCACGGCGAGTGACATAAATTTTGCGAGCGCGAACAGTCAGACCAGCCTGACCACTCGGGAGGCTGAACCGCTTGATGCGAAGGGTGCGGCGACGACGGCTGGACTTCTTGCCCATAGAGGCGGGGAAGTTAGCGCGGGAGGCGGCAGTGGAACCAACCATCGCATTGCGGCGATAGCGACGACGGGCATTTGGTCGAGCGCGGCGGGTACGGCGCGTTTTGCGCCGCTTGCGAGCATTGAGAAGCATGAGAGACTTCATTATTGTGTGGGTTATGGTTTGTGATGAGGTTTGGTGTCAATAAGTAATTGTGAACCGGACCTCATCGACCGGCTCGCAAAGGGGTTGTGTCGGCAACGTAAGTGATGCCGCGCACGGCGTTCACGTTGTTGATTTCCAAAAGAAAAGCATCCTGGCGACGTCCAACACGATTGAGCGTCATGGCAGCGACTTCCTTGCGCTGCCGATAATCGAGTGCCGGGAAATAACCCGTGAACCCGACGGCGTTCAGTTCAGATTGTCGAATAGGTAGAGTCATTTGCGCCTCCGAGGAGCGTATGCCATGAAAGCAAAGTATGCGAGAGCAAGTCCTGCAATGGGCAGAAGATACTTGGTCAGAGATCCTATCGTTGCAATCCCTGCGGATGCACCAGAGACAACAGAGGTCACTGCACCAATTGGTTTAGTCAATGAACCCAGACCGTAATAGAGTCCATCGTAGAATCCGTTGGCTTTGGCGTAGTTTTGGAAAGTGACGTCGAAGCTACGAGCATCCAGGGGAGACGCTCCAACACCCTGCTTTTCCCAGGCGATAATGAATCGAGAATTGGCTTCCTCCAATCCGTACTGAGCTTTCAGCGACTTATGCCATGTGATCCAGTCCTGAGAAGTCCACCAAGAATCCCAACCCCATCCATCATAGTCGGGGGTGGAAGTCGGCTTGGTGGGATCGTTTTCAGGAGCGAACCCGCCGGAAGGAGCGTCACCAAAAGGAGTCAGCGGGGTGACCACACGGCGGAATCCGAGGGTAGAGGTAATACCTCGACCGCCAGCACCCATGATGAAAGGTGAGTTCATTCTTTGCGTTTCGTGAAGATGTACTGCACCGCCAAAGCCCCGGCGACACCGACCAGAATCCAGAAGCAGGGGTTGCGAAAGGTCTCAGTGCCAAAGTTGCAATGAGCCAGATCGATGTCGGTGCGATTCGGTGCCGGGTCAGCAGCAAAGTCCTCGGTCGCAGTATCAGCGTTGAAAACTTGGGCCATAGGTTATCGGCGTTTGGACATGAAGAACAGCAATGCGACAACTGCAACAACTCCGACACCAATGCCTAGGGTCTGGGCGGTTGATAGACCTGTTCTCGGATCAACGGCTTGCGAAGCAGCAGCAATTTCGGAAGTAAAAGGAACTTCACTTCCATCGGCAAGAATGACGACAAAAGTACCGTTTGGCTTTTTGGCTTTCTGCCCGAAGACACTCTGATTTCCCTGACGAATTTGAACAACCTCCATGAGGGTATAGCCAGATGCTTTTCGGGCGGCGGCAAATCCCTTCTGGGCCAGGGTGTCAATTAGGTTCGCTGCAGTAGGAGCAACAACGTCTCGCACGGTCCCTAAAATGTCGGTGAACCAATTGCCAGTGGCCTCGATCCGGTTGGCGTAGCCGATATTGCCACCGGGAAATGCACCAAGACCGCAATCCTTCAGGGTGCCGGAAACACCGCAGGTGCTGTTGTTGGAAAACGGATTGCCAGACAGCGCGGAGGTGCTGTCGTAGAAGGCTTTGTTAGCGTAGAGGCTGGGGACAATCATGTTATCTGCGACGTTTGGAGATGAAATAGTAGGCTACGAACAGCGCGACAGCACCGGCTGCGACATAAATGATCGTGTTCGATTTCTCGGCAGCGGCAGTGGCTTGCTGGGCTTGGGCCTGCTCAGTCACTTGCGTGAACTGACTCTGAGAAGGTTGCTGTTGGGTGGGCTGCTTGGGCTTGTTGATGAGACTCCCCACACCCACCTGAACTAGCCCTGGGAGAACAGGAGCGGCAAACTTGCCGATACCTCCAAGAAGATTTCCGAGACCAGAAAAGATACCTCCAAGCGAGAAGCCAACGCCGTCAATCCGGTACGGGTCGCCGTAGGGGGTGGCGAACTGATTGCCCATCGGACCAGGGACATGATAGTTCACCGGGTTGCCAAAACCGTTGGTGATGTATTGGACTTTTCTCATGGTTCAAACAGCGACCAGACGGTCCCTATAAGCGGGAGTAGGTACGTTCTTTGCACACGGGTCAATGAGAATTGACTGACCCTGGTAGGGATAGTCGATGACCACATGGTTGTAGAATTCGCTCCCGTGGAGCTTCACGGCCACTGCTCGGGCAGGAATTCCAATCGAGACGAGCATCGCGCCCAGGAGAACGACATGGTCGTCACAGTCGCCATACGCGAATCCCTTCAGGCCGATGGTATTCAGCAGCACCAGCGGGGTTTGGATAAATTCACCGCCATCGGGATCGGCCAGATAAACCATTCGACGCATCACGAAAGCGGCCACGGTGGTGGCGTTGTTTCGGATGTCGTTGTTGATCCGAGACGACAGCAGCGGAAGGGTAGCAGCCCGAATGCGTGGATCTCGCCCAAACTGATCGATCACAAACTGGATCGAGGCGATGATCGTAAACGCATCCGGGGCTCGAGGGTTGATGGGAATCCGATGAACGGTCCCATCAGGTGCGAGCAGGTTTTGCCGGATGGGCATCCGGGGTGCCGACTGATAATTCGGCTCGCCTGCTAGGGCTTGGGTGGGTGGATAGACTACTCGCACAAGGTGCTTCTACCACAGTGTCCACAGAACTCAAGAGCTTTGCATGGAGGACCGACTTGATCGATACCTCCAGCACTTGCTTTGAGCGATGGACCCGGAAGAAGAGGCTATTCCCGGCAAATGAGACTTTCCAAATCCGCCCACGCCGATCAAGAAAATGGGTGAGGTGCTTCCGGTTCTTTGACGGGTTCAGGAGTCGCTTCCCCAGCGGTGTCTGTGCTTTCATCTTCAGGTGTCAGAATCGCTTCGCGGAGTTGCTCAAACCATTTACGGTTTGCGACCACATCCGGGTTGTCATTGAATAGGGTCGATATCCAGTCATCGCGTTGCAGCATATAGACGAGCATCTCATGCCCTTCGTCATCGAGGCTGTCGTTCAGGATATCCAAATAGCTGTCGATGAACGCTCCCTTCTTGGCTGCACGAACCAAGATGGGCGTCACAAATCGTAGCTTGCCCAGGAGATCCTGGGCCTTGGACTGAGCCAACTGCTCCTGGGTAGGAATAATTGGCTGCACCGGGTTCACGCGAACCGGCTGAGGTTGAGGTGGGGACTGCTGACCTCGGGACATAAAAGCCCCAATCAGCGGCGCACCGATGGTCATCATCTTTTCGAGCATATCGTCTTTTTCTTCCTTCTCCGGCGCACCGCTCATCAGTTCCTTCACCAGCTTCACGTTCTCGGTGAGTTCGCTCATGCCGCCTCGGGGTTTCATCGATTCGGTGAGCATCGGCATCATAATCTCGATGAACTTGTTCGAGGAATCAGGAACAACCTGACGTCCCCCGCCGCCGATAGCGGCAGCGATAATTGCAGCCATCGACTTCTGAGATTCCGACATCATCGTCATCATCAGAGTCATGGACTGTTGAGCCTGCTGGGCTTGAGCCTGCTGCTGGCTCATCATAAATGCGAGCAGTGCCTGGGAGTTGTCGTTGGTTTGCGTCACTGGCGTTTGGATGTCATGGGCCTTGTCGAGTTCGCCTTTGTGGCGAGGGTCAATTGAGAATCGGATTGAGCGAACGTATCGACCGCCCTTGGCCGCGAAACGGACTTGATAGTCCCCGCCGCCGTAAGCTCGCTTGATGGTCTCCAGGGTGAAGGTGTCGGCGGGAATTTCCCCCTCGTATTCGTGTTTGGCCTGGCCGGGTCGCTGGCGGAAAATCCGCGCAACGCCACCGCTCATGTCCAATTCCTTCAACAAGGATTGGATTTTTGAAACGTCGTCCTGTTCTTCCTCATGGACGAATTCTGGGTCTTGATCTGGCAACGGGTCTTGGAGGTCTCTCATGCGATGAATTGGATGGCAGTCACTTTCGGGAATTTGTTTTTGGTATCGAGCAGGACATCGAGTTGGTACGGCAAGAAGAGTGCACCCTTACTCGGAGTCATGTTGAGGGAATTGTCGAGCTTCACCTGGGTGGTGAAATCGTGTTTGTACCGTTGCGTCAAAACGGCCTGATCGTCAGCGGTGCCGATAATCGTGTAGCGGATGCCGGTGAGGAGGCATGACTTGCATTTGAGCAGGTCTGAGAGGCTGTAGAGCCCGTCTAGGACGTTGCTGGGATTATAGCAGATTAACTGGGCGTCGTCCGAGGAACGAACGATGAGTTGGCAGGCCACCGTTTCATGGCAACGGATGGTGCCTTTGTCGGTGCGGATTTCGTCTACGGAATAAAGTTGGGTGAGAGCGTTCATGGCATGATGTCGGGGGTCACTTCGTCGAAGCCTTCGTAGCGAATGCCGACATGGTAAACGATTTCGGAATCGTCCTCCTCGTCCGCTTCATCCTCTTCGTCAGGTTCAACATGGGACTCAATTTGAGCCACCGGAGTGGATGCCGCCATCGAATAAAACCCCATCTCCATACCCGACTCATTGAGCAGCTTGGTGTCATAGCCCTCAAAGGCTAGTTGATCGAGTGCGTCCTGAAAGGCGGTGCCGGCATTTGTGCCTTCGCCGACAACGCTGCAAGTCATTGATGGGCGATAACTCGCTCCCCAGGCGTCGTACAGACCTTCAGGAGCCGGTCCTAAGTCTAATATTTCAAAGTTTGTGATGTCCATAGATCCAGCAATAGTGGAGGTCAGTGGTTGTAGACTCTACATTATGTTAAGTCAACGCCAACAAAAAGGCCCACCCGTTGCTGGGTGGGCCTTTCGTTAGCGGCTAATTACTTCTTGGCCTTCTTGGGAGCGGGAGTCTCAGAGGAATCAATCTCAACCTCGGCAACGGCCATCGTCTTGTAGCGAGTGCCAACCTTCACCGCGCCCTGGGTGCAGGCAAAGGTCAGGCCGACATAAGCGTCATCGGGGTAGTTCTCGACGAGACTGGATTTGAGAACCGCACCGACCAGGATCTCCTTGTCATTACCGTCAGCAGCATCGCGCACAGACATAATGTCCGGAGCCTTAGCGATACCGCTGCGGGGGCTGGCGACCGCTTTACCAGCGCGGATCGGGCCGAGGATGGTGAATACCTTCTCGGTGCCGTCTTCCCACTTCCAGAGGGAACCGCCGAGTGTCTTCTTCAGGTTATAAACAACTGCCATAGGTTTTGTATCGGATTGATGCGGTGGAGTCAGTTGTAGACTCCGATGTTTTGAACCGCCTCGCTCTCGACGTTGTGAATGTGTCCGATGTCGCTGATGTTGTCAATCGACTTTAGGAATTAAAAGCGAAACTCCCCACCGGGGGACAGCCCAGTGGGGAGAACCTATTGCCGACTGAGTGCGGAGGAACGCCTTCAGACGAGTGGAATGTCCTCAAGTTCAGCCCCGATGTCTACCATTTTCTTAGGGATGTAGGTGATGCCATCGGAGTCAAGCCTCTTCTTGTCATAGCCTGAAACCACCCGCTTCATCACCCGCCGCCAGACTCCCAAGACTTTGACGTCCTCGTCGTCCTCATCAGGAATTCTGTCAGCGCACACAATGCTTTCCCGCAGTCGCCACGGTTGCCAGAAGTCGGCGCACCCGTTGTCGTAGAACTCATCCTGCTTCTTCTTAGGAACCCCCTTGGCCTTGGTCACGCGACCTTTGGATTTGGTCTCGTACCGATACATCTTGGGGCTCCTGGTCTCAACCCACATCGGCCGATCCTCGAGCTTCATTTCGCCCAGGGTGGTCGAGAGTGGGAACGGTAGAGGTCCATCCCAGACGAAGAACAAACTGTCGGTGTCGCAGTAGACCAGATTCTCGGCCCCGACCTGATCCATGTAGCTCATCAGCTTCAGACGTCCGTAGGAGGTCACATAAGCTGCATGAAGGTAGTTAACGTGTTCCGGCAGCGGGATCGCGATGTCAGTCAGCAGCTTCGTGCCAAAAGGAATCCCCTGGCGTGTCAGGTGCATCTCTCCCTCCTCGTCCACCTCAACCATGTCGCTAGTCAGGTGAATGGATCGGGTGACGCTGCCCTTCATGCCCAACTGCCCGTAAAGGTTGTTCATCAGGAGTTTGTAGAACAGCGTCTTGCCTTCGTCCGGCTGCGGCTTGTCGAGTTCCTCCTTCCGCAGGCGATAGAAGGTCTCGACAAACGAGCGGTAGTAATACGAGCCCGTGCGGCTCCCGTAGGCGTCTCGGAACTTCTTGAGGGTGCATCCCTTAGAGAGCGCATAGCGGACCTCATGCACGGTCCACCAACCCGATGCCGGCCCGACTGGGAAGCAAACCTCACCGGAGCCCTCCCGCTTCACCGGCAGCGGTGCCACGCGAATGGTCTCAGGGATATCGATGTCGCAGTGGATCACCCCGTAAAGCTCCTCGTCGCTCAGGAAGAGTGCCTTGGCTTCTGCGAGGGTTTCGCAGTCGAAGTACTGGTCGTCCCCATCTGGAAATTTGTTGAGCATCATCGCCGGGTACAGGCTGTTGATGTCGGTGTAGTAAAGGTTGTCGCCCTTGGCGTGTGTGCGGAAAAGCTCAACCCTGCCGCCGTAGTAAGCGTTGCGGATGTCTTCCATCGTGGACTGCCAGTTGACCCCGCCGATGACGCCGGCTTGCCAGATGGAAATGCTAATCGAGCCCAGGGTGGACTTCATGTCTGCCCCGTACTGGATGCAGATTCTTTCTGCGAGTGCCATTGCCTCGATGACGATCTCGACGTCTCGGAACACATACTCCTCGGACTCGACATCCATCTCCATCTTCTCCAGGCCGATGGACTTACCGACCTTCGCCAGCGGCATCGGCCAGACGTTGCTCGAGTCCAGGAGGGTGACATTCTTCCAGCGGGCGCGGACTAATCGATTACCCACCATCGTGATATCGAGTTCGTCCAGCCGGTCCCGCCAGATGTTGCCGATGTCGTAAGCAAGATTGTGCGCGAAGCAGCGGATCGGACCTCGGGCCTCCAGCCAGTCGAGGAACGGTTGTACGTCCCAGACGGTCTCGGTGTATCGACCTCGGCCGCGCTTGCGGGTGATTGTTGGTCGATAATGGAATCGCTCGCCTGTCCGGGCGTCGATGGCTGCGATCTGGGTGCAGACCTTCTCGTAGCCCGCATGGTCCTGGCGGGCGTCACTGAAGCGTTTGCTGTCGTCCTCGGTATCGAAGGCGCATAGGTTGCATTCGGTCATATAGGTATTTTTCTTCCGACACCTCCGGCTGTCCGCCAGAGGAAAGGGGTTACTTCTTGCGCTTCTTAGCAGGCTTCTTGGCAGGTACAGATGTGACGATGACAGTCCTGGGGAGGAACTGGATCTCAGCAACGCGAGCGGTCTCCAGCTTGCGCTTGGCCCACGGCTCGCCTTTGTACATCCACTTGCTGCGGGGCTTGCCCTTGTTCTCAGGAAGCGATGCCACTCGGGTCGCTGATCCCTGACTGACTAAACCCATCTGCTGCATCTTCTGGGCGATGCCCGCATACAGCCGTCGAGCAATGAAGGGCTCGTAGAATTTCGGCTTGGGCTCCTGCTCTTTGCGCTGACCGAATACGTCCTGGTGACTGATCGCTTTCACCTGTCCGTTGGGCAACTCGATGTAGGCCGTGATGTCCATCACGATCTGGATGTTGCCGATCTGCTTGCCCTTCGTGACCTTCTGAATCACCTCTCGGGTCTTCCGCACCGCTTTCGGAACGAACTCTTCGTTCCACCACACGTTCCCGGTCTTCGCCTTCACTATCAGCGGCTTCTTCACTGGTGTCCCCAGCTTGGCGAAGAAGAGCTTGTCTCTCGCTCTCTTGGGAAAGTTGAAGGGGTCCAGGGTAGCCTTGCGGTAAGGCTGCGGGGTCTTGTGCTTCGCTCTGCGGGGCTTTCCGACTCCTCGGAATTCAAGCTCTCGGTACGGCTTCTTGACCCCTGTCTTCGTGACGTAAAACGCGAAGACTTTGCCCCGGTACTTGGGGTCTACTCGGTCGCCGAGTTTGGCACTCCGAGTCTTGGTGGCCGCGATCAGGACGATGGTTCCTCGTTCAGCCTTTCGGACCCTGAACTTGGATGCGGCCTTGTAGTCGGTCTCCTGCTTCTGCTTCTGCTGCTGCTCCTTGAACTTAGCAGCGACTTTCTCCCCGAACCTCTGTCTCAGGCTCGGGTTTTCCTCCTCGGGCGTTGGCATAGACCCAGAGGATGCGGGCTGCGGATTGATTGTGTCAATCCGTTGGACATTCGGTGTCCGAGGTCAGTAGGTGAAACCGGCGAACACCTTCGTCGAACCCTTGGCGGAACCCTCTCGGTTCATGTCTTCAGTATCGCTGAAGTAGTACCGCTTGTCGGATCGCTCGTAGTGACCGCGCACATAGACCTTGCGAGCAGCCGGCGACTTCTTAAAGACCTCGCCAACGCGAAGATCCTTCAGTTTGTAGAAACCCTCTGGAAGATATTTCATGGAGGGAATCCAAACATTCTGGTTGCAAATGTCAAGCCGCCCACCCCCTGTAAAAAGTGCTTGACTCGCAAAAGCAATCCGCTACAAGCACCCGACCCCGGCAACCCGCCGCCGGCACCCCGTTTCCGACCGTCCGTGTGCGTGTTGTGTGTGTGTAGCGTGACCCCC
>SXGT01486224.1_pt1 | contig 22677 bp, 17 predicted proteins | sample 3176221 | NCBI WGS metagenome assembly SXGT01 (sample SAMN11356862, study PRJNA531348) | freshwater metagenome | isolation source: freshwater sample F1-120 | place: China: Fuxian Lake, Yuxi | collected 2017-12-25
ACTCGGACGCGTCAAGATCGCGATCGTCGGTGGTGAGGTCGTCGTGCGCTGTTCGCGATCGGTCCTGGCACGACTGGTAGAGTAGGTCGCCACGGGACCACCGCTATCTGTCCCGAGGTCGGGTGCCGTGCACAGCACCCGACCCTGGTCGGCGCGAGTCCGCCTTGCGTGCCGCGATCAGGCCCGCGGCTGATTCGTGCTCTTGTCACCGCCCATCGACTTCTTGATGGCGGTCAGCGCCGCGTGGGTGCGCAGCTGTGCCGTGAGCATCTTCTGGATGAGGTCGCGGTCGGTCGCGCCGGCCTTGGCCAGCTCGCGCTCATAGTCGTTGCGCCCGTGGTCCTCGCCCTCTTCGAGCGCGGCGATCGCGGACTTCTCGCCGAACGCTGCGCCAGCGCTCTCGACGAGCTTGGCGAACCTGCCCCAAGCGCCCGAGCGGTCGGCCGGCGTGCCGCCGCCCTTGGTGACCTCGGACTTCAGTTGCGCGACGCGGTCCTCGTGCGAGCGAAGGTTCTCCTTCAGCGTACTCAGATGCGGGGACTTGGCGAGCTTGTCGATGGCCATCTTGTAGGTCTCGACAGCCGAGATTTCGCCGCGCAGGAACGAGTTGAGTTGGTCAACGCTCTTCATGTTGTTCTCTCCTTGGTGCCGGTTGGGTAGGTGGCACCGGGCGGCCCGCAGTGCATGGCGTGTTCCGCAGCTGGTCGCCTACCAGGCCGCCATCGTCGCGCGCCGTTGATTCGGGCCTTGGATCCGCCCTGCGCCTGCCCGCGAAGGCAAGAGGGGGGCCTCGAGAGTCGCCCGCCGGCGACCGAAAAGGCGTTCACTTCGATAGAGCGTGGCGTCTTTTCGATGGCCTTCGATCGGCGCGCGTTCTCCGGACCGTCGGCGCCGGCGGTGACGCAGGTGCCGTGACGCTCAAGGCACCGCCAAGTCGCAAGGCCCGGGATCGGCCAGCCCCGTCCCATCGTCGTACGCGACCGCCCCTGCGCTGGTCGCCATGCCGAAGTCGGTCGTGATGGTGATGTCGCAGGTGCCGCTCCCGGGCGGCATCAGCACGCTCATGACGCCGCGGGCGACGCCATACGGCTCGAGCGTGACGCCGCCGATCTCGATCGATATCTGGTGCGCCAGGTGGGTGCCGTAGATGTTGATGTAGTCGCCGCCCGCGGTGGGGACGATCCCCGGAATGACGGTGTCGATGGTCGGCGGCGCAAGCGTCGGCACCTCGAACGCGACGTCATCGCCGTAGGTCGTACCGGCGTCGGTCGTAACGACGATGCGATGGTGATACCTCCCGGGCGGCGCGACGATGTCCAGGTTCACGTCGTACCAATCGTCCTCGGTCTCCTCGATCGCGCCCGCGCCGTAGGCCTCGACCTCGCCCAGGCCGAAGCGAGCGGCGCCTTCGGGGCCGGCGAGGATCACGACCTCGAGGGCGATGATCGGCTTGTCGTGCAGGGGCAGCGCGCGGGTCGTGACCGGGTCGAGCTCGAGCTGGTGGTGGAAGAGGAAGTTGGGACCGAACGGCGACGTCGTCGGGATCTCGCGCTCGCCGAGCGACACGAAGTGCTCTCCGTCGTCCGAGACGCGCACCTCGACCAGCGTGCTCGGAGCCTCGACGCTGTTGTGGATCAGCAGCGACGTCAGCGTGATCCCGCGCGCGAGCGTCCAGCGAATGGCCTGGCCGGGAACGCTGGCGCCGGTCCACTCGTGGCCATCGCCGAAGCGCCAGCCGTCGACGAGCGCGGCCGCGTCGCCGCCCGCGGGCGCAGCGGCGAGCGTGCCGCCGTTGGAAGGCACCAGCACCGAGTGATTGCGGTACGTCATCGACAGCGTGTCGAAGTCGATCCCACCGCTGGGCAGGTCGAACAGGTCGACGAAGAGGAGCTGTGCCGGGAAGATGTCGACGTTGACATCGGCGAGCGCGCCGTCGAGTTCCTTGTACAGGTAGGCATTGCGCGCCCCATATTGGCCCGCGTAGGTCCAGTCGGCGGCGCGGTTGCGGAGCGTCCAGGTCGCCTCCTCCCACTGGCCCGACAGCAGCAGATCGCCGAAGGGCTCGCCGGTGTGCGCCCAGTTCGCACGCCGCATCGGCACCTGATCCGCCATCGACGGGTCGAGATCCATCTGTGCCCACGTCCCGAGCGTCGTCCCCTTGGGCACCCAATCGACGCCGCGGACCGCCATCGCCATCTTCGCGCCGCGCAGATCGGGGTGCCCCCCGCCGAGGTAGAGTGACGGCTGCTCGTTCACGCCGGACTGAACGTTACCGGGGTAGCCGTACATGGGCAGGTGGATGAGGCCTACGCCGTCGAGATGATTGACGTCGTTCTCGGCGGCGCCCTGGTCGGTGTAGCGCAAGAAGGCGCGAGCGCCCTCGACGCGCGACACCAGCGAGGTGCCCTGGAAGCCGCCGTTCCAGCCGTTGAGACCCTCGCTCCAGTCCTCGCGAAAATGCGCCGAGAGCTTTCCGGGCAGCGCGCGCGCAGGCGTCCGCGAGCCGTAGTCCGTCGTCGCGCCATACTCGACGAACCACATCGCGGGCCGGCCGGCCGGATGCACGCGCCCGTTGACGCGAAAGCCGAGGGCGGCGTCGTTCTCGGTCGCCTGCGGCACCGGCAAGGCGTCGCTCGAACTGGTCTCGACCCGCGGCGCACGCGGTCCGGAAGCGACCTCGTCGATGCGGATGCCATCGATGACGCCGTCGGCCTCGGGGACGTCGAGGCGCGCCGCGTCCGTCGCGCCGATGGCATCGCCGCACGCGGCGACGCAGCCGAGGAGGATCGATATTGCTCGATGGTGCACGGCTTGCTCCAGACGCCATCCCTGGCGCGTCACTGCTCGCGTGGCGCCATCAGGGGCAGATCATGACCTCGAAGCGGCCGTCGATCGCATTGGCGCTGTCGTAGGTCATGCGCACGCCGCCGGTGATGGCCGTGTCGGTGATGGCGTCGACGACGATCTTCCCGTTGAGGGTGGCGAGGTTCTCAGGCCCGTCGGCGCCGGCGATGACGAAGGTGCCGTTGAGCTGAAGGCCGAAGCTGCGCGTGCCGACGACCTTGGGAATACTGAGGATCACGGCCGTGACACCGCCTTGGGGTGCGTCCTCGCAGCCGCTGAAGTCGACGGCGAAGAGCGTCGCGAAGTAGTCGTCGTCATCGGCGGACAGGAACGCGTTCGTCGCGCCGGTCGCGAAGGTCCAAGCCTCACCGCCGACCTTGCCTGCGAGCGGCGTGGTCGCGATGGGGGCCGAGGACGTCCCTCCGTCGGCATCGTCCGCGCAGGCTTGGAATGCGGTCGCGAGAAGTGCGAGCCCGAGAAGTCGCAGCGAGCGTGTCGTCGTCATCGTCGGTTCTCCAAGTCGCGTTCCGGGGTCATGCGAGGATCGTTCGGTTCAGCATCGGGTGGTCTTCGTCGGTCGGTCCGACGTCGGTGTCCGGATGGCACGCGAGCACATCGAGCGAGGTGTCGTCCGTGTGGAAGGCGTGGCGTACGCCCGTGGGGATGACCCAGCCGAGGCCCGGCGCGAGCGGATGGGGTCCGTCCGGGGTCACGCAGACGCCGCGCCCGCGCGCGATGACGCCGATGCGCACGCTCGGGTGGGTGTGGGACGACTGCAGCGTGCCGGCGGGAATGTGAAGATGGTTCAAACAAGGCTCGCCGCGGCGCGGCGGCGAGACGAGCAACGTGTCGGTGCAGCCGTCGATGTAGCGTAGGCGGCCGACTGCCTCGAGCGGACCACCGAGCTGAGCGAGGCCACGATAGCCCGGGACGATGATCGCCAGGCCGCGGCCGCCCTCGGTCTCGGCGCCGTCGGGCGCCACGAACCACATGCCCGCCCGCAGCGTGAAGGTGTCGCCGCCGAACCGCACCGTCGTCGGCTGGTCGACGCACCCGAACACGGTGCCGCCCGCGAGGTGCGCCGGGGGGCCGGCCCAGGTCTGGACGTGGACGCCGTCGATCGTCAGCGCAGCGGTCGCGTCGAGCGGCACGGGTCGGAAGCGCGGCGTCATTGCGCGTGCACCCCGCGGACGCGCACGAACCCCGTCGCGTCCGGTTCGTTGACGAAGTGACCGAGCTTCACCGAGAGGACCTTCACGCCGGTCGGCTCCCGCGGCTCGACGACGTGGCATTTCCCGTCCCGGCGCTTCTGGTGCTCGAACGTCGCGAGCGGCAGGCGATGGGTCGTCCAGTTCGGCTGTACGGCGATGAGCGGCGAGCGCCAGCGTTCGTCACTCGCGGCCTCGAGATACACGCGCGCGTGCGGCAGCGTGCCGGCGAGCTCCAGCGCGAGCGTGTCGTGCCCTGCCAGCGCGGGTGCGTTCGAGAGATCGAGATTCACGAACCACGTCCCGTCCGGCCCGGGTTGCGCCGAGCCGACGTCGACGACGGCCACGGGCTGCCCGCCCTCCGATTCGAAGCGCTGGTGTGCGCGCGTGCCGGGGCTCACGTCGAGGATCCAGGTGGCGCGATCGGCGACGACGGTCCAGGGGGTCGGCGGGGTCGGTTGGGCGAGCTGCCAGGTGCCGACGCCGAGGCCGAGCGCGAGCACGACGCCCGCGATCCAGGCGGTCCAGCGCTTCCGGCGCGCGCGACTTGCAGACGCCACCTGCCGCCGCCGCTCGACCTCGGCCTCGGCGCGCCCGAGCTGGCCGTCGACGCCGAGATCCACGGCGGCTTCGTGCACCGCCTGACGTGCGCGCTCGACGTCGCGCGCGGCCTCGTCTTCGGCATGGAGCTCGACGGCGACCTCGAGCACTTCGGTATCGACATCGGTGGCGCGTTTCGTCATCGCGGCTGTTCTACACCGAGCGCGCGAGCGGCTCCAGCGTGGTCGCGGGGCCCGCCGGGCACGTCGTCGAGGACCTGACGGAGCCAGCTCTCGAGCGTGAGGAGGAGCCAGATCTTGACCCCGCGCCGTGGCCTCAGACCGCCCAGACGCGCGTCGAGCAGGCGCTCGAGAAAGCCGCGGTCCACCAGGCCGCGTGGCGCCAGGCCATCCAGCAGGCGCTCGCGAGCCCATCGGAGCAGCGGCCCCGAGAACCAGGCTTCGACGGGAACCAACATGCCGCTTTTCGGGCGCTCGAGGATCGCCGCCGGCAGGAGATCGCGCACCGCCTCCTTGAGCAGGTGCTTCTCGATCGTGCCGAAGCGCTTGAGCCCCGAGGGGATCGCGAAGGCCAACGCCGCGACGTCGCGATCGAAGAGCGGCGAGCGCGCGCGGACGCCGACACGCAAGCCGAGGTGCTCGACCTTGGGCAGGATGTGGCCGGCGCCTTTCCAGGCGCTGTTGATGGCCATCAGGCGGTCCAAGAAGCTCGGCCAGCGCGGGTCATCGAGCCAGGGTGTGACCAGCGACTCGACGGCGCCCTCGGGGATGCGCGCTTGAAAACCCGCCGTGAGCAAGACGTCGCGCTCGTCCCAGAGGCGTTGGTGCGCACGCAGGTAGGCGCGCTCGCGCGTCCACTGCGCCGTCGGATCGTCGTAGACCTCGGAGAGGAGCAGCGGCGCGTTCTTGGGTCCGCCGAAGCACGGGTCGCCGCCCTCGCCGTTGAGAAGCACGTCGTGTCCGCGCTCGCGCGCCGCCTCGAAGAGCATCGTGTTCGGGACCGTCAGCGGATCGCCGTTCGGCTCCGAGAGGGCGCCGACGGTCGCGTCGAAGTGGCGCATCACGTCCTCGGGACGTACCACGACGACCTCGTGGGAGGCGCCCGTGTGGCGGGCGACGAGGCTGCTCCACGCGAGCTCGTCCTTGTGCTCGGGCCCGAACGCGATCGAGAGCGTGCGCACCGGGCGATGCTGACGCGCGAGCGCGACGACGAGGCTCGAGTCGATACCGCCCGAGAGCGTACACGCGACCGCGCGCTCGGGGTCGGGCGGCAACATGCGCTGCACGGTTTGGTCGAGCGTCGCGCGCAGGCGTTGGCGAAGTGTCTCCGGGTCGTCGAAGTCAGGCGGACTCGCGGGCAGGTCCCAAAATGGGTTCGCCCGCGGGGTGGCCGTCGGGGTGTCGAACACCAGCTCGACCCCGGGCGGCACGGCGCGTACGCCCGCGACCAGCGTGTGCTCGCCGGGGACGTAGGCGGTCGCGAGGTACGTCAGCAGGCCCAGCGGATCGACGTCGCGGCGCGCGCCCTGGCGGAGGACGTCGGCGAGTCGGAACCCCCACACGAGCTCGCCGCGATCGTTGCGCGCCCAATATAGGGATCGGTGCCCGAGCGGATCGCGCGCGAGGTGGACCCCGCCGGCCGCGTCCCGCCACACGATCGCAAACGGCCCGCGGATGCGGCCGAGGTCGGTGTCGGCCCATACCAGCGGGCGCCCGTCGTCGCGGGTGTTGTCGTCGTCGGCCAGCGCCAGGATCTCGCTCGCGAGGAGCGCGGAGCGCTTGCCCGCGATCTCGCTCGCGAAGAGCGCGGAGCGCTTGCCCGCGATCTCGCTCGCGAAGAGCGCGGAGCGCTTGCCCGCGACGATCCCTCGGTCGCCGGGGTTCACCCGAAGCTGTCCGCGCCGCCGTCCGAAGTCGTCGCGTCCGTGTTCCACAGGATGACGTCGCTTGTGCTGCCGCTGCTGCTGTCCGCGCCGGCGGCATCGGCGAGCTCGGGCAGGTGCTGCATGGCGCGGAAGAGGCGCTTGATGATCTGCTCCGGGCTGAAGGCCGCCAGGCGCATCGAGCGCGCCGAGAGCCACCGTGCTTCGTCGGGCGTGATCGCCGGATGCGAACCGACGTCGCGGGGGAGGTTCCAATGGAGCGCCGTGTGCGCCTTGGCCTGAGCGGGCCGCAGGGCGACATCGAAGACGCGCACGTCCTTGCCGCCGAACCACTCCGGGCTGTGGCGCAGCTCGTGCGCGAGAACGCAGCCCTCGACGGTCGCGTCGTGCAGGACGAAGACCTCGAGACGCGGGTTCTGCGCGAGCATCGTGCGGATGAGCGGGGCCGCATGATCGGGGTAGCCGCCCGCGGTGAGCACGGCGCAGTTGTTCTCGAAGTGGAAGTCGTTGCCGAGCAGGACATCGACGGTCTCGGGGCGATCGCAGATGACGGCGCGATCGAAGCTGTAGTTCGCGAGCTCGCGTTTCATCTCGGCGGTGAGCGGGCGACTGGCCGCGCGCGGCGCGATGAGGTCCTTGGGTTTGCCGTGGGCCGCGCACCAGCGCGCGAAAAGCGTATCGAACTCGCCGCGCGTCATGGCGAGACCGATCGGGGCCATCATCTTCGAGGCCGTCGCGCCGATCACCGCGCCCAGCATGACGAAGACGCCGAAAATGCCGACGCCGGCCGAGCCGCCCGAGATCCCGACGCCCACGAATACAACACCGAACACTCCCCCCAGGATGCCGACCACCGCCGCGGCCGACTTGCGCTTCACGCGCCGCGCAATGGCGTGGTGCAGGTGGTCCTCGGTAAAGCGCACGGTCCCATGCGAGCTGACCCACTCGATGGCGCTCTTCCACCCCATGTCGGCCACGGGGTCGCCGGTCCGCGGCTCGAACGCGAAGTGCTTCCGGCATCCCGGGCAGACGCCGCCCGAGCGTTGCGGATAGGTCGAATCGTGGCCACACCGTGCGCACATCATGGTCGGATCTCCTGGCGGATCTCCTGGCGGCGATCGATGAAGCGACGGCACCACGCCTCGAGCACCATGAGCGTCCACAGGCGCTCGCCGAGCCGCCGCCGTCGGGTCTCCGAGGCGACGTCCTGACCGCTGCGCAGCGCCCGCACGAACGCCGGCTGGAAGAGGCCCCGCGCGGCCACGGACGCGTCCGACAGGAGGTCGTCCACGATGGGCTTGAGCGGCCCGAGCAGCCAGTCGGTCACGGGAACGCTCATGCCGAACTTGCGGCGCCAGACGATCGCATCCGGCAACCGCCCCCGCATCGCCAGCTTGAAGACGTACTTCTCGCAGGCGCCGTGCAGCTTGAGGTCGGTCGGCAGCGTGAAGCTCCACTCGGCCAGCGGCCGGTCGAAGAGCGGCATCTGTACATCCAGCCCGTGCGCGGCGGCCATGCGCTCGGCGCGCGGCAGGATGTTCTGCGACCCCTTGAGCGAGAGGTCCGTCAGGCGCACGCGATTCAGGAACGACCACGCGCGCCCTTCGCCGTCGGTGCCCAGGAAGCGCGCGATGACGCGGCGCCGGATCCCGGGCGTCACCGCCGCGGCGAACTCGGGCGTGTAGAGCTCGGCCTCGAGTCCGTAGAACTTATGGTAACTCTTGAGGTATTGCTGCTCGGGCGTCGCCTCTTCCGGGTCCCCGTGCGAGTCGCCGTAGACGGCCGCCGCCACCATCGGCTTGCTCGTCCAACCGCCAAAGAGCTGGTCGCCGCCCTCGCCGTTCCACACCTAGGTGAGCCCGCCGGCGCGCGCCGCGCGGCCCAAGAGCCTGTGGGGGGCCGTCACGGCGTCGCCGAATGGGAGGTCGAGCTTCCAGAGGATGTCGCCGAGGTTCGCGCCGAACGCGCTCGGGTCGACCGTGACGAGCTCGAGCGGGATCCCGAGGTGGCGCGCGGCTTGGGCGGCCTCTTCGCGCTCGACCGAGGCCGCGCCGAAGTCGAGCGTGAACGCGGTGAGGTCGGCGCCGGCTTCTTTGAGCCACCATCCGACCGCCGACGAATCGAGGCCGCCCGAGAGGTAGAGGCCGACGCGGGCGCCCGGGACGAGGCGACGCTCGACCGCCGCGCGTCCGAGCTGGCGGAGGCGCTTGGCGGCCGCGCCCGGCTCGATGGGCGCGATGCGCTCGGAGAGCTCGAACCACGGGCGCGTCGTGACCGCGCCGCCGCGGAAGACGAGGACGTGCCCGGGAAGGACGCGGCGAACCCCTTGGATGGGCGTCGCCTCGCCGGGCACGAACGAGAACGTGAGGTATTTGTGGACGGCGATGGGATCGAGCGCCACCGGTAGTTCGGCGATGGCGAGGAGCTGCTTGAGCTCGGTCGCGAACCAGAACGTGTCACCCGATTGGGTCCAGTAGAGCGAGCGCTGCCCGAACGCGTCGCGCGCGAGCGTCAAGGTGGCGGTCGACGGGTCCCAGTGGGCCAGCGCGAAGGCGCCATCGAGATCGGCGAGGTCCGACAGCGGCGCTCCGGCGGCGAAGCGCGCGGCGAGCTGGCCCGCGCCGAGCGCCGGAATCGTGCGTCCGACCATCGCCACCAGCGCGCCCGCGTCATCGCGGCCGATGCTCGCCACGCCTGCCGGGTCGCTCGGTCCAGCGTTCGGGCGCCCGCTCCAGCTCCGCCGCCCGAAGGTCGCCGGCCCCGCGGTCACGACCTCGGAGCGGTCGCCGCGATGATCGACGACCGCGAGCATCTTCTGCACGGCGCCCTCGGGCGCGGGACCGACGTGTCCAGCGAGTCCACCCATGGCGGGACCATAGGTGAGAACGTCCGGGTGTGCCAGATGCCCCGGGCGCTTGTTCCCAAGGGGCGCAGCGCCGCGGCCGGGCGCGGGCTTACCAGGCCGCGAATGCCCCGTTGTCGCAGTCGCCCTCGCTGGCCGTGTCGTCGTCGCAGCCGTTGACGGTGTCGCTGCCGCCCAGGAACCAGCCGCCGCCCAGGCATTCGTCCTGGTCCCAGCCGCCCCAGATCGTGTCGTCGCCGCCGTTGCCGCACATCCGATCGTGGTCGAGGCTCGGCGGGCTCGTGCCCCAGTCGTCGCCCGAGACCAGGCTGTCCATGCCCGATCCGCCGCGCAGGAAGTCGGGCCCGGCGCCGCCATCGAGGAGGTCGTCGCCCTCCTCGCCGTCGAGCTTGTCGCGCCCGGCGCCGGCCCACAGGATGTCGTCGCCCATGCCGCCGTCGAGCGCGTCGTCGCCGGGGCCGCCGCGCAGCGTGTCCTCGCCGAGGGCGCCGTCGAGCGCGTCGTTGCCGTCGCCGCCCATCAGGTAGTCGTCGCCGTTGCCGCCATCGAGCGTGTCGTCTCCGTCGTCGCCGTAGAGCTCGTCCTTGCCCGGCGCGCCGCGCAGCGTGTCGTTGCCGGGGCCGCCGTGCAGGACGTCGCCGTCGCCGTCCAAGACCAGACCGGCGCCCTCGCCCGAGAGGTCGTCGTTGCCGTCGCCGCCGTCGAGCCAGTCGAAACCCTGGTTGCCTTCGAGCGCGTCGTCGCCGCCGAAGCCCGCGAGGCAGTCGTTGCCGTCGCCGCCCTCGAGCGTGTCGCCCCCGGGCGTCCCGAGCACGAGGTCGTCGCCATCCGAGTGGTCGTCGGACGTCGCGCGCAGCGTACAGCCGCCTTCGCCCGTGCAGTCCCAGCGCGCGCCGCCGCCAAAGATGGACGCCGCGCCGCGTCGCGCATCCGCCACCCACGCGCCGAACGGGCGCCCGCAGATGTGCCGTTGCAGGTCGCCGGCCGCGCACCCGCTGCTCGGGTTCCAGGTCTCGCCGTCGCTCGCGCCCGCGGCGAGGATCGCGTCGAGGCCGCGGTAGCCGCTGCAGCTCTCGCCGGGTGCGAGCGCGGCCGGTTCTACGCGCCAGTGTCCGCGCTGGTAGAGGTGCCACGCCGCGAACATCGACAGGTAGTCGAGCCCGTTGAACTCGGCGTGCGGATGGTGACGCGAGCCGAAGCGGTCCTCCGGGTTCGTCGTGCGCGCCTCGCTCATCCAGCCGCCGCGCTCCTCGCAGCCCGGCTCGCCGAGGCACGGTCCGCCGCAAGGCGCGGTGCCGAGCAGCGATTCGACGCGCCAGGCCGAGAACGGCGCGTCGAGCTCGACTTGATGGATGAGCGCGTAGGTCAGCGCGAAGTAATCCTTTCCATCCCCCATCGCCATCTTCGGCATCTTCGACGTGTTCCAGTCGCCGGTCAGGGCGGCGAGCCGCAGCGCGTGCGTCCGGTTGTATCCGTGCGTCGCCTCCCAGATCGCCTGCAGCCCGGTCCACGCGGCCTCGCCGGCTGTGCGCGACGCGAAGTTGCGGTAGTCGTCGACGCCGAACGCGTCGCCGACCACGAAGTTGGCGGCCTTGGCGAAGTGGTTCGAGAAGCCGATGGCGTTGCCGCCCCATTGGTCGGGCGGGTGCGCGCCGACCGGATCCGTCACCTTCCAGCCGTGCGAGCGCAGGTGCCAGACGAGGCGATGCACCTTCTCGCGCGCGTCGGCCGCAACGTGGACGCCGCCCACCACGACGTCCTCGGGCACGAGCGCGTCGATCAAGCCGAGCGCCCAAATCAGCGCGATCGACTGGTCTTGGCTCGTGTAGGAGCCGTCGCTGATGACCGGCGCCGTGCACGTGAGATTCGCCGTGACGCATTCATAGCCGCTCACGCCGTCGTCACGGGGCCAGCGGAAGTCACCCGACTCCGTCTTTTCGAAGCCCAGCGGCACGTCGTCGCGCACGAAGAAGCCGTCGCGCGCGGGCGCCACGCCCGGGTAGAAGCTCTCGGCGTGCTCGTCGACGCGATCGACGGCCGCGAGCGCGAGGCGCAGATCCTCGAGGGTCTCGCGCGTGTCGTGCCCGAGATCGACGAACATCGCGTACTCGAGCGCGAGGTAGGCCAGGTACTCGCCCTGCCAGATCGTCCCGTCACCCCAATTGTAGAACCCGCGCGCATCGGGCACGTCGGGGCGCGGGCAGCGCTCGAACATCCAATAGCCGGCGCAGTTGGCCTCGGGCTGACGGCGCGAGGCCGGCATCGAGCGGCCGGGCCCTTCGCCGATGACGATGAAGCCGGGGTAAGCCGCCGTGCCGTTGCCGCGGAAGCGCAGCCGATAGCGGAAATACTTCGCGAGGATATCCTCGTCGCTGCAGCTCGCGCCGTCGGTCGGCCCGTCGCCGAGCTCCTTGGGCTCGCCGATCCACGGGGCCGTCCAGGCGCGGCAGTCGGCGCCGCAGTGGTCCGAGGTGCCGTTGACCGCCTCACCTTCGTCGCAGACCTCGTCGGGCGCGTCGGTGTGACCGTCGCCGCAGCGCGCCCCGAGCGTCTTGCAGTCGGCCGCGCAGGCGCCATATTGGCCGTTCTGATCGCCTTGATCGCACGCCTCCATCTTCGACTCGCGGACCCCGTCGCCGCAGCGCGGACCGGGACCGGCGCAGTCGCTCGCGCAGGATCCGTAGTGCCCGTTGAGCGTGCCGTCGTCACACGCCTCGGGCGCGACGACGTCGCCGTCCCCGCAGCCGACCACCTCGTAGCAATCGACGGGACAGTGCCCCGGCGTTCCGTTGGCGGGACCCTCGTCGCAGGTCTCGAAGAACGGCACGACCACGCCGTCGCCGCAGCCATCGAAGAGGCCCTGGCAGTCCGTGCGACACCAGGGGTAGGTCCCGTTTTTCGGGCCGTCGTCGCAGAGCTCGTGCTCGTAGTCGATGAAGCTGTTGCCGCAGTGCGGCGCGCGCTCGTGGCAGCCGAAGCCGCAGCGCCCGTACTGGCCGTTGAGCGGCCCGTCGTCACAGAGCTCGGGCCCCTCGGGGGTCGTGGCCTGGACGATGCCATCGCCACAATGCGCGCCCGGGCCGTCGCAGCGGGCGCTGCAGTGGTTGTACTGGCCGTTGCTCGCGCCCTCGTCGCAGATCTCGCCCGCCTCGACGACGCCGTTACCGCACACGGGCGGTGGGGCGGTGTCGGGCGGGGCCGTGTCGCCGGCCTGGCTGTCGGGAGCTGCGCCGCCGGGGCTGTTGTCGCCGCAGGCGGCCAGCGCGAGGCACGAGACGAACATGAGGCCCACGTTGCGCATACGGCACCCCCATTCCTCTTCACGCGTACGATCGCGGCAGCGTAGCACGGAGTCGGGGGTGCCGTCATTGCGCCGCGTCTGTCGCCGCGCGTCACCAGCAGGATGCGTACTCGTACGATAGGACCAGGCTATCGTAGTCGCGTTGGACGTTCGGGTTCCAGGCCTCGACCAGGACCCGATGAAATGCGTCGTAGGTCTTCGTATTTCGTTGGTAGACCTGCCCGTGACTGTCCAGCCGGAGCTCTTCGATCTCGCCGCCGAGCGCGTCGTACCTGAAGACATCGCGAGCGCTCAGCCCGTCGACGTCCGGCGGATAGACGTGCTCGAGGAGGTCGAACGTGGCGTCGAAACGGAAGGTGTCGACGACGCCATGCCAGTCGGTGTGTGCCAGGTAGGTCGCGCCGTCGCGCGCGATGGTCGCGGTCCGGTCCCACGTCCCGTCGTTGTCGGTATCGTCGCGCCGCGCGACGACGCCGGGCGGGAGCTGGCTCGCGAGCGGTCCGAGGGACGCCGAGAAACTCGGGTCGAACACCTTCTCGAACACGGCGTCGATCCTGGCGATGTCGTCGGGCGAGAAGCCGAACGTGCAGCGACCGAGCGTCGTCCCGTCAGGCGACGGCTGGTAGCTACAGGTCTGCTTCATCCAGGAGGCCTCGCTGACTTCGACCTCGGTCAGGACGCGGTGCTGGTCGTCCCAGGTCGTGTCCACCGTCAGGTCCGGCACGAGGTCGTCGTCGTAGTCCTGTTCGAAGTGGCGGGGATCGCCGTTGCCGTCGCATTCGAGGAGGCCGGTGTAGTATCGGCCCCAGGGGTCGACCCCCTTCGAGGTGAACGAACACGCGTCGGGCCCGTAGGCGACCTCGGACCAGCTGTCGACGATGCCGTCGTATCCCGCGTCCGACTCGGAGAAGGTCAGCTTGCCGGCCGCGTTCCAGACCTCGTGCTCCAGGTTGCCGGTGGCGGCCGCGCTGTCCGTCGCCGCCAGGCGCCATCCGTCGAAGTGCTCGCGCAGCGTGCCGGCCTCGTCATAGCTCCAGGTCTCCTCGCCGGCGTCCGCCACCTGCGACTGCAAACGCCAGATGGACTTCGTGCGTCGCCCCATGGCGTCGTAGCTGTATGTGCGCGTCGTGTGGCGGTCGCGCTCGTCCAGCGAGACCACGCACGGGCCTCGGCTCGCCTCAGGGAGCACGTCCGGGCTCGCGTCTGTCGCCTCCGTGCCCGCCATGTCCGCCGCTTCCGTGACCGCCGCCTCGGTCGCCGGCATCTCCGTCCAGGTCTCCTCGGTCGCGGCCGTGTCGCTCGGCTGGGCGCCGGTCGGCGCGGCGGTCGCGCCGCTGGAATCAGGGGGCGTGACTTGCCCCGTGTCTGCGCCGAACGTCGCGACGGACGATGCGCCGTCCGCGCACCCGGAGATGCCAGCAAGGCCCGGTGGCGCGGCCATGGCCAGCAGACATAGAACGCGAGCGCGACATCCTGCACGGTGAATCAAATCGTTTCTCCAATTCCGGGTGCGGGCCGTGACCCTATCAACCACGGACCGTGGGTGCCGCCGTGCGGGCACGGGCCGACCGCAGATCGCGCGCGCATGGGCGGCCCGTAGAGCCTTCTCGAGCGACCGGCGCGGCGCCCAGTCCGGGGCCGGAGCGGTTTCCGGGCGCGCGATTACCCCGGAGGTAAGCGCGATGACCCGGGAGCTGACCCATCCAACACGTCGCAGAGCACCCCGCGTCGAAGCCCGGGGGGGGGCGTGGTCCCGCCCATCCCGCCTGGGTTCGATCGGCACGAACCACGTGGCACCGCGGCGGCGCGTATTTCATGCTCGGCCGCGTGGTTGCAGCAAGGTCGGCCGCGGTAGACTTCGCGACAACTGCATTGCAGTCGCATTGTGCGGTCTCCGCTCGGCCTGCCCGAAGCGCCATTCCTCAGGAATCCCACGTGGATCGAGAGAGGCCTTCATGGTCGCCCCACCGCGTCTGGTGCGTGCCCTGGCCGTCGCCACGGTCCTGGGCTCGGTCGCATGCTCGAGCGAAGTGCGCCGCGGCATCGGTGCGTCGTGCGAATCGGATCGTGCGTGCGAATCCGGCGTCTGCGGCGCCGGAACGTGCCTCGATGCGACGACCGACGACGACGGCGACGGCCTGCTCGATGGGCTCGAGGCGCGGCTCGGCTCGAGCCCGGTCCTGGTCGATTCGGATCTCGACGGCATCCGCGACATCGACGAGCTCGACGCGCATCTTGCTCTCCTCGACACCGACGGCGACGGGCGCGCGGACCTCGTCGAGAGCGCCATCGCCGATGCCGATGGCGACTGCATCACCGACCAGTTCGACGCCGACGACGCGCGGCCGAGCGCCGACCCGTCCCCCATGCTCGTCGCGGTCTGCGGCACCGCCGGCGTCTGCGCGGACCAGCGCGCCCAGCTGCGTGTGACCTGCGCGACCGGACAGGCGGCCTGCGACTATGGCGCGGTCGTCGGCTATGCGAACCCGGAGGTCACGTGCGACGGCGTCGACGAGAACTGCGACGGACGCGCCGACGAAGGCTCCTCGGATGGCGACACGGACGGCGTCGCCGATTGCGTCGACGTCGATCGCGACAACGACACCGTCAGCGACGCGAACGATGACTGCCCGACCGTCGCGAACACCGATCAGCACGACGCCGACGCTGACTCGCGACGAGCGGGCTGGTGGGCGAGGGGAGGAGCGCGCCATTCGACGTCGCCGCGGCACCCGTGGTCGACACCATCGCGCCCGACGCGCCGCAGCTCGGCCATTCGGTTCCGGCGTCGCCCTCCGCGCTACGGGACCGTGGAGGTACCGCCGGGCGAAACCGGCTTCGAGGTCGCGAGCGAGCTGGCGCTGGTCGATAGCGTGCCGACCGCGCTGCATGCCACCGCCACCGACGGCGCGGGCAACACCTCGGCGTGCTCCGCGAGCCTGACCTACACGTACGACGCGACCGCGCCTGGCGCGCCAGCGAACCTCGCGACGGCGCCGGTCTCGCCGTCGCGCGCCAGCACGACGCCCTCCGTGAGCGGCAGCGCCGAGGCCGGCGCGCACGTGCAGCTCTTCGCGGGCGCAATCGGGTGCGTCGCGGATGCTTGTTGCGAGATGCAATCGTCGCTGGCCCCGGGCGAGGTGGACGCGGCGGGTGTGTTCGCCGTCGTCACGCCCGTGACCGCGAACGCCCTCACGTACCTCCACGCGCAGGCGCGCGACGCCGCCGGGAACGTGAGCCCGTGCAGCGCGGGTCGCGAATTTCGGCACGACGACGTGGCGCCGGCGCCCCCCAGCATGCTCGCGACCGCGCCGACCTCGCCGAGCAGCACCGACGCGACGCCCGAGCTGTCCGGCGCCACCGAGGAGTCTGGCGTCCGCGTGTCGCTCTACGGCACGTCCGACTGCAGCGGTGACGTCTTGGGAGAAGTGGTCGCCGAGGGTACGGTCTTTCACCTCGCGCCCAGTCGGGGAGCGCCCGACAGCGTCCCCGTCACGTACGCGGCGACGGCGACTGACGATGCCGGCAACCGCTCGTCGTGCTCGCCGACCAGCGTGACCTATCGCAATGACACTGTCAGCTGTTGGGGTGGCAATGGCTTCGGACAGCTCGGCATCGGCGTGCTCTGCTCGGGCCCGACGCCGCGCAGGGTCATTGGCGTGACGGTCGCTCGCGGCGTCGACGACGTGGACGGCGGCGGCACCCTCCTTCTGCGCGATCGTGAGCGGCGCCGTGTCGTGCTGGGGGAGCAACACCAACGGTCGGCTCGGGGACGGCACGGCGCTCTACCGCGCGACGCCGGTCACGGCCGTCGGGCTCGGCGCCGCGGGTTCGGCGCTGAAGATCTCGGTCGGAGACGCGCACGCCTGCGCCGTCATGACCCGATCGAAAGCACGCCCGCCAGCTGCGCCGTCCTGAGCAACGTGCAGGCGTTGACGGCCGGTCCGAGCCAGACGTGCGCGACCCTCGCCGACGCGTGCGGCACCGTCACGTGCTGGGGAAATAGCGATGGCAGCCAGCTCGCGCGCTATCCCACCACCCCAACGGCGCGCCCGGTCCCCGGGTTCCAAGGCCTCAGCGACATGTCCTGCGGCAGCGCAATGTGCGTGGGTGTCGAGGGCCCGGACGGCCACTTGCGCGGGCACGGATCCTACTACTGGAAGAGTGCGTTTGGGCCGGGCAACTACTCCAACGCGGGCGCAGCGTTCATCGGCTCCTTCGCGGGCGTCGTCCGCGTGGCGAGCAGCAGCGAGACCAGCTGCGTCACCAAGGGCGACGGCAGCCTCTGGTGCTTCGGCGATTTCGGCTCGGGCCAGTGCGGCGACGGGACGTTCGGCAACCCCGTGCTTCGGCAGGAGGCGCTGCTGCCCTGACGTTCGTCGCATCGAGGCGCGTGCGGCCCGCGCCCTCCGTCAGAGCGCCGCGGGCTCGGGCGCGTAGAGCGCCGTGCTGAGGCACTCGAAGTCGCGCACGAGCAGCGGCCGCGCCCCGAGCTTCAGCGCGGCGAAGCGGGCGTACGGCTCGCCCGTCCCAAAGGTCACGCGCGCCTTGGCCGACAGCGACGACAGCCGGTTGTATTGCCAGCACGCGCCGTCCAGAAAGGCGCGGCTCACCAGCAGCTTTCCGTCGCGCATGCTGTAGGCGCGATGGCGCTCCGCGATGAGCGCGCGCTTGCCGCCGCGCGCCCATGTGAACCCCATACACATTTCCTCGCCGTCGTAGACCTCGACGGTGCGCGTGCCCTCGGAGTCGGCATAGCGAAACTGCTTCATCGTCTTGGGCAGCCCCCAGATCGCCTGGCCGCGCCGGCAGTTCTCGGCCGAGTCGACCGGCAGATCCACGACGAAGACGCCGAACGACGACCACGCCTGGCGCAAGAGCGCGGGTGCGATCGGGACCCTCGAGCGACTGACGGCGATGCCCAGCGCGAGCTCGCTGTAGCCGACCATGCCGTCGCTGATCTGCCCGTAACGATACGCCGCCAGCGCGACCAGGCAGCGTGTGCGGTTCAGCTTGACCGGGGAGAGCGGGCCCGCCGGAAGGAGCGCCCGCGCGGCCGCGAGATCCGCCGTGAAGAGCATCGTGACCGACGGCGTGTGGGTGAAGAACGTCGGGAAGGTGTAGGCGCGCGGGTGGCCGCGGTGGTCGTCGATGGTGACGGTGCTGCGCTCGGTGTGACCGAGGAAGAACGGGGTCACGAAGGGGTCGGGGCTCGGGTTCGACATGGTCGGCGTCCTTTGCGTGGCCTGGGAGTCAGGGGAGCAGGAACTGACGCACCTCGCGCGCGATCGCCGCGGGGCGCTCCTCGTGGACGAACACCTTGGCCTCGGGGATGACGACGAGACGCGCACCGCCGGCCGGGAACTGCGCGAGCATCTCACGGCCGCGCGCGAGCGGAAACGTCGGATCGTCGGCACCCCAGAGCATGAGCACCGGGATCCGGATCTGCGCGTGCATCTCGCGCATGCTGTCGAGGAGACTCCAGCTCCAGCCGCGCAGGAAGCGGTTGTGGCCCGCCATGCGCCGACCCGAGCGGATGAGCGGCCGTACGATGGTCTCGCAGAACTCGCCCTCGATCAGCGACCGGTCGTGGAAGCCGCCCCCGAAGCCCATCCCGGAGCTGCGGAACCAACGGCTGCGCAGGAGAAGGCGCATGAAGAAGTTCGTGCCGGGCAGGAACATCATGCGCCGAAAGAGCGGGATGTAGGGCGGCCGGTGGTGGGGGATCTCGGTGTTGGTCATGACGAGCTTCTCGGCGCGCGGATCGATCAGCACGAGCTGGCGCGAGATCATCGCGCCCGAGTCCTGTCCGTAGAGCGCATAGCGCTCGACCCCGAGCGCGTCGAGGACCGCCTTGAGGGACGCCGCCTGCCCCGGCCACGAGAAATCCGTCGCCTTGGTCCACTCGGTGTCGCCGCCGCCGGGGACGTCGACGAGCAGGCACGTGAAATGCGGCGCGAGCTCGGGGAGGAGTCGCCGGAAGGTGACGCTCGAGAGCGGCCAGCCGTGGACGAAGACGAGAAACGGGCCCGCGCCGAAGCGTCGGACCGCCACGCGAGCGCTCGGCGTCTCGACCCACTCGATCGGTGCTTGGGAAAACTGCGTCAGCGGGTCCATTCCGTCTCCGTTGGGCTGCGCCGGCGGCGTCGCCATTCATGCAAGTCCGAACAAGCGACGCGCGTTGGCCGCCGTGCGCGCGCCCGTCTCTTCGGGCGACCAACCGCGAAGCGCGCCGAGCGCACGCGCGACGTCTGGCAGCTGCGCCGGCCGATTCGCGTGGCCGCGGTGGCCTTCGGGGGGCTGATACGGGCTGTCCGTCTCGATGAGGACGCGGTCCTCGGGCACCCAGGTCGCCGCCTCGCGCAGCCGCCGCGACTGCGGAAACGTCAATGTGCCACAAAATGAAAGTGACAGGCCGAGATTGACCAGCATTTTGGCAAATTCGCGCGCGCCCGAGAAGCTGTGGACCAGCCCGCCCGCGGGCGGCAGCCCCTCGCTGCGCAGGATCCGCAAGGCCGGCTCGTCCGCGCGCAGGAGGTGCAAGACCACCGGCAGCGCGAGCGCCCGAGCGAGCTGGAGCTGCGCCCGCATCGCCCGCTCTTGCAGGCCCGCCTGGGCCTTGCGCTCCGGCGTGAGGAAGTCGAGGCCGACCTCGCCGAGCGCCACCGGCGCCACGGTCGCTGCGGGGCCCGCCCGACGCGCGTCGCGCACCGCCGTCTCGAGCGCCGCCAACTCGGCCTCGAGCGCGCGCTCCGAGAGCTCGGCGACGACCTGGGGATGAACCCCGAAGACCGGGAAGACGCGCCCGGGATGGCGCGCCGCGATCGCCTGCTGGGTCGCCCAGCCGGCGCGATCGACCCCCGCCATGACGATGCCGGTCACCCCGACGGCCGCTGCTTCGGCGATGGCCTCGTCCGCCGACACCGGCAGGCCGTCGGCGTCGAGGTGGCAATGCGCGTCGATCATCGGGGGCGGAGCTCGAGTCCAAAGCGCTCGAGGTTTGCCGCCAGCCACATGTTCCACGCGCGCGCGCCCGCGCCGAGCTCCGCGAGCCCGGTCCGTTCCGCGGTCATCGACCCCGTCTCGCGCCCGCGTTTCGCGCGCCGGAGGCCCTCGCGCAGCTGGTCGAGCGCCGCCTGCGCGTCGGCTTCGAATTTCGGCAGCGCCTCCAAGCACGCGATCGCCGAGCCCGCGTTGACCGGCGAGACCGTCGTTCCATCGGCGCTCTGGGCGCCATACGCAGCCTCGACGCACTTGTGGGCGTTCAGCAAATCCTGCGGCGTCGTCGCGGCGCCCGCAAACGCGACCGCGGACACCGAGGCGAGCGCGAGCGCCAGCGAGACCCCGGCGCTGGCGAGCCAGAATCGCGGCCCCCAGGCCTTGCGATCGGCATAGGCGCTGAGCCAGCCGATGCCACCGCCGACGAGAAACCCGCCGAGGTGCGCGATGTTGTTCACGCGCGCGACGGCCAGCCCGAAGATCGCCGTGCCGATCGCGAACTGCACGGCGTATTGCGTGACCGGATCTCGGAAGTGGCCATCGACGCGCCAGCGGCGGACGATGATGGCACCCATGATGCCGGTGCCGGCCCCGGAGGCGCCGCCGCCGCCCGACGAGCCGAGCGCGAGGCACAGCGCGAACCCGCCGATCCCGGCCAAGATGAAGGTCGCGATCATGGTCGGCGAGCCGACGTCCGCCTCGTAGTGGCGCCCGAGCCCCCAGATCGCCATGGCGTTGAACAAGACGTGGAGCAGCGAGAGATGCAGGAAGATGGCGGTCACGAGCCGCCACGGCTCGCCGTGGAGGACGTGCCAGTTCGACATGAGGCCGAGCCGGAACAGGAAGTCCGTGTTCGGCGGCATGAAGTCGAGCCCGCCGCGGCCTTCTTCCTGCCCACCGGCGACGATCGTCGCGACGTAGATCCCGACGATGAGCACCGTAAAGATGTACGTCATGCTGGCCGGGTGGCTTTCCCCGCGCGCGGATGCCGCATGGCTCGCGGCGCGCTTGAAGCGGCCGGTGAGCGCGCGCGGGTTGGCCCCGCAATACGGGCAGATTTCGGCCACGCCCATCAGCTTTCGGCAGCTCGGGCACATCTGCGGGCGGGGTGAGGCGGTGGCCATCGCTCTAGGGTGTGCCATGCCTAGCGCCCGGCGCCAAGGCCTCCGGGGGCGTAGCGGCGCAGCACGGCCTCGACCTGGCCGAGGTAGCTCGCGCCGAAGAGGCGCACGTGAACGAGCAACGGGTAGAGGTTCAGGACCTCGAGGCGCGCCTCGAGCGCGGCGTCGAAGCGCGTGCGGCCCGCCGACCCCTCGGCATAGGCCGCGTAGAACTCCGGCGGAAACCCGCCAAAGAGGCGGGTCATCGCGAGGTCCGCCTCGGGGTGGCCGTAGTGCACCGCGGGATCGATGAAGACCGGTCCAGAGCGCGCGTGGAGGAGATTCCCTGCCCAGAGATCGCCGTGGACGAGGGCCGGGTGGGGCGGCTCGGTGAGCAGCGCCTCGAGCGGGAGTCGGTCGAGCGCGGCGCGCAGCCGCGTCGGAAGGCCCTCGGCGAGAGGGGCCAGGCGACGCTCGCGAAAGAACGCCGCGAAGGTCGGCGGCGTCACGGGCACGTTCGACTGCGGCACGAGGCCGACGAAGTTCTCTCGCTCGAGCCCGAAGTGCGGACCCGCGACCTGATGTAGGCGGGCCAACGCGCGCCCCGCGTCCGCATGAGAAGCGCTCGGCGCGCGCCCCGGCCAAGGCTCGCACCAGCTGAGCACGAGCGCATCCGCGAACACGGCCAAGACGTCGGGCACCGGCAGATGCGGCCTGAGGCGCGCGAGCCCGTCGGCCTCGGCCTCGAAAAACCCCGCCGGTGGCGCCGCGTGCCACTTGACGAAGACCGGACCGCGCGCCGTCTCGAGCCGCCCCGCCTCATTGATGCTGCCGCCGCCGACCGCACGCAGCGGGCCGAGCGCGCCCGGCTCGAGCCCAAGCGCGCCGGCGATGCGCGCAAGGATCGACGATGAAATCGTCACCGCATCGCCAGGCACTGGTCGCGCCTGACCACCCGCCTCCTCCGCGCCGGCGCATTTGTCGGGGTGCCCTTTGACGGAGGCCTTGCCCGCGCGAGGGTCATGGCAAGACCACGCTGACCGGCGTGTTCTGGTTCATCGTGCCGCCGTCGCCGAGCTGCCGATTCCCATTCGCGCCCCAACAGGCGAGTCCACCATCGACCACCGCGCACGCAAATCGATACCCGGCGCCGATGGAGGTCGCCGAAATGCCGTTGACGACCACGGCGAGCGGGCTCTCGACGTTGCTTCCATTGCCGAGCGCACCTTCGATGCCGTAACCCCAGCAGGTGACGGCCCCGGTGGTTAGAAGCGCGCACGTCGCCTCTTCGAGTGCCGCGAGCTTTGAAGCCGACGTCACGCTTACCACGGCAACGGGTGCAGGGCGCAGGATTTTCGAACCATCACCGAGTTGCCCGGATGCGTTGTAGCCCCAACATTCGATACCACCGGTCGCGAGTCGGGCGCAGCTGTGCGCGACGCCGAGGGCAAGCTCGGCAACCGAAGAGAGTCCCAGGACCTTGACGGCGACCGACGACGGTCCCTGGCTCTGATTGCCCAGCTGTCCGAAGTCATTGGCACCCCAGCAGTACACGTCATTCGCGCGGCGTGCGCAGGCATGGGTGTATCCAAGCGCGACCTCCAGGACGCCCGAAAGCGCGGTCCCGGGCGAGGTAAGAACGGTCACCGGCGCCGTGCTTGCCATTGTGCTGTTGTTCCCGAGCTGTCCGGACTCGTTGAAACCCCAGCATTGTACAGTTCCGGCGTTGGTGAGCGCGCAAGTGGACAAGCTGTCATTCCCCGATGCCACCGCCAGCGCGGGACCGCTAAGGGGCTGTGCGGAAATTGTCGATCCGACTGCCGGTCTCGCTTGACGGCCGAGGGTGCGGCGTGATCCACGCTGGTAATGATCGACGAAGACGCGTTGCGAGTCCGGTTTGAGCTTGTATCCCCGTCGCT
>SXGT01478671.1_pt1 | contig 22671 bp, 19 predicted proteins | sample 3176221 | NCBI WGS metagenome assembly SXGT01 (sample SAMN11356862, study PRJNA531348) | freshwater metagenome | isolation source: freshwater sample F1-120 | place: China: Fuxian Lake, Yuxi | collected 2017-12-25
GCCTGCCCGATGACGATGGGGCCGGAGCCGATGATGAGGATGCTGTGGAGGTCGGCGCGCTTCGGCATCTCAGCTCCCGGCCATGCGGAGGAAACGGTCGACGAGGAGGTGCCGCGAGTCTCTTGGACCGGGCGCGGCCTCGGGGTGGAACTGCACGCAGATCACTCGCAGATCCGGGTGGACGAAGCCTTCGAGCGTGCCGTCGTTGAGGTTGACGTGGGTGACACGCCCGCCCGCCCGCTCGATGCCGGCGGGGTCGACGCAGAAGCCGTGGTTCTGCGAGGTGATCTCCACGCGTTCGGTCTCCATGTCGCGGACGGGGTGATTGCCGCCTCGGTGACCGAAGCGCAGCTTGAAGGTGCTGGCGCCGAGCGCGAGGCCGAGCAGCTGGTGACCGAGGCACACCCCGAGGATGGGCGTCTTTCCTAGTACTTTTCGGACTTCGCCGAACATGCCGGGCAGGGCCGCTGGGTCGCCGGGGCCGTTGCTGAGGAAAACCGCGTTGCAGTCGCGACCGAACACCTCGGCCGGGGTGTCGGCGGGGAACACCTCCACGTGACAGCCCTTGCTGGCGAACAGGCGCAAGAGGTTGCGCTTGCAGCCGCCGTCGAGCACGTGAATCCGTGGGCCGTCGCCGGTGGCGAAGGTGTAGGGCTCGCGACAGCTCACCTCGCTGGCGAGAGCGCGGCCCTCCATGCCCGGCCAGGCGAGGCAACGAGCACGCAGCTCGTCGATCGACAGGTCCTCCGTCGTGAGCACGGCGCGCATGGCGCCCCTGCTCCGGATGTGGCGCACCACGGCGCGGGTGTCGAGCCCGTGGATGCCGGGGACGCCTGCCTGCTTGAGGTAGTCGTCGAGGCTGCCCTCGGCGCGGTGGTTGCTCGTCACCCGGGAAAAAGCGCGGGCGGCGAAACCGCTGAGCCACACCCGTCCCGACTCCTCGTCGTCGCGATTCACACCGTAGTTACCCACGTGCGCCGTGGTCATCACCACGATCTGTTCGCAGTAGGAGGGATCGGTGAGCACCTCCTGGTAGCCGGTCCTCGCGGTGTTGAAGACCAGCTCGCCCACGCGGGTGGCGCGGGCACCAAATGAATCTGCCGCGAAGAAACGTCCGTCTTCCAGGTAGAGCACGGCCACGCGGTCCTCGGGAGCGGCCGGGGGCTAACCAGCCCAGGGGGGAACCGCTTGTCGCGGTTCCCCCGACCGGGCCATTCCCTTCGCCCTCCGGCCTGCCCCCGGGCTTCGGCGACGGGCGTGCTGCTAGCCCGCCCGTCGTGCCCCTCTCCCCCTCCGGGGCGAGCGCGGACGGGGGGCAACGGCGCTGCGGCGGCATGCCACGCAGCTCAGCATCGGCGCGCTCATGCGGGGGATCGCGGGATCCGATCTGGGTGCCATGGTCGCCGAGATCCTCACCGGCTGCGTCATCGGGGGCTTGATCGCCCTGTTCGCGAGAGATCGCGAGATGCGCTACCGCCGAAACCACGAGGACGAGCGCACCCGCCAGCTCGCGATCGAGCTCGCGCTCCACGTGGCCGAGCGCACCCCCTGCGAGGGCGATCTCCGCGTGCCTCGCCGCATGGTGGAGCGGATCCTCATGCTGGGTGCACGCCTCGACGCCGATCCTGCCGCGGTGCGCGCCGCGGCGCTCGCTGCCGCTCTCCCGCCGGGAGCCACGGCCGACACGCGCTTGCCGTTGCCGGACGGCACGCGCGCGGCGCTGGCCTTCCGGCACGCCCGCTTCGACGGCCTCGGCCTGCCCCCCGGGGTCGGCGGAGCGGGCGTCCCTCTCCCGGCCCAGCTGCTCGCGGCGGCGGATTGGCTCGAGATGCGTGATGGGGCCTCGCAGGAGGCCATGGTCGCGGCGATCGCCGACGAGAGTGGCCGGCGGTTTTCCCCGACGCTGGCGAGCAATCTGGTGGGCGCGATCGACGGGCTCATGGTCGCGGGTCCGACTGATGGGCACCTCGGCATGAGGGTCACGAGCGGCGCCCTGCTGGTGGTGGGGGCGGTGAACCCCGACGCGGTGGCCAACTCCATGCGGCCGGCCTTCCTCGCCGCGCTCGAGTCGCGACTGCGTGAACGTCTCCGGCCCGCCGATCGCGTGTACTGCACCGACACCGACGTGGTGGCCTGGCTCAGCAGCACCACGCCCGACGGCGCCATCGCCGCGATGAAACGCCTGGAGCCGCTCGTGGCCCGCGTGCCCGTGCCGAGCATCCAGCGCATGGAAGTGGCCTGCCGCATCGGCCTCGCGGTGGCCGACTCCGACGCCACCAGCTTCAGCGAGCTCCTGCGCGTGGCGCGGGCCCGCAGTCGCGCGGCGGAGGCGCGGCGGGTGGCCTAGCGGAGTCGCAACTCGCCGAAGTAGGAGCGGGTGGCGAGCGAGTCCGCGTCGAGGCCGCTGGCGAAGAAACGGATGACGGCGGGGTCGTGCGCGAGCGGCGCGGTGTCGGGACGCACGAGCGTGAAGCCGGTGAGCGTCACGTCGCCGGGGTCGAGGCCCTCCACAGGGATGGTCGCCCAGGTCCAGCTCAGTCCGGCGTCCCCCGAACGGGCCACCTGCCACGCCGTGGTGGCGCTCGGCGACAGGAGCCAGAGCGTGTCGCCGTCGCGATGCAGCTTCGGGTAGGTGCCGACACAGCCGAGGGCGGTCTCTTGCTCGTCGGTCTCGGCGAGCCTCGTCGCGAGCACCGTGTCGCAGGCGCCGTCGTCGACGTAGGCGAGCACGGTGGCGCCGGCCTCGTCGAGGAGCGCATCGTCGGGGAATGCGGCCAGGCTCGCGCCGCTGCCGGGCGCCACCTGGTAGACCGGGGTGAACTCGCTGCCGTTGCCCAGGAAGGCCACGGCGGCGTCGTAGGCGGCATTGTTGCCGCCGGCGGGATCGAACAGCCCGGCGAAGAGCAGCATCTCGCGGACGGAGAGCGAGGCATGCACGGGGTAGAGCAGGTAGTCGGGAGAGAAGTCGAGGGTGGCCAGCTCGTCGACATCGCCGCCCGGGCCCCAGGACATCACCACGCGTCGCCAGCTGTCGTCGGCCAGCGACCACCAGGTGGTGCCGTCGGGGGTGGTGCCGAGGCCAAGGTAGCCGTTGGTGGCGGCCGTCCACTCGTTCCAATTGCCATAAGTGCTCGGGTCGTAGCGCCCGTCGGCGGCGCGGGTCTCGAAGACGAGGTGGTAGAAACGTCGCGAGTTCCCTTGCGTGCCGGCCCCCCCGGGGAAGCAGGTGACGTCGTCGTTCCCGGGGCGCTGGCAGGCGAAGGCGAGGTGTAGCCGTCCCTCGGTGTCGATGACCAGCCCGGGCGGCTGGTGCGGCATGTCGACCGTGGCCAGGACCGACCACTCGCCGCCGTCGATGGGTCGCGACAGGATGTCGGCATGGCGCGCGGCGGCATCGTCGGGGTACCAGGTGTGGACGGCGTAGTAGAACTGGCCATCGCCCGCGAGCTTGGGGAGGTTGGCGTTCCAGGTGGGCGGGGTGGCCACGGCGCTCGGGGAGCGACCGATCACCTCGACGTGGGCGATGAGCTCGAGGGGATCGGGGGTGGCGGTGTCGCTGTCGCTGTCGCTGGTGTCGGCGGGGGGCGCGCTGTCGAGGGCGCTGTCGATGTCGCTTTCGACCGGTGGACGGATGGTGCTCCCGGCGGGACCGTCGTGGCAGGCGAGGAGCGTGAGCACGGGGATAGTCTACTGCCCATGGGTGGCGTTCTCTTCTTTCACGGCATGGAAAGCTCGCCGAGCGGCAAAAAGGCGCGCTGGCTGCGGGCCCACTTCGGGGCGGTCACGCCGGCGTACGACACGACGACCTTCGCCTCGGGCCTGCCCGCGGCGCGGGCGGCGCTGGTGGAGCACGGTCCCGACGTGGTGGTCGGCTCCTCCTACGGCGGCGCCATCGCCTGCCAGCTCGTCGCCGAGGGGCTGTGGTCGGGGCCGACGGTGCTCATCGCGCCGGCGTCGCGACTGCTCGGGGGGCCGTCGCGTTTGCCCCCAGGCGCCCGGGCCATCATCTTCCACGGCGAGAACGACGACGTGGTGCCCGTGGATCACTCGCGGGCGATGGTGTCGGAAACCGTGGAGCTCCGGGTGATCCCGGGTGGGGATCACCCGCTGAACTGTTTGCTCGAGGACGGGGCGCTCGGGGCGGCGATCGAGGGCTTTGGGGGTCGGCGGGTGTGAGGGTGTCGAGGTGGGCGGCCCGAAGTGGGGAACCTCCGGCGAGGTAGGGCACTTTGGGCCGGTTTTCCGGGTGCTCGGGGTGCCTGGGCTCGCGGTGGGCGGCCCGAAGTGGGCAACCTCCGGCGAGGTAGGGCACTTTGGGCCGGGCACGTCGCGGTCACCACGACCCGATGCCGCGGATCGTGGGTCCCCCCCTTGCCGAAGTCGGCCCGAAGTGGGCAACCTCCGGCGAGGTTTGGCACTTTGGGCCGGTTTTCCCGGTGCTCGGGGTGCCTGGGCTCGCGGTGGGCGGCCCGAGGTGGGCAACCTCCGGCGAGGTTTGGCACTTTGGGCCGGGCACGTTGCGGTCACGACGACCCGATGCCGCGGATCGTGGGTCCCCCCCTTGCCGAAGTCGGTACCGGGGAGCATGTAGAGCGCGCACGGGCCGCGAGGTCCATTTCCCTTTCCGGGGGCGTACCGGTTTCGACGAGGTGACGGACGGCCGACGGGCGTGGCGAGCGCGGTTCCGCTGTGAGAGAACCAAAACCAAGCTGCCAACAACAGCAACCACTTCAGCGAGGCCCTCGCGGCTTAGTTGAAGTCCGGGGGTCATCAAGAACCCCCGGCATCCGATCCGGAGCTGCCGAACCGGGTTGGGTGTAATCCAGGCACGCAGTGACTCCGCGGACGAACAACCGGCGGACGATCGAAGTTCAAACAGGGAGTTCTGACGGTCCCCAAAGGGGACGACACTCGCCGGTGAGTTTCCGGAAGGCCACGTATCTCGAGAGCTAGAAGGCGCTTCGGACGCGGGTTCGACTCCCGCCGCCTCCACCACTCCCACCCCCCAACGCCCGCAGCTCCCCAAGCCCGCGGGCGTTGCCTTTGTATGTCACACGGTACCCGGCCACAGGTCGTCGCGAACCCCGGCGCCGACCCGCCCGCGGCCGCCCCGGCGCCCGGATACATCGCCGCCGACGTGCCTCTCTCCCCCACCTGGACCCGCAGGCTCGCCGCCGTCGGCATCGGCCTGTGCATGGCGCCTCTCGCGGGGGAAATCGCCGGCCGCTTGTACCCACCCGACCCCGGCGCCGCGCTGCTCTACAACGCGCCGCAGGGCACGCCCCCCGACATGTTTCGTTACGACGGGGCGGGTCGCCTGGTCACCAACCCGGGCTTCGAGGGGCACTTCGAGTGGCTAGACCACTCGGTCTCCGTGCGCTTCGACAGCCGCGGTCTCCGCGGGCCCGAGGTGCTGCCCGCGACGCCACGATGGCTGGCGGTGGGCGACAGCTTCGTGCTCGCTCGACAGGTCGAGGAAGAGGACACCTTCATGGCGGCGCTCGGGCCACTCGTGGGCGCGAGCGTGCTCAACGCGGGCGTCGATGGCTACGGCACCTGGGACTACCTCGCGCGCTACCTCTCGATGGACCCGGTGGTTGATGCCGAGGCGCTCCTGGTCACGGTTTTCGTCGGGAACGACCCCGCCCAAGACACCGCCCCGCCCGAGCGCCACCGGGTGACGCGCCCCGACGCCATGGTGCCACTCGTGGGCCACGCCCCCACGGCGGAAAACGAGTTCGCACTGTTTCGTCTCCAGCACGAGCGGGAGTCGTTCCTGGAGGCGTTCTTGTTCCGTCACAGCTCGCTCTTCGCGTGGTGGCGGATTTTCGAGGCGCAGCAGGCCCGGGGGCCGAGCGACGCGCTCCGTCACGCGCGCTTTCGCAAGGAACTCGAGCCCTTCACGCGGGCGGGCACCTCGGAACAAACACGGCTCGCGCGCGCCACGGGCGAGGCCCTCGCGGTCATCGCGGAGGCAGGCAAGCGCCGTGGCGACCGCGTGATGGTGGCAGTGGCCCCGCCGTCCTTCGCGCTCGATACCGCCACGACCGCGGCGACCTTGCGTACCTTCGGGCTCGACCCCGCGGGGGCCGAGCCGCTCGGGCTGCAGGCGGCGGTGGTCGCCGAGTCCGAGCGTCTAGGCCTGCCCACCTGCGACTTGCGACCCGCGCTCGTCGCAGCTCGCGAGGACGGCCGCGAGCCCTACTTCCGGTTCGAGGGGCACTGGAACGAGGTCGGCCACGCGACCGTGGCCACCGCCCTCGCCGCGTGCCTGGGCCGCAGTGGCTGAGGCCACGCCGGCGTCGCACCGCCGAGCGGTGATCGTGGCCGACACCCTCGCGACCGTCATCGGGGTCGTGGGCGCGGCGCTGCTGCACGGTGCGCTCTGGACGGCCCCTCTGGCGCGACTCTCCACCACGCAGTTCGGCGGCACGCACGGCTGGGCCTTCGACCGCATGGCGCGCATGCTCGCGTTCGAGATCTCCCCGGTGGCCTACACCTCGGACGTCTCGTTTCCCGACATCGTCTACGCCGCGCACATCGCCTGGGTCCCGGGCCTGCTCGCGGCGCCGATGAGCTGGGCCACGGGGCCGCTGGGAGGCCTGAATCTCGCCGTGCTGCTCGCCCCGGCCCTCGGCGTGCCGATGGTGTCGGCGCTGGCGCGAGCCTGGACCCGCGCCGACCCGGTAGCCTGCGCGTCGGCGGGATTGCTCGTGGTGCTCTCGCCCCCGGCGATCGGCGCCTTCGCGAACGGTCAGGTGTGCAAGGCGCAATTGTGGGCCCTGGTGGCGCTCCCGCTGGCGACGACCTGGGCCGCGCGCGGCAAGAGCGGTGTGGCATGGGCGGCCGTCCTGGCGGTCGCGAGCACGTTCACCGAGCCCACCTACGCCCTGCTGGGCGCGCTCGTTTCGCTGCCTCTCGGACTGTGGAGCGCGTGGCGCGACCGCGATCGGGGGGCCTTGCTCCGCGTGCTCGCGGCGGGCCTCGCGATGGGCGCGGTGTTCCTCGGGGCGCGGGGCTACTACGATCCGCCCACGCGCGGGCTCTACCTGCCCGCGGCCCCCGTGCCGCTCAGCTGGTTCGCGGCCTACGTGCACGAGGTGGCCACGCCCGCCACGCTCCTGTGGGGTCGCGAGTATGTGACCGCTGACGACGCGGCGGCCCACGTAGACTACCTCGGCGGCTTCGCGCTCGTCGCCCTTGGGCTCGCGAGCTGGCGCACCCGCGGCGCGCGTGCGGTCGTTTTGATTCTGGTCGCGACAGGCATCACGCTTTCGCTCGGCGAGTGGCTGGTGACGCTCGATGGCCCTGTGCTCGTTGGCGACCGCCTCATCGCGCTTCCGGCGCGTGCGCTCGCCGCGCTGGGCTTCCCGTTTGCCCGCTCGGGGCAGTACTACCGTGCGCTCGGACTCGCATGGGTGGGCGTGGCCTTGGCCTGCGCGGCCCTCGGGCGGCGGGCGGGTCCGGCCCTGTGCGCCCTGATTCTCGCCGACGGCCTGCGTGCCACCTCGGGTCTCTGGCCGGTACCCTCGGCCCCGTTTCCCGGGCTGCGCTGCCTGACCCCGGTCTCGCGGCAGGTGGGCGAGGAGGCCACGTGGACGAAGACCTGCGGTGATCGCGGCGGCGAGTGTGGCGAGATCGTGCGTCACGAGCGTGGCGGCGAGTGGCGGCTCGACCTGCCGCGCGCGCGTCGGATGTTCGACGTCGGGGTGCGCGGCCTGGCCACCGCCATCGACGGTCTCCCCACCTCCGATCCGCCTGCGGCCGACGCCCCGCCGCGTCCAGCGGACGAGCTGGCGCGTGTCCTCGCGGGGCTCGATCACGACCCGGCGATGACCCTGCTGCAGGCGAGGGGAGTCCTGCGGGTGGTCGCCTGGCGCGACGACGGCACGGAGATGCTGCGCGACGCCACGCGGGCCCTCGGGCCCCCCAGTTGTTCGGATGGCGAGATGCGCACATGGGACATCCCGCGGGCCAAGTCCCCCGAATGAAGCGGCCCGACCTGCTCACCGCTGCCGCGGGTCTGGTCGCGCTGGTGGTGCTCGGGTCGCTGGTCCACTTCGCGGTGGTGGACGGCCTTGGTTTCGAGGCCGACGGGCAGGGGGCGCGGCTGGCCCGGCTGTGGGCCTACTCCGTGACCGGTCGCGGGGATTTCTTGCTGCGCTGGGGCGAACCCTACTGGGACCAGCCCCCGATTCTGCCGGCCAGCTCGGTGACGCCCTACCCACCGCTCCCGGCGCTCCTCGCGGCCCCGCTCCTGGCCCTCCTCGGCCCGGGCGTGACGGCGCAGCGGCTTCTCGGCTGTTTGCCCGCGGCACTTTTGCTGCTGGGGGTGGCCGATGCGGGTCGCGCCGTGGCCGGGCGACGGGGCGCGGTCTTGGCGTTGTCGCTGGTCGGCGGCTCGGCGGTGGCAACGACGGTGCTCCGCCAGCCGAACGGCGAGGTCTGGGTGACCGCGGCCTCGGCCTTCGCGGCGGCCGCACTCGCGCGGCTGGGGACGCGGACTTCGTCTTCCCTGGCGGCGGGGGTCGCCGTCGCGGTCGCGCTCTTGTGCAAGTGGACGGCCGTCGTCCTGCTCCTGCCTGCCTCGCTGGCCCTGTGCGGCGTCGCCATCGCCGAGGTGCGGCGTGGGGCTCGCGGCGTGGGCACGCTCATCGCGGCGACCTCTGTGGCGACCCTGGCGGCCGCGCTTTTCGGCCTCGCGATGGTCGGCTCGGCGCCCCGGTGGCTCGCTGCCGGCCTGCCGCCGGTCCTCGCGGCGGTCGGCCTGGTCCGCGCGCGGCCGCTCGGAACGAACCTGCCGGTCGAGGTGGGACGGGCGCTCCTCGTCGCGGTCGCGCTCGCGACGCCCTGGTACGGCTACGCCGCCCCAGCGATCGCCGAGCACCTCGTCGGCCACGAGGTGCTCATGGTGGGGGCCTCGTCGGGGATCGTCAGGGCCTACGCCAACTTGATCGTCGCGGTCGGGATCCCCGTGGCGGGTCTCTTCATTGGATTCGGGATCCTGGGCCTCGCGTGGCCCGGTCGGCTGCCGGGCGCGGTGGCCATGGCCACAGCCTTCCTGGCGCTCGGAGGCACGCTCGCTTCCGGTCGTGTCGACGGCTTCTTGATGGGCCAGGCTCAGGATCGCCTGCTCTTGCCCGTGATTGCGGCGCTCGCGATCGCGGCGGCCCGAGGCGCCGTCGTCCCTCGCGTGGGCCCCGTGCTCACGCTCGCCGCCGCCGCCCTCGCCCTGGGCACCGTCGCGGTGTCCCACGCGGGCGCGGCCGCTCGACCCGTCCGCAGCGCGGGCCTGGGCATGGCGTGCGGGGAGCAGATCGACCTCGGCTCGCGGGGATACCGGTGGTGGCTCCCCGGCGTCGCGGTGGCCTCGCCGCCCGATCCTGGCCGGGGCGACCCGGAGCTCGAAGCGCTCGCCGCCCGGCTCCCGTCGCGCGCGGAGCCAATCCTCGCCGGGCTGCTGCTTGACGACGAGCCCTGCTCAATGACCGAGTCGAGGCTCGTGCGCCTCGCCGAGACGGGCCGGGTACTGAGCCTGGCCCCGCGGGGAGACACCGCCCGTCACCGTGCGTGGATCGAGTCACGAGTCGAGCGGCTCGACGAGTTCGTGGGCGTGGGTGTGCGCGCCGCGAGCAGCGTCCGCAGTGCAGGCTTGTCGGCGGGATGGGCGTTGACGGTCGACGATGCCGATCTGGTGGTGATCGCGCGACCACGCGCTGGGCCCGCCGGGAACGACTGAACCCGTGTCGATCGCGTGGGCCACTCTCAGCCCAGGTCTTGCCCCACGTAGTCGTGACGCAAGTTTCCCCGGGCGAGCGGACTGCCCGGCGCGTCGGGGTCGAGCAATCCGTTCTGCTCGGCGATGCCGAGCGCCACGAGGGCGTTCCACGGCGCCCGGCAAGGCATCGTCACGCTACGCTGCGGACCGTTGACCACCGGCTTACGATTCCGGTCGAGCTCGGGACCGAGGTCCTGGCACACGCGTAGCCCCGTCGGCTCGCCCTTGTCCCAGGTCATGCCCACGAGCGCCTTGATCGGCACGAGGCCCCAACCCCCCGCGCGGACCTCAGTCGGTGGGCGCGCGCCCGGGTTGTCGGCTGTGCCTGGCGCCACCGGCACGGGGCCCCCCAGCTGGCCCTGGGCGGAGGGCGCAGACTCCTCGAGCCGCGTGGCGCCCACGAGGACCGTCGCACCCTTGGCCTCGTCGAGCCAGACGAGGGCTCGGACGGGCGTGCTGTCGAGCATCGCCGCCGAGCGCACCGTCCAGTACCGCCGTGGGAAAAAGCCCTCGGCGAAGGTGGCACCAGGGGAGGGGAGGACGCCGAGCTTCAGCGCCCGTCCGACCTTCGCCAGCATCGCCGATGTCGCGACCGATTCGAAGAGAAACAGGGCGGCGCGGGCCTGGTAATACACGGTGCACTTGGGCGGTCCGATGCCAAAGTCGTGGCGGTTCGACACCCACCAGCCGCACCGCGGACACTGCCGCACCCAGTCGTGGCGCCCGCCACTGAGCTCCCCCTCGCACGCGAGGCAGCGCCCCTCCCACGATCCCGACGTGAGACCTTCCTCGTAGTCCCAGGAGGGGCCCGTTCCGACCGGCGGGGCCGAGATCGGCAGCCGGTGGCGGTGAAGGAACGCGAGGCCCACGCGTGAGCGTAGCGGGACGTGCGTCGGCGCGCTTCTCGAGCGCACCTCGGGCCGATCCCCCGGTCGCCCAACCGTCCCTCGGTTGTCCGCCCGGTGATGCAACCGCAGCAAGGGCGCTGGGCCCTGCCGCTCAGCCGGGCCGAAGATCCACGTCGCAACGCCGGTCGGGGCCCGGCACGCCGCGTGCACGCGCAGGAGGGCCTCCACCGTCGCCACCCGTTCCCTGGGGTTCCCATGCGCAAAGCTGTCTACGCCAACGCCCTGGCCTTCATCCTCGGCATCGCGGCCGTGGGCCTCGTGGCCGCGAAACCGGCGAGCACGAGCAAGAACGCCGCGTCGCCGCCCGTCGCCACGGCCACGGCGCCGAAGGGGGCCACCCTCCCGGCCAAGCTCAGCCAGGAGTCGAAAGACTGCCTCGACTGCCACCAGGACGACAACCCCGGGCTCTACGAGCAGTGGGGCGACAGCAAACACTACGGCGCCAACGTGGGCTGCTACGAGTGTCACGCCGCGAACGAGGGCGACACCGACATCCTGAAGGACGAGGACCACGCCGAGTTCCAGATCGCCACCATCGTGAGCCCGAAGGACTGCGCACGTTGCCACGAGACAGAAGTCGCCGAGTTCGAGGGTTCGCACCACTCGAAGGCCGGTCGCATCATGGGCTCGCTCGACAACCAGCTGGCGGAGGTGGTCGAGGGGAACCTCGGCATGGTCACCGCGGCCTTCCCTCAGGGCATCAGCGCGGCGGCGGTCAACGGGTGCTGGCAGTGTCACGGCAGCGTGGTGAAGGTCAACAAGGACGGCACCCTCGACCCGGCCACGTGGCCCAACAGCGGCATGGGCCGCGTCAACCCCGACGGCAGCGAGGGCTCCTGCACCGCCTGTCACCAGCGGCACGAGTTCAGCGCCGAGCAAGCCCGCCATCCCGACAACTGCGGCAAGTGCCACATGGGCCCCGACCACCCGCAGAAGGAGATCTACGAGGAGTCCAAGCACGGCATCGCGTTCAAAGCCCACGAGGACGAGCTCGGCATGGAGAACTCGAAGTGGGTGGTGGGCGAGGACTACTCGGCAGCGCCGACCTGCGCGACCTGCCACATGTCGGCCACCTCCAACCAGTCGATCACCCACAATATCGGCCTGCGCATCAAGTGGAACAATCGGCCGCCCCACTCCAAGCAGGCCCACGAGACCGACAAGCAGTGGGGCCTCGCCTCGGCGAGCATCACCGGGGATGAACGCCGCAAGCGCATGGAAGACGTTTGCCAGGCTTGTCACCAGGACAACTTCGTCGACGGCTTCTTCGTGCAGTACGAGGCGCTGCTCGATCTGTACGAGAACAAGTACGCGAAGCCCGGCGAGAAGCTCTACAACGCGGCTGTCGAGGTGCTCAAGACCGACCCGACCTACACCCAGTTCAGCCGCTCCATCGACTTCACCTGGTATGAGCTCTGGCATCACGAGGGGCGCCGCGCGCGGCACGCCGCCTCGATGCAAGCGCCCGACTACACCCACTGGCACGGCACCTACGAGCTGGCCCGCAACTGGCAAGCCGAGTTCATCCCGGAGATCCAGGAGATCATCCACGAGTTCAAAGACAAGGCCCCCGCGCAGGTGGCCAAGCTCGAGACGGTGCTGGACGAGGTGCAGAACAGCCCCGACTGGATGTGGTCGGTGAACAAGGAGGATCCGGCTGCCAAGGCCGAGCGCGAGAAGCGCCGCAAGGAGTTCCTCGAGCGCTACAAGTAGGCCGAGCGGATAGTCGGGCCAGGATGCTCATCGAGCTCCTGGCCTGCGCCGTGCGTGACAGCCACATCGTGGACGAGTCCGCCCTGCCGGGCGACAGCGACGAGGGCGGCGACACGGGCGACGGCGACACGGGCGAGGTGGCCGAGCGCCCAGTGACGGTCTCGTTCACCGGCTGGCTCGCGACGGTGGCCGACTCGCCGCTGGGCATGAGCGACGCCGACCGCGAGAGCGAGGTGAGCGGCAGCTTCACCTACAACGCGGCGCGCGCCGACGACAGCGCCTCCGGGGCCAGCCGCGGCGAGTACGCCCACGCGGGCGACGGCGCCTTCGAACTGCAGGTCGGGGGGCACGTGGTGAGCGGCTCCGGCAGCCCGGTGGTGACGGTGATCCCCGGGAGCGGGGCGTGTTTCTACTTCGAGGATGGCCCCCGGTTCCCCGACTACGAGTGGCCCCACATGTGGCTCGACGGCGAAGAGGACGAGGCGCTCAACGTCTGGATCGCGCTCTGCGATGGCATCGCGCTCTCGGATGATCGACTGCCTGAGGTCTTCCCGGCCTATGACCCAGCGAGTTCGTCACACACCTTCTCGGTGGAAGACGGCGGCGGCACGGCGCTGCTCCAGCTCTACACCGTCGGCGGTTAGCTTTTCGCCATGCTCCTCGAATGTCCGCGGTGTAAGCGCCCCCTGGCCCCGGCCGACCTTGGTGGCACTGCTGTCGACGCGTGCGCCGCGTGTGGCGGTACCTGGCTCGACCGCGGTGAGCTCGAGGCGGTGGTGTCGCGACCTGAACCGGTTGGGGAGGCCGCCGCGGCGCCCTTCGTCGAACCCGCGGTGAAGTACTTGCCTTGCCCGCGCTGCCGCCAGCTGATGACGCGGCGCCAGTATGAGCGCTACTCGGGGGTCGTGCTCGACTATTGCGGTCAACACGGCGTCTGGGCCGACCGTGGCGAGCTCGACCGCGCGCGGGGTTTCACCGCCCAGGGCGGTGTCGAGCGCCGTGAGCGCCGAGAGACGGAAGAGGAGAAGCTCCGTCGCAGCGTCGAGCGCTACGGGACGGACCGCTCGGCCGGCGCGGACACCAGCCACAGCTGGGTCGACGCCGCCATCTGGATCCTGTGAAGCGGCCAGCTTGAGGGTCGCGGTCACCGGCGCGAGCGGCCACGTTGGGGCCAACCTCGTGCGCGCCCTCCTGGCGCGCGGCGACCAGGTGCGCGCGGTGGTGCATCGTGAGGCGCGGGCGCTCGGCGGTCTGGACGTGGAACAGGTGCCCGGGGATCTTGCCGACGAGGACTCCCTGAGCGCTGCGTTCGACGGCGTCGAAGGGGTGTACCACCTCGCCGCGATGATCTCGATCACCGGCAGTCACGACGGCGCCGTGGAGCGGGCCAACGTGGCGGGGGCACGGCACGCGGCGCGGGCGGCGCGGCTCACTGGGGTGCAGCGCTACGTGCACGTGTCGAGCGTGCACGCCTTCCACCACGCGCCCGAGTTGCCCGTGAGCGAGGTGTCGCCGCGCCCTCTGGACAGCGCGCCCGCCTACGACCGCTCCAAGGCGCTGGGCGAGGCGGAGGTACGCGCCGAGGTGGAGGCGGGGCTCGGCGCCGTGATCGTCAACCCGAGCGGCGTGGTGGGACCGCACGACTTCGGGCCCTCGCGCTTCGGGCAGTCGCTCCTCGGGATGGCGCGCGGGCTCATCCCCGCCGTCGTCGACGGCGGCTTTGACTGGGTCGACGCGCGCGACGTGGCCTCAAGCTGCATCGCGGCGATGGAGCGCGGCCGGGTGGGCGAGGGCTACTTGCTAGGTGGACGCTGGGCCTCCGTGGGCGAGGTTGCCACTCTAGTGTCGCGACACCGAGGTTCTCGGTCCCCGTTCGGGACTGTCCCCCGGTGGCTGGCCTCCGCCAGCGCCCCCGCCGCGAGCTGGGCACAACGGCTTCTCGGGCAAGAGCCGCTCTTCACCCCCGAGGGACTTCACGCCTTGTTCCACGGGAGTCGGCACGTGGACTGGTCGAAAGCCGCGCGGGAGCTCGGCCATGCGCCGCGCCCTCTCGAGAGCACCCTCGCCGACACGCTGGACTGGTTCGCCTCGGCGGGGCGCCTGTGAGCGAGTGGCACGGCTACGCGACTTGGGGCGTGCTCGTCTGCGCAATTCCCACCCTGCTTTACCTGCTTTTCGTGTCGGCCCCTTACGGTCGACATGCCCGCGCGGGCTGGGGACCGATGGTTGGGCCCCGGGTGGGCTGGATCCTGATGGAGTCGCCAGCGGTGGTGGCCTTCGCGGCGGTGTTCGCGATGGGCGCCCACGCGCGCGCGGTGACGCCGTTGGTCTTGTTGCTCGCGTGGCAGTCGCACTACATCTATCGGACGTTCATTTTCCCCTTTCGGCTGCGGGGGGGTCGTCCGATGCCGCTCCTCATCGCGCTCTCGGGACTCGGCTTCAACGTCGTGAACGCCTACATCAACGCGGCGTGGGTGTCGTCGCTCGGCGACTACCCGGCGAGCTGGCTCCTCGATCCTCGCTTCGTTGCCGGTCTGGCGGTCTTCGGAGCTGGGCTCGCGGTGAACCACCACGCCGACGCGGTCTTGCTCTCGCTGAGGAAGCCCGGCGAATCAGGCTACAGGATCCCGCAGGGGGGCCTGTATCGCTGGGTGAGCTGCCCGAACTATCTGGGCGAGATGATGGAATGGCTCGGCTGGGCAGTGCTGACCTGGTCGCTCCCCGGGCTCGCCTTCTTCGCCTTCACCGTGGCGAACCTGCTCCCGCGGGCGCTGGCGCACCACCGCTGGTATCGCGCCCAGTTTCCGGAGTACCCCACCGATCGCCGCGCGGTGTTGCCTGGGATCCTCTGAGGACTGATTCTTGGCAGAGGGTCCGCGATTTCGCTGTTAGTGTCTGGCCCCGATGATGTTCGGATGGTTGCTGGGCTGTGAGCCCGAGGAAGAGAAGCTAGGTCCGGGGCCGAAGGTCACCGTGTCGAGCGACGTCGTCACCGTCGCGACCGCCAAGTGGACCGACGAGTCGGGCGAGCGCACGCGCGTGGAGGTGGCTGATGCCGAGGGCGCGTGGCTCGTCACCGACTGGCAAGACGCTGGCGGCCTTCACGACGCCACGATCCTGGGCCTCGTGCCGGGCACGTCGTACACTGCCACGGTCGCGACCGAGTCGGGCGAGCTGACGAGCGAGACGGCGTTCACCACGGGGGAGTTGCCCAACGACTTTCCGGAATGGAGCACCAGCGGGGAGGCGAGCTGGGAGGGCTACGTCTACGTCAACACCGTGGGCTCGGTGCACTACCTGCTCGTGCTCGACGAGGAAGCGCGCCCGGTGTGGTACCACCCCTACGATCCCGAGTACAACGCTGTTCGCGCCCGTCCACGTCGCGACGGGACGGGGATCACCTGGGCGATCACCGCCACCGGCGGCGGCGAGCCGAGTCCCAACATCTTCGCGACCAGCTGGCTCGGCAAGGAGCTGCGCGCGCTCGACGTCCGGAACTACACCCACGACTTCGCCGAGATGGAAGACGGCACCCTCGGCGCGCTCATTTACGACAAGCGCACGGTCGAGTTGGACGGGGTGCTGCAGCAGGTGAACGGGAACGCGCTGTCGCTGGTGAGTCCGGACGGCGAGCAAAGCACACTGTGGTCGGCGTGGGACGACTTCGACCCTCGCTTCGACGGCACGCTCGACGGCACCGGCTACTGGTCACACGCCAACGCGCTCGACATCAGCGAGGATGGCAGCACGTTTACCGTGGGCCTCCGAGGGCTCAACGCCATCGTCGATGTCGATGCCGCCACCGGCGAGCTCGGGCGACAGGTGGGCGGGCCTCACTCCGACTACCGCTTCGCGAACGACGACGACGCTTTCTTCGAGGAACACCAGTTCCAGGTGCTCGACGGTGGCCTCCTGGTGTTCGACAACCAGGCCACCACCTCGACCACCGGCTCGCGGGTGTTGCAACTTGCGCTCGACGATGATGCCGGTGTCGCGACCGCAACACGCAAGATCTACCACGACCCGCCCCTCTGGGTGTATGTGCTCGGCGACGTCGATCTCCTCGACGACAACGGCATCCGCGCCACCTGGACCTCGTCGGGCGTGATGACCGACTACGACGCCGAGGGCAACGTGCGCTGGGAGCTCACCATGGAGCTCGGGCAGGCCCTGTCGTACAGCATCCGCGAGGACGCTCTGCCGGGGAACACGCGGGTGAGGTGAGGGGGGGCGCAGTTAGGTTTGGGGGATGCTCCTTTCCGCCATGCTGCTGGTGCTCTCTGTCTTTCACGGCCTGTTCGTGTTCAGCATGCTGCGCGATCCGGCACGACTTCGGACGTACGTAGAAACCTCGCCCAAGGCCTTCCTCTGGAGGAAGATGCTGGGCGTGGAGCGCGCGGTGGAGCTGACTCGCCGCGTGTTTCTGCCGCTCGGCGCGGTGGTGGCCGGCGTTCTTTTCCTCCTCGCCGCCTCAGCTCTCGTGTCACACCTGCTCGGCCATCGCGAGGCCGCCGGTGCCTTGCTCGGCGCCCCCACAAGCGAGCCCTGAAGCCAGATATTTCGGCTCGTCGCCGGGAAACGCGGGACGGTGTGACACGGGAAGCGGGGAAACCCGCCCACGCGGGTTTCCCCCCCCGACTACAAGTGCGCCCCGAGGCCAACCGCCTCGGCCACCGCCTCGAACATCGCCTCGCCCACCGTCGGGTGAGCGTGCACCGTGTGGAGGAAGTGGGCGGCGGTCACCTCCGCCCCGCGGGCCATCACGAAGCTGGCGAGCAGCTCGCTGACGTCGTGACCGACGAGGTGGGCGCCGAGGATCTCGCCGTGCTCCTTGCCCACGAGCACCTTCACGAAGCCCTCGGAGGCGCCGATGGCCCGGGCCTTGCCGTTGGCGGAGAGCGGGAATCGTCCCACGGTGAACGCTAGGTTCTTCGCCTTTGCTTGCGCCTCCGTCAACCCGACGCTCGCGATCTGCGGTTGGCAGTAGGTCGCCGCCGGCATGTTGTCGTAGGCCACGTCCGGCGTGTGCTCGCCCTTGATGCGGGCGATGCAGACGTGCGCCTCGGCGTACGCGGCGTGGGCCAGCGCGGGGGGGCCGGCCACGTCGCCGATGGCGTAGATGCCAGCGGCGGTGGTGCGGAAGCTGTCGTCTACCTTGATGGCGCCCTTCTCCAGGGCCACGCCCGCCACGTCGAGACCGATGCCCTCCACGTTGGGCACCACGCCGAGCGCGAGCAGGGCGTGACTCGCGCGGAGCTCACGACCGTCGGCCAGCACCGCTTGCACGCCATCGCCGTCGCGACGGATCGACGTGCACGCCAGCCCGGTGACGATGTCGACGCCTTGTTTCTTGAAGGAGCGCGCCACCTCGGCGCTCACGTCGGCGTCTTCGAGGGGGCAGAGCCGATCGGCCGCCTCGACGAGGGTCACCTTCGTGCCGAAGCTGTTGTACAAGTAGGCGAACTCGAGACCGATGGCCCCGGAACCGAGCACGATCACCGACTCGGGCTGGGTGGTCGCGGCGATGGCCGACCGGTAGGTCATCACGCGCTCGCCATCCACCTCCATGCCGGGGAAGGCCTTCGCGCGGGCTCCGGTCGCGACGATGATGTGCTTCGCGGTGAGCAGCTTGTCGCCGACCGCGACCTTCCCGCCGCCCTGGAGCGAGGCCGTGCCGGTGATGGGCTCCACGCCGTGCTTCTTGAAGAGGAAACGCACGCCGCGCTCGGACTGGTCGGCGATCTTGCGGCTGCGGGCGACGACCTTCGCCCAGTCGTGCCGCGGGTTGTCGAGCCCGAGGCCGAAACTCGACACTTCTTCCTTGATGAACTGGTAGTGCTCGGCGGCCTTCAACAGCGCCTTGCTGGGGATGCAGCCCCAGTTGAGGCACACGCCGCCGAGGCGCTCCTTCTCCACGCAGGCCGTCTTGAGGCCGCGCTGGGCAGCGAGGATGGCGGCCAGGTAGCCGCCGGGGCCGCTGCCGATGACGAGGACGTCGTAGTCAGACACGTGCGCTCCGCGAGGCCGCGGGGCTTATCCGGCTAGTCGTCGTCGGCGCCGAGCCCGGACAGACGCAGCGCCAGCTCGTCGGGGTTGTTCGCGTACTTCAGGCCTTCATCCTGCTTCACCCGTCCTTGCTGGATCAGCTCGTACAGGTGCTGATCGAAGGTCTGAGTATTGTAGGTCGCGCGGCCCTTGCGCATGTAGTCGCGAATCTCGCGAGTGCGTTTGCCGTCGACGATGCACTCGTAGATGGTGCCGGTGTTGATCATCACCTCGAGCGCCGCCACGCGGCCGCCTGCGGACCCGGGAACGAGCCGCTGGGAAACCACCGCGCGCAGCACGCTGCCGAGCAAGAGTCGCACCTGCGGCTGGTGATGGGGTTCGAAGAAGCCGATGATGCGGTTGATCGTCTCGTGTGCGTCGACGGTGTGAAGAGTGCCGAGCACCAGGTGGCCGGTCTCGGCGGCGGAGAGCGCGATCTCCACGGTCTCCTTGTCGCGGAGCTCGCCGATGAGGATGGCGTCGGGATCTTGACGCAAGGCGGCGCGCAGGGCGTTGGTGAAGTTGAGCGCGTCGATGCCCACCTCGCGCTGGTTCACCACGCTGCGCTTGTCGGTGAAGAGGAACTCCACCGGGTCTTCGATGGTGAGGATGTGGCAGGACTCGGTGCGATTGATCTCCTCGATGATCGAGGCGAGGGTGGTGCTCTTGCCCGAGCCGGTGGCCCCGGTGACGAGCACCAGCCCGCGGGGTTCGGCGGCGATCTTCTTCAGCACCGGGGGGAGCTTCAGCTCCTCGATGGTCTTCACCGTGGTGGGAATGGTGCGCAGCACCGCGCCGATCTTCCCTTGCTGGCGGAAGACGTTCACGCGGAAGCGGGCCAGCTCTGGGAAAGAATGCGCGAGATCGCATTCGTTGGTGGACTTGAAACGCTCTCGCTGGCCGGTGTTCATGATGTCCCACAGCGCGCGGCCGAGCTCATCGTTGTTGGTGGCCGGGAAGCCGGGGATGGGCTTGATGTCGCCGTGCAGGCGCATGAGCGGGGGGAGCCCCACCTTGAAGTGGATGTCGCTGGCGCCGAGCGACACGGCGGTGCGGGCAATCGCGGCGAGGTCCATGCGGCCCTCGTAGCGTGCCGGATTACACCGCGGGGCCAACCAGGAGACCCCGTGCTATTCTGGATCGCCCACCTCGCGTTCGCCGACGCCCCCGCCGAGCGGGCGGAAGACACCTGGGACCTGTCCGTCCTCTACCCGTCCGTCCAGGCGTGGGAGGCCGAGATGAAGGCCACCGAGGCGGCGGTCGACGGGGTAGCCAGCTGCAAGGGACAGCTCGCGTCGCGACTGCGCGAGTGCCTCGACCTGCGTTTCGCCGTGCACAAGACAGTGATGCGGCTCAACGTCTACGCGAGCAACGCGAGCAACGCCGACACGCGCGACGCCGAGTGGCTCGCCCGTAGCCAGCGCGGCGAGATGCTCTACGCGCGGCTCGACGAGGTGGGCGCCTTCTACAAGCCCGAGGTCATCACGCTCGGCGGCGACAGCGTCGAGAAGGCCATCGGCAGCGACAAGGCGCTTGCCCCCTACGACTACTACTTGCGCAGCGCCATCAAGGACGGCGCGCACATCCTCCCGGCGCGCGAGGAGGCGCTGCTCGCGGGTGGCGCCATCTCTCGCGACGCCACCGTGCGCGTGCGCAGCCAGCTGGTGAACGCGGAGCTGCCGTGGCCCGAGGTCACGCTGTCCGACGGCACCAAGGCCAAGCTCAGCCCTGCCAACTACACGGCGCATCGCGGCTCGCTGGTGCGCGCCGACCGGCAACTGGTGTTCGACCAGTTCTTCGGGGCCCTCTCGAAGTACGGCGGCACGCTGGCTGCCGCGCTCGACGGCGCGGTGCAGGGGCACTGGTACGTGGCGAAGGCGCGCGGCTACCCCACCAGCGTGGCGGCGGCGATCGACACCGACCACGTGCCGCAGGCCGTCTACGACAAGCTCGTGGAGCGCACCAACGCGAACCTCCCCACCCTGCACCGCTACCTGAAACTACGCGGTAAGATGCTGGGCATTAGCGACCTCGCCTACTCGGATCTGTACCCGCCGCTGGTGTCGGGCTCCCGTACCTGGACCATCGACGAGGCGAAGCAGCTCACCATCGACGCGACGCGGGTGCTCGGTGCCGCCTACGCCGCCGAGTCGGAGACGGCGCTGCGCGCACGCTGGACGGACGTGTACCCCCGCGAGGGCAAGGTGTCGGGCGCGTACATGGATGGCGCCGCCTACGACGTTCACCCGTTCATGCTCTTGAACTACACCGGCGACTACGAGGCGGTGTCGACGCTCGCGCACGAGTGGGGACACGCGATGCACTCGGTGCTGTCGCGCAAGGCGCAGCCCTACAGCAAGGCTGACTACGCCACCTTCACGGCGGAGATCGCCTCGACGACTAACGAGGCGTTCTTGCTCGATCACATGCTCAAGACGACGAAGAGCGAGGACGAGCGCCTATTTTACCTCGGGAGCGCCCTCGAGGGCTTGCGCACCACCTACTTCCGCCAGGCGCTCTTCGCCGAGTTCGAGCTCGCGATGCACACGGCGGTCGAGCAGGGGCAGCCGCTCACGAAGGAGTGGCTCGACGCGAAGTTCCTGGAGATTACGCGTCGTTACTACGGTCACGACGCCGGGATCACGAAGGTGCCCGACAGCATTGGCTCGGAGTGGTCGTACATCCCGCATTTCTACTACAACTTCTACGTGTACCAGTACGCGACGTCCATCGCGGCGGGCTCGCTCTTCGCCGACGACGTGCTGGCCAAGAAGAAGGGTGCGGTCGACCGGTACCTCGGACTGCTCTCCGCCGGCGGGAGTGATGATCCCTACTTGCTTTTGCAGCGCGCCGGCGTGGACATGGCCACCGCCGCCCCCTACGACGCGATCGCCACGCGCATGGAGCGGATCATGGACGAGATCGAGGGGCTCTTGGCTAAGAAGGCTAAGAAGAAGAAGTAGCCGGGCGGGACTACCCGGTCGAACGACGCCTCGCCTCGCCGCGCGTTTCGCCCCGGCCGAGTGGCGCGACGGCGTCGCGGAACCAGCTCAGAGGCTCGACGTCGAGGGTCGGACTTTGTTCCGCAGGTGATGCATTGTGTCGCGACAACTGATGCCTTCTACCCGCGTGCCGGCGGTGCTCTCGTCGACCGCGGCGGATCCCACGCTGCACAGATGGCGCACGATGGCGCAGGGTACCGGCAAGAGGTCCTCGCACAGAGTCCACTGAACGCACGGGGCGGTGGCGCCGGGCGGGCGCCTCTGCGTCGCAAGCGCAGACGTCGTGAGTGTCCATCGTCGTGAGCGCCGATGCTCCGAGTGAGCGGCCCGGGCGACGATCGCGACTCCCGGGCGCAGAACGGGGGCTACTGGGCGTGGGGCTCGCGCGTTGCCAACGGGTGAACCGCCACTATTTTGAGTCGTCGCGCGAGTCCAGCGCCGCGCGATGGCGAGTCGAATCATCCAGAGCATCAGCGCTCACGACGGCGGTCATCCGAAGCATCAGCGCTCACGACGGCCCTCGTCGCGCGTCTCGCCCCGCCGGACCCGGGTCGCCGGCACGCCGATCGCGCAGCTCGGCGTAGGGAAGGACCGCGAGATCCTCGCACAGGGGCCACCGAGACCGAGATGGGGCGGCCAGCAAGTCGCCCGCGACTTGATCGAGGGTGGTCCCGCGCCGGGGTGCAAGAGCCTGAGGGCTCTGCCGCCCGGTGCCCTGGTCACGTGCGTGCGTCGCGACCTAATACTGCTAGCTTGCCCCTACTCCGTGCGCTCCGTGGGCTCTGCGCGAGACGTCCTCTTCAATTCTCGGCCGCCCTGCCCCTACCCCTACGCCTCCGCGCTCGCCCCGCTCACCACGGTGACGGCCGCCTCGCCACGGTTGGCGATCTCGGCGCGCAGGCGCTCGCGCACCTCGGGGTGCTCGGAGAGGTAGTTCATCGCCTTGTCGCGACCCTGACCGATGCGCTCTTCGCCGTAGGCGAACCAGGAGCCCGACTTGCGGACGATGCCGAGGTCGACGCCGAGGTCGATGAGCTCGCCCTCCTGGTTGACGCCCTTGCCGTAGAGGATGTCGAACTCCACCTGCCGGAAGGGCGGGGCGAGCTTGTTCTTCACGACCTTGACCTTCGTCCGATTGCCCACGACCGCAGGCTCTTTCCCTGTTGCCGTTGCTTCTTTGATGGCACCGATCCGCCGGATGTCGAGACGAACCGAAGCATAGAAC
>SXGT01718599.1_pt1 | contig 22658 bp, 18 predicted proteins | sample 3176221 | NCBI WGS metagenome assembly SXGT01 (sample SAMN11356862, study PRJNA531348) | freshwater metagenome | isolation source: freshwater sample F1-120 | place: China: Fuxian Lake, Yuxi | collected 2017-12-25
GTGTTGCTGTACCACGCCGGCGTAGCGGCGCTGCTGTATGGTGCTGGCAGCCTTGGCTTTGCCAACCCGCTGCCCGGCGGATTTGTAGGCGTAGATGTCTTTTTCGTCATCAGCGGATTCCTGATCACAGGGTTGATCGAGCGCGATCTGCGCGCCGGTGCCTTTAGCCTGGCCCGCTTTTACGAGCGGCGGGTGCGGCGGATCTTCCCGGCCTTGCTGGTGGTGCTGCTGGCGGTGCTGGGCGCTACCTGGCTTTTTAGCCTGGCAGATGCCACTTTGCGCACCGCCAACGAAAGCCTGGCCGCGGTACTGTCGTATGCCAACCTGCACTTTTACAGCACAACCAACTACTTTAATAACGAGATCTACAACAAACCACTGCTGCACACCTGGAGCCTCTCGGTGGAGGAGCAGTTTTACCTGGCGCTGCCGTTGCTGTTATTGGCGATGCGTCGCGCCAGGCCAACTTTGCGCGTAGCCGTATTGGCGCTATTATGGTTGGCCAGTTTTGTCGCTGGCTGGCTGGTGCAGCCGGCCGACCCCATGGCGGCGTTTTACTTCCCGCATTTGCGTGCCTGGCAGCTGCTAAGCGGCAGTTTGTTAGCTTACGCCGCGCCCTTTGGTGGCGGTCGGCGGGTGGCGGGCGCGCTTAGCCTGGCCGGGGCAGCTGCCATTGCAGCCAGCATGTTGTGGTTCACAGAGGCTACCGCCTGGCCTGGCACAGCCGCGCTGCTGCCGACCCTGGGAACAGCCGCCCTGTTGTATGCCGGCGGGATGGCGGGCAACCCGTTTAACCGATTTTTGGGCAGCGCGCCCATGCGCTTTTTTGGCCGCATTAGTTACAGCCTGTACCTGTGGCATTGGCCAGTCTTTTTGTTTGGGCAGGCGTGGCTCATCACCACCCCAAGCTGGTGGCAAAGCCTGGCCTTGGCGGCGCTTTCGGTGCTGCTGGGCTGGCTGGGCTACCGGTTTGTTGAGACTCCCATCCGTGAGCGGGCTATTTTGCCGGCGCGCTGGCAGGCCTTTGCCTTTTTGCTGGTGGGTGCCGCCAGTGTGGCCGGGCTAAGCTGGGCGCTCATCAGCGGGCAAGGGTATCCCTTGCGCCATGGCGACGATGCCCAAATGAAGCAGCTGAATGTGGCCTTTAACGACCGCTTTGTGCAGTGCAATTACACATGGGAACGCCTGGACAGGCCCCGCAAGCTAAAGACCTGCGCGCTGCCGGATGGCAGCGCTGGAACGGCCGACACCCTGTTTTGGGGCGATAGCCACGGCCAGGCGCTGATGCCGGCCTTTAAACAGGTGGCGCAAGACACCGGCAAGCCGATCGAGATGGTGGCCTACCCGGGCTGCCGCCCGTATGGCAGCACCAGAGACCCCAAACTGCGCGCAACATGCCCGGTCTTCAACCAAATGGTGCTGGTTTACCTAAAGAATAACCCGCGCATCACCACCGTAGCGCTTACCGCCTACTTCAAGATCGATGGCCTGGAAGCCGTGGAGCCGCAATTGGATGCCCTGCTAAGCGAGCTGGGCAAGCTGGATGTGCGGGTGGTGATGATCGGCTCTACGCCCGATTTTGCCAACGCCCACCTGCGCGAGGGGTTGTTTATGGCGCGCCTGCGCGGGCTGGATGCCAACAAACTGTTGCGCTTCCCCTCTGCTCCCACCCTGCAGTACATTGCCGAGGAGCAGGAGATGTTCCAGCGGCTGGCCGCCAAACACCCCAGCCTGCAAAAATATGTAGACATGGCCGGCGTGTACTGCGATGAAAAACTGTGCCGCTATATGGATGGCGGCACGCTTTGGTTCGTAGATGACCACCACGTATCGCCAGCCGGCGCCGCCTTGGCCGCTCCGCGAATCCAAAAACAATTATTTGGCAACACCTTAAAATAATGGTAAATAATTAGTACCATTGGATAAAGTCATAATAATGTGGCTACTGATAAAATCTTTTGGCCAGGATTTATCAAATTAGGCATTATGGAGTAGGTATGAAGAAATTTTTCTCAATCGGGATGTTGATATTGATGATCATTTCTGCCCTGCCAATGGCTGTTTCGGCTGAGGGCGACGTGATCGGCTGGAGCGTTGACGTAAATATGGTTGCTGAACAGGCAGCCTACGCCAACCGCACAAAAGATGAACTTGGCAAGCGCTTAGCGTCCAGTGGCGCCAAGGCTGTTGTTCAAAACGAACGATTGGCTCTAAGCGGCGCCAACACCGTGGATGAATTGCGCTCCATTTTGTTCGACCAAGTATCGGACTGGATGGATCTTACCAGCGGTAACGCCGAGATCGTGTTGGATGTTCCTGCCGACGGCCAACCTTTGCTGGTGGTTTTGCAAGGTGTGCCAAGCACCGGCTATAGCTGGGTGGTTGAAGATTCCGGCGGTGCAGAAGTTGCCGACGGCGAACCCGTGCAGCTAAGCCAAGCCATCGGTGGGCCGCGTGGGCAGGCATTTACCATTGGCGGCAACGGCGGGCAAGTGCGCTTGGCTTATAAGCGCGTATGGGAGGTTTCCCAACCATCCAAAAGCCGCTTGCGCTTGCAATTGCCATCTGGGTTAAAGAAGTTGGACCTGACCGACCCAACCATCGATAAGCAAATCACCCGCAAGTTGGATGCACCGCTTGGGTTGGACCAGTTAGATCTGGAAGCTGGTGATAACCTGAAGGGCGCCCCTGCCTATTACGATGAAAGCCGGAATAATGGGTTGATCCCGCCTGTAAGAGACCAAAGAAGCTGTGGCGCTTGTTGGGCGTTTGGCACAGTGGGTGCTATGGAAGTTGCTGTGCGCATCAACAAAGGGGTCATGTATGACCTCTCTGAACAGTTTTTGGTAAGCTGCAATAAACACGGCTGGGGTTGTGGTGGTGGCCTTACCGCAAGCATGTACCACACCAGTTTGCTTGGCCGCAAGCAAAACCAGGTGGGCGCGGTGTTAGAGAAGGACTTTAAATATGCGGCAAAAGATCTTGCTTGCACCAAAAAATACAACCATCCATACAAGGCAAAACGGTGGGCTTTCCTCACTGGCTCCGAATGGACCATGCCTAGTGTCGCTTCCATCAAAGACGCGATCATGACCTATGGCGCGGTAACCGCCGGCGTGTGTGTGGATGACGGTTGGTATACCTACACCAACGGGGTGTACACCAGCCCCTACAATGATTGCGGCGGCAGCACCAACCACCAGATCGTGCTGGTGGGTTGGGATGATGCCAAGGGTGCCTGGTTGTTACGCAACAGCTGGGGCACAGGTTGGGGAGACGCCGGCTATATGTGGATCGCCTACGATCCAGCCGGCAGCACCAGCCGAGTGGGGGAGGGAACTTCCTATATCACTATGCTGCCCTAAGCGGCATAGCTGCATCTTAAAACCAAACAGGGCTGCCCATTGGGCAGCCCTTGATGCTTGCTATGGCCAGCCTGGGCACTTGCGCCCGGGCGGGGTTATGTTCTATACTGTTTTTCTGGATTGATTTATATTACGACATAACCAAGGAGACTAACATGGAGAATTACACCAACAAACCCGGCGAGCGGCTGGATCTGCCAGACCCAGTAGTTGCATTGCAAGGACGCACTGTTGGCGGCGCCGATTATAAGGTGCTGGGCAGTGTAATGCAGGCGGTTACGATTAGCATGCCAGCCGGCGCCGGCCTCATCAGTGAGCCCGGCAGCCTTAGCTGGATGACCGAGGACGTGGTGATGGAAACCAACATGGGCGGCGGCGGGCTGATGGGCGCGCTGGGCCGTGTGATGACCGGCGAGAGCCTGTTCATCGTCAATTACCACAGCCAAAAGGGCGGCGGCAGCGCCACTTTTAGCGCGGAATTCCCCGGCAAGATCCTGCCGGTGAACCTGGCAGCCGGCCAAACCATTATTGCCCAAAAAGATACCATGCTGGTGGCCGATGGCGCAGTGAAGATGAGTGTGGCCTTTCAGCGCAAGCTGGGCACCGGCCTGTTTGGCGGTGAGGGCTTTTTGCTGCAGAAGTTTGAAGGCCCCGGCACGCTGTTCGCCAGCCTGGATGGCGAGGTGGTGGAATATACCCTGGAGCCCGGCCAACGCCTGATGGTGGATACCGGCAGCCTGGCCATGTTCGAGCCTACCGTTAGCTACGATATTCAGATGGTGAAGGGTATCAAGAACATGTTGTTTGGCGGTGAGGGGCTGTTTTTGGTCCAGTTAACCGGCCCTGGCCGGGTGTGGTTGCAAACCATGCCAATGGCCAAGCTGGCGGGGGCGCTCAAGCCGTACCTGCCACAAACCACAGTCTCAAAGGGCTGATCAGCCCGGGCACTTGCCAAAATTGCCGGCAAAGCGGCCAAAAGAAAGATCACCAAGTCCGCGGGTAACCCCGCGGGCTTTTTTGTTGCCAATAACCTGACATGCGCGCCCTTCAACGTGCTATGATGGAATTGATCAACCGAAAGCGAGCAGACCATGAAAAATTGGCGTGTTATGACGACGTTGTTTGTGGCGGTTGCCTTGGCCGCCTGCCAAAGCTTGCCTATCCCTGTACCCCAAAACGCGGCCGATTCAACTCCTGCCGCGCCGGCTACCCCGGTCTTCACCGCCGCACCCACGGAGGTGCCGGCTACCATAATGCCGACGGAGATCGCGCGCCTGCCCGGCCCGTGCCAAAACCCGCTGATGCCCTTGCAGCCAGGCGCGCGGTGGGAATACCAAACCGAGAACCCCACCGGCAGCTATGAGTACGCCATTGAGGCCCTGGACCTGCGCAAGGACCGCACCCAAACCATTGGCCTGCGTTTCACCGCTGCCGATGGTACTGTGAAGGAGGAGGACGCGCTGTGCGAGAACGGCGCGATCGTCAATTACCCCAACTACAATATGGATATGTTGTTTGCCAACCAATTGCAACAAACCCTTAATTTGGTGCATATGCAAGGAGATGCCCTGCCTGGGTATGAAGCACTTCAGCAGGCAGGCTGGCAGTTGGCCTGGCAAACCGTGTACCAAACCGAGGAAGGCGCTGTCCTTGCCGACCCCAGTACAGGTGCCGCCATCCACATCGATAGTTCCAGCGATGTGGATATGGAATATCGCCTTGCCGGTGATACCGAACGCATCACCACCCCGGCCGGCAGCTGGGATTGCCTAGTGGTGGAACACGCCTTTACCTTTTTGGTCACCATACCGGCGGTATTCACCAACAGCGCTGCCGCCACCTTGCGGGTAGAGACCACCCAGTGGATCGCCCCCAATGTAGGCCTGGTGCAAAGCACCTTGCGGCGGGCGGTCATCCGCAGCGGCGGGCTGGAAAGCGAAGTGCCGCTCACCGGCACTTTGATGTTGATGCAAGTGGACCTGCCACAGTAAGCAACAGGGCGTTCTCGCCGATCGCCCCCGCCGCAGATCCATTTCGCATAGGCGTGGCAGCGTTGCGGTTGGTTGTTTCACATCCCAAAACAAATTACTGAAATAAAAAAAATTAGCGGATGAAAGCGGCGGCCTGGTTGGCGAAGGCGTCTCTCACGCGCAGGGCGTGGCTGGGCACCATTGGCAAGGTTTCCATTTCGGCGGGGGTGTACCAGCCAAAGGCCAGCGTTTCGTCGCTTAGGCCGGCGGTTCCGGCAGTAACCCGGGCTACAAAACTGAGCGCCACGATCTGCACCTTGGTGCCATCGGGGTACTCTACCAATTCGTTGGGGGTGGTGTAAATACCGGCCAGCCGCAACACCTCCACCCGCAGGCCGGTCTCTTCCCACACCTCACGCTGGCAGGCTTCCTCGGCACTTTCGCCGGGGTCCATTGCGCCGCTGGGCAGGCACCACAGGGCATTATCGCTGCGCTGTGTCAATAGCACACGCGTACCGCTGGCATCAAAAATGGCAGCGCTGCAGCCAACCCGAAGGCGGCCTTGCTTTCCGATACGTTCTCCGTTGTGGATCTTGGTCATCATACTACCATCATACCGCAGAACGGTTGGCGGGTGCAAAAATCGGCGCCAGGGGGTGCCTGGCGCCGAAGTAGTTCGTGCAGTGTTGATGAAGTGGCGGTTACTTCACGCTCACCAGTTCGGCGCGCACTACGCGGCGTTGGCTGTAGCTATCGCTACTGGCGTTGTAGGTTTCGCAGGTTACAAGGGTTAGCCATGGGTCGCTTTCGCTTACGAACACAGCTTCCAGGTCATCGCTATCTACCAGCTCGCTGCTGCGCACGGCATAGGTATACAGCTTGCCGCCGGCATTCACGCTGATGTTCTCACCAACCTTTACGCTCTTGAGCGCTATAAACGGGCCGGGAATGTTGCCGGCGTTGTAAATGTGGCCGGTAAGGATGGCGTTGCCGTTGCTGCCCAGGGCAGCGCCCTCGCCCAGCAAGCCAATGTTATTGCCCAAACCGTCCAGGTCCCATTCACCGTTCTGCAGGGCTACATCCACAATGCTTAGGGTTAAGCCCAGGCTGGGGATGGAGAGGCTGGCGCCGCTGGGGGCGTAGTTGCCAGGGGCGGGTTGGGCGGCCAGCATGCCAAAGCCGGTGTGGGGCAAATGGGGCGGGAAGTGCGGCATACCGGGGTATTGCTGCATTACGCTGAAGTCTACGGTAGCATCTTGGCCACCGTTGAGCGGGTTGCCGGCCAGATCTACAATGCTGGTGGTGCCGCAGATGAACAGGCGGTAGCTGCCGGTGGGCAGGTTGGCGCCATTGTTGATGGACACGGTGGCCATGCGGGTGGCGGCGTTGTAGGCAACGCTGTTGACGGTGATCTTGAGGTCGTCGATCTTTACGCCTGCCTGGCAGCTGGGGGTGTCGTAGTAGCGGTTGGCGCCGGCGTTCACCAACAGGTAGTTGGCGGGGTTGGTCACATCGTCCGCATTGCTATTGCCGGCCGGGTCGTATACGTCCTCGCCAAAGGTGATGGTAAAGCTGTTGAGCGGGGCGCCGGCGGCCAAGGCCAGGCTGTTGCCGGTTACGGTGGGCACAACCCGGTCTATGGTGTACAGGTTGGTGCCGGTGTAGGCTACACCCAGGGCGTTGTTAGATAGATCCGCGATATTGTTACCGGAAACGATGTTGAGGCCGATGGTGCCGCTGCCGGTGCCGGTGTTTACCGAGACGGTGTACACGGCGTTGCTGCCGGTGATGGCGCTAATGCTGGTGGCGCTCAGGCTGCCGGTGGTGGCCAGGGCAAAGTCGGCGGCATCCACGTTCTTTACGTTTTCGCTAAAGGTTACCGTGTAGCGCACGCTGGCTGCCTTGGTGGGGCTGGCATCGGCACGGATGATGCTGACCACACTGGGGGCTGTGCTGTCGTTGTTGATGGTGAGGGTGCTGCTGGCAAGGTTGAGGTTTCCGGCGGCATCGCTGGCCACACCCGCGGCAATGGCAAAGGTGCTGGGGCCGGCGGCTGGAACCGTGTAATCGGCAGTGTAGCTGGCGCCGCTGCCTGCCAGGTTGCTAACGGCGGCATTGGTGGAGGTGATATCGGCAAGGGCAAAACCGCTTACGCTCTCGCTGAAGGTGATCGCCAAATGCCCGGCGCTGGGGTTGCTGATCGCCACGGTGGGTTCGGTGTCATCGAAGGTGATGCTGAATACAGCTTCTTCACTGTTGTGGTTGCCGGCCAAATCGTGCGCGGCGGGCGCCGGAATAGTGACGGTAACGAGGCCGTTGCCGCTGGGGGTAAGGGTAAAGCTGTAGCTATCACCGCTGCCGCTAAAAGCGCCGGCATGGCCGTTGGTCACCTGAATATCGGAGAGCATAAAGGCGTACACATCTTCGCTCCAGGTTACTTGCACCCCAAAAGATACATCGTTGGTGGGGCTGGTGATGGCGCTGCTAAGGGAAGGTACAGGGTCGGTGCCATCGTAGGTGATGCTGTACAGGGCATCGTTGTTACCCTCGTTGGTCACATCCAGCGGCAGGTCTACCTGCACCAGGCCGTCGGCAACGGGGTCGATCTCAAAGGTGTATTCCATCCCGTCCACGTTCACGAACAGGTCGCCGGTGGCATTGGTCAGAACCAGGTCCGCAAGGTCGAACCCGGTGACCGTGTCGCTGAAGTTGATGGTGATGATGAAATCTTTTTCGTTGGTGGGGTCGGTCTCGGCGCTGGTGATGCTGGTGGTGATCTCGTAGCCGTGGCTGTATGTGATGGCGGCGTCGTTGTCGTTGCCGGCGATATCCTGCGCGCTGGCGGCGGCAATATCCACATCCACCAAGCCGGTGTGGGTTGGGTCCACATCCACGGTGTAGTTGGCGCCATCGATGGCCACAAAATTGGCCGCGGTGCCGTTGGTTACCACAATATCAGTGATGTCGAAGCCGGTCACATCCTCGCTAAAGGTGATATCCAGCGGGATGACGCCGCTGTTGATGGGGTCCAGCGCGGCGCTGGAAATGGCCACGGTGGGGGCGGTGCCGTCGTAATCGATGGAGAAGGTGGCGGCGGCGTTGCTGTCGTTGCCGGCGGGGTCGGCCGCGGCGGCGCTGGCAATGTCCACATCCACGCTGCCATCAGCGGCGGGGGTAATATTGGCAGTGTATTCGGCGCCATCGACGTTTACAAAGTTGCCGGCGGTGCCATTGGTAACGGCCAGGTCGCTTACATCAAAGCCGGTTACGATCTCATCGAAGGTGACGGTGACGGCGATGGGGTTGGCGTTGGTGGGGCTGGTTTCCAGGCTGGTGATGGCCACATTGGGGGCGGTGCTATCGTATTCTATGCTAAAGGTAGTGGCGGCGGTGTTGTTGTTGCCGGCCGGGTCTGTAGCAGCGGCACTGGCAATATCCACATCCACCACGCCATCGGCGGTGGGGGTAATATCGGCGGTGTAATTGGCGGCATCGGTGGTGGCAAAGTTGCCGGCGGTGCCATTGGTAACGGCCAGGTCACTGACGTCAAAACCGGTCACATCCTCATCGAAGGCGATCGAGATGGAGAAGGGGCTGATATTGGTTGGGTCGGCTTCCAGGCTACTAATGGCCACGCCGGGGGCGGTGCCGTCGTACACAATGCTGAAGGAATCGGAAGTGCTATTGTTGCCGGCGGCATCTTGCGCGGCACCGGCCACCACATCAAATGTAACGCTGCCATCGGCGGCGGGGATGATGTCGGAGTAGTAGGTGGCGGCATCAATGATGTTCAAAAGTCCGCCAGAAACATTGGTCGTGCTGATGTCGGTGCCGTCAAAGCCGGTCACATCCTCGGTGAAGCTAAAAGTCACCACAAAGGGTGAGCTGTTGGTGGGGTCGCTTTCGGTGGTGCTGATGGTGAGCACCGGGGCGGTGTTGTCGAGGGTGTAGGTTTGGTCATCGGCGGGCAAGGCTGGCTCGCTGGCAGTGATGGGCGTGCTATCGGAAATGGCGATGATGTCCGATCCGCCGGCAATGTTCAGGCCAACGCTGCCTTCGTAGCTGGCCAGGTTTCCACCGCTTACCGTAAAGGTATACACGCTGGCGGTAACCGGCGTTACCAAGGTAATGGTAGCGGTGCTGGCGCTGTTTACGCTAAAGTCGGTGGCATCCACGCCGCTCACACCTTCAGAAAAGGTAACCGTGAAGTTGAGCGTATCGGCATTGGTATTGGCCGCTGCCGGGGTGCCCAGGCTAACTGTGTGGGTCAGCGGGCTGGCAGCGCGGGCGTTGCTGCCGGGTATGGCCACTGCCATAAGCAGCAGCGCCGCAATGACCAACAAATTGGCAATTTTTTGGATCAACTGGGTGGTAGGTTTGTGAGTCATTTCAATCTCCTTATTTTGCGACAGTGCGTATCTACGAAGGATGGATGTCGGCATTTTTGTTCACATACAGTTTACAGAAATACTTTGCGCATAGGCGGTTCTGTAATGATGCTGTAACACAAGCCTTTTGGGGACCGCAATAGGTGGGAAGGAAAATATGTTTGAAGTGAAGAGGGGAAAAAATGACAGCGGGCCATTATGGCCCGCTGTTTTGGTGGTTTACGGGAGGGGTAGACTTAGAATACGCTTTGGTTGATGCCGGCGATCTTGGCGAAGGTGAGCATATCGGGGGTGGGGATGCCGGTGGATTGCTCGCCCACGGTGAGGTTGAAGTACTCGTACTGGGCGGCGGTCTCAATGTATTCGATCATATCGAAGGCGTGCATAAAGCTCTTGGCGCTGCGGGCTACCGCGCCGTGGCGTGCCCATACCACAAACTCGTGGTTGGTCAGCGCGCGCAGGGTCTCCTCGGTCAGCTCCATGGTGCCGGGGGTGCGGAACTGCGCCATGCCAATGCCGGTGGGGAAGTGGAACAGCGTTTCAGGTTCCCAGTGGAACAGGTGCTGGTTGAGGTACTGCTCGTTTTGGTAGCGCTCTATGTGGCTGAGGAAGGTGGTTTTTGGCGGGTGGCCGTGGACGATGTAATTGACATCCACTCCGGTTTCCAGGATCTTGGCGCGGTGGAAAGCCAAATGGGTATTGAACTCGCTGGTTAGGCGGGTAAAGGCAGCCTGTGGGGAGTAATAAAAAGTGCCGGTTAGCCCGTCGGGGTTCACCACCCAGGCGCCCACATTAATGTGCGGAAAACGCAGGATATCGCGCAGGCGGCAGCCGCTGCCGGTGGCCAAAAAGCCCATGCCGGCCATTTCGGGGGCGGCAAAGGGCATATCTACCACGCGGCTTACACTAAATTCGCTGGCAAAATCTGGCGCCTGCTTAAAGCCGCAGCTAATATTGCCAGCGGCCCCTTCGGCGGCACCCATTTTGTGCAGCAATTCGCCTACTTCGCCCATCTCGCGGATGGTTTTTTGGATCAAGGTTTCGGATGCGCTCATGCTTTGGTTCTCTTTTCTTGGTTCGCGATTCCCGCGGGGAGCTCCCCGTGGTTCTTTATGGAATTTGATCTGTTTTGGTTTGGCCAGGCATGCTTCTACCTTGCCCGGCCCAGCCGTGGTTAGGCAAAGCCAAAGATCTGCGGGAACTTTGCCAGCATGGCAAAGTTGTTGCCCTTGATGATGAAGCTGCGGTCCATCAGGTTGAAGGGCCGTTTTTTGTCCATAATATCTTGCCACACGGTGGTATCTACTTCCAGGGTCAATTTGCAGTAACTCAGCTCTCCCTGATGCCAGCCAATGCGGCCGTTTTGCAGCTTTAGGTAATAGGGGCTGCGGCCGGCGCCTTCGCCGGTGAACTGGAAGGTTACCTCGGTATCGGTGCTGTAGGCAGCAGAGTTGAAATTCTTTACCATGCGGTCCAGCAATTGTTCTGCAAGGGGTTGGTCGCTCATTTTATTGTTCCTGTTTTGTCTTGATGTGGCTCTGCAAGCGGGCACGCACACTGGCGGCATCTGGCAGGGCTAAAATTTCGGGCACCATCAGGGCCGCTTCGGCGGCGCTCCAGGCGCGTAGTTCTTTTTTGATCTGCGGGATGGACATGGCACCCATACTGAATTCATCGAGGGCCATCCCCAATAGCAAGGGGGCAGCCAGCAACTCGCCGGCCAGCTCGCCGCAAACGCCCACCCACTTGCCGTGCTGGTGCGCGTTGCGGATGGTCATTTCGATCAGGCGCAGCACCGACGGTTCAAAACTATCGGCAATGTGTTGCACGCCCGGGTTGCCGCGGTCTGCCGCAAGGGTGTACTGGGTAAGGTCGTTGGTGCCTATGCTAAAAAAGTCCACTTCCGGCGCCAGCAGGTCGCTGGCAATGGCGGCGGCGGGGACCTCTACCATAATGCCCAAAGAGGGGTTGCCGCATGGTTTGCCTTCGGCCAGCAAGGATTGGCGTGTGTGCTCTACCAACGCGCGCGCCTCGTGGATCTCGCGCAGGGTGGTCACCATTGGGAACATTACCTTGATATCGCAGCTGGCGCTGGCTTGCAAGATGGCCCGCAACTGGGGTACAAACACATCGTACTTTTGCAGACACAGGCGAAGTCCGCGGACGCCCAAAAAGGGGTTGTCTTCGGCGGGCACCTGGATATAAGGCAAAGGTTTGTCACCACCAATATCCAGCGTGCGGATGATGAGCGGCTTGCCGCCCAGCCCGTGGCTGATTTCGGTGTAGGTGCGCAATTGTTCGGCTTCGCTGGGGGCGGTCTTGCGGTCTAAAAAGAGGAACTCGGTGCGCAGCAGGCCAACGCCTTCGCCGCCGAAATTGATCACGCGTGCGGCATCGGCTACGCTGCCAATGTTGCCCACCACCTCCACCCGTTTGCCATCGGTGGTGATGGCAGGGGCAAGCGCGGTGCTTTTTACCACCAACAGGGCGTCGTCATATTTCTTTTTGGTATGGGCAAAAGCGGCGCTGGTCTCTGCGTCGGCGTTGGCAAGCACGCTGCCGCAATGGCCATCCAACAACAGCGGGGTGCCGCTCTCAATTGCCAACACCGCGTCTCCGGCGCCCACTACAGCGGGGATGCCCAGGCTGCGCGCCAAGATGGCGGCATGGCTGGCTTTGCCGCCGCGGCGGGTTACAAAACCCAAAATATTGGCCGGCTCCATGCGGGCGGTATCTGAGGGGTTCAGTTCGTCGGCCACCACGATCACCGGGCTGGAGATGCTATCTAACCCGGCGTGCTGGATGCCCAGCAGGCAGCGGATGATCTGGTTGCTTACATCCACAATATCGGCGGCGCGGGCGCGAAAATAATCATCCTCCATCGCCTCGAAAGAAGCGCTGAGGCTGTCGCCCACTTCCTTTACCGCGCTTTCGGCGGCAAGGTTATTGTTGAAAATTTGGTTGTGGATCTCGGTGATGTACGAGGGGTCCGCCAGAAACATGCGGTGGGCGCCAAAAACCTCGGCCTCTTCCTCGCCAATGCGCTGGGCGGTGGAGAGTTCCAAAGCAGCCAGGTTCTCATCCACCTCTATCACGCTCTTGTTCAGGCGGGCAATTTCATCCTGCGGGAATTGCGTTAGCTTGCGTTCGATAGTGGGAAGGGCGGTATTATAATAATACGCTTTGCCGATCGCATAACCGGCCGAGGCCGGAATTCCCTGGTATTTCTTCATTGCCGTTTATTCTCCAAAATTTGTTTCTACCAGCGTCCGCAGGGCTTGCAGGGCGTCGGTTGCTTTTTCACCTTCGGCGGTAACCCGTATGCGGTTGCCTTTGCCGATCTCCAGCGTAAGTACGCTGATGATGCTTTTGGCATCGACATACGGTTTTTGTTTTTCAAGGTTGGTGATCTTGATGGCGCAACCGGGGAACTTGGCGGCGGTTTGCACAAACTTGGCGGCGGGGCGGGCATGCAGCCCGGCCGGGTGTTGTACCACCGCCTCAAAGGCATTATCGCTGCTGCTGGCGGCAGCCACGGTTTTGGCGGCCTCTGCCTGGGTGTTCTCCAGCTCGTTTTGCAACATCACCACCACATCCTCGGCTTTTTCGGTTACCATCAGGGTTTGCAGCTTGGCGCTTTGCTGAAAGAACTCGATCAGGCGGGTTAGCAGCTTTACCTGGTTGGCGGGGATCACCACCGAGAGCAAAAAGATCAGGCGGGTGCTTACGGTTTGGCTGGGGTCTCCCATCATTTGGAAGGTGACCGGTTCTTTAAGCACTGCCACGCTGATGCCGGGTTTGATGCAGTGCTCCACATCGGTGTGCGGCAATCCAACCGGGATCTCGGTGGGCAACCCTGTTGGGTACTTGCCCTCGCGGGTAATGACCGCGTTAGGGAAGGACGGGTGGACATAGCCAAGCTTGATGAAGTTATCGGCAAGGGTGCGGATCGCCTCCTCAGAGGTTTTGGCTTCCAGGCCGACGAACACAAGCTCTTTGGCGAACAGGCTCGATTCGGCAGGGGACATAAGAAATCCTGCCTTACGGGATCAGTTTGCTCATCAGGGCGCAGTAGGCGCCCATTTCAACGCGGTCAATGGCGTCGTAGCCGGCTTCCAAATCTTTGGCCAGCACAAATACGCCGTGGCGGGGGGCCAGCATAACGGCGGCTTGTTTCTTTACGCGCTCGATCTGGGTGCTAAAGGCTTCTACCATGTGATTGGCAAGGTCTTGGGTGTGGGCAGGGGCATCGGGCACATAGCCGATCTCTTTGCCAAATTTATCGGTACTGTAGAGCATGGAAGGGATGGGCTTGGCAACCGAGCAAAAGACCAGGCTGTTGCGGGCATGGCCGTGCACCACGGCGGTGGCATCGGGGTAGTACTTGTTCAGCAGGTCGGCATGCACGCGCACTTCGCGGCTCACTTCACCTTCGCCTGAGATCTTCTGGCTGTTCAGGTCCAAGACCAGTACATGCTCGGGTTTTAAGTCCCAGTGCCATTTGCTGCCGGCATAGCGGGGGGTCATCAAAATGTGGTCGCCCACACGAACAGAGATGTTGCCGCCGGCGGCGTCGGTGAGAAGTCGGTCGTACATAACGCGGCCAATTTCCGCGATCTGCGCTCTAAGGTCCCAATATTGTTCAGTCATTTGTTTTTCCTCTTTCTTTACGGTTAGTGGGGGTAATTAAATCTTCAATCGTCTGATAGACACAGAAGTTTTTAACGAATGTACCAGGCTGGCGCCAATGAAGCCGGCGCCGATCACCTGGGTGTTGGCGGCGCCGCAAGCGGTGGCCACCCGGGCTACCTCTTCCAGGCTGCCTTTTTGCGTGATGGCCATTGCCATGCCCGCAAGGGTGCTGTCTCCACAGCCCATCACGTTCACCACATAGTCCATCACCAGCACAGCCTCTATGAACTCCTGGCCATCGGTGATGAGCAGGCCGGCTTTGCCGCGGGTAAGCGCCACGATCTTAATGCCGCGCTTGCGCATTTCCAGCATGGCTTGGGTTTGGTCGGCTTCATCGTGCAGGGGGTGGTCCACCAGCTCGGCCAGTTCCTCGCGGTTCACTTTTAGCAGGCTGGGCTTGGCTTGCACGCCTTCCTTTAAGGCAAGGCCGCTGCCATCCAGCGCGCAAGGTACACCGGCTGCCTGCGCGGTGTTGATCAACTCTTTTACCAGCGCCGCCAGGGCGGGGGTTTGGGCGCTGCCGCAGAACAGGGCCATTTCGGCCTGGGGCAACAGGCTGGCGAACTTCTCGCGCAGCTGGGCGATCTCGCCATCGGTTACGGCCTGGCCGGGTTCGTAAATGGCAAAGGTATCGCCGGTGGCCTCCTCGATCAACATCAGGCTGGTGCGGGTGGGGGCGGCGGTCATCACAAAATCGGTGCCGATGCCTTCGCTTGCAAAAACCTCGATGAGCCATTGGCCCACATTGCCGCCCTGGTAGCCGGTGGCCACCACGGGCGCGCCAAGCGCGTGCAGGGCGCGGGCGGCGTTGTTGCCTTTGCCGCCGCCGTATTGCATCTCAATGGTGGCACGGGCAATGTCGTTAGAGCGAAGTTTTTGTAAACGCAGGATCTTGTCGAGCGCGGGGTGCAGGGTTACGGTCAGGATCATTTCATTGTCTTTCGTTATTCTCCCCCTGGCGAGTGCCAGGGGGAGAATGGTTTGTTTCAAGCGGTCTGGCTAAATGCTTGGTTTAGTAGGGCTTGGGGTTGCCGCTGATACCACCGCTCATGGCGGCGGCAGCGTTTTCGCGGCGTTTCATGCTCTTGACCCAGTACAAGCCAGAGGCTACGAGCACAACAGCGGAGATAGCGCCAAGGACGATGTTGCCGTTGATCATATCGAGCACGGCGAACACCATCAAACGCATACCGGCGGCGTTGGTCTCGAGCCAGGTGATCTGCTGGTAGCCTGCGGGAACTTCCAAAGCGCCAGTAGCCTTGGCCAGGTCGGTCAGGTAGGGGGCGAAGAAGGAAGCGGCCTTGAGGTATACCGGGGCAGCGATCACGGAGAGCAGGGTGGATTTCACGATGTCGCCCTGGGTAAGAACGGTGGTGGTGGCGATGAGGGAGACAGCGATGATGGAGCCGAAAGGCAGGGTGGTGTTAATGCTGGAGGGCAGAATGAAGGCCCAGAGCAGCAAGAACGGAGCAACCAAAATGCCGGTTACCCACAGGGCGTCAACGCCGCCGAGCACTGGCCAGTCCAGACCCACATAGAAGGATTTGCCAGGGAAGCGTTTCTGCATGAACTCCTGCGCGCCTTCGGCGACAGGGGCCAAAGCGCGGGCGAAGAGGCCAGCCATGAGGGGGAACAGGGTGATGATGGCAGCGCCATTGACCATGAGGGACGCAATGCCCTTAAGGTCGTAACCAGCCAGCAAACCGAATACCAAGCCGAGCAAAGCGCCGAGGATGTAGTTCTCGCCGAAGAGGCCGAGTTTCTTGCGCAGGTCAGCGGGGGAGGTATGGATGTTGTTGATACCAGGGATTCTCTCGATCAGGTCGAGCAACGGGCCCATCCAGAAGGCATCGAGCAGCATGTTGTGGCTGACGGCGATACCAGGGATCTTGGTCAGGTTGTAGACCTGCTCGCGGGTGTAGTCGGCGGAGAAGAGTTCGAGGACGACCCACACAGCGGCGACGACGAAGCCAACAGCCAAAGCGCCGGAATCACCAAGGGTGCCCTTGAGCAAAGCAGTGGTGAAAGCGCCGAGGGTAGCCTTATGCCAAACGTTCCACATATCCACGTTGAGACACTTGGTCCAACCGAGGGCCAGCATCACAATGTTGATGGCGATCTGGAGCGGGAACATGAAGAAGGCATAGGGCCAAGCCCAGGAAATGACGGAGGCTACAGTCCAGCCGAGGTCATAGGCAATGAATTCCTTGCCGGTGCGCATAACCATAGCCTGGCCAGCGCCCTGAAGGGCAGGGAAAGCGAAGCCAAACAGGATGAACATACCCTGGAAGGCAACACCGAGGAGCAAACCGGCGCCAATGGCTTTGCCGGGTTTCATGCCGATGATCAAACCGAGTACGATCATGATCACAGGCAGCGCGACCTGGGTACCCAGATCAAGAAAACCTTGAATGAAAGCTTGCATTTGTAGAACTCCTTTTTTGAATTTGTTTGGTTGTTACAACATTTGATACAACGCTTACGAACAAATCCGAACTGTTTTGGTTCTCTCTCCTTTGGCGTTCTCCTTTCGACAAAATATGATCGCGACTTATGGTGGGGTTGGAAATTTATTGGGATAAGGCTACGATCTGGTCGATAAGTGCGCTTATTCCAACCCCTGTGAGAAGGGGGATGCCATTAAGCGACGGGATCCGAAGCTCCGCGTCGCGGGTCGCATAAGGTGTGATGGATACGAGTACATCGGAGACGCGCGATTCAGACTCCAGCGCGCCAAAATTAACAGCGCGAACCTGGGCCTCAACGCCTCGTTCTTCCAGTATATTTTTCAGCTTTTCGGCCGCCACATTGCTGGTGGCAACGCCACTGCCGCAGGCTACGATAATGCGTAAACCTTTTGCCATTTGTGCCTCGTTTCCAAATAACTTACTTTGGTGCTATGGTTTCCTTGTGGCTACGCTAATGCGGCAATTTGGTCTACAAGAGTACCAACGCCAATACCAGTAAGTAGAGGTATGCCACTTAGCATGGGGATGCCAAGGTTTTGGTCCAGGGTGGCGTACGGGGTGATGGATACCAACACATCGGCAACTCTGGCTTCGCTCTCCAGGCTTTTCATGTCCACAGCCCGAACTTCGGCATGGATGCCGCGATCGCTAAGTGCGCCTTTTAATTTTTCGGCGGCTACGTTGCTGGTAGCAACACCGCTTCCGCATGCCACGATGATCCTCAATGTCTTCGACATAATCTTCCTCCATCTTTCAGCAATTAGTGATGAGTGCCCGCAAGCATGGCTGCGCCAGCCTGGTGACAAAAATCCTCATAGGGGGTAGATGCGCTGATTTCGCCAATAAAGGCCGGGTTGGCAAGCAGCGCGCTAAAAGCCTGCAAGGTGGGGTAGGCTGGATGGCCTTCAAAACCAAGAGGCAGGCAAAACAAAAACACCTTCTGCACCATGGCGGTGACAAAAGGCGTTTTGAATTCGATCGGGTCAGAAAACATGCACACGCTGACGCAAGGCTGCAGAACACTTTCATCCTGGCCGTGAGGAATCGCGAACTTAAGGTCTGGCACTATGGTCGGTCCCATCAAGTCTCTCTCCATCAGTGAGCGGCTAAACTTCCCTACATTATTAATAAACCCATGTTCAAATAAAAGGTTACTGCAACTGGTGTATACATCTTGTTGTGTTGCCACACCAAGTGGATCAGGGCGGTATAGTGCGGCAGGGGCAAGGGAGGAAATGTGATGGGAAGATAGCATGTTACACCTGGAACCCGTAATTGCGCAGGCTGGCCTTCACCTGCGTAACATCATCCGCGCTCAGGAACGGGCTCACACAAATGACCGGTAATTCCTTGTCGGTGATATCACGAGCGGTGGTGATAATGGCGCTGATTGATTTGCGATCGATGCGGTTTAACTCTCTTAAACTGATGTTGTCTACGATCTCAACATTGGGCAGCTCAGTGCGCAAGCGGCTCACCAACATCCAAACACTAACGCCGCCGGTTGGGCAAACAACCACTACCCGCGGATGGTGGCGCGTCTCATTTTTATTATCTAACTGCCGTGCTAACACAAAGTACATCGCAATAAAAGCGATCTCTTCTGATTCAATATTGGCAAGGGCGGGATCAAACTCAGTGATCGCATCAACGGTCGCTTTCCACATGTCGGGGTAAGTTGCAAGCACCTCATTTGCGAAAGGGTTCTCAATTGGCAAGTTAAAGCGCATTCTTACCAACATTTTGCTTAGGTGTTCCGTCATCTTTTCTTGAACACTGGGGTCCGACATTCGAAAACCGGTTTGGTCAGCCACATTTCGAATTAGCCGGTTGGCCAGCAAATTGGCACGCATATCTTCGGGCTTGCTGTTGGTTGCGGTGCTGGCAGTTTCCATGCGGCCAAGCAGCGGCGAGCTCAACAACTCCAGCAAGAACATGGCCGCCTCGGTATGGTTCACGATATAGCCAGCCTCACGCCGATAAGCCTTAATAGTATTTTCCAGCAGGTCGATCTCGGTTTCACTAAAAGTGATATCCCGCAGCTCTTCAGGCATGTTGATGATGTTGCCGCTGGCGCAGCGTTTTGCGGAAATTGCCCAATACAGAATGTGGTATAAGAAGCGGTTATCACCCAGTTTTTGGTCCAGGTTTTCTTCCACACGGCTAACCAGGCGCATGCTTCCCTGCAAGTCCAATTTACGCAAGGTGTCGATAAAGGCGCCGCGGACAGGGTGTAAAAAGGCATCTTTATTTATGGTGTCGTAAACGCCCCATTGGATCAACTTCATTAATACTGGCTCAGGTAATACATCCATCACCAACCGTATCAGTGCGTGTCGGATGGCGTTTTCAGGACCCACAATGCGGGTTCCCAGGTGAGGTTTTTTCATCAAATACAATTGGCGTTTTAGAAGGTACTCTTCCACCGCACCCATCTCACGCATCAGTGTTTGCTTGCTCATGCCCACTTCTTTGCTCAAACTTTCCAGCGGGGCATAATCAGGCGCAAGCAATAGGTGAAACAATAAAATCTGTTGGCGTTCTTCTGGGTTGAAAACTGACTGTACGCGAGTGTGATTTAGTTCATCCAACAACAATATTCGGTCGCGGTCCGATAAGGCTAATTTGTAGCCATATTTGGGACGGGATATTACAGGGGAAAATTTTTGAGAGAGCCAGTCGTTGATGGTGGCGATGTTATAACGCACAACACCACTTGAAAGGTTGAATTTTTTCGCGATGGAATCAGCGAAGACGGGTGTGCCGGCTTCTTGCAGTTCCAGTAATATGGCAGCCTGTGTAGAGGTCAAAGCCAAATCCATCACGCGGTTCCTTTCAGAAAGGGTGCAAAAAAATAAATCGATTGCTATATTTTTGCACAAAAATGTATACAAATTCAACCCTATTGTTATCATTTCCAGTCTATAAGCGAGCGATTATGTGGGAATTGTGCAATTATCATCAAAAAGTACAATATTAAGCAAAATAAGAGCCGAAATGGGTGATGGTAGTGTCACCCCAAAGGATGGTGGCGGAAGGTGGTCTGTACATTGGGCGCCAGTACCAACATTATTGGAATATCTCCCCAGGTTATTGTCTCGGTGATACCTAAATGAATTCACGCTCATCTTCTCCGTTCTGGATGTGATGAGCGTGCCTGCGAAAAAGACTGGCATGTTTTTTGAAAATGTGTCGTTTTGCAAGGCAACTTTTGTTCTCAAGATGGATGCCTGATTTTTTAACAGGGTTTTTCGGTCCTGCCGTACCTTCGGTGCGGAATGGGTTTTACGGTGGTAAAAATTGCTTGGGTCGCTTGCCGGCACAATGCTGCTTGGCGTTGTTAAATTGGATCTTGCGGGTAGAAGGGGTTGTATCAAATACCGAACATTGGCTTTACTGGGGGAGATCAAAACAGCTCAGCCCAGGCGTTGTGGAGATCCAGTTCCCAAGGAAGCAAACCCGCCAGTTTCGGCGCTGGAAATCCCAGCCGCGGCAACTTCTAACGCCATGTGCTTAGCGGATGGCAGATTCTACCGTTCGGCGGGGTACAAAATGAGGTCGGGAGTAGGTTATTGCTTTACAACGATATTTTGATCGGGCAGAGCGTTAATGAAATGAGTGATGCGAAGGTGTCCAAGAAAAAGTTGGGCATTCTGGCTGGCTAATTATTTGGCAATTAGGATAATGCGGTTCGCAGGTTCACCTACAGGGGTATTGCGCCAGGCAACACATCATGGCCTGGACAGGCGGTTCCGTAAAGCGGAGATTGCTTTTCCGATCAGGCACATTAGCGTTTGCAGGGCTTCGGTCATGCAGGTAATCATACTCCAAATGGAGCTAACAAGAAAAGAACTGGGCATGCTCATTGCACGCCCAGTTCTTCAGAGATAAGATGGGCCAGGTCGGTCATCAACGTCTCCGTTTCCTCTACCCAATAATTTGGTGGGTCATACATCCATAATTCGGAAATATCCCACATAATTTGGTCTCGCCCACGTAAAAAAAGCCGCAAACAAAAATCCGCTTCTTCGTCATAAGGATTCCGTTCGTTAGAATATCCCAAAAAGCGACCTTGGTTTTCGTTTCCCATTGTGGAACCTCCATTCCCGCTTCAATTCCTGGCCCATGCAGGCCAGGTCCAATGTAGATTGCGCCTCCCGTTCGCGCAATCGTCGGTCGTAAAGTTGCGCCATCTGTAAAAACTGGTCCACAGATGGATGAAACTGGGTTTCTTCATCATCCGGGATGGACAATTGGTCATTACTTTCGTTCAGGCTATTTTTGGTGACCTGTCGGGCCACCACCCGCTTTAAGAAAAGCAACGCTTCTTTCTCGCCACTCAAACGCAAATGGCGAATGGTACCAGCTATGGTTTCCAACCAATTTAAATACCCTAAATCATCCATTCTCTCCTCCTTATTTAAAAATTTCGAAGGTAATAGAACATGACAAAAAGTACCCAGATCAGAGTTCGACGATTATATTGTTATTACGGGAAGCTGATATTTTACCAAAGTCAACCAATGTGTCAAGGGGGATTATTAAAATACTTACAAAAGTATGGACAATAGACCTTGCAAAACATAAATGATATTAAATGAAAGAACCACCAAATTGCCATTAATTTGGCCTTTCGATGGACCTTTCTCCCAAAAATCTTCTACTATCCAATATAATAAAAATATCAAAAATGTTATTTTAATAAAGAAATTGAATGACTGACGAAATTACACCTACATCTTCTCCACTCTCGCCATCAGCGAGGGCTCTTTTTAACGCCTTTAATAGTCCCATGTTGCTAATGGATGCCGACTGGAAGATAATCGCGGCCAATCAGGCTGCCTGTCGACTTTATGGCTGGGATGAAGCGACGTTGTGCAAAAAATCCAGCGATGATTTATTTGCTCTACCAGCGCATTTGTTACCGTACAAGCGCCAACAATTCGCCATCAATCCTCACGCGAGCGTGCCAAGTCGGCACCATGCCAGCGAAGGTCGCTTGTTGGATGTGCGAATCTCGCTTGGATTTTTATCACTGGAAGGTACACAATATCGCTGTGTGAGTGTTACCGATATTAGCGATTTGATGGCTGCCGAAAGCGAACGACTGGAGTTATCCTTGCGCTGGCAGAACACCATATCAGCCTCACAATTGGGTACATGGGAGTGGAATGTTCAAACAGGCGAGTTGCTTGTTAACGAGCGATGGGCAAATATCGTTGGCTATAAATTGGAAGAACTGCGACCGCTAAGCATTGATACATGGGTACGGTTTGCGCATCCAGATGACCTGCAAGATAGTAACAAAAGGCTCTCTGACGTGTTTGAGAAGCGGTCGGATTTATACCAAATGGAAGCACGCATGCTTCATCGTGATGGCCATTGGGTATGGGTGTTGGATCGTGGGAGTGTTGTCAATTGGACGGAGGATGGAAAACCGCTTTGGATGGCTGGTACCCACTACGATATTACAGCCCAAAAACTTGCCCAAGATGAAGCACGCGCCAACCAGGAGCTTTTAGCAAGCTATGGCAGAGAACTGCCTGGTATGTTGTTTTTGCTTCGTTTCGGTGCGGATGGTAGTCAAAGCATGCCCTATGCAAGCACCGGTATTCAGGCTTTATTTGGGGTTACTGCACAACAGGTAGCAACGGGTATAGAACCTCTCTTTCAATTTATTCATCCAGATGACCTAAAAACTGCCTTGGAGCAAACTGCCGCAAGCGTAAAAAACAAAACAAATCTTAATCTTGAATTGCGTGCCCAATTACCCAA
>SXGT01631089.1_pt1 | contig 22657 bp, 18 predicted proteins | sample 3176221 | NCBI WGS metagenome assembly SXGT01 (sample SAMN11356862, study PRJNA531348) | freshwater metagenome | isolation source: freshwater sample F1-120 | place: China: Fuxian Lake, Yuxi | collected 2017-12-25
AGGCCCCGGGGGCCGCGACGCGAAATCACCCGTGCACCCGCCTCCGCGGCGCGCTCGGACGTGCCGTCGGCGGACTGATCGTCGATGACAAACACTGTTGCACCGGGGAGCGCCTCGAGCACCGCGCAAACTACGCGCCCGACGTTCTCCGCCTCGTTCAGCGTGGGGATGACGACCGCGGCCCGCACCGCGCGCGGGCTAACCCACGTACAGTGTCGTCCCCTGGTTTCCGTACCATGGGGACGTGCAGGCCCGTCCCCTCAACGCCACCCGACGTGCCCTGGGCCGGGGCGGGCTCGTGCTGGCTTCGCTGGCGGCCGGGTTGGCCTGCCTCGAGGCGTACCTCCGCCTTCGCCACCCGGGTACCGTGGATGCCCTCGACAGTTCAGCCTTCACCCGGGCCTCTGAGCTGCCCGGGCAGGCCACGGAGCTCATCCCGGGCAGCGAGAACCGGGGCTTCGCCGGGGGCGCGGTGCGCATCAACAGTCTCGGCTTTCGGGGGGCCGAGTTCCCGCAGACGGGCGCCCCGGGCGTCACCCGGGTGCTGGCCATCGGCGACTCGGTCACTTTCGGCTACGGCGTGGCTGAAAGCGCGACATTCCACCACGTCGCACGGGCCCGCCTAGAGGCAGAGGGCCACCCGCCGGTGGAGTTCTTGAACGCCGGGCTCCCTTCGGCGGGCCTGCCGTACTTGCTTCACGGCACGCGACGCTGGTGCGATCGACTCGACGTCGACGTGGTGCTCGCCGGCGTCGTGCTCAACGACGTGTGGGCCTACGAAGACGGAGTGACCGACGTGGTGCCGCGATCACGCCCCCGGGCTCCACCACCGTCCTTGACGTCGCGACTATTCCATCGTTCGTACGCGTACACGGCGCTTTTCCGCTCGGCCAAGTCTCTCGCTTACGCTACCGGCCTGCTCGACCTCGACGACAACCCTGGCTACCACTTCCCCGCCCTCGGCGAGCCCGGACCTGGGCTTGAAGAGGCATGGACACAGAGCTTCCGGGTGCTCGATGCGCTCCGAGAAGCAACCTCGGCCTGCGACGCCCACCTGGTGCTCGCGGTTTTTCCGTTGGAGGTGCAGTTGAGCGACGACGCCCTCGCGCGCTACCGCGAGGGCATCGGCATCGACGTGGCCGCGACGGCCACCGACCTCGATCCCCAGCGACGCCTCGCCGGCTACGCGGCGCTCCACGGTGTCAACTTCCTCGACTTCACGCCAGCCTTCGTGGGCCCCGACCCTGCGACGTTGTACCTGCGCGACCTGTACGTGAACCTCGACCCCGTGCACCCGAGCATGCTCGGCCACCAGCGGGCGGGCGAACGCCTCGCGGAGCATTTCGACAACCTGGTGCCGCCGGGCGGTTAGCCCCCGCGCCCCATGGCCGTACCCAGTAGCCCCTTCGCCTTCGCCCTTTGCCAGCCGGGGAGCGAGAAGTTCCTCAAGGCGGAGATGAAGCGCCTCCGCCCCGACCTTCACCCAGCCATGCAGCGGCCGGGCCTGGTGAGCTTCAAGGCCACCGCCGAGCCCTTCGATGTGTCGCGACCGCCACGCGCTGTTTTCGCCCGCGCCTGGAGCGCCAGCGCCGGGCCCGCCCACTCGGCCCGAGAGATCGTCGATCTCGCCCGCGCGCTCGGAGTGGCGGCCGCGTGGGTGAGCCCGCGCGACCAGGGGCCACCGGAAGAGGTGCCGCCTGCCCTCCTCGCCGCCGCCGAGGCCGACGCGGCGCGGCTGCGAGACGAGCTGTCGCGACAGGGCGTGGGCAGCGAGGCGCCGGCGGGCAAGCTGGTGCTCGACGTGATCACCGCCCCGGGCGAGCGGCCGGTTGTGGGCTGGCACATGCACACCGAGGGCGCCCCGGGGGCGGGTGGTCGCTGGGACTACGCGGTGCCGAGCGAGGCCCCGTCGCGCGCCTACCGCAAGGTCGTGGAGAGCCTCAGGTTCACCGGTGCTCGGTTGTCACCCGGCGACCTGGTGCTGGAGATCGGCGCGGCGCCCGGCGGCGGCACGCTGGCCTTCGTGGAGCGCGGCGCGCGGGTGCTCGCCGTCGACCCGCGCCCGCTCGACGCCGCCGTGCTCGCACGACCCGGCGTCTCGCAGACCCAGGCGACGATCGGCGACGTCCAAGAACTGCCGCCCGACGTGCGATGGGTGGCTTGCGACGCCGGCATCCCCCCGGCCGACGTGCTCGCCGCGCTCGGGCGGCTCCGGCCACAGCTCCGCGGCGTCGCTGGTCTTTTCTGGACGCTCAAGCTCGTGCACGAGAGCGACGCGGCAAATCTGCAACGCACCCTTGCGCGTCTCGGTGAGATCGGATTCCGCTCGCCCCTCGCGGCGCAGTTGCCAGCGCACCGACGCGACCTCCTGGTGTACGCGCGGGGGCCGCGAGGCGCGTGAAATCCGCTGCGACAAGCCGTCGCGCACGGAGTATTGTCGGGGAAGCATGCCTGAGTCTGCAGTGAAATCGAGCGCATCGAGGCCCGGCGGGGCCACGGCCCTCCTTCACCGCCTGCCGCAGGCGCCGGAGCAGATCCTCACGCTCCTCGCCACGGTGCTCGACAGCACCGCCGACCCCATCCATGTCAAGGACGCGGAGGGGCGGTACGTGCTGATCAATCGGCGCGCCGAGGAGCTGGTTGGCGTCGCGAGCACCCACGTGCAAGGCCGTACCGTGCACGACATCGTCGCGGCCAACATCGCCGAGCGCTCCCAGCAGGACGATCTCGCGGTGATGCGCAGCGGAGAGCCGAACGACAGCGAGTGGCAGATTCCGATGGATGGGAAACCTCGGATCTTCGACGTGCGCAAGGCACCCTGGCGTGATGGCGACGGCCGGATTCTCGGCGTGGTGACGGTGGGGCGCGACGTGACGGACCGTCGTGAGGCGGAGCAGCGTGCCTTCGCCGCGGAGCGGCAGCGGGCGATGGGCCTCCTCGCGGCCGGCGTCGCCCACGACCTGCGCAACCTCCTGCAGATCGCGCTCGGCCGGGTTGAGCTTGGCGCCCAGCTCGTGGAGGGCGATCCGGTGCTCGGTCCCCAGCTGCGGACGGCCGCCGAGGCCCTCGAGCACGCCGCCGAGCTGAGCGCGCGGCTCGGGGCGCTCGGTGGCAGCGTGGGGAGTCGTCGCCCCCTCGACGTGCGGCGCGTGCTCCGGCGTAGCCTCGACGCGCTGGACTCCACCGGTGATCGAATCGTGGTCGTGTCGCGACTTGAAACCCCGGTCCCCTCCGTCCTGGGCGACGACGTGGAGCTCGGCCGCGCCTACCTCAACCTCGTGGAAAACGCGCTCGAGGCCATGGCCGACGGCGGCACGCTCACGGTGGCGGCGCGGGTGGAGCGAGGCCAGGTGGTCACCGAGGTGGCCGACACCGGTCCCGGGATGGACGCCGGCACCCTCTCGCGGGCCTTCGAGCCCTTCTTCACCACCAAGGCGGAGCGGGGCACGGGCCTTGGGCTTGCCGTGGTGCAGCGGGTGGTGGCCGATCATGGCGGTCGCGTGGAGATCTGGTCGCGACCCGGCCAGGGCACGCGGGTGACGGTGGAGTTGCCCACGGTGTAGGCGCCGCGCACGGTCTGGCCGAGGGCAGGTCGCAGGTTACGTCGCCGCGTGCCCCGCCTCCTCGTACGCTTCTCGGCCACCAAGAACCTGCTCCACAACTTGGCACAGGGCGACACGACGATCGGCCGCAACGACGACTGCACGCTGGTCTTGCCCAACCTGTCGGTGTCGCGCGACCACGCGCGCATCACGACCACGCCGGAGAGCGCCGTCATCCAGGACTTGCAGTCACAGAACGGCATCCTGGTCAACGGCAAGCAGGTGGGCGAGCACCGGCTCAAAAACGGCGATGAGGTACAGATCGGCAAGTTCTCGCTCGTTTTCCTCGACGACCGGGAAACCTTCTACAACGGGCGCGTCATCCAGTACATGCCAGCCTACACGCCCGACGCCCTGCCACCCCACATGGCCGACAGCCGGGCCGAGGGCACGATGGCCTTCAACGTGTCGGCGCTGCGGAAGATGCAGGAGTCCACCCACGCGCAAGACAACGCGCGCATCATCCTGATGAGCGATCCCAATCGATTCTGGTATCCGCAGGTGAAAGGCATCACGTTCGGCAACGCGGGCATGGTGAAAGTCGACGCGTGGTTCGCCTTTGGCGTGGTGGCGGCCGTTACCTGGGAGGGCGGCAAACACATCCTCAGCCAGAAGGCCTTCTGGGTGCCCATTGCCTGCAACGGCAAATCCGGAACGCGAATTCCACTGGTACACGGTGCCAAGTTCAGCATCGGCAGCACCCGTTTCCGCTACGAGATCCCGGCGCTCAGCCACGATCTCGACTGAGGCGAGATGCGCGTGCTTCACCTCAGTGACACGCATCTCGGCGTCGATCGCTACTATGCAGGCGCGCCTCCGGGCTGGCGCCGTGCCGACGACCACCTCGCCGCGATGCGGTCGGCGCTCCGCCTCGCCCTCGACGGGCAGGTCGACGCGGTGGTGCATACCGGCGACCTTTTTGACCGCTCCTTGCCGCCTTCCCGCGCGGTGAGCGAAGCCATCGAGGCGCTGGCCGCCGTGGGCCGGGTGGTGCCCACGGTGGTGATGCCGGGCAACCACGACCGTCGCGGACTGCGCCAGCACCTCGGCGATCTTGGCCCTGGCGTGCGCGTCGTGGACGAGCCGAGCGCCTTCCTCCTCGGCACGCTTCGCTGTGTCGCGATTCCCTTCCTGCGCGACGCCGTGGACTGGGCGGCGGCGGCGGCCCTCCTCTGTCGCGACGCCGTCGACCTCTTGCTGGCCCACAACGCCTTCGACGGGGCCCGAGTCCCCGGCTTCACCTTCCGGCCTCGCCCCGGCCACGAGACGGTGGCTGCGGCCGACGTGCCCCTCGCCGTCCGCGACATCCTCTGCGGGCACATCCACACCCGCCAGTGTCTCGCCCTGGGCCACGCGCGGGTGTGGATGCCCGGCAGCACCGAGCGCACCTCCTTCGTGGAACGCCGAGAAACGAAGGGTGCCCTCTGGTACGATGCCGCCGCGCGCATGGGACGCTGGATCGACTTGCCGGCGCGACCGATGGTGCACGCACGGCAGCTCTCCGACCTCGACGAGGTGCTTCCCGGCACACTGGTGGCCCTCGCGCCCGATCTGCGAAACGACGAGGTCGCCGCCCTGGTCCGCGAGCGCGGCGGGTGGGTGAGCCCCTGGGCGCGGGCCACCCCGCAGCAGGCGCTGTTCGCGAGGTAGCTTGGCGCCATGGTCCTCCTCCTCGCCTGCACCGACCCCAGCGAAACCGTCGACACCGAGAAGGCGGTGGACTCCGCCAGCGATGACACCGCCCGCGACACGTCGATCGACACCGCCACCGACACGGCCGGCGACACCGCCGGGGACACCGCTGTCCCCTGCGAGATCGAGTGGTCCTTCTCGGGCCCGCAGGACGGGACGGAGCTCTTCAGCGGCACTCGCTACGACTGGCTGCTCACCGTTCCCTCCGGGGCGGTGGCCAGCATCGACACGAGCACCTGCGTGTCGGTGAGCGACACCCACCGGCTGTGCAGCTACACGCCCACCACCCAGCAGGCGGTGGCCATTGAGGTGGTGAGCGGCGAGTGCACCGACTACGGCAAGTTCGCCATCAACACCCGAGCCGCCGAGGGGATCTGGCCCAACGGCGAACGTTTCCCGGTGATGATGTACGAGGCCACGGAGGAGGACATGGCCACCCTCGCGGCGGCCGGCGTCAACGTGGTGCAGGCCTATGTCAGCCTCGACGACGGCACCTACGAGAGCTTCGCCGCCACCGCCGAGGCCGAGGGCGTGCAGGTGGTGGGGGCCATCCGCGACGCCGCGGATTTCGAGCTGCTCAAAGACGACACTCGCATCGCGTTCTGGTCGCTCCCCGAGGAGCAACGTTACTGGTACCCAGAGGAAATGGCCGTCATCACCGAGCTATCCGCGTTGATCCACGGGAGTGACGACCGTCCGGTCTACATGTACCTCCCCGGTCACTACCCGCCGGACGATCTCCTACCCTACATTTCCTACCTCGATTACATCGGCGCCGGCGCCTATGTCGAGTACTCGGCGCAACCGCACGTGTGGGCGCGCTGGCGCGCCGAGTCGGAGGTCGAGGCCATCGAGTCACTCGGCTACACCACCGCCGCGCGGGTGCCGCTCGCGCTCCCCGGCACCTTCGACTACGAGGGCGAGTCGCCCACCAGCGAGGAAGCGATCCACGACAGCTTCGCCGGGCTCGTGGGCGGGGCCATGGGCTGGTTTCCCTTCGCCTGGTGGCACGCGCGCTACGACGCCGGGAGCACCGCGACCGACGGGCTCCTTTGGGTCGCGGAGCGCCTCGGTGGTGCCGACGCGGCCGGCGAGTGGATGCTGCACGGGGAGCCAACCGACGTGCACTGGCGCGCGGTGGCGGGCGAGACGGAGCTCCGCTTCACCCCGATGTACCTCGAGGAGCAAACCGTCCCCGCGCAGGCGGTTCGCGGCTGGACCCACCACCAGGAGCTGCTCGTGCTCGTGGTGAACTCCTCGGAGGCGGCCGCCACCGTCACGCTCATGGACATGCCCGGCCCCTACGCCTGGGCGCTCGGCAGCGGCGACTTCTACACGGCGGTGACCGGCGACGACGGGCTCACCTTCACCGTGCCGCTCCCGGGGCTCGGGGTGGTGTTGCTGCGGGTGCCGCAGGAGCCAGGCGGGATCTAAGGGCCGCCAAGAACCAATTCGGCCCTACGCCGTTGTTTACCGCCCAGCAGAAGGTCCCAGACCCCGTCAGCGCTCACATCAGCGCCAGAAACGAGGACGTAGCCTATCATTTCGTCCTCATTCGCACCGAACACGACGTCGGCCTCGACGTCAAGATCGACCGTGCCGGGAACGACGGGGCCAGCCAGGACGAAGACGCCACCAGCCGTGCAGTAGTTCTTTCCCTCGTAGATGCACGACGCATCGACCCGCAGTTCGTCAGGTATGTAGGCATGGTTTCCCACCACCATGTCGTTGCTCCCGTCGCCGTTCCAGTCGCCAACGCCCGCAGCCGCGACCACGATGCTCTCGGCGCCGCCGTTGGGGGACACCAAGAACGCCCCGCCGACTGTCCCCAGCTCGAGGACGTCCAACCCCCCGAACGGGCCAAAGGTCACCTGAAGGTAATCACCTCCCCAACTCGCGCCGAGATCGACGCTGCCGTCGCCGTCGATGTCGCCCAGCGTTTGAACGAAGGGTACCCCCTGTCGCGTGGGCTCAGCTGCGTCCCACACAACCAGCGTCGCGACGTCTGCCATTAGAGACACGCCTTCCGGCGGCGGACCGGTAATCAAGTAGGCACCGCCCGAGCTGGCGCCGGTCGCGAAGTCCGCGAGGCCATCACCATCCAGGTCGCCCGTGGATGTGAGGGTTTGGCCGATGTTGTTTCCGCCGTCCTCCCTCGAACCCAAGAGCACCGTCCGCGCGCTGGCGACGTCTCCCTGCCCATTGAGACGCGTGAGAATGAAGACGGCTCCTGCACCGTCGAGTCTTCCTGAAGCGTCGCTCGCGGCTACCACGAGTTCGCCGAGCCCATCGCCATCTACGTCCCCAGGACCGATGTTGCGCCCAAGCTGAGTACCGCCTCGTTCATCGGTGTACCGTTGGACCCCTTCGGCATCGGAGGCCGCTGTCCCCAGGTTGGTGAAACCAGCCTCGACGGGACCGAGGACGACGTAGACCTGCCCGTCGTCGACTCCCTAAGCTTCGCCATAGCCGCCGAATGCGAGATCATCACAGCCATCACCGTCAAAGTCCCCGAGCCCAGACATCCACGCGAGTTGCTCAAGAGCCCCGCCTACAAGCGTCGCCCCAGCATCTTCCGGCGTGACCGACGGGGTCAGCGCCGCAGGGCTGCCCGCGAAGATGTAGCCCGCGCCAGAATGCCAGTTCCCCTCCTCATCGCGCCCAAGACTCTCCACCACGGCGAAAGCCCGGCCGCCATCGCAACCTACGTCACCAACGAAGGCCACACCGTCACCCAAGCCATCCGAGTGTCCAGCGTCATCGCCTAGAACCTCCCAGGAGGCGACGTCATCCAGCGGCATCGCCGCCAGTGCACCGTCACAGTTGTCATCGACGCCTGTGGTCGCCGCCTCCGACGCCTCCGGGTGCACGGCTGCGTTGTTATCATCGCAGTCACCCGCGACCACCGCCACACCGTGAGGGTCGTCGCAGGTGGAAACTTTGGAACCATCCCCGAACCCGTCACCGTCACGGTCGGCGAAGTAGGTCTCGCCGGAGTCACATGGCTCGGCGCTGTCGATGGGCACGGACGAGTCCGGACCGCTGTCGCGAGAGGTATCGGCCCCCCGTGAATCGACCATAGAATCGACCGACGTCGGCTCACAGCCATCGGTCCGACGCTCGGGGCAGGCCAGGGCAATCAAGAGTCCAACAGACACCGTTCCCTCAGAACTCACCCAGCGACAGGAGCGGCCATGCCCGATACCACTTCATCGGGCCATTCGGGCCAGTACCCGCCATTGAGGAGCAGAAGTCGCCGTCGGAGTCGTCAACAGTAATGTACACGAGGGGGTCCGTGGTGCGGTCGCCGTCGTATTCACCGATCTCCTCGATGGTGGCCTCGGGTCCGCACGTCGCGAGAACGTTGTTCCCGGTTGTTCCGGGGACAATGACGGCGCTCCCCAGCCCCATGGAACAGTCGATGGGATCCCACGGAGAACCGGGTTCCCTGAGCTCCCAGCTCTTCACAATCGTTGCTTCCCAAGCCGATGTGTCGATGTCTAGCTGAATAGCGCGCGACACCAGGTCGCTCGTGTCCGGACTGCGGTTGTCAAACATGAGCAGTCCGCCCATCGCCGGAGTGATGTGGTGTTGACCCCCAAAGTCGTCGGCCCCGCTCACGCTGGCGTCGATCTCCACGGCGAAGTCGCTGTAAGCGGGGTCGATGCCCTTCAGTACCCATTCCACTGTCGTGGAATCGGGGTCATAACGAACGATTTCGCTCCACTCCCGCAGCGAATGCGTCACGCGCTCCGTCCCCCCGATCTCGAATGCCGACACCGAGTTCGTGTGCGTCCAGTCAGCAACGAGGTCCGACGTGGCGAACACGGGGTAGTACGGCGCGTCGATCGCTTGCCAGTACGACGTCGCACACGTCAGGTTAGGGCCACCATCGGTACTGGGGTCGAAGCCCATGTCGTCGATAACCGAATGATCGCTGTAGGAACCGAAGGTCGAGTCGTAGATTCTCACCGCATCCTCGACGAAACCGTCCAGCGCGTTGCAGGGGTAGTAGTTGAAGTCGGCAGTCGCGCTTGGTGCCACGGACGTATCTGCAGCCCCGGTGATGACATAGGTCTTTCCGGTGGGTCGGTACCGGAACGCATCGTGATGCGGGCAGGGGCCCGTATCCCCGGCGGCGCCACTGCAATTCCCGGAGAGATCGACGGGCGTGACGACATCGTACCCATCGAAGGCCCACTCGTAGATGTAGCGCTGGTCGATCACGGCCAGGATTGTGCCGTCGTCCGTCCAACTCCAACCGGTGACCGTGGCCCCGGGGAGCCCGGTTGCCGCGTCGATGTCCTGATACCATGCGATGTGGCCTGCGGTGGTGTTCACCGCCACCAGATAGTTCGCCGAGAACTCGCAATCTGGCGTGTCGAACATGACGAAGTTGGACGCGGCACCAGCGTTGCGGGTGACCGACAGATCGAGGTCGGCGAGCGCGGTGGGGAGTTCAGGCTGATCAGAAAGCGGAATCGCGCCTGTGCCGGACCCAGCCAGCAACTCTACCTTGTACTCGTAGTCGTCCATCGCATCCGGGTTGAATCCATACAGGGTGATCGTGACGGGATCCCCGGTGCGCCACTCCGACCACCGCCACGGTCCTCCCGTGTCGAGTCGGTAACCGACCCGAACGCTGTCGGATGCAGTGAGATCGACCGTGCAGTCGTACCGCATCGTGTTGTCGGCTTGCCGCGGACAGCTCTGCGTCACGATGGAAGCCGCCGAGGCCCGAACTGGGACGCCTAGAACTGCCAAGAGAGAGAGAGAGAGCATCCGGGCGCTGTTCACTGGAACTCCGAAGGGCCGCGAGGTGTGTGCGTTGCGACCCCAGCGGGCCGCAAAACGTGCGGCCGGTCAATCAATCCAGCAGTTTTTTCTCGTGGATTTGCGGTCGCCCACGTCGACCGATGGCCGCCACACCAAATAGAACCAGGGCCGCCGCATGCCCCGCGCTGCCCACGAGGCGCAGCGTTGGGTTCCCGCCGAGGTCGCCCACCACCCGCAGCGCCACCGAGGCGTGGAGTACCACCAGCGGGGCATAGAACGCCCGCGTGAAGGGCACCGCCCAGCCCGTCACCGCCGGGAGGATGATGGGCGCGTGGCCAAAGACCATGGAGAGAACAAAACCCACGAGCACCGCGTGCAGCGCCGCGTCGTGGGCCGCCGTGCCCGCCAGGTGCGGACCCCGGGCCCAGAGCACGCCACCCACCGCCAGCCACGCGAAACCGGGGAGCAGGCAGCTCGCCACGTAGCGAGGCAGCCCCGGCTGGCGGATGGTGAAACGCGCGATGTCGAAGCGCAGGAGCCACCAGGCGAGGGCGATGTAGGCGATGCCGAGCAGGCGCGTGTCGATGGCGGCGCCGAGCAAGGCGGCGAACACGACGGCGGCGAAGATCCACAGGCCCCAGCGCGACGGTGGACGCAGTCGCGACAGTTCCAGGCGCTCGCCGGCGATGGTGAGCACCAGAAAGTTCATCCACAACGGCACCGAAGCCTCGACACCGCCGGTGACCACCCAGGCCAGGCTCCCCGCGAGCCACGAGAACGCACCGATCGCGATGACCGCCGTGAACGGTGCCTCGTGACGACGCGCCACCTGCGACGACACGGCCGCCAGGAGCCCGCTCGCCACGACGAGGCACCAGGCCGCCGGCATCACGAAGCCGTGCACCAGGAGGGGACCGGCCAGCGCCGAGAAGAGCGGCGCGAGGTAGGCCCAGCGCGCCTTGTAGGCCACCGCCCGCTCCAGCGCGATCACCGTGCCGAAGAAGGCGCTCGCCAGCAAGGGACCATGCCAAGCCACGGGCCCGGCCAACGGTAAGCTCAGCCCGAGCCTGCCCAGTCCACCCGCCACGCCCGCGAGCATCGCCACCGCTGCGAGCGCGAGCAGCGGATAGCGCCCCCGGGGCGGGATCTCACCAGCCAAGCTGTTCCCGCGCCGCGTCGCTCATGCGATCCGGCGACCAGGGTGGCTCCCACACGAGGTTCACGTCGACCATCGTCCCGCCCGGCACTGCGGCGCCCACGGCCTCGAGCGCCTGCTTCGCCACCATGTCGGCCAGCGGACAGGCCGGCGAGGTGAGCGTGATGTCGATATCGACCACGCCGGGACCCACGCGCACGTCGTAGACGAGGCCGAGATCCACGAGGTTGATACCCACTTCCGGGTCGTTGACAGTGCGCAGGGCGTCGATCACCATGGCTTGCGACAGCATGGCTACCGGTAGCCCGCGGGCAGCCGCGCCGCTGTCAACGCCGGTCAAGGCGACGGCGCTACCACCACCACACCACAAGCGTGTTGGCCTGCGGCACCTCGCAGAGGGTGGTGCTGAAACTGCCGCTCGTCTCGGCGCCGTCGAACTCCAGTCCTTCCTCCGAGCCGGCCAACGAGCCCTCCCAACTCCCCGAGAGCACCTGGCCGTCGCCACCGGTGATGGTGATCGTCCCCTCGATCTCGTAGCCCTCATCGCCGTCGTCCTCGTCGTCCTCGGCCATCGAGATGAAGTCGAAACCGCAGTCTTCCTCGACCCAGTAGTCCACGAGCGCGGTCTCCTCCGCGGCGCGGTCGCGCCAGTACGCGCCGTACACGGAGCCCTCGCCCCCGCCCATGTCCGAGGACTCGCCGAGAGGGTACTCCCCCGCCTCCACGTCGCCGCCGCAGTACGCGTCGTCGGCGCCCTCCACGCAGAAGCCGAAGCTCAGTCGCTGCATCTGGGCGGGGTAGTTGCGGTCGGCCGCGTCCATGCGATCGAGGAAGTCGGGCATCCCCGCGCACATCGCCTCGGCGTCGTTGCCGTCGTCGCTCGCGGCGAGGAGCGCCTCGCTCGCGTCGTTCCAGGCGGCCTGGTAGCCCTGGGCGCGGATGCAGCCGAGGGTGGCGTCGGTCAGGCTCACCGAGTGGTCGGTGGAGATTTCGTCGACCGAGTCCCCGCGCCCCGAGGGGCCCACGATCTCGGCGTCCCAGGAGGGAAAGGAAAAGGCGCTCAACGCGGGAAACAGGCCGACGCCATCGACCGATATGGAGGCGCAGCCGAGCAGGGCGAGGATCATGCCTCGTCGTAACTCGCGCCTACCCGATCATGCCGTCTACAAAGGCAGCGGCATCGAAGTCCCGCAGGTCGCCCACCTTCTCGCCCACGCCCACCAGCTTCACCGGCAGGCCGAACTCCTCGGCGATGGCGATGACCACGCCGCCCTTGGCGGTGCCGTCGAGCTTGGTGAGCACCACCCCGGTGACGCCGGCGACGTCTTTGAAGAGGCGAGCCTGCGAGAGCGCGTTCTGTCCCATGGTGGCGTCGAGCACGAGCAAGACCTCGTGAGGCGCGCCGGGAACGAGCTTGCCGATCACACGGCGGATCTTGCCGAGCTCGTCCATCAGCGCCTTCTGCGCCTGCAAACGCCCGGCGGTGTCGCAAATCACCACGTCCATCCCGCGCGCTTTCCCCGCCTCCACCGCCGCGTGCGACACCGCCGCCGGGTCGGCCCCCTCCTGCTGGGCGATCACGTCGACGCCCGCGCGCTCGCCCCACACCTTGAGTTGCTCGATGGCGCCGGCGCGGAAGGTGTCGCCGGCCCCGAGGATCACTGACTTCCCCTCCCCCTTCCAGCGGGCCGCCAGCTTGCCGAGGGTCGTGGTCTTGCCGCTGCCGTTCACCCCGACCACCAGCACCACGTGCGGCTTCTGCGTCAATTGGATGCGGGGGTCGTGCTTTTGTAGTCGCGACAGCATCGCAGTCTTGAGCGCGCCACGCAGGTCTTTCTGGCCGGCAATCTCGGCCACCAGCGCCGCGGAGGTGCGCGCGCCCACGTCGGCGCGGACCAGGGCCTCCTCCAGGGCCTCGCGCTCCACGGCCGCCTTGTCGGCGAAGAGGCCGGCAAAGAGCTCGCGCGTGCGGGAAAGCGCCGCCAGGAGCGGTGAGGGTGTCGCGACTGGCTCCGGCAAGGGCTCGGGCGCGGCGCCGAGAGGGCCCGGCAAGCTCGGCGGCACCATGCTTCGGCGCACCACCCATGCGGCCACGCCCGCCAGCAAGACGATGATGACGACCCAGATCGTTGTGCTCAAGCGCCCTCCATCTTCACGCTCACCAGTCGCGAGGCGCCCGGCTCTGGCATCGTGATGCCGTAGAGCACGTCGGCCGCCTCCATCGTCTTTTTATTGTGGGTGATCACGATGAACTGCGAGTTCGCGGCCATCGTTTTCAGCATGTCGTTGAAGCGGGTGCCGTTGCCCTCGTCGAGCGGCGCGTCGACCTCGTCGAGCAGGCAGAAGGGGGAGGGCTTCACCCGGAAGAGCGAGAAGATGAGGCCGATCGCGGCCATCGCCTTCTCGCCACCCGAGAGGAGCGACAGGTTTTGCACCTTCTTCCCAGGTGGTTGCACCATCATCTCCACGCCGCAGTCGAGCAGGTCCTCGTCGTCGGTGAGCTCGAGCTTGGCGGAGCCGCCGCCCACCAGTCGCGGGTAGATCTCGGCAAAGTGTTCGTTGACGAGGTCGAAAGTCTCGCGGAATCGTTCGCGACAGGTCTGGTTGATCTTGGCGATCGCCGACTCGATCACCTCCATCGCCGACTCGAGGTCGGCCCGCTGGCGGTCGATGTCGTCGAACTGCGTCTTGGCCGCGTAGAACTCGGTGATCGCCTCGGGGTTGGTCTCGCCGATCTTGAAACGTTCGTTGCGCAGGGCCTCGGCCTCCTTCGCGCGCGTGGCCAGGGCGAGGTCGTCGAGATCGAGCGCGCGAGCATCGATGCGCGCGGTGGGAACCGGCTCGGCGCCGAGGGCCCGCTCCTCCTCGCGCGGTTCCCAGCCGTGGACAAGCAAGGCGCCGTCGCGATCGATGCGGTCGAGCAGGGCGGGGAGCGAGATGCCATGGGCCTCCTCGGCGCTGCCGAGAACCGCCTCGATCTCGGCGCGCACCCGCGAGAGGGCGCCCTCGGCCTCCACGTGACGATCCTTCGCGCCGTCGCGACGGTCCCTGGCCGAGCGGGTGGCGGCCTCCTCCTGCCGGACCTTCTCCTTCTCGACCTTGGCTCGCTCCCTGGACGCTTCGAGTTCGCCTGCCACCTTGCCCTGGGCCTCGCCCAGCGCCTGGATCTTCTGGGCCGTGGCCTCGGCCTCGAGCGCGAGCGCGGCCCGCCGGCGCTCCACGTCGTTCGTCTCCGCGGCCACCTGCTCCACGCGACGCGCGGCCCGTTCGGCGCGCCCCCGGGCCCCCTCGGCGGCGGCCGCCTGGCCAAGCGCGTCTTTCTGCAGGGACTCCGCCCGGTAGCGCAGCGCCGACGACGCGCCCTGCGCCGACTGCAGCTCGGGTTCCACGGTCTCGAGCCTCACCTGCTCGCTCCGGACGGCCAGCTCGGCATCGTGCTGTCGCGACTCGGCAGCGAGCGACTCGGTCTCGATGCGCTGCCGATCCGCGGAAAGCGCCACCTCGGCCTGCGCGATGAGCTCGGCCTCGCGGACCAGCGCCTCGGCGGCTCGCTGGGCGCGCAGGGCGTCGGCCTCCGCCTCGCGCACCCGGTGGCGCGCCTCGCCCACCTGGTTCTCGATGCCGCGCGCCGCCGCCCGCGCCTCTTCCACGGCCGCGAGAGCCGCGGCCACCGCCGCCTCCGTTTCCTTCTGGGCCGCGCGACCGGCCACCACGGCGGCCTCGCGCTCGGCCACCGCCACCGACTCCATCTTGCCGCGGACTTCCTCGATCTCGCGACGGCGACGCACCGAGGCCAACGCCGCGCCCGACTCCGCCCCGATCACCACGAGAGCGTCGCGACGCACCACCGCGCCATCCCGCGCGGCCACCGTGCGCCCCGGAACCCATGCCGCCAGCGCCTCGGTGAGCGTGTCGACCACCGCGAGATCGGGCAACAACGCGGCCATGGCGGCCCGACCGGCATCGGTGTGGCCAAGCGAGGCGGAGGGCGCGGTGGCCACCGACTGCCCCCGGTGCACCAGCTCCAGCGGCAAGATCCTCAGTCGTGACTGGCCGGCCTTTGCCACCACGGCCACCGCCGTGGCCGCGTCGGGGACAACCACCGCGTCGAGCGCCCCGTCGAGCGCGCGCGCCACCGCGTTCTCCAGCGCCGCGGGGATCTCGAGACCCTCGCCCACCACGCCCATCGCCCCGGGCGCCGCCAGCGCCGCGCGCACGCCGTCGGGCAAGTCCACGTGGCGACGCTCCATGTCGAGCAAAGACTCCAGCCGGGCCCGCCAGCGCTCGCGTTCACGCGTGGCCTCGGTGAGCGCCAGGTCGGCGGCGCGGGTGGCCTCGATCGCCTTCTGGCGCGCGAGCTCGAGGGGCCCGACCGCCGCGCGACGGGCCTCGATGGTGGCGCGCGCCCCCTGGGCCTCGCCTTCGACGGCGGCCAGCGCCACGCGCACCCGTTCCAGCTCCTCGGAGGCCCGGCTCGGCGCGGTCTCGGCGGCGGCGCGGCGATGCCGCTCGGTACGCGCGTCGAGCTCGGCACGGCGCGCCTGGAGGCCATGGGCCTGTCCCCGGGTGCGCACGGCGGCATCGAGCGCGGCCTGGGCCTTGCGCTTGGCCTCGTCGAGCGCCCGGCGGGCCTCACCGGCCCGTTGGTGCGCCGCCTGGAGCCGTTCTGCCGCCACCTCCGCCTCGGCCCGCACCGACGAGAGCTCCGCCTGCGCCTTCGCCGCGGCCTCGCCGGCGCGGGTGGCCTCGGCCCCGGCGGCGTCGCGCTCGGTGCGCTGGTCTTCGAGGTCGCGCGCCAGCTGGACGAGCCGCCGAGCCGCCCCCTCGATCTCGCGCCGCTGGTACTGGGCCGCGCTCTCCTCGACGCGCCGATCCGCCTCCACCTGGTTGAGCTGGTCGCGCAGGCGCCCCACCTCGGTCTCCGCCGCCTCCAGGACGCGCCGACGGGTGTCGAGCTCCTCCTCGTGCCGGGCCACGGCGCGCGACGCCTCCTCGAGCTCGGCAGCGGCCACGCGCACCCGGTCGCCGAGCGCCTTGCGGTCGCCCGCGAGCCCGCCGAAACGCGCGAGCGCCACGGTGAGCTCCACCTGTCGAAGCCGGGCGTCGAGCGAAGCGGCGCGCAGCGCCTTGGTGACTTGTCGCTCGGCCGACTTCATCGTGCGGCCGAGGTCGTCGTGCAGGTCGGCCACTTTCTCGAGGGCCTCGCGGGTGTTCGACAACTTGTCGAGCGACTCCTCGCGACGCGCCTTGTAGCGGGAGATGCCCGCGGCCTCCTCGATGAGCGTGCGACGGTCCTGAGCGCGCGCATGCACGATCTGCCCGATGCGGCCTTGCTCGATGAACGAGTACAGGCGATTCCCCACGCCCGTGTCCATGAACAGGTCGTTCACGTCGCGAAGGCGCACGCGCTCGTTGTTGACGAGGTAGTCGCTGCCGCCGTCCTTGTAGAGCCGCCGGGTAACCTCCAGCTCGGGGAAACGTTGCCAGATACCCGGGAAGGGCTCGTCGCCCGCCACGAAGGTGAGCGACACCTCGGCGAAGGAAACACCGTGTCGCGACGCGCTACCCGCGAAAATCACGTCGCTCATCGAGTCGCCGCGCAGAGACTTCGCCGACTGCTCGCCGATGCACCAGCGCACCGCGTCCATGATGTTGGACTTGCCGCAGCCGTTCGGCCCCACCACCCCGGAAATGCCCGGCCCGAAGTGCAGCGTGGCCCGGTCGGCGAAGGACTTGAAGCCCTGCAGTTCGAGCTTGCGGATCTTCACCGGCCAACCACCCGGGGGTTGCCTAACCGCCGCTACTTGCCGGTGGCGGCCCGGCGCAGGTCCTCGACCGCCGAGTCGCGACGGAGCGTTGCCTCCGACTCCGGGGCGAGCGACGCGAGGGTATCGACGAAGACCAGCCGGTCGGCCCCTTCCACGGGCAGGGCCTCGCCGAAGAAACGCGCGAAACCGGCGAGCAGCACGCCCGTCCGGTCGACCTCGGCGACGAACCGTGGTGGCGCGTCGACCATCACCCGTTCGCCATCGCAACGTGAGAGCAGTCGACCATCGTCAAGACGCAGGCTCCATCGGAAACGTCGCTCCCGGTAGCTCGCCACGTACGCGCTGCGCGCGGCGTCGCTGTGGGTCAAGACCAGGGCGCCGGCGAGGCTCGGGGCGAGGAGCTCCGCGAAGCTCGCCACGCCGTTTCGTCGCGACACGGAGTTGGCTGCCTCCAGCGCGTCGCGTCCCTCGGTGGACAGTCCGGGATCGCCCGAGAAGCTCGCGGTCCACACCAGCCGCTCGATGCCCCCGGCCCAGAGATCGGCCGGCCGCCAGGGCCCGGTCACCGACACCACCACCCGGCCCCAGCGCGCGAGCCAGCGCTCGTCCACCCGCCGGCGAAGCTCGGCCACCAGCGCGGGGGCGCCGAGGGGCTCGAGGGCGTGGAGTTGGACGAGATCCATCATGGAGAGTGTGTACGGCCGCGAAGGGCGGATCAAGAGAACGTTTCGCTAGGGCGTGAACATCCCCGCCACGCAGGCGGTCATGAAGGTGGCCAGGGAACCCCCGATCATGGCGCGCAGGGCGAGCGCGGCGAGGTCGTCCTTGCGGTGCGGCGCGAGGGGGCCAATGCCGCCGAGCTGGATGCCGATGCTGGCGAAGTTGGCAAAGCCGCACAGCGCGTAGCTCGCGATCACCGCGCTGCGGGGCGACAGGGGCGACGGGCCAGACTGGATGGCGCCGAGGTTGATGTAGGCGATGAACTCGGTGAGTACGAGCTTCTCGCCGAGGAGGCGCCCCACCACCGGGGCCTCCGCCCAGGGCACGCCCATCATCGCCGCCACCGGCGTGAAAGCCCAGCCGAGCACCCTCGCCAGCGACAAGGGCTCGCCGAAGAGCGGCACGAGGCCAAGGCCCCAGTCGATCATCGCCACCAGCGCCACGAAGGCGATGAGCATCGCCGCCACGTTGATCGCGAGCGACATGCCCTCGCTCGCGCCGCGCGCCGCCGCCGCCATCACGTTTCCGTCGGGGCGCTCGTCGTGCACGGTGAGCGAGCGCGCCGTTTCCGGCTCCTCGGTTTCCGGGACCATCACCTTGGCGATCACCAGCGTGGCCGGGGCGCTGAGGATGGAGCTGGTGACGAGGTGCCCCGCGATGCCGGGGATGTGGCCGAGGAAACTCACGTAGGCGGCGAGCACGCCCCCGGCGGTGTTGGCAAAGCCGCCGAGCATCACGCAGAAGAGCTCGCTACGGGTCATGCGGCCCACGAAGGGCTTCACCAGGAGGGGCGCCTCGGTCTGCCCGAGGAAGATGTTGGCCGCGGTGGACAAGGTTTCCGCGCCGCTGGTGCCCATGGTCCGGTGCATCACCCACGCCATGCCCTGCACCAGCTTCTGCATGAGTCCCAGGTGGTAGCTCACCGCCATCAAGCTGGAGAAGAACACGATGCTCGGCAGGATCCAGAAGGCGAAGGTCTTCACCGGCGGGGAGATGTGGCCGGCGTAGAAGCTCAGCTTGCCGTCGGGACCGGCCACCTGGTGGGGCTCCACCGACTGGAAGGTGAAGTCGGCCCCCTTCTCGGAGAATCCGATGAGGGTCCGCACGCCGCCATCGACGTACTCGAAGAAGAACGCCTGCGCCTCAGGCGAGAGCACCACCAGACCGAAAAGCACCTGGAGCACCAGCCCCCAGCCGATCACCCGCCAGGGGAGGCGGCGCGACCGGCCCTCGCTGATGAGCCAGGCCAGGGCCACGAGGCCGAGGAGCCCCAGGAAAGAGACGATCCTCAAAGGCTCGGGTCCGTCGCGTCGATGAATCGTTCGCCTGCCGCGTCGAAGACGGAGACGTGGCCATTCTGGAGGTCGTACACCCAGCCGTGGAGCTGAAGCGTGCCCGCCTCGAGACGGTTGCGCACCACGGCATAGGTGCTGAGGTTGAGCACTTGCTGCATCGCGTTCGCCTCGACGGCATGTCGCCAGCAGGTGTCGTCGTCCACATACTGAAGTCGCGACTCAATAATCGCGGGGGCGAGGTGATCGAGCCACTCGTAGAGCGAGGGCAGCTTCTTCACCTTCTTGTGCCCGTCGAGCACCGCCTTCACGCCGCCACAGCCGTAGTGACCGCACACCACGATGTGGCTGACGTGGAGCACCTCCACCGCGTACTCGAGTGCCGCGCCCACGCTGGCGTCGGCGTGCTCGAAGGGGGGCACGGCGTTGGCGATGTTGCGCACCACGAAGAGCTGGCCCGGCGCCGACGAGGTGAGCAACTCCGGCACCACCCGGCTGTCGCTACAGCCGACGTAGAGCGCCGAGGGCGACTGGTGCTCGCTGGCGAGCTGGGACAGGAAATCCCGAGCACCCGCCGCGAACTCGCGACGGAAACTCTCGTGACCCTGGAGGAGGCTCTTCATGCCTCAATAGTCGCACATCGACAGGCGCACCCGGACCGCCGTGCGTTCGCCCTTCACGATGACCGGGAAGAACGCCCACTGGTCGAGCGCCTCGTTCACGCGCCCGCTCACCTCGATCTCGCCCGACACCCAGCGGGTCTTGAGCACCTTGCCGGTGGCATCAAGGTCGACGTCGACGGCGCAGCTCGCCGACGGGCGCGTGACCCCCCAGTCGGGCGGGACGAACTGCTTGACGTAGACCGGCGGTTGGGCGGTGCGCTTGGGCAAAGGCGTTTCTTTGCCGTCGACCAGGAGCATCACCTCGCGCGCCGGCACCACCTCGGCGTCGCCCCGGCGAACGAAGATCGGCGCCGGGAAAACCGACTGCTTCGGCACGTCGCCCTCGCGGGCCGGCCACTCCCAGCTCCGCACGTTGTCTTCCGCCGCCTTCTTCGCGCTCGACGGGCACTGCTCGGCGCGCACGGCAATTGCCTTGCCCTCGGCGTCGATCACCGCCCGCACGTCGCAGCGGTACACACCCGGGGGGTAGTCGCTGAAACCCTCGCCCACCGGCGTGTTCTCGCCCCACGAGGGTTCGAGCTCCGACCAGTGTACGCTCGCGACGCCCTCGAAGGCCTGCCCCACGTCGATGGGCGGCTCGGGCGGCGGGATCGGCGGCTCGTACACGGTGGGATCGTGCTCGCGAGGCACCACGACGAAGCGGTCTTTCGGGAGGGGTGCGTACCAGATCAGCGAGGCGCGGAGCCACGGGTAGAAGGGGTTGACGCCATCGCGGTTCCAGAAGCCCACGTCGGGGAAGGTGGGTGGCTCGGTGAACATGAAGGCCACGCCGCCGTCGCCGCCGATCGAGAGCCCCGGCGCCGGGGTCATCACCTCGCCGCGGAAGCCCGCGTACATGCCGGCCGCGCCGTAGGCATCGCCGAAGCCGCCCACGGTGAAGCCGAAGATGCCGCGGTGTTCGAAGTGACGACGTTTGCTGCTGATCGCCGCGTCGACCCGGATCGTCGGCACCCATGTTTCCACGAGGGTGCCGCGGAAGTAGTCCTGGTCGAGGTCGACGCCCGCGCTGAACGAGAGTTGCTCACCGAGGTGAACGCGCCCCTCGGCGCCAAACCAGCCCGCGCCACCCACGCTCACCGCGCCGCCGATGAAACCGACGATGTGCTTGCGCGGGAGGTAGCTCTCGACGGTGAAGGTGTTGTCCCACTCGAGCTCGCCGTCGACCGGAAGGCCGTCGCGCAGCGCCGGGTCGAACTTCCACTGCACGATCGCGGTGGCGAGCGCGTAGTAGGCCTCTTCCTCGCACTCGATGTTCTCGACGTCTTTCACCGTGCCGTCGGCGCGGACGAGGATCTTCACCTTGCAGGGATACTCGCCCTTCTTCACGGTGCGGTAGGACTGAGGCATGAGCGGGTCGACCGTGGGATGCGGGACCGGCGGGACGTAGGACGGCGGCGCGACGGGTGCAGCCGCCGGGGGAACGGCCGGCGCTGGATCTTCAGCCAGGGCCCCTGCGACAAGGAAGCGAGCGGCGAGGAGCAGCATCAGGACGAGGCCTCGACCCGGCCGAGGAGGAGCCGCCGGGGGGCGCCAATGTCGCCGATTGTGTAGGCGCTGGCCACCCAGCGACGCGCCTCGTCGTGCGCGTGGTCCGCGTGGAGCAGCGTGGCGAGCGGCTCGCCACGCGACACCGGCTCACCCACCTTCTTGTGGACGAGCACGCCCACGCGAGGATCAACCGGGTCTTCGGCCCGCAGTCGCCCGGCACCCATCACGAAGGCGGCGCGACCGATCGACAGGGCGTCGCACCGGGTGACGATCCCGCTCCGCTCGGCCAGGACGTCACCCCGCCGAGGCGCGCTCGGCAGTCGCGACAGATCGCCCCCTTGGGCTCGGCACATCGCCGCGAAACGCTCGTAGGCCCGCCCGCTGTCGAGGACGTCGGCGGCCTCGGGATGTCCCGCGAGTAAGAGCGTGATCTCGCGTAGGTCGGAGGGACCGCCGCCCTGCAGGCAGTCGACCGATTCCTGCACCTCCACCGCGTTGCCGCAGGCCACGCCGAGCGGTTGTTCCATGTCGGTGAGCAGGGCCGACGTCGCGACGCCCGCACCGTTGCCGACGCGGACCATCGCCTCGGCCAGCGCCCGCGCGTCGGCCTCGGTCTTCATGAAGGCACCGCTGCCCACCTTCACGTCGAGCACTAGCTGGTCGAGGCCCTCGGCGAGCTTCTTCGAGAGGATGCTCGCCACGATGAGCGGGATGCACTCCACCGTCTGCGTTTCATTGCGCAGCGCGTAGAGGATGCGGTCGGCCGGGGCCAACTCGCCAGTTTGACCGCTGATGAAGCATCCCACGTCGCGGAGTACGCGATGCAGCGCCCCGTCGGCGAGATCGGTGCGGTAGCCGGGCACGGCCTCCAGCTTGTCGAGCGTGCCGCCGGTGTGACCCAGTCCGCGGCCCGACACCATCGGCACGCGCAGGCCAAGCTCCGCCCAGAGTGGCGCGAGAACGAGCGACACCTTGTCGCCCACGCCGCCGGTGCTGTGCTTGTCGATGAAGGGACCGTCGATGCCCGGCCAGGACAACCGGGCGCCCGAGTCGGTCATTTCGCGGGTGAGCGCGACGGCCTCGGCGTCGGTCAGGCCGCGGACGAAGCTGAACGCCAGCCACGCGGCGGCCTGCGGTCGCGACACCGAGCCATTCACCACGCCCTTGACGAACTCGCCCATCTGTTCGGCGGTGAGCGCCTGCCCTGCCCGCTTGAGTCGGAGGATCTCGTCGATCATGGCCCCGCCACGTAACCCCAGGCCCGCACCAGGGCGCCCTCTTCGGGGTGCAGCCCGTCAGGGTGAGAGCCCGTCGCGAGACGAAACGCCCAGGTGCCCACCAGCATGACAAGCGCGCTCCAGATGGCGGCGCGCGGGTAGCGCCAGCGGCGGAGAGGCTCCACGAGGGCGACGGGGAGCACGACGAAAACCAGCGGGTGAAGCCGCCAGGCCTCGACCGGATGACCGGTCGCGAGCGCCAG
>SXGT01378310.1_pt1 | contig 22654 bp, 20 predicted proteins | sample 3176221 | NCBI WGS metagenome assembly SXGT01 (sample SAMN11356862, study PRJNA531348) | freshwater metagenome | isolation source: freshwater sample F1-120 | place: China: Fuxian Lake, Yuxi | collected 2017-12-25
CGACCCGATGGCGCGGGTGACCCAACCTTCGGGCGATACCAGACAGGCACACAGCAATTCGGCGAAGGTTGCCCGCGAACGGCGAGGCACGGCAGGCAGCAAGGCGGTAATCCATTGGGACAGAAAATGGCGGCTTCGCAGAGAAAAGGAGATGACAGGCACCCGGAGCAAATAAAGGCTCCATGGGCCGCTACTCGACAGCTTATAAATAAACAGAAGTTGTCGAGTGGCGGCCGCGCGGATCGGCTACCATGTCAAGTAATTTTTACGCTGCGTGAAAAATTTCAGGCACTAAAAAGCCGCCGACCCTGATGGGCCAGGCGGCTGAATGTCTAAAGTTGAGACTAGGTTAAAAAATACCCGATAAATTTCGGCGCAAACCTATTGATCGTTTTAACTACCTAAAGCGCATTTCATAATGCGACGATGCAAGAAGTCCAAGTATTGATTACGGGTTTAGCGTAGAGTATTAATTTGGAGATTTTAAACACAGAGAGAAGTTATGAAGCTTAGTGTAACGGTTAATTGGCAACACCATTGGCAATTTCTGCTGCAAAAGATGACTTATCTGGAAACCGAACATGACATAGATATTTGGCTAAAACAACTGCTTGAAAAGCCATCAACACTGGTTGTCGCTTTTGTCAATGCGCATGCCATGAATAGTGTTGCGGCTTGTGACACCTTTTTTCGCGCATTAAGTGCTGCAGATGTTATTTTTCGCGATGGCTCCGGCTTGGAATTGCTGTTAAAAAGCCTAAAAATGTCGCCCGGATTGAATCTAAATGGCACTGATCTTATTCCACGCATTATCCAGCAGTTTGATAATCAAAAAATTGCCTTGTTAGGTACCCAAGAACCTTATCTTGAACAGGCCAAACAATACATCCTGGCTATGCTGGCACCAAACAGCCAGATCGTAACCAGTAACGGTTTTGAAAGTGATGCCAGTTATGTCGACTTGGTGAAGCAGTTTCGGCCAGATTTAGTCATATTGGGAATGGGGATGCCCAAGCAGGAATTGGTTGCACAAGTATTACGGTCTAATTTACAACAGCCTTGTTTGATTGTTTGTGGCGGGGCGGTGATTGACTTTTTGGGTGGCAAAGTACAGCGCGCGCCATTGTGGTTACGTCAAGCTGGCGTCGAATGGCTATATCGCTTATGGCTGGAACCACGCCGATTATTCAAGCGTTATGTGATTGGCAATCCATTGTTTATTCTTAGAGCTAAACTTTTCCAGTTTACACACAATCAGGCAGGCGAAAAAAGATGAGAACTTCAGTTTTTCTAGGATTAGCTTTGCTGGTTATGGTAGCAGGCATGCCAAGTCCAGCTCAATCACAGGGATTGCATTGTCAAGCAGTATCCGTAGAAACCTGCGCTATGGCCGGCAAACTTGGCCGGGGTATCAACCTGGGTAATATGCTAGATCCGCCACGGGAAGGGGATTGGGGGTATTGGTTGTTGCCGGAATATCTGGACAAAGTGGCACCGCTTTTCACAACAGTACGGATACCGGTACGCTGGAGTAATCACGCGGCTCCCACTGAAGATGCTGCTTTGGACGAACGTTTTGCCGGTCGAGTCGATAAGGTGATCGATAGCTACCTTGCCAAAGGGCTGTATGTGATTTTGGATTTACATCATTACAACCAGTTATTTGGTGATGCGTTAATGCCCAATGAATACCCGGTGGCTGCCGAGGTGTTGGAAACGCGGTTGGTCAATATCTGGCAGCAACTGGCTGAACGATATAAAGATCGCAGTGACAAGTTGATTTTTGAATTGCTTAACGAACCGCACGGCAAGTTGAACGGTGAGCCATGGAATGCCTTACTCGCCCGGATTTTAAAAACAGTGCGTAGCAGCAATCCAACCCGTACGGTTTTACTGGGGCCTACCGAATGGAATGCCGCGAAGGCTTTGGACAAATTACGCCTGCCGGATGACAGGCATCTGCTTATTGCCATTCATAACTACGAGCCCTTCAATTTCACTCACCAAGGCATCCAGTATTTACCTAAACCATTTCCCACTGGCACTAAGTGTTGCAACAAGCAGCAGCAGCAGATGATTACCGATGCGCTTGATCTGGCTCAGGCATGGAGCAAACAACACGGTTATCCACTGCATATCGGCGAGTTTGGTGCTTATAAAGCAGCGAATATGGATGCCCGGGCCAGCTATATCCGGTTTGTGCGCGATGAAATTGAGCGGCGCGGCATGGGCTGGACCTATTGGGATTTCGCCTCATCTTTCGGAATTTTTGACACTAAAACAGGCATTTGGATTGATCCTTTAAGACGCGCCTTGCTGGATTAACCAGGCTTAAAATGCAGCTTGTAAATTGATGGATGCGGACTGGCTGGAATAAGTGCGAAACTGTTTGTTTGAATCGCGATTTTCGTAATTCAGCAAAGCAATGATGCTGATATTGTCCCAAGGGCTGTATTTTGCAGTAAAGCCAAAACTCGCAACCTGATCCCGCTGTGGCTGAATATTGGCCACGCTGCCTTGACCCAAATAGTCTTGCTGTTGATAGCTGATCGGTAGTAAAAACTCCAACTTGTTGCTCGGTCTCCAAGTGGGATTCAGTTCTAGACCTTGCGCCAACATGAAACTGGCAAATTCATTATTGGCTTGGCTGATGTCGCGTTTAGCTGTTATTTGTAATAGTGTTTTATCACTGTATTGCCAAGTCAGGTTCAGACGGGCAGTTACATCACCAAAATCACGGAAGCCTAAATGCGCATAAAGTTGATCGGTATAACCCGCCCAGCCATCGATGCGGGTTTTTACGCTGGCTTGCCAATCCCAGGTAATGGCGTAGTTAAAACGTTTATAGGCATCATCGAGAAAACTGCCGGGAAAATATTGACGATTTGGGTATCGACCATCGGTGCCCAAAAAACGTACACCAATTTGAGTGCCAGTAGGAATGATATAGTTCAGATTCAATTCGACATTGTCTTCGCTATTGTTACTAATAGCACGACTGTCCTCATTAAATCGATTGTCGGTTCTGAACCAGCCTATTTTAATTTTGGCTCTTGGGTGAAATAGATAACCGGCATTTGCAAATATACGTTGATAGTTATACAAATTTGAGACGATGGAATTCAGCTGATTATAAGTTCCCATCGCTTGAATGTTGGCATAGCCTATTTCACCACTCAGGTCATCCTGCAATTGCCAGTTCCATTGCGCCAGATTTTTCCAGCCAATGTAATCCAGGCTGGAAAAGTTTTGATAGCCGTTATGATTGACATTGGCTTTGATGATGATCTGTTGCAAACTATGTTTCCAGTCAATATCAAAGCCGGCGGCCAGTTGTTCAACCAACTCGCTTTTATCGCTGTTACCGATGATCAGTTTAGAGTCAATTCGGTCGGAAATTCGGAAATAATTACTGTCGTACAGCAAGCTTGTCGCTATATATGGGGTCAGAATTTGTTCTGGGACTGCAGGTTTGGATTTAGTGTCGGCTGACACCATACTAGCTGTTAGTAGTGTTGCACTGAATACAAAACGGCTAGGTTGACCAGAAATTAGACTCATGAATTTAGTCAATACATTTTGCCCAAGGCCACAAATTGTTTTAAAACAAAGCCCAAACCATTGATCAATGCCGATTAAAAGGCATTGATAACGGCACCCAGGCACTGACATCCACAGTTTTTTAAATCCTCAGTTAAATTTTGCAGAGCATTGATTCTAGATTGATGCTGGCGTGCCACCATTAATGCTCCTCCACAAGCCTTCGTTATAATTTGCATATCAATACCCTGTTCAGCCGCTGGTGTATCAATCAAAATTACATCAAACTGCTGATTCAGCTGTTGCAAACAGACATTTAGTCCGCGACTGAGCAAATCTAACGGATTGGGGGGCAATGTGCCGGCAGTCAACACAGATAAGTCTCGAAAGGCGTTTATGCGTTTTATGACAGACATATCCGCACGACCAGCCAAAATATCTGACAAACCATATTCAACTTGGAGTTTGAACAAATTTTGCTGACGAGGTTGTCTAAAGTCGGCATCAATCAACAGCGTGCGTTCACCGAGTTGTGAAAATACAATCGACAGGTTAGCCGCTATGTAACTTCGTCCTTCGCCATGGTTGGGGCTAATGATGGATAGGGATTTTTGTTCAGGACTAAACCAGCGCAGCATTAATTGCCCACGCACCGCGCGTAGTGATTCCACCTGACTGCTAAATGGTTGATAGGCTGCAATCAGTTCAGGGCTGAAATGATCTTCACTGGCTAATAAAAACGGAAAGTCAAATTGAAGTGACAAGGCTTTTTGAATGTCATCTTCCGAAACCAGGCCCAGCGCTTTTGCAGCATCACCAAACCTTAAATGATTTTGTTTCTGCGAGGCAATGATGCGTTCAGCATCTTTGATACTGATTTTTCCAGCATCAAGTAATATTGCACCAATTGAAGCTGTGCAATCTGATTTACGGATGGGCATGGTCATGGCTGATTACGGGATAGGGCGATTATTAAGGGTTTTGGCGCTGACCACCGCAAATACCGGAATGCCCACCAACTCGATCAGATCCTGAGTTGATCGGACTCGTCGGTCTATGAGTTCTGCGGCCAAAGTCATCATGACTCCCAGTAATCCACCCAAAAATAGTGAAATCACCAAATTGAGCATCACTTTAGGTTTACTGGCGCTTTGTGGCGGTAAGGCGGGATTTAAAATTGAAATATTGGTTTGGTTTACTTCACTTTCCATATGTGTCTGCACAGAACGTTGCATCGCAGAGTCGTAGGATTTTTGGGCGTTTTCAACTTCGTGGGTCAAGACTGCAATTTCATCGTGTTGTTGCTTTAATTCCAGCACCTTGGCCTTTTGCGCAGCGAGGGATGATGCCAGCAAAGCATCACGCTGTTTGGATGAACTGGTGCCGCTATTGATGCTGCTGAGGACCATTTTAACCTCAGACTGAATTTTTTGATGCAGGCTATTCACCTCGGCTTCGGCTTGTTTATATTGAGGATGATTCTTATCAAGTCTTTTGGATAACTCGGCAAAATTGGCTTCGGCACGGGCGGCATCTGATTTTAAGGATTGAATCAATGGGCTGTTCAATACTTCTTGTAAAGATTCAGATGAGCCACCGTTTTTAGAAGTGTTACTCAATAGTTCTTTGCGCGATAACAGTTCGTTGGTTTTGGCTTGACTTTCCACGAGTTGCCGCGATAAGTCTGACAAACGAGCATTTTCAATATCTATTTGATCGTCGCTGATGACGATGCCATGTTGTTGCTGATAGCTGGATAACACGGATTGAGCAGCGGCCAAACGTTCTCGGAGGATAGCCAGTTGCGAATCAAACCAGTCGGCATTGGCTTTGGCAGGTTGAGCACGAAGTTCAATACTGGTTTGCACATAAGCATCGGCAAACGCGTTGGCAATTTCTGCCGCCAATAATGGTTCGGTAGACGTAAAACTGATTTGAATCAAGCTGCTTTCACGTGAAGGTTTTACATCTAAATTGGTTAACAGCAAACCGGCAATTTGATCGATAGGGGCGAGTAAATCGTTGGGAGTTTTGGAAAGTTGCTCCAAAAACTGTGGTGATTCCTGGAGCTTTAGTTTTGTGACTACTTTTCGGGCCACATTTGGACTGGCAATCACTTCGGATTGTGTGGCCATATAACCGGCTAGTAATTGCACGGGAACGGTAAGGCCGGTAATTTGATCGATGCCGCGCTGATCCACCACTAAAGCTGTGGTAGCAATATACTGTTTAGCCATCCGCAAATTGACGATCAGTGTCAGGCTGGCAGTGATGAATAACACTGTCAATAAAATCCATTTACGCGACCAGAGTATGTTAAGAAATTGTCGTATCGTCATACTGTTATAGTCCCAACCAGTCAATATTAAGACCGCAGGTTACTGTGGAAATGCACGGTTTTCTCAAGGCCTTAAAACCAACGCTCATCAATATAGATCACATCATCCTGCAAAATGGCATCGTTAAGGTCTACATCGATCTCAACTAATTGCCCTTCAGCATTTCGACGTTTTATAACTATGCCATTTTCAGTGCCGCGCAACGTCAGTCCGCCACTGATGGATAATGCTTTAACGACAGATAGATCTTGTCTTAACGGATATTCGCCAGGATTCTTGACTTCACCATAAATGTAAAACATCGGTGCTTTAGGGACATATACGGTATCGCCTTTTTGCATTTTGAAACTGGGCAACGGCTGATTAGCGCTGACAAAAGTGGGTAATGTCAGTTCCTGTTGCTGGGGTTTGTCATCCACTAATCGGGTAATAATTAGTTTATTGCCGCCAAACTCACTGATACCGCCAGCCATGGCAATTAAATCAACAACCGAGCTGTTTGAATCCAGGGGATAACGTCCGGGTTTGTTGACAAAGCCAAGCACCGAGACCTGCTGGCTGACATGCTCCAACACAGTCACGCTGACTTGTGCATCGTGAATGAAACCACCTTCAATCAATTTGATCGCAATGGCTTCCTCCAACTCCATATTCGATTTACCAGATACGGCTACCTCACCTATTAACGGGAAAGTGATGCGACCATCAGCAGAAACACGTGTTTCAGTTTTTAAATCGTCATAGCCGTAGACCGAAATACGAATCACATCGTCAGGGCCAAGACTGTAGGCTGCCTGACTGACGCTGAAATGCAGGCAGATTAACGTGAGAGCCAAATTTTTCAGCAATCGACAGTTTTGAAGCTTAATATGCATTTTTATCCTTGATCACAACGCCGATGGTTTTGAAAATGATGATCAAATCCAGAAATAATGACCAGTTGCGGAGATAGTCCAGGTCGTGATTAATGCGGGCCTGCATTTTATCCAGCGTCTCTGTTTCGCCACGATAGCCTTTAACTTGTGCCCAACCAGTAATGCCGGGTTTAACTTTATGCCGAATCATATAGCCTTTAATAAGGTTACGGTAAAGCTCATTATGACTGATAGCATGTGGCCTTGGGCCTACGATACTCATCCGGCCTTGCAGGACATTAAAAAACTGCGGTAACTCATCCAGGGATGTTTTACGTAAAAAGGCGCCGAAGCGGGTGATACGAGGGTCTTGGCGAGTTGCCTGAGTGACATCATCGCCATTTTCCATGACGGTCATGCTGCGAAATTTATAAACTAGAATTTCTTTGCCATCCAAACCATAGCGACGTTGCTGAAATAATACAGGCCCAGGTGAACTGAGCTTAACCCCGATAGCGATAATGATCAGAAGGGGTGAAATCAGCATCAGGATCAGGGTTGACAATAGTAAATCGCAACCCCGCTTGAGCGTGCCGTTACTGCCTGTAAAAGGGCTTTCACAGACTGCAATGACGGGTATGCCGTGTACGGTGCTGATATTGCCCTGAATCAAGTCGAACATAAATATATCTGGCACGAAAAATATCGAAGCCGTGGTGTCGCGCAAATCATCCAGTAAAGACAGGATTCTTGGCTGGGCTGACATGGGTAAGGCAATATAAATGCGTTTGATTTTGTGTTGTTTGACGTAGGCGGCGGCTGTTGCTATGGGACCTAACAATAGATTTTCGGAACCATCCAAAAACTCGGCAACCCTTTCGTACAACCGATCATCGAAAAAGCCAACATTGGAAATAGTTTGTGTTGGATTTTGATTCAATCGGTCAATCAGTTTGCGACTAATTTCATTGGCTCCAACCACCACTGCGGTATTGGCATTGAGGTTGGCGCGGGCACTGCGACGAAATTGCGACAAAATCAGCCAATGAATGGTTACCAATACCAATGGCGTGACTAAAAACCAGGAAAATAATACCGTTCGAGAAAAATAGTCGCTGGTTTTGGAAGCAAACCCCATTAGTAAAAGCAGGCTGATCACATAAAACCATTGGAATAATATCCTGGGTACCGATTTTTTCCAGAATAGTTTATAACTCGATTCAATATCCGCACCGTCAATCAACTGACCAGATAATAAAAAGGCTATGACCAACAGTAAAAAATAGCTCTCGTCAAAATGACCTAAAAAATATTGACTGCAGGCTACTAGGCTTAATACCACTAAAAGCGGATTTACCAGGTTTTTAATAAATAGTAAAACTGGTTGGGATTGTGTCATTTGCAATAAGCCTGATTTAAATCAAAAAATGCAAAAACCTAGATATAAATTACGTAATATTTTGGTGGTTAAGCCAGATTGGTTTTCAAACAATGCCAGGGTATTCAAATACGATGGCATTGGTGTTGATTAGGTATTGCACGGTTAAAATCTGGATAGTTTTAGATCTGTAGAGTTGCTGTTTACCGCAAAAATTTGAGAGAAAATTAGCATCAAACCTACTAAAAGCATGGACCAGAATTGATAGTGATGCCCAGAGGTTGATTCAGTTAAATTGCTTTTACCCATGAAATTTAATGGGCTTGCAGAATATTTGTTGATGGGAAAGGGCAGGTTAAAGAATCCTACAGGATTGACAAGAGTTTCACTGAATGCAGTTATATCTAATGAATAACTGTGGTCTGCTATCAAATGAGCGGTTGGCATGTGGTATTCAACATGGGTTAACTCAACTGATATGGGTTCTTTAACCAAAACAGATTGTAAAGAAGACAAATAGATTATATCGACTGATTCAGTGATATTGAATTGTTGGCTTTTATTTAAATCAATTCCTGCAAGAGTGCTAGAACTGAACATGATTGTAAATATTAAAAAACCCTCTTTTAGTATTCTCATTGATATGTTCCTATAAAGTTAATAAAAAATATTACGAGTGCGGAATTATCAGTGAAACTATCTAAGCTCACGGCTACAATAGATTATTTACTGTCTTACGGTAAAAGTTATTGATCCAATAATGAATTCGAAAAAGAATAATTACCTCCAAAACCTTAAGGCTAAATAATTACTATAGATTTACTATAAGTGAATTACATTTAATTACAATACCTATTTTTTGTTATTTTTTATTTCTTAATAGGAAACAATAATGACTGCAATTCGACCTAAAAATGGATTATGCTGTAGTCCGAGTCAGAACGATTGAGGTCAAAATCAAGCGTAGATGCCGTGTTTGCTTGATCTGGCCCGAGACGTAAGTTCGAAGTGGGTTTCTATCTTTTAAAGTCGTTTTGTAAGGCTAGATTGTTAATAAGGCTTAATAAATGAGCATTTAACCCCGTGAGGATTTAGCCAATGGCACTTGAATCGAATAAGGCCTGGCAATTTGTAATCAAATTGTCAGGCTTGGAAAATGATGAGTAGCATCGGCAAAGCCAGTGTCGCAGCCGTGAAGTGGAGTGCTTTAGCCACTTTGGGCCGCTTTGCTTTGCAATTGATTGCTCAGGCTGTGCTGGCCAGGATGTTGGGGCCAGAAAACTATGGCCTGTTTGGCATCGGCATGGTGGTGTATACCTTTGGAAATTTTTTCTCGAGCTTTGGATTTGGCCGTAATCTTCTGCAAAAACAGGAAATATTTGAGAGTGACATTCGATTTGCCTTTACCTGGCAGTTGATGACCGGTGGTCTGGCCACACTAGTCATTTATTTTAGTGCCGGACTGATCGCCGAATATTTCAACGAACCGCGGGCGCTGCCGGTCATCCAATGGCTCAGTCTGGCCTGTTTGTTAAATGCCGCTACCGCACCTGCAAACAACCTGCTGCAGCGGGATCTAAATTTTAAAATCACCGGCTTAATTCAAGTCATCAGCTATGCGATTGGCTATCTAGGGTTTGCCATTCCTTTGGCTTTCAATGGTTTCGGGGTGGCAGCCTTGGTCACAGCATGGTTGGTGCAAGCTGCAGGCATTTTCATCGCCAGTTATTGGGCTCACCCTCATCCAATCAAGCCATTACTCTGGTTTGATGGTGCTAAAGATGCATTTGGTTACGGCGGGACGGTATTTTTCACCAACATTATCAATTGGCTGCTGAATAACCTGGATAGAGTAGTGATCGGCCGTTTGCTGAACACCCAAGCGTTCGGTCTGTATAGCGCGGGCTATAACTTGGCGACCATGCCCAACACCTTATTGCTAGGCACTTTGCAAACTACTTTTTTAGCTAGTGGTGCAAAACTGCAATTAGACAAACAACGTTTGGCTGACAGTTTTTTGGAAGTATTGGCAAGTATTTGGGTGTTGATTTTGCCGGTATTTGTGTTTTTAGCCTTGGTTTCCAAGGATTTGGTAGCCATCTTATATGGCCCGAAATGGGAAGAAACGGCCAGTGTATTAGCGATTTTATTTTTGGGAATGCCCGCTTTTATCGCTTGGGGCCTCTCAACACCCATATTGTGGAACACCGGCCGTGGCAAATACGAAAGCTTGCTGCAAATTCCGGTGTTAATCATTGGCGGTCTGGCGTTGCTCAAATATGCTGGTCAAGGCATTAATACCGCTGCTTTAGTCACAAGCAGCATTTTGGCTGGGCGTGCATTAGTGATGACCCATGCTGCCATGCGTGCTGTTGATCTCACTTATCGTCGTTTGTTACCCAGTATTTTACGCGGCTGTTTACTCAGTATTATCGTGACTGGTCCTGGTTTGATTGGCCAACAGTTGCCCGTTGAATACGCCTATCCATGGTTAGCACTGATGGTATCCAGCTTTGCAGCGATTTTACTGTTAGTGCTGATTATCCGCTTTTTGCCCCAGTTACTCGGGCAGGAAACTCAGGTCATGTTGATGCGGTTTTTGCCAGGTTTTGTTCGTCGTTCGCATCAAGACCCAAAACGTGTGGTGGCAGTCTATGACTGAGTATTTGCTTTACGCAGTTCTTGGTTGTTTTGCCATCTTCGCGGCCATAGCTTTACCTGCGGCCATTATTGGCATGACGCATCTGCTTCGTCACCATCAAACTGGATATTTGCATTTAGGTGTTTACAGTATTTTATTGATTTCTGCGGTCAAAACCTTGTTTTCAAATCGAGTGTTAGCCAACAACTCGGTAACCCCGGATGCCACGCCATTAGGTGGTCTGCATCCTATCCCCGCTTGGGGGCAACGGGCTGTGAGTGTGTTTTTGATAATGATGGCTTTGGAGCGGATTATTCATTATCTGCAACAGCATAAGACAGTTCTGGGACCCGCACCGTTATTAACTCTGGCGTATATTGGCTTTTGGTTCGGTACCGTCGCTTCGCCTATGTTTTTCGGGGAGATACCCACTTTTGCCCATGAACGGTTTTATACCCTGTTAATTGGGTGGGGGGCATTGTGTCTCAATAAACACGAAAGTGATTTAACCATTATCGCCGCTCGAAATGGTCTGTTTTTAACCATGATTGGTGGTTATCTGGTGGCACCAATCAATCCTTCATTTGTATTCGATCTGACCTATAGCCAGGGTTTGATTCCAGGCTTACCCCGATTTGCCGGTTTGGCGCCGCACCCGGTTTTTTTGGGCATGTTGACGCAAATGGCGATGTTTAGTTTGTGGGTACAACCCTTTGTGCGGCCTTGGCTTAATCGCTGCGCTTGGGCAATTGGCTTATTAACCTTGTTTTTGGCGCAATCCAAAACTGCTTGGGTGTCATTTATACCCTGTGCATTAACTATGTTTGTTTGCATTTATGGTCGGCAATTACTGAAGCGCATGACCGACTCTCGTTACCCTGAATTTGGCATATCCATACTGATAAGTTTGTGCGGCTTGATGATGTTGGTTGGCGGTTTATTGTTGTTTGGAGATTTGGAAGCCAAGCTGGACCATTTTTTCAATAGTGACGAAGGCGCACAACTTACCTCATTGACTGGCCGTGACAAAATTTGGGCTGTAGCATTTGCAGAATGGCATCGCAACCCGGTGTTTGGCTATGGCCTGAATCTGTTTGATGAAGATTTCAGAGCCATGATAGGCATGTCGGCAGCTACCCATGGTCACAACCAATTCATCGATGTTTTGGCCAGATCAGGCTTGATAGGTGCTATGTCATTAATCATCTATGCCTTGGCATTATTGGGTTATGCCTTGCGATATGCCATCAGCAGTCTGGGACTAAGCATTACCTTGTTTCTGGCCTTAGCCTTAAGATCAGTCAGTGAAGTGCCTATGACTTTACACGGCTATGGTGTTGAATTTGTCGGTCACATGATGTTGTTAATTGTGATTGCCGGACAAACCCAGCAGCAAAAACAATCTACCAAACGGGTCAAGTCGATGAATTATCACCCAGCAAATTGCGCGGCCTAAGATGAAATTTTCTCTGATTATCCCGCTATTTAACAAAGCCCCATACATCGCGCAGACTTTGCAATCGGTGTTGGCACAAAGTTGGCAGGAGTTTGAGGTTATAGTCGTTGATGATGGCTCAACTGATGCCAGTGTTGAAATTGTCAAACGTTTTAAACATCCGCAAATACGCCTAGTTCAACAGCCCAATGCCGGAGTTTCGGTGGCGAGAAATCACGGTATCAGTTTGGCGTCTGGGGAATGGATAGGTTTTTTGGATGGGGATGACAGCCTGCATCCAGCCTATTTTGCCAGTATCGTTGAGATGATGAAGGCGTTTCCGAGCATCGATGTAATGGCGTCACGCTTCAGAGTGATCGCCGATTCACCCGCTTGGCCACCAGAAGTCTGGCCGCTACAAACGCCAAAATATCAGCTAATTGACGATTTACCAACCCGCTGGATGCAAGGCATTCCGTTCTTTACCGGGTCGATTGTGATTCGTGCCACTTTGCTCAAGTCATTCATGCCATGTTTTCCCGAAGGCGAATCGTTTGGCGAGGACATGGACCTTTGGTTCCGCCTGGCCGAAGTCGCGACTATTGTCCTGTCAGATCAACCATTGGCAGCCTATCGCAATCAAGTCGCCGGTGGCCTGATTAGTCAACAACAGCATTCATTGATTGCCCCCTATTTATTGAGGATGCAAAAACGCGCTTTGCAACTTGCGCAAGATCATCCCCGACGTGTCTCGATACTGCGCTATGTCTGTCAGCAATACATCACTCAAGCTCGGTTAGACGTTGCTAAGGGACAGCGAGGCCAGGCTTTTGTTTTGATATGGAAATCCTGGCGGCAAGGGTTCGGTGTCAAGCGTTGGTGGTCAACCTTAATCATGTTGCTAACGTTACCCGGCAAGGCCATTGAGCGATGGCAGACTTGGCGCAAGTTGCGCACGCTCACGCAATGAACAAACCAGTATTGATGGAGGCAAAATTTAATGACGTTTTTTGAAGATTTGCGAGTCGCCCGCGAAGGCCTTTTGTCATTGGGATTTTGGGCCTTACAAGTCTATCGATTTGGCCATTTGCGTTATCGCTGTAATTCAAAACTGATTAGATACCCTTTGGCGATCATGCACGTGGTTTTAGATAAATTAGCGGAAATCATTTGCGGGGTAACCATCGGCGTATCAGCCCAGATCGGGCAACGGCTGATTATCGAACATTCGGGGTCAATTGTGATTCATGGTGCTGTGCAAATGGGTGATGATTGCATTATCCGTCAAGGTGTCACGATTGGTAATCGGCGACTGGATGATCCTCTAGGTGCGCCGCAGATCGGCAACCGCGTCAATATAGGTGCGGGAGCCAAAATCCTGGGTAGAGTGCGAATTGGCAATGATGTTGAAATTGGTGCGAATGCGGTGGTACTCAATGATGTGCCCGATAACGCCATCGCGGTGGGAGTACCTGCCCGGATAATTTTGCGGGATGCCAAGCAGGAGCCAGCTTCATGAGCGAAAATCCTTGCCGGGTCACAATCATAATCAAGGCATTGAATGAAGAACAACGTATTGCGGCAGCTATAGAATACTCTTTGGCTGCGCTTGAAGCTGTGGGGGGGGAAATCATACTTGCTGACTCCCATTCCACTGATCAAACCATCAGCATTGCCAAAAAATATCCGATTCGCATCGTGCAAATAGCCAATCCCGATGAACGTTGCTGCGGCATAGGCCCGCAATTAGGCTATCAGTATGCCCAGGGTGAATATATTTACATCTTGGATGGTGATATGGAAATGTACCCCGACTTTTTGCCGACCGCTATTGACATTATGCAGCAGCAACCAGAACTGGCGGGCGTGGGTGGCCAAGTTATTGAGATGAATACCGAAAGTCTGGAATACATTTCTCGAATGGAGCGGGCCTCAGCCCACATGCAGATAGGCGAGGTTGATAGGTTGGATATGGGCGGTTTGTATCGACGCGCAGCGATTGAGCAAGTTGGCTATTTCTCCAATCGTAATTTGCATAGTTATGAAGAGTTTGATTTGGCCGTCAGATTGCGAGCGAAAGGCTGGCAGTTGCGACGCTTGGCAATGCCTTCTGTGCGCCATTACGGCCATGACGCCCCGCCTTATCAGTTATTAATCAAACGCTGGCAAAGTGCCTATATCTGTGGTTTGGGTGAATTGGTCAAATCCGCGCTGGGTAAACCGCATTTGGGATTAATTCTAGCGGGTGTTAGGGAGTTAAAACTTTATCTGGCGGTGCTGGGATGGTGGTTGAGTTTATTTATCATCGGGCTAATGCCAATTAGTAGTATGTATAAATATTCAGGGTTATTAGTTTTGTTAGTTATGCCACTAATAGTGATGACCATTAGGAAAAAATCCTTTGTTAAGGCCGTTTATTCGGTTATTTCATGGTCATTTAATGCGATGGGTTTATTACGAGGTGTCTTAGCCAAACAACAGTCGCCATTATCTACAATTTCTGCAAATATTATCAATTAGGTTATTTCATGTACTTAAAGCGTAATAATTTACTAGATGGTTGGCGTGGTTTGGCGATTATTGCGGTCCTCATTGGTCATTTCTTTCCGTTACCTGTCATTAATGCAGGGCGATTTGGGGTTGAGTTGTTTTTTGTATTGTCTGGTCGATTAATGGGGGAACTATTATTTGTTAAAAGAGAAGACATTCGAGAGTTTTATTGGCGAAGAGTTACCAGGATTTTGCCGATATTGTTTAGTTATATTCTTTTGATTGCCACACTACATTTTATTAATCCATCAGTCGTCGATGCAACAGAGAATTCGATGATTGCAGCCATTAGTTTTTTTTATAATTATTTACATGGTGTAGGTTATTCAGCAACGGTATTTGATCATTTATGGTCATTATGTATTGAGGAGCATACCTATATGTTACTCGGTTTGATAGCGATTAGCTCTCGTTATATTGATTTGTCGCCTTGGAAGATATGCTTAGCATTAGCTACGTTTTGTATTGTGCATGGTATGTATTTAACTCTTGTTGAAGGTTTAGGATATTACGATGTCTACTGGCGAACCGATACTCGAGCAACAGGTATCTTGTTGGGTTGTGGTCTATACACATTATATAAGGAACAGCCAAAACTATTTCAACACATAACACCTTCCACAACAGTATTACTGGTGATATTAGGTGGGGCATTGTCATTATATCCTGTCTCTGACACGATTAAATATTCCGCAGGTACATTCAGTTTAGCTTTGGCAATAACTACCTTGGACAGAATTTCTGTATATCCTAAATTTTTATTAAATAATCGCTTAATTGGATTGTTTGGTCGGGCTTCATTTTCGTTATACATTTTTCAACAACTATTTTATTTTAATAATGGTAAGTATAATATTGCCACATTATGCATGGCAGTATTTATAGGTTTTATGTTTTATTTTTTTATTGAAACACCTGCGCGCAGATTTTTAAACAAGGTTTATACTCCTGACTTTGTTAATAATAGGAAAGTAGTATGAATATCAGCAAACGCCGGGTTGTTTATATTAAAGGTGGCCGTGCTATAGAAGAGGCTGATCGATTATTTCCTTTACAAGGGGAGATACCTAATGGTGGACCTGATCAGTTTTTATTGGCGGTGATAGATTATCTTGATGATGCGGAATTTAGATTAGTTAGCTATGGGCCGAAAACTGAGGCAAAAATCTTTGGAGACAAACAAGCCATAGAATATGGTTTAAGACCCAATAATAAAAAATTAATCCAACGCAGAATAGCGTTTTTAATGGGTTGTTTGCAATTTTTTAAACAGACGGTGCAATTTAAACCTAGCCATATTCTTTGTGGTCTGGATGGTCCATTTGCTTTAATTGCTTGGTTAGCAGCCAAGATTAGTGGGTCAAAATTTATATTCTCAGTCCACAATGCCTTAAACTTATCCAGTACAGCTCTATATTTTAAATTTTCTAATGCCATTTTATGTAAACAGGCTGATACAGTCATAGTCCACGGTCCATTTCTAAAAGATCAAGCCTTGCAATTAGGCACTCAAGTTGAGCATTTGGTTGAATTTAATAGTTCTATAGATGAGGTTAATAAAATTCTGATTGAAAAATTAAAAAATAACCAGCAAGAAAACTTAGATAAATCTGTTTTATTTGTGGGGCGTATCGAAGAAGATAAAGGTGCAATTGATTTATTCAAGGCATTTATTAAATTAGATTTAAATCATGCTATTAAACTTAATTATATTGGTGAAGGTGATGCTTTACCATTATTGCAACAGCTAATTATTCAGCATAATCTGCAGACCCAAGTTTATTTGCATGGTAATTTGCCACATGCCGATGTTTTTAATTTTTTACATCAAGCAACTGTTTTAGTGACACCCTCTCAAGTACGCTTTCCAGAAGGTCGTTGTAAATCGGCAATGGAAGCATTTTATGTCGGTACGCCCGTGATTGCGCCTAATTATGGGCCTTTTCCTTATCTCGTTGAGCATGAAATCAATGGTTTGTTATATGAAGCTGACAATATAAACGCCTTGTCCGCAGCTATTCAGCAGATTTTAACTGATCAAGGGTTGCTGAAAAGACTGCGCACTGGCGCAAATGCAAGTGGTCAAAAATTAATTAATCCCGGGCTTAGTTTTTCCTCAGCAATTAATCTGGCTTTTGAAAAGTGTTAGTCAACCTAATATTTTCAATTCATTCGGAAATATAATTTATGAGTACGCTTGTTGCAGAAAAAAAACCATTATATGCCAGTATTCAGTTTTTACGATTTTTTGCGGCCATGTTAGTGGTGGTAATGCACGCCACTGAAGCAATATCCTTACGTATTCCAGAATATATGCGCAGTGGTTATTGGGGGTTAGGTTCTTCTGGAGTAGATATATTTTTTGTGATTAGTGGTTTTGTGATGGCCATTACCACTAGTAATAAGCCTGGATTATTACATGCAAGGTTAACTCAGGCTGGTTTGTTTATCAGACGGCGTATTGTTCGGATTGTGCCATTGTATTGGTTCTATACTTTACTCAAAATGGCTTTGGTGGTTTTAATTCCAAGCCTTGCTTTAAGAACGACTTTAGAGTCACCACATATTATTTATTCATTTTTGTTTATTCCCAGTAAAAGCCCGTGGGGTTTGGTGCAACCTATTTTGCCAGTTGGTTGGACACTTTTTTTTGAAATGTTATTTTATTGGGTATTTGCTCTGGCAATAGTATTAGCAGTGCAGCGTTTTATCTGGTGTTTGCTGGTGTTTTTATTGATTAACTGGGTGAGTGTCGATTACCCGGATTCAACCGTAATGATGTTTTATTCTCAATCGATTGTTTTTGAATTTGTCCTTGGATTGTTAGTGGCAGAGATCATCAGTCGGTATCAGAGCTTGCCTTTATGGTTGGGTTTCCTGGCAGTTCTTGTCGGCTGGATCTTGATATTTGGCATTTCTTGGCCTAAAGGTATTGACCGCTGTTTGACCTGGGGTGTTGGCGCAGCATTTTTGGTGTTGGGTTGTTTAATTTGCGAACAACACCAGTTATTACAGACGATGTTTGTCAAACTAAAAATACTCGGTGATATTTCTTATTCTACCTATCTATGCCACACCTTTGTGGTGCCTGCATTAGTCGTAGTTTTTAACAAATTTCAATTCAGTAATGCTTATTTAGTTACCACTGTCTGTTGCGGCTTGGTTATTTGTTGTAGTTTTATTTCGTATTTCTATATAGAAAAGCCATTAACGCAATTGGCTGGTTATTTTTTGATTAAACGTCCAACTCTTTCCATTTCAGGTTAAACCATGAGTCAAACTCGATTTATTTATGTCGCCTGTCCGTGGACGCCAAAAGGTGGCGGTATGTTCAAGGTGGCTGATTATTTGTTGCAAAGTCAAGCGGAAAACTGTGCTTCTGGCTATGCACAATTGAGAGCATTGGATACTCGCGGCGGTGGTAGTGCTGGTATGTCATTAGTGGTGTTAATTCAGGCCATGTATAAACTAATTGCAGGTAAGTTGTCAGGTGATTTGGCCGGTGTCCATGTCAACATGGCTGAGCGGCTAAGTTTGTTTAGAAAAGGAGCGATTATTGCCCTTTGTAAAGCCTTAAATATTCCGGTTGTTCTGCATTTACACGCGGCACAACTACATCATTTTTATCGCCGCTTGCCCAATCCTTTGCAGGCTTTAACTCGATGGTTTTTTAGTCTGTCCACTACCTGTGTCGTATTGGGTGAAACATCACAACGCTTTGTGATTGATGAATTACATGTTGCACCCGAAAAGGTTGCGATTGTAATTAACGGTGTACCGGCACCTGATTTGCCTAAGAAACATAAAACTGATGCGAAGTTTAAATTGTTGTTTTTGGGTAATTTATCCGAACGCAAAGGTGTTTCGGATTTGTTGCGAGCCTTGTCAAATCCTGGATTCGATCTACAACAATTGGCGGTGACAATCGCCGGTGGAGGAGATATTGAACATTATCAAAAACTGGCTGAGCAATTGAGGGTTGCCGATCTGGTGAGCTTTGTAGGTTGGGTTGATCAGGTTCAGGCAGCAGAATTACTTTCTAAGGCTGATGCATTGATTTTGCCATCTTATGATGAAGGTTTACCGTTGGTGATATTGGAAGCCATGGCGGCAGGTGTGGCGGTGATATGTACTCCCGTTGGTGAGATTCCGTCGGTTTTAACCGATCAACTCGATGCCTGTTTTGTGACTCCGGGCGATAGTGTCAGTATCGCTGCAACCATTCAGCGCTTGATCAAGGACCCTGAATTCAGACTTAAGCTGCAACAAAATGGTCGTGACATCTATCTGCGAGAATTTTGCATGGCTCGATTTTTTGCCAATATCGCCAGCATACATCAGCTGCATTTTGGGGTTTGTGCGCAAGCATCTGCATCGTTGACGAGTGGTTTATGATCAGCAACGCCAATCAGATTGCTAAAGATAGTCAATTAACAGCTGATATTTGTATAGTCGGTAGTGGTGCAGCCGGAATTGCCATGGCTTTGGCGTTATCAGGCAAAGGGTTGTCAATTTTGTTGTTGGAGGCTGGCTTTACCAAGCAAGATTCACAAACACAGGCACTTTATGCGGGTGAAGTTGTGGATGAAGCCTTGCACAGTCCGCCCGATAAATATCGACAACGACGTTTTGGTGGTTCAACCGCTATTTGGGGTGGGCGGTGTATGCCCGTTGATGCGATAGATTTGGAACCGCGCGATTACATACCAAATAGCGGTTGGCCGATTCGTTACGCCGAACTAGCCCCTTTTTTTATTGAAGCCAACGCTTTAGCTGAAGCGGGAGATTTTGAGTACGATTCCGATCGGGTATTCGATGCCCAAACTCAGGCTATGTTTCAAGGCTTTTCCAGTGATGTGGTCAGGACTAACAGCTTGGAACGCTTTTCTTGCCCGACTCATTTTGGTCGGCGATATGAAAAACGGCTTAGACTGGCAAAAGATATTGAGGTGTTTTTGGGTGCTAACTGTACTGCCATTCACTTAACAGCTGATGGTTCTGCGGTAAAACAGCTTCAAGTTGCAACTTTGGCTGGTAATCGCTTTACGGTCAAAGCCAAAAAAGTAGTTTTGGCAACCGGCGGCATTGAGGTAGCAAGACTGCTGTTGGCCTCTCGCGATGTTAATCCCAACGGTGTGGGCAATGAGTGCGATGTAGTTGGACGTTATTACCAGTGTCATATAGCAGGAAATGTTGGCAAGCTCACAATCAATGGCCCGGTTTCTAAGGTTAGACACGGTTATGAAATATCACCAGAAGGCATTTATTGTCGCCGTCGACTGTCGTTAACGGCTGCTGAACAACGGCGATTGGGTGTTGGTAATATGGTAGCCAGGCTACACTTTCCCAGTATTGCTGATCCTGCCCATGGCAACGGCGTCTTGTCTGGCTTGTTTTTGGCCAAATATTTTATTAGCTATGAATATGGCAAGAGGCTGAATGATGGTGGCAAAACCAATCTGGCTACTTACATCAAACACTTGCTAAATATCGTTAGTGATCCTATCGATACCGTGGCTTTTGCTTACAACTGGCTGACTAAGCGCATGCTGGCCGAACGCAAATTTCCATCGGTTATTTTGCGTAATAAAACCAACCGTTTCAGTCTAGAAATTCATGGCGAACAAATCCCGCAAGCCGATAGTCGGGTTATCTTAACGGATGAGCTGGATGCGCTGTCTATGCCTAAAGTGAAGATAGATTGGCGTCATCATCCGCAGGACATTGATTCGGTTAAACGCAGTTTAGAGGTGATTTCCGCTGAATTTGCCCGTACCAATTTGGGCTGTTTTGAATTTAACCCGCAACAGTTAGAACATGATTTAACCCGCTTTGGCGCTTACGGCGGGCATCATATTGGTACTGCGCGTATGGGTGACAATCCAAACACCAGTGTGGTGGATTCTAATTGTAAGGTTCATACGGTGAGTAATTTATATATCGCCAGCAGTGCTGTATTTCCTACCTCCAGTCAGGCCAATCCCACACTAACTATCATCGCATTGGCTTTACGTTTGGCAGAGCATTTAAGCACACAATCAACCCACCCGGCGGCATAAAACTATGAAAGTATTGGTGTTAGGTGGGTCAGGGCATATCGGTAATCGTTTGATAGACAAGCTTTTGATTGCAGGTATAGAAACGGTATCTGCATCTCGAGGCAACAAAGATTTAGTTGACGTTGTCAATCATTTGCAAATTGATAGTTGCGACTTGGTAGCCATGAAGCAGGCGGTGAAAGATTTCGATGCAGTCATTAACTGTGTTGCAGGTGACACTAAATCGATCGCCTTAGGTGCGGATGTTTTAACTCAAGCAGCTTTGGCGAACAACAAGCCACAGATTATCCATTTGAGCACTATGGCAGTATATGGCCGCTTTGAAGGTTTAGCGACAGAACAAACGCCGCTTGAACCAGGTCTTGGTTGGTATGCGGCGGCAAAATGTCAGGCTGAAAACCATATCCAACGCTATGTTGAACAGGGTGGGCGTGCCGTTATTTTAAGACCGGGTTGCGTATCAGGCCCGGGTAGTAAATTGTGGGTAGGGCGAATTGGCCGCTGGTTGCAAGCGGGCAGGCTAGGAGACTTGGGTGAACAAGGCGATGGCTGGAGTAATTTGGTGCATGTGGATGATGTTTGTCAGGCCATTATCAATAGTTTGCTGGCTGATTACGACTTGGGCAGATGTCCTGTTTACAATTTGTCGAGTGCGGATAGTCCACGATGGAACCGGTATTTTGTGGATTTGGCTCTAGCCATTCAAGCGACTCCAGTAACGAAAATAGGCCGACGACAGTTATTGTTAGACGCTTACTTGGTTAGCCCTCCGTTAAAGCTACTGGAAAAGGCGGTCTACAAATTGCATCTAACAGGATTGACTTTGGCGGATCCTTTACCACCCGCATTGATGAAGTTTTTTGGGCAACAGATACGACTGGATGGCAGCTTGGCCCAGCAGCAACTCAAGTTAAGCTACACCGGCTATCAAACTGTGTTGAAAACTGGGGTGGATTGGTTTTCAAATCAAGTTATTGATAGCGCCTGACGCTGTGCGGGTGTTTCGACTTCCGACTATTCAAATGATAGCCGCCATAATGGTTGATCGAAACGGGATTTTCTCTTTTGATCGCCGAAAACCGGACATTCAATTGGGTTGCTGGATGCCTTAAACAACAAAATTGGAAAGTTACCCCGTCCGACCGCTTTTGGCCGGGTGGAGCCAAAAAAGACGTAAGGTTGGTTGCGGAATAGCTGCCATTCAACTTTGCCGAATATCCGGCAATGATCAAATCGCACTCTCTCCTTGGAAGTTTGTAACAAGGTCTTTCAATAAGCTGTTGATCTTTATAGACTGCTGAAAATTCAGCCGAGCTAATTCCAACCTCATCAAGTATTTTTCGTATATCAGCCATCACATTTTTATGCTGCTTACCTGTCAACTCTGCAATTTCCAGGCTTGACATGGTGGCCTTCTTAAACACATTTATTTCATTCATAAACCTCCTGGTGGTTGTCTTTGTCGGGCTCGCTAATGTCTAGGGAGTTATATTTCAATAACTTACGCTCATAATCGGCGAGTACATGCTTGATTGGTTGATTACGGTCATTTCTTGATCGCCGCCAAGGGTGCGAACAATGTTCGTACCCTTTTAATCATCATGGAGTCGGTAATACCGACGGCATGTTTAATGCGTATATTGTTTTCACCAAAATTAAAAACAGTTAATTCATTCACGCTGCATTTCTCCAATTTTTCTGATACTCGTACCCCATCGCCACCGCGAAAATCTTGGCATCGATACGCAATAACACCCCATGGCTCCGGGCGTAATTCATGAGGCAATTGATGTACTCGGTTAGCCGGACAAGCCTAGCGAGTGGCTAGGAGCCTGTCCGAGAACGCCTCTCGCAAGCG
>SXGT01283180.1_pt1 | contig 22653 bp, 18 predicted proteins | sample 3176221 | NCBI WGS metagenome assembly SXGT01 (sample SAMN11356862, study PRJNA531348) | freshwater metagenome | isolation source: freshwater sample F1-120 | place: China: Fuxian Lake, Yuxi | collected 2017-12-25
CAACCCATCGGGTGCAGGACGTTGAACCCACGCATGCGCTTGTAGCGCGCGAGGATGTCCGTCGCGGTGTAACCCTCCGGATGCCCGACGTGCAGGCCGGCGCCGGAAGGGTAGGGAAACATATCGAGGATGTAATACCGCGGCTTCTCGGAATCGTCGGGCGTGCGGAACGTCTTGGATTCCTCCCAGACTTTCTGCCAGCGCGGCTCGACGACCTTGGGATTGTAGCTCGGCATTTCCCGCTCCTGAATCTGCGACCAAACAGTTAACGTAGCCGACGATTCCGAAGGCGTCAACGCTAAGGCGATTTCATAACATCACCCACGCATGACCGTTTGAACCAGCCTGGAGTGCCAGCGACCAAGAGCAGCGACCCCGTCGCTGGTGCTTCGGGTCTGGTAGGAAGAGGGAATCCTATGTTCGCGGCCCGCTGGAAACTCGTCAGCTTGTGGTTCTCGCAAACTGCCCGAGTCATGGCGGATAATGGGCTGCGGTTCTTTGTTTGCATCGAATACGCAGAGCGCGGCGCAGCCGAGCAAAAAACGGCGTGGTTGATCGTCACCGCCATCTTCACGTTTCCTGCGATTCTCCTGGCGCCTTTCAATGGCGCGCTCAGCAACAGCTTACCCAAGCCGATCGTTCTGACCTGGTCAGCCCTCCTGGGCTTGCTCGTGATGACAGCGTTTGCCCTGATCGAAGGCCAATGGCTTGCCTGCTGGGCGCTGATCGCAGTCGGCTCGGCGGTCTACGGGCCAACCCGGTATGCGATGCTCCCCGCAGCCGCCGCAGATACCAAATGGCCTCTCACGCGCATCAACGGATTCATCGAGATGGGGACTTTCACGGCCATCCTCGGCGGCCTGGTATTGATCGCGGGCACCAAGCCGGAGGCGACCGAGGAGTTGGGGCCCTGGACAGCATTCATTATCTGGGTCCTCGTCTCGCTTTACGGCATCGCGCTGTTCACGGCTCTGCCGGTGCGGTTTCCCAGTGATGTGCGCCGTGACGAGGCCCCCTGGCCGGCCGTACGCGGCTTCTTTGCCGACTGCGCCGCCATCTGGCGGGTGCGCGAGGCGCGCATCTGTTTGATCGGCCTGGCCGGAAAGCGTGGCCTTGTCATCGGCATGTCGAACGCGATGTTGGCGCTCCTGTTCGGGGGGCAGCGGTTCAATCTGCCTGAGATGGCGTTGATTGTCAGCTGGGTCGCAGGCGGCGTGGCGCTCGGTTCACTGTTGGCCGGACTTCAAAAGCATCCGCGCCGCGTCCTGGGGCTCGTGCCCTTCGGCGGCGTCGGCTTCACGATCGGCATGGCCTATGCCGCGGGAGGGGATGACCCCAACCTTTGGTTCTGCGCCCTGGTCGGCATGACCGCCGGCGTGATCAATGTCCCGCTCGCGGCCACCTATCAGGCGGCCCTGCCGGCCGATGCGCGAGGCAACGGCATGTCGGTCCGCAACATGACGGACTACATCTTCGCCATGATCGTCGCGATCGGCATGGTGATCCTTACGCATGCCGCCGCGCTGACTGCCGCTCAGCAGCTGTGGATCATCGCGTCGGTGTCCGCGTGTGCCACGCTTGCCGCGTGGTGGCTCTTCCGCCGCGAGGTCACCGAGCAGCTCCTCGAGTTCGTGTTCGCGATCCTGTATCGCTTTCGTGCTGCGGGGCCCGGGCTGGAATCGTTCCCGCTCAAGGGGCCGGTCATCGTCATCGCCAATCATAGCTGCTACATGGATCCGTTGTTGCTGGGAAAGGTCTTGCCGCGCTCGCTCATTCCGATGATGACGAGCCTCTTCTTCGATCATTGGGCCCTGCGCTGGCTGATGGTCTATCTCGCCGATGCGATTCGCGTGGAACATTCCGGTTTTCGCCGTGAGGTGCCCGAACTGCAAACCGCAATCGCCACGCTCGACGCGGGCAAGTGCCTGGTGATCTTTCCCGAAGGACGCCTGCGCCGCACCGAGGAGCAGCCGCTCAAAATGTTCGGCCAGGGCGTTTGGCATATCCTGAGCGAACGGCCCAACACGCCCGTGGTGGTCTGCTGGATCGAAGGAGGCTGGGGGAGCTACTTTTCGTATTTCAAAGGGCCGCCGACAAAGAATAAAAAGTTCGACCTCGCCCATCCGATCGGCATTGCCGTCGGTGAACCGCTCGTGATCGCGGCAGAGATTCTCGCAGATCACCAGACGACGCGCCAGTACTTGATGGAGCAATGCGGCCAGACGCGAAAACACTTGGGCCTGGAATCCATTGAAGTGCAACGGCGGGAGCCAGAAGACGAAAACGACGCCGACGACGTATAAGCTCCTCCTTGTTGAGCGCTCGCAGTTCGCCTGCGAGCGCTCAAAGAAGAACGCGGATCACGGCAATTTCCAAAGCCGCAGCGTCTTGTCGTGGCTCGCGGACACGATGTGCTTGCCGTCTGGCGTGAAGATCGCCTGACGAATTTCATTGGTATGGCCGACGAAGCGGTGGACTTCTTTCCCCTCGGCAACGTCCCACAGCCGAATCGTATTGTCTGCCCCCGCAGAGATGAAGCGCTGACCATCCTTCGCGAACGCCAGCTTCCAGACACGCTTGGTATGGCCGTCGAAGCCTTTGACGACTTCTCTTTTCTCCAGGTCCCAGAGCCGAATGGTCGTATCGCCGCGTCCGGTCGATTTGCCGCCACCGGAAAGGAGCCATTTGCCGTCCGTAGAGAGAGCAACGGCCTCGACGTTGTCCTTGTGTTCTCGAAGGGTTTGCACGGGTTGATCCTTGTCGATGTCCCAAACGCGTACGGTCTTGTCCCAGCTTCCGGAAACGAGCGTTTTGCCATTGGGATCAAAGACGGCGTCGCGCACCCAGCTCTCGTGCCCCTTGTAATCGCGGGCGGTTGCGCCGGTAGACAGGTCCCAGAGTTTGAGGGCAAATCCGGCGGGCGTGAATTTGCCTCCCGAGGTGTCATAGCCGCCGCTGGCGGTGAGTGCGTGTTTTCCGTCGGGCGAGAACACGGCGCTCCAGATGGGCGCCTGATGGCCCGACATCTTTTTGAGGACCTTCATCTCGGCCGTGTCCCAGAGTCGAACGATCTGATCGGACTCGGTGGTGAACTGCGGCCCGCGCCATTGTCCGCCCCCCGCCGACAGGAAGCGTTTTCCGTCGCGCGAAAACGCCACGGACAGGACATAGTTCTGATGTTCCTTCAGTACCTGCACCGGCTCCGCCTTCTCGATATCCCACACACGAATGGTCTTGTCGTCGCTGCCGGAAATCAGTTGCTTGCCATCGGGCGAAACAGCGACCGACGTGACCTTGTCGGTGTGTCCCTTGAATGTGCGGATCGGCACGCGCGTTTCCTGCCCGAACAGAACGGCGGGGAGTATACTGGCGATTACGACCGCAAGCTGGATTCTCATCGGGTGACTCCTCAAGAGGTGGGGGACGGTTTGCATTCGATGTTCCCACATAAATGGCGCGCTCGCCACCTAATTCCATGACGCAAACCCTTTCAGCCCGCTGGGTCTTCCCGATCGACGCCCCGCCCCTGGAGCACGGCACGATCACGATTGATGCCGACAAGATCGTTGCCGTCGAACCGCACGGCACGCGCACACCCGACCTCGATCTCGGCAACGCCGCGATCCTGCCTGGCTTCGTCAACGCCCACACCCATCTCGACCTGACCGGCGCGCGCGGCCTCCTTCCCCCCTCTCCCCTCCGGGGGAGAGGGGCCGGGGGTGAGGGGGCAGAGCAGCCGGAATTCACGCAATGGTTGCGGAAGGTGATCGCGTATCGCCGCACGCGCACACCGGAGCAGGTACAAGCCGACATCGCAGCGGGCCTGGCGGAGTGCTTGCGTTTCGGCACGACGTTGATCGGCGACATTTCCGCGGAGGGCGGGAGCCTGGCGCTGGTAAAAGCTGCGAATTGCCGTGCGGTGGTTTTTCGCGAAGCGCTGGGATTAAACCGGATACGCGGGCCTCAAAGCGGCAAAGAGGCGCTGGCGTGGATTATCCGAAATTCCGGGACGGATGCCTGCCGACTCGGGTTTAGCCCCCACGCTCCGTACTCCGTGAGCAAGCGCCTTTACCAAATGTTGAATGCGCCCGTGATTCCCGCCGCGATGCATCTAGCGGAGACGCAAGCCGAGCTGGAATTGCTGCGTTCGCACAGCGGGCCGTTCGTCGATTTCTTGAAGGAAATGAAGGCTTGGGCTCCCAAGGGACTCATCGCCGACCCGCGCCAGATCGTACGTCTCTACACGCACGGCATTTTTGTTCATTGCAACTACCTCGACCCTGCGACACCGTTCCTGCCGACGCAATCCGTCGTCGTCTGCCCGCGCACGCATGCCGCGTTCGGCCATTCGCATCATCCGTTTCCGCAAATGAAAGTGCGCATCGCCCTCGGCACCGACAGCCTCGCGTCGAATCCCGACCTCGACATTCTCGCGGAAGCGCGCTTCTTGCGCCAGCACTATCCCGAAGTCGAGCCGGCGACGCTGCTGCGCATGTTAACGTTAAACGGAGCCGAAGCGCTCGGCATCGGTTACCTCACGGGCAGCTTGACGCGGGGCAAGTCGGCGGACCTGGTTGTGTTACCGTTGCCGGCGGAAGAACGCAGCGATCCGCACGATCTGGTGCTGGCATCGTCGCTGCCGGTGGGCGGGGTGATGTTTCGCGGGGAGTGGAGAGTCGAACCGGTCTCCAGATTTTGCTGACATGGCGAGAGGAAATCGGCTACACTCCCATAAACCCACGTCGGGGCGGCCGATTTCACTAAGGAGTTTCAGCAATGCGACTCGTTCCTCACGCTCTGTCCGTCTTAGTCCTCGTCTGCTTGAAGGGCCTCGCTCCCGCGCAGGAACCGCTCCGACTCGAGTTGTTAATCCGGACGGGGCACACCAACGGGATCACCAGTGTGGCCCTGAGCGGCGACGGCAAATACGTCGTCACCGGGTCAAATGGCGGAACGGCAATCCTGTGGGACCCGGCCAGCGGCAAGCAACTCCAGGCTTTCCACGGGCACACCGCCTCGGTCACGAGCGTGGCCCTGAGCGGCGCCGGCAAATACGTCGTCACCGGGTCACTGGACGACGCGACTGCAGTGATCCTGTGGGAGGCGGCCAGCGGCAAGAAACTCCACACCTTCTTGCAAGCGCAAAAGGTCCTGGGCGTGGCCCTGAGCGGCGACGGCAAGCACCTCGTCACCGGGCACGGTAAAACGGCGATCCTATGGGACGCCATCAGCGGCAAGAAACTTCAAACCTTTGAGGGGCACACCGGAGTCGTCATGAGCGTGGCCCTGAGCGGCGACGGCAAGCACCTCGTCACGGGTGGCGGATACGACCAGACAGCGATCCTGTGGGAGGTGGCCAGCGGCAAGAAAATCCAGACGTTCCAGGGGCACACGAGCATTGTCTTTGGCGTGGCCTTGAGCGGCGACGGCAAGCACGTCGTCACCGGCTCCTTTGACAAAACCGCCATCCTGTGGGAAACGGCCGGCGGCAAGAAACTCCAGACGTTCCAGCATACCGACGTGGTCGTGAAGGTAGTCCTGAGCGCCGACGCCAGGCACGTCGTCACTTTGTCCAAGAGTGCGATCTTGTGGGATGCGGCCAGCGGCAAGAAACTCCGGACCTTCGATGGGCACAACGAAGATGTCTTGTGCGTGGCCCTGAGCAGCGACGGCAAGCACGTCGTTACAGGGTCCAACGACAAGACGGCGATCCTGTGGCAGGCGGCCAGCGGCAAGCAACTCCAAACCTTCCAGGGGCACACCGACTTTCTCAGGAGGATGGCCGCGAGCGGTGACGGCAAGTGCGTCGTCACCGGGTACGATAAAACGGCGATCTTGTGGGGGGCGGCCGGCGGCAAGAAACTCCAGAACTTCCAGCATGCGGCCCTGACCGACGACGGCATGCGCTTCGTCACCGCGTCAGGCGACAAGACGATCCTGCGGGAGACGGCCGACGGCAAGCAAATCCAGACCTTACACGGGCTCGTCACGATGCTGGCACTGAGCGGCGACGGCAAGCACCTCGTCACCGCGTCATCGGACAAGACGGTGATCCTGTGGGCCACGAGCAGCGGCAAGCAACTCCGGACCTTCAAGGGGCACACCGACTTTCTCACGAGCGTGGCCTTGAGCGACGACGGGAAGCATGTCGTCACTGGGTCATGGGACAAGACGGCGATTCTGTGGGACGCGACCGACGGCAAGAAACTCCAGACCTTTCTGGCCCACACCTTCGCACTCACGAGCGTGGCCCTGAGCCGCGACGGCAAGCATGTCGTCACTGCATCATGGGACAAGACGGCGATTCTGTGGGACGCGATCGACGGCAAGAAACTCCACACCTTTCAGGGGCACACCGGCAGTGTCAAAAGCGTGACCCTGAGCGGCGACGGCAAGCACGTCGTCACCGCATCCTATGACATGACGGCGATACTATGGGAGGCAGCCGGCGGCAAGAAACTCCACACCTTCCAGGGGCACACCAACGTAGTTACGAGCGTGGCCCTGAGCGGCGACGGCAAGCATCTGTGGACGGCATCCGAGGACAGTACCGCCCGGCTTTGGGACATGGCCACAGGAAAGGAACGCTGCCGGCTCTACAGTTTCGACGCCGGCAAGGACTGGCTGGTCGTCACCCCCGAGGGGCTCTTCGACGGCTCCGATGGCGCCTGGCGGTTCGTCGCCTATCGCGAACCGGGCACGCTGAAGCTGGTCGATGACGACGCGACGCGCAAGCGCTTCCACCGGCCCGGCCTCTTGGCGGAGGTTTGGAAGGGGAAGTAATTGGATCGGCTTGGCCTACCGTTCTCATTCGGGCTGGTGTACACTACCAACAGAGGCGTGCTGTTACGCCTGAGACATCGGGAGTGTCAGCCTATGGACGAGAAAGAGCGGAATGGTTTACCTCTGCGCTCTGAACCGCCGCCCCTTCGTGTAGATGAGGGGGGAGCCGTCCGTGTCGGTGCGGGCCGCGTAAGCCTCGACTTGGTTGTCGAGCAGTATGAAAACGGCATGACGCCGGAGGATCTGGTTCGCGCCTATGACACGTTGGTGCTGGCAGACGTCCACGCCGTCATCGCATATTACCTTCGCCATCGCGACGAAGTGCGTCTCTATCTGAATCGCCGCAAAGAGGAAGCCCAGATTCTGCGGGCGAAGATTGAGACGGAATCTCCGCGCGTCACTCGGCAAGAGTTGTTGGCACGCCGGGCCGCCAGGGAGAAGGAGAATGCTCCGACTGGCCAGTGACGCCGATGTCCATGGCGAGATAATCCGCGGCCTGCGCCGCCGGCTGCCGGAGATCGATCTGGAGCGTGCCCAGGACGTTTTGCCGGATGGCACGCCCGATTCTGTCGTCTTGTCCTGGGCCGCGGCGGAAAATCGAATTCTTGTCACCAACGATCGCAACACGATGGTCGGACTAGCTTACCAGCGCGTGGCGGCGGGCGAATCCGTGCCTGGCCTCATCGTTACGACAAATCACCAGTCCATTGGCTCAGCCATCGACGACATCCTGCTCATCGCGGAGTTCATGCCGCAGGAAGAAATCACGGGGCAAGCGGTGGTATTCCTCCCCTTTCGCGGCTAACGCCTTGCCAATTGTCAAGCTCCGTTGCTCATCCCCCTCGCTGGTTGGCGAATTGCAAAACGCGCCGACGCAATCTTGTCGATAAACAAGTAGACGCCGCCCGAGTGCCGTAAGTTGCATTCGCACCTGGTTTCCGTAGCCTAACGGAAGACAATTTTTCCTCCGTCTCTGAGGCGAAAAACACGCCATGCCGCTCGGTTATCTCTGTCTGGTTCTGCACGCTCATCTGCCTTACGTGCGCCACCCTGAGTACGACGATTTCCTCGAAGAAGACTGGTTCTACGAAGCCATCACCGAGACCTACATCCCGCTTCTCGAAATGATGGAAGGCCTCGAACGCGACGGGGCCGACTGGCGGCTGACGATGTCGGTCACGCCGACGCTCGCCGGCATGTTCGCCGATCCGCTCCTGCAATATCGTTACGTGCGCCACATCGACAATCTGATCGCGCTGACCGGCAAAGAAATCGAACGCACCAAATACCAGCCGGAATTCAACCAGCTCGCGCACATGTACCACAACCGCTTTCGCCGCGCGCGCGAGGTCTTCACCAATCAGTACCACAATAACCTCAATCATGGCTTTCGCCGCTTCTTCGAGTCGGGCAAGCTGGAATTGATCACCTGCTGCGCGACGCATGGCTTCCTTCCCTGCATGGGCGGCAACACCAATGCCATGCGGGCACAGATCGAGGTCGGCTGCCGGGAGTTCGAGCGCCACTTCGGCAAACGGCCGCAAGGCATCTGGCTGGCCGAGTGCGGCTACGTCCCCGGCGTCGATGCGATTCTGAAAGAGTCGGGCATCCGCTACTTCTTTGTCGATACGCACGGCGTGTTATTCGCCGAGCCAAGGCCCAAGTATGGCGTGTACGCGCCGATCATGTGTCCGGGCACGGGTGTCGCCTGCATGGGCCGCGATCACGAGTCGTCCAAGCAAGTCTGGAGCGCCATCGAGGGCTACCCCGGCGACTACGTCTACCGCGAGTTCTACCGCGACGTCGGCTTCGATCTTGATTACGATTACGTCAAGCCGCACTTGCACCAGACCGGCATTCGCTCGAACACTGGCGTCAAATACTACAAGATCACCGGCCGCGGCACCCACAAGGAAGCGTACAATCCGCACGAGGCCATGGAAAAGGCCGCGTCGCATGCCGGCAACTTCATGTTCAATCGCGAGAAGCAGGTCGAATGGCTCTCGGGCCACATGGATCGGCCGCCGGTCATCCTCGCTCCGTATGATGCCGAGCTTTATGGCCACTGGTGGTTCGAAGGCCCCGATTGGCTCAACTTCCTCTTCCGCAAGATGCACTGGGACCAGCAAACGGTCAAGATGATCACCATCCCGCAGTATCTCGACCAGTACCCGAAGATTCAGATCGCCCAGCCGTCATTTTCGAGCTGGGGCGTGAAGGGCTATTCGGAATGCTGGCTCGAAGGCACCAACGACTGGATCTACCGCCACCTGCACGAAGATGCCGAGCGCATGGTCGAACTCGCGCAACATCACGCCGACCATGGCAACGCCGTGCGCCGTCGGGCCCTCAATCAAGCAGCGCGTGAGTTAATGCTCGCCCAATCGAGCGACTGGGCGTTCATCATGAAAACGGGCACCATGGTGGAATACGCCTGCGAGCGCACCAAGGTCCACGTGCTCAATTTCAATCACCTGTACGAGCAGATCAAGAAAAACGAGATTGACGAGCCGTGGCTGAGCCAGATCGAGAAACGGCACAACTTGTTTCCGAACCTGGATTATCGGGTGTATGCGTGAAGCTGCTTTGCGTTTAGCGCTCGCATGGCGTCATGCGAGCGCTAATCGTTGATTCACTTTTGTTCAGAAAGGAATGTCCCATGAGGAAGCTCCTTGCCTGCATTGCCTGCTTCAGCATGTGCACGCTCCTAGCAACCGCTCGGGGTACCGAAAAGGGGAGTGTCAAGATCGAAGGAACCTGGGCTGCGACCGGAGGCATCCTAGAAGGCAAGAAAGTTCCCGACGACGAGGTCGCGAAGGAAAAGCTCGTCATGATTCTTAAGGCGGGAAAGTACGAAATTACTGCTATGGGCAAACAAGTAGAAGCCGGCACTTACAAAATTGACTTCTCCAAAATGCCGGTTGCCGTCGATATGACTATCAGCAAAGGCACCGGAGCAGGCAAAACGCAACTTGGCATTCTTAAGCTCGACGGGGATATCCTCACCATAGCAATGGGCGAGGCCGGGGGCAAAGACCGACCCAAGAACTTCGACGGCGCTGCGGATGTTGGGATTATCATTTGGAAACGGGCAAAGTGAGTGACTTCCGTTTGGTTGCCATGCCCGGCAACCGAGATCATGAGGCCCCGTGATACCTTCGAGACAAACGTAAGCGAAAACTCGAGGCCTGCCAATGCCTCCCGATGAGATTTGCTACTGGCCGAGCCGCTTCAAGCAGGTGGCCTTTCTCGCGGGCACATTCCTCGTCTTCGTTTTCTCGTCCGCGGGATTCATCCTACTTTGGTTGCTCGACCCGGATCAAATCCAGGACCATGAGTGGCGCGTCACGCTGGTCGGCATCTATCCCCTGCTGTTGATCCTGCTGGCCCTCTTCGCGGTAGGCGCCGCCGTGTGCGCGCCAATCATGCTGGTAAAGTTGATCTGGCCGGCACCGGCGCTGGCTTTGACGCCGAAGGGGATGCGCCTGCGTGGCATGCCGCTCTTGCGCTGGGAGGAGATCGACGAGATTCACTTATACAAGCACAAACTCGGCCTGACCTACCAGATCCTGATCGGGCTGTACTTCCGCGACGAGGAAGCAATCCGCGCCCGCCTGGGCCGATTGGCACGTTGGAACATGAGCGAAAACAAACGACAAGGCCGGCCGCCGATCGTGGTCCAAACGCAGCACCTGCACCAGAGCACGGCCGAGATCCTGGACGATATCGAAGAATATCTGGACGAGCTGCGCGACGACCCGAGCAAGAAACGCAAACTGCCGAAGGTGTTTCGGCAACAGGATTGAGCGCAGGTTCGATTGACAGGCAGAGGTGCGACGGTAAACTATCAATACCGCCCCCGCGCCGCATTGATGGGGCGTTACAATATCGGCGTACGAAAGGCATGGCTGATGTAAAACTTCGCATGGCGATCGCGCTCGAAGCCGCCCGGCTCATGTATGAGCGCGTCGAAACCGAGTACTTCACCGCGAAACGCAAGGCCGCCAAACGCCTTTGCCGCGGTACCGTCAAACCGTCCGATCTGCCTTCCAACTCCGAGATTCGCGATCAGATTCAACTCTTCGCCCGCCTGCACGAAGGCGACCAGCGCACCGCCAACCTCAAGGAAATGCGTCTCGCCGCCCTCGCAATGATGAGGCTGCTGCGCCAATTCAAGCCGCGCTTGATCGGCAGCGTCATGACCGGCCACATTCGCAAAGGATCCGACATCGACGTGCACGTCTTCACTAACAGCGCCGGCCTGATCAGCGACATTCTCGAAAACGAAGGCTACCAGTTCGACGTCGAGCGCAAGGCGATCGTCAAGTTCCAGGAGTCACGCGTCTTCACGCACATCCACGTCTTCGACCGCTTCAACTTCGAGCTGACGGTCTATGAAGAGGACAAGGCGCATTACGTCTTCAAAAGCTCGATCACCGGCAAAGCGATCGAGCGGGCGTCGATTGCTGAACTGGAACAAATGCTCGAACGCGAATATCCCGGCCTCGATCTCGAAGCGAATCTGAATGAGCAAGAGGACCAAGTCGATCCCTACGCTCTCTTCCGCATGCTGCTCCTGCCCTTGGAAAACGTGCAGCAATCGGCGAAGTATCATCCGGAAGGCGATGTACAGTATCATTTGCTGCAAGTTTTCGAGCTGGCCCGCGACGCCCGGCCCTATGACGAGGAGTTCATGCTTGCCGCGTTGTTGCACGACATCGGCAAGGGGATCGACCCGCACGATCACGTCGCGGCCGGGCTGTCGGTGCTGGACGGCTTGATCACCGAGCGCACGCATTTCTTGATAGAACACCACATGGACGCGCTGGCGTACAAGGCCGGCACGCTTGGCGCGCGAATGCGGCGTTTGCTGGAATCGTCAGAGCATTTCGGGGACCTGATGCTGCTTCGCGAACTTGATACGCAGGGGCGCGTGCAGGGAGCGGTCGTCGGCACCGTCGATGAGGCGCTGGATTTCATCAAGGAATTGGCGCGTGCGAACGAAGGGGAGTAGCCGTTTACGTTTAGCGCTCGCACGGCGGCATGCGAGCGCTAAACGAAGGCCGCCGTTCATACTGAAGCGACACGCGCCGCTGGGCCGAACTCTGCGATCACGTGGAAGATCCCTTCGGGCGTCCGCAGTCGGCTCGCCTGGCCCTCAGCGTCCGGTCCGAAGTACCACGTCGGCACGCGCGACTTGGGATGGCCGTGCGAAAAGGCGACTTGCTCCAGGTGCCCATGATCGCTCGTGATGATCACCACCGTCTCCGCCGGATCGATGCCTGTGAGGACAGCCGCGATGAATGTTTCGATGATGTCGAAGACGCTCCGCGCCAGTTCCACCTGGCCCGTGTGGCTGACGAGATCGGCGAGCTGGTATTTGTAGAATGTGAAATCGTGATGGGCTGCCAGATCAACCAAGTTCGTCGCCGCTTCCTGCGGCGTGCGCGCCGGCAGCGGCGCGACGCCGAGCGCATCCCAGTTGAATCGTGACTCTAGCTCGTGCGTCAAGGTCCCCGTCAAGGCTCGCGCCTGGCGAACATCGTCCCACGTTAAGATCGACACACGTGCTTCTTGTGCCGCGTAGACGAAGATGTTCTGATTGATCTCCCCCAGCGTGAACAGCTCCGCGAAGCCATATTTGCCGGGGCCTTTCAACCGGACCGGTTTGCCGTCGAGTTGTAGGACGGCTTCGATTGCCTTGCGATCAAATGCCGGAACCAGGTCCTGTACGAACGAAGTGCCGAGGAAACCCAGGTGGATCGGAAAGATCGCATTCGCCAAACACGGATTCCGGAAACGGCTGAACAGGTTGTTGCTGCGCACCATGTCCTTGAGCATTTGCTCATTCATGCCGAGCCCGTTCATGAGCCCGTGCCGTTCCACGGCGCTTTCCCCAGAAAAGATGGAGGTGTAAGTGATGGCGCATTCGATGGCGCCGGGCGCGTCAGCGCTAGCAACGGCAGTTTCTACCAAGGCGCCGGGCACGGGCGCGTCCAGGATCGGCAACGGATCGGGGCCGCGACCGGCGGGAAACAGGAATTGGCTGCGCGCGTAGACCGACTGAGGGCGATCGTGGCCCAGCGGGTCAATGCCGACGCTGTCCAGAGCAATCAGGAGAACGCGGGGCATGGCAGCATCCTTTCCGTGGCAGTGAAAACGCTTCGGAGGAAATTGTATGAGCGGCAGCCGGCACGAATGGCAAAAACCATTTCGCGCTTGCATTTGGGTGGCGGTTCCTCTCAAAATGAACTACGTAATCAACCAACACGATCTCGCGGAAGGAAGATTCATGGGCCGTACCTTACTTGCATCGTTTGTATTGTTCCTTTCGTTCTGCCTCGCCCAGGCCGGCGCTCAAGAAAAACTCGACCGCGACAAACTGCTCTTCTATCAGGACGGCGCCGGCAAGATTCAACCGGTGAAAAGCGTCGCCGACTGGGAGAAACGTAAGACGTCGATCTTCGCGGCGATGCAAACGATCATGGGCCCCATGCCGGGTAAGGACAAACGCTGCCCGCTCGACATCAAGGTGACGGAAGAGGTCGATTGCGGCAAATATACCCGCCAGCTCATCAGCTTTCAAAGCGAGCCGGGTATGCGCACGCCGGCCTATTTGCTGATTCCCAAGATGCCCGACAACAAGGGTAAGTATCCCGCCGTGCTGTCTCTGCACCCGACCAACGCCAAGGGCTTCCGCGTCACCGTCGGCCTCGCCGAGACCATGAACCGCGAGTACGGCGTCGAACTGGCTGAACGCGGCTACGTCGTCATCGCGCCGCCTTATCCGCAGCTCGCCGACTACCATCCCGATCTCAAGAAGCTCGGCTACGAGAGCGGCACCATGAAGGCGATCTGGGACAACATGCGGGCCATGGACGTCCTCGACTCTCTCCCGTTCGTCGCCAAGGGCCGTTACGCTGCCATCGGCCATTCGCTCGGGGGGCACAATGCCATCTACACCGCAGCGTTCGATGAACGCTTGAAGATCTCGGTCACCAGCTGCGGACTCGATTCGTATCGCGACTATATGAAAGGCAAAATCAAGGGCTGGACCAGCGACCGCTACATGCCGAAGTTGCTCAACTACGCGGACAAGCTCGATCAGGTTCCCTTCGATTTCGGCGAGATCCTCGGCGTCCTAGCGCCGCGGCATGTTCACATCGTGGCGCCGAAGAAGGACAGCAACTTCCGCTGGGAAAGCGCCACCAAGGTGGCGCGCAGCGCCGCCGAAGTTTACAAGTTTTATGGCGCTCAGAAGAATCTGTGCATCGATCATCCGGACTGCGAGCATGTGTTTCCACCGGAGATGCGGGTGAAGGCGTATAAGATGATCGATGAGGTTTTGCGGTGAAACTGCGGAGGATGGCCGATGTCCCAATGTCCCAGGACCACCACGTCGCTCATGGTCGCAGCAATTCTCTGGTGCCTCGGCGCCACGATCGGCATGCAGCCACAGGCCGACGCGCAGAACGAAGCCGCCTGGAAGCTCCTCTGGCGCGACGAATTCGACGGTAAGGACCTCGATCGCACCAAGTGGGATTTCGACCTCGGCAACGGGTTCTTCAACTACGACGCCAACACCTGGATCTCCGGCTGGGGTAACGGCGAACTGCAATATTACACCCGTGAGCCCGAGAACGCGTTTGTCAAGTACGGCATCCTCCATGTTCGCGCGCTCAAAGAATCGCTGCACGGATTCGGCTACACGTCCGCCAGGCTCAAGACTCGCAAGCGCGACGGCACGCCGCTCTTCGCAATGAAGTACGGTAAAGTCGAGTTCCGCGCCAAGCTACCCACCGGCCAGGGGATCTGGCCAGCCGTCTGGATGCTGCCCCAGAATGACAAGTACGGAACCTGGGCCGCCTCGGGCGAGATCGACATCCTCGAAGTGAAAGGCCACGAGCCGAACAAAGTTCACGGCACCCTCCACTTCGGCTCGCGCTGGCCTGCCAACGCCCAGGCCACCAAGACCTTCACGTTCTCCAACGGCGGCACGATTGCCGACTTTCATGTCTACACGCTCGAATGGGAGCCAGGCGAAATCCGTTGGGCCGTCGATGGCAAGACGTACTCAACGCAAACTTTCTGGTGGAGCAGCAGTAAGACCGACGGCAAGAAAGGCATGAAACCCACGCGGGACTCGGAATTGAACCCCTGGCCCGCGCCATTTGACCAATCGTTCTACCTCGTCATCAACCTTGCCGTCGGTGGACAGTTCCCAGGCAACCCTGACAAGACGACCCCGTTTCCCGCCGAGATGCTTGTCGACTACATCCGCGTCTATGAAAGAACAGCCGAGAGTCAGCTCAAGCCCCGCGGCGCAGGCAAGCTACCGTTTTGAAAGCCCCGAGGATCCGCCATGCATCGCACTCCAGCCATCCTGATGTCGCTGATATTCACGTGCGCCCTTCGCGCCAGTGAACCTAAGAAAATCGATTTTGTACATGACATCGCTCCCATCCTGAAAGCACGCTGTGCCGAGTGCCACACCAACGGCAAATACAAAGCGGGCGTATCCTTTGACACGCGCGAAGATCTACTCAAGTCCAAAGCGATCACGCTCGGCAAGAGCGCGGCCAGCGAACTGGTCAAACGCATTACCCACGCCGACCCCGAAATGCGCATGCCGCCCAAGGGGAAGCCGCTGGATGCAAAGGAAGTCGCACACTTCAAACGCTGGATCGACGAGGGAGCGACATGGGAGCCGGGATTCACGTTCAAGGTCAACACCTATGTCGCCCCGCTCAAGCCGCGCCGGGTGACGCTGCCGCCCGGCGCTGCCCATCCGATCGACCGCATCGTCGACGCGTATTTTGCCAAACACAAAATTGGGCTGCCTGGCCGAATCGATGACGCCGGGTTTTTGCGTCGCGTTCATCTGGACCTGATCGGTCTCTTACCCGCGCCGTCCGAGACGGAGGCATTCCTCAAAGATCCGGCGCCCGATAAGCGTGAGGCGGTCATTCGCCGGCTCCTGCAAACCGAGAACCGCGCTTATGCCGACCACTGGCTTTCGTTCTGGAATGACATGCTCCGCAATGACTATGCCGGCACGGGCTACATCGATGGCGGCCGCAAGCAGATCAGCGGTTGGCTTTACAACGCGCTGTTGCGCAACAAACCCTATGATCAGTTTGCGCGTGAGCTCATCAATCCGACTCCCGAGTCCGAGGGTTTCATCCGCGGCATCAAGTGGCGAGGCAATGTCAACGCCAGCCAGGTGATTGAGCTGCAATTCGCGCAAAACGTCTCCCAGGTATTCTTCGGCGCCAACCTGAAATGCGCGTCGTGTCATGACAGCTTCATCGATAACTGGAAGCTCGACGACGCCTACGCGCTCGCTGCCGTCATTGCCGACAAACCGCTCGAACTGCACCGCTGCGACAAGGCCACGGGCAAGATTGCGTCGCCGCGTTTCCTTTGGCCCGAGCTGGGAACCATCGACGCCAAGGCGTCAAAAGCAAAACGGCTCGACCAGGTCGCCGGCCTGGTCACGCATCCCGACAACGGCCGATTCGCGCGCACCATCGTCAATCGCATCTGGCAGCGCCTCATGGGCCGCGGCATTGTGCATCCGGTCGACATGATGGCGAACCAGCCCTGGTCGGAGGACCTGCTAGACAATCTTGCCGGCTACCTCGTCGAGCAGAGGTACGACCTCAAGAAACTGATGGAGCACATCGCAACATCGAGGACGTATCAAGCCCGGCCGGCGATCCTCAGCAAGGAGCCGATTGGCGCCGAGTACGTCTTCCGCGGACCGGAGTTGCGCCGGTTGTCGGCCGAGCAGTTTCTCGACGCCGTCTGGATGATCACGCGCACCGGGCCCGGCAAGACCGCGGCGCCCGTCGGCCTGCAACCGTTCAGCGACCTGGTTCCGCCGGAGCGGCGCTTGATCCGGGCATCTCTCGTAAACGCGGACGCCTTGATGCGCTCGCTGGGTCGGCCCAACCGGGAACAGGTTGTGACGACCAGGCCCGATCAGTTGACGACGCTGCAGGCACTCGACCTGTCGAACGGGCAAATGCTAAGTGATTTACTGGCGCGTGGCGCCAGCACGCTCCTCAAGTCGCACGCCAATGGCGATGCCTTGATTGCCGAGGTCTATCAGCGGGCACTGTGCCGATCGCCGAGTGCAGCGGAGTTGACGACGGCGCGCAGCATCGTCGGTTCGCCGATGATGAACGACGGCGTAGCGGATCTGCTCTGGATTGTCGTGATGTTGCCGGAGTTTCAGTTGATACGATAGAATTGATTTCGTTCAGCTCTCGCGTGCCACACGTGATCACAGATGGGAAGCGGCGAGCGCTAAACGAAGACAGGAGATCGGCCATGAATCGCCGTGAATTCCTTGCTGGCATGAGCGCCGCCGGTATTGCGACGCTGGCCGGCAGTGAGCCGCGCGCCGCTGAGCCAGTGGCGCAGCCTCAATCGACCGCGGACACGTGCATCCTCCTTTGGATGGCAGGAGGCATGGCGGCGCCGGAAACGTTTGACCCCAAGCGCTATACGCCGTTCGAAGTGGGTGTCCCGGAGGGGCGCATCCTGTGTACGTTTCCCTCGATCCCGACTGCGGTGGACAACATTCGCATCTCGCAAGGGCTCGAGCACGTCGCTCAGGTGATGGATCGCGCTACACTCATTCGCTCGCACCACGTCGCCGACCTGGGAAACATCCTGCACTCGCGGCATCAATACCATTGGCATACGGGCTATGTGCCCCCGCAGACGGTGGCCTGTCCGCACATCGGTTCGTGGATTGCGCGCGTGCGAGGCCCGAACAATCCGGCGATTCCGCCATTCATCAACATTGGCCAGCGCCTCGAAGGCGTCGGCGAATCCGAGGAACTGAAGGCGTTCACGACCGGCGGCTTCTTCGGCAGCGAATACGGTCCGTTCAACCTGCCTTTTCCGCAGGACGCCATCGAGGCCGTTCGCCCGCCGCGCGGCATGACGCGCGAACGATTTGAAACTCGCCGCGAGCGCTATCGCGAACTCCTTCGGCAAAGTCCAAGCGGTGAACTGGCGAGCGACTACCATCACGAATCGATGTTGCGCTCACTCGATAACGCCCATCGCCTGCTGAGTTCACGCGAGCGCCGCGCCTTCGATCTGACGCAGGAACCGCGGCCCATCTTTGATCGCTACAACACCGGCCGCTTCGGCCAGGGTTGCCTCCTGGCACGCAGGCTGACGGAAGCTGGGGCGCGCTTCATCGAGGTGACGACCGAGTACATTCCGTTCGTCCATTTCGATACGCACGAGAATGGCCACACGACGTTGGCGCGAATGAAACGCGAGATCGACCGGCCCATCGCTCAATTGATTCTCGATCTGGAAACGCGCGGGCTTCTGGACCGTACGCTGGTGGTCATCGCCACGGAGTTCAGCCGCGACATGATCGTGGAAGGCATCCCGGGCTCGAATGCGCGCGACCAGTCGCGCGCCCGTTCCGCCACCATGCAGCAGTTGATTCACTATGGTCTGCATCGACATTTTACTGGCTCGGTGTCGGTGGTAATGTTCGGCGGCGGCATGAAACGCGGGTTCCTCTACGGCGAAACGGCACCCGAGCGTCCGCTCGTAGTTACGCGCGATCCGGTGCCGATCCGCGATCTGCATGCAACCATCTTCGCCGCGATGGGGATTTCGCCACGCACGTCGTTTGATATCGAAAGACGACCATTCTACGCCACGGAGGACGGCCGCGGACAACCGGTCCAGGCGCTGTTCGCGTAAAGATGGTCTGCGAACAAGGCTCAGGCACTCCCGAAAAGGATGGCCGATTCTTGTTGCGTCAGTGGCGGGAATATGCTCCAATCTTCGCATCGCCACCCTAACAAAAAGGTTCCGCTCATGATGCATGTCACGCGCTGGCTGGGCCACGGCATTCGCTTCGTGACCCTCTTGGTCTGTGGGCTGACGCTGTGCGTGAGTATTTCACGGGCACAGGTCCGTCCTCCGGGCGGCGGCATTGGCGGCGTTCCCCCTGGCGGGCTCGGAGGTGGGCCTCCGGGCGGCATCGGCGGCGTTCCCCCTGGCGGGAATTTCGGCGGTCCTCCGCCCGGCATCGGCGGCGGTATTGGCGGTCAACCCGGTGGCATTGGCGGGCGGCCGGGCGGCATCGGTGGCATCGGTGGCATGGGCCGCGATGAGAAAATCTGGATGTGCAGCCTGTGCAGGCATGTTCTGGCACGTGGCCCCATCGAACCGATTCACATCACCACCTGCCCAAACTGCAAGGCTCGGCTCACCGGCGGCGGGATCGGAGGCGGCGGCATCGGCGGCCTCCCGCCAGGCGGCGGCATCGGCGGCGGAGGCTTCAACAATCCAAATGACGTCAGGCCCAATCCGGACCAGGCGCCCAACAGTGCTCGTTGGAGCACCGGCGGGATCATCGTCGCCGTCATCATCGGCATTCTCGTGGTCCTCGTCGTTCTAGGCGCCGGTATTGCCCTAATTGTCCTCATTGTGAAAAACAGCGGGGGGACCACGCGGCGACCCAAGAAGAAAAAGAAGCCACGCCGGCGAAGTTACGATGATGATGACGATTGACAATTCAAAAGAAAGCCCGCCGCACACCATGGGTCGTTACTTCCTTGCTGTGCGGCGGGCTCGAAATTGAAAACCCAATCACTCCCGCCACTGCACGAATCCTTCGAGCGCGTAAAACTCCGGCAACCCCAGATCGTCGTACGTCTTCGCCGTGTTCCGATTCCGGTCTTCTGCGCGCTGCCAAAACTCGCGCTTGTCGGAACCGCCGGGGAACATGGCCTTGTCCTTCTGCGATTGATGACGAAAGACGGCGTTCTTTTTGTGTTCGAGATCACTCGGACTCAACGGCACGGCCCGTTCGATCTCGTGCGGCTCCCATTCTTCCCAGGCGCCGCGGTAGAGCCAAACCTCGAACTGCTGCTGTTCGGCACGCACGCGCCGCACTGCATCGTAGATTGCCATGGCGCAGGTGCGATGGGTGCCATGCGGGTCCGATAGCTCGCCGGCGACATAAATCTGGTCGGGTTCGAGCGTCTTGAACAGGCGGACAATGTCCTCGATGTCGTCGGGGTGAATCGGCGCCTTGGCGATGGTGCCCGTGCGGTAGAAACGCAAGTCCATGAAGATCAGCTGCTCCGGTGGCACACCGGCGGCAAGCGCACCGGCGCGTGCTTCCGTTTCGCGAATGAGCTTCTTGATGTCGAGCAGGTCTTTCGAGTCGGATTCGCCCGGTCTCTTCGTTCGGAGGAATTCGCGCACGCGCTGCTTCACGTCGGCGGATTTTTCCTTGTTGATGCCAAAAAGGTCATTGAAGGCACAGGCGTAATCCGTGAAACGCCACGCATCGTGATCAAAGACGGCGATATTGCCGCTCGTCATGTAAGCGATGTAGACTTTATGCCCCTGTTCGACGAGGCGGATGATGGTGCCCCCCATGCTGATGACGTCGTCGTCGGGATGCGGGCTGAAGACGAGGGCGGTCTTCGGGCTATTCCCGCCTCCAGGGTGCGTGCAGATAGTGCCCATCATCTCGTCGAAGACCCGCCGGCCGAGCTTGTGCGCGGGGCCATGCTCGCGCAGGAGTTCATAGAGCTCGTGCTCACGGAAATCGTCGTCGGAGAGCTTCAGCAATCCCTTGTTGACCTTCAAACTGAGCCAGATTACAGCCCGGCGGATCAAGTTCGAGGTCCAGTTGACGGACCCCACGACCCAAGGCATACGGATCGGCGTCAACCGCCCGGCAGCGGCATGATCGACGATGAATGTGGTATCGTTGTGCTTCTGCAAAAAGCTTGCCGTCACGACCTCGGTCATATCCTCTTCGACGGCCCGGCGGACGATTGGGGCCTTGTGCTCGCCGAAAGCCATGATGACGATCTTGCGCGCTTCCATGATGGTGCCAACGCCCATCGTTAGCGCCTGGTGGGGCACGTTCTCTTCGCCGAAGAAGTCGCTGGCGGCGTCGCGGCGCGTCACCGGGTCGAGCGTGATCGCCCGCGTTCGGCTATGGCGCGTCGAGCCAGGCTCGTTGAAGCCGATATGCCCGCTGCGGCCGATGCCGAGGATTTGCAGATCGATGCCCCCTGCCCTGCGAATTTGCTGCTCATAGCGCGCACAGAATTCTTCGATGTCGTGCGTCGGCGTCATGCCGTCGGGGATGTGGATGTTCTCCGGCTTGACGTTAATGTGCTTGAATAACGTCTCCTGCATCCAGAGGCGATAGCTATGGGCGTCATCCGGGCCCATCGGGTGGTATTCGTCCAGGTTGAACGTAACGACGCGCGAAAAATCGAGCCCCGCTTCCGTGTGCAGCCGAATCAACTCGCGGTACAATCCGACCGGCGTCGAACCGGTCGCCAAACCGAGTACGGTCGGCCGGCTGGCGGAGTTGTTTTGCCGAATCAGGCTCTCGATCATCAAGGCGACGTGCCGCGACGCTTGCGTGCTGGTCGGGAACACCAGGGTGGGAATTTTCGTGTGTGGAATGTAATGGGAGGTCATGGTCAGTGGTCAATCTTCCGATGGATAGGATGGCTCTCAGGCTGACTGTTGACGAGCAACAAGGCACTGCGCATGACCCAGAATGACAGGCCCGCTCACCAGTGCCGTCGCGGTTGGTTTCCAGCCTTGCGCTACTCGCTGCTCAAGAAGCTGATCCGCACTCGGTTTAGTTGGCCAAACGGCGACCGCCGTCAAGCTTCCCAGTCACGTTACGCCGAATGCCAGCCACCGAGTTTCCTGCTTCAACTCGATGAGAAAATCGTATTCGAATTCATCCATGGCGACGATGTCGATGGAGGGCTGTTCAGAGTTACGCGCAGCCATCCAGTCCACGACTTGACCTATGCCGATGAATCCCGCGATCTCGTCCGCCAATCCCGGCAAACTCGCGCGTATCCTCGCGATGTCGTCCGCGTAGGTATCAAGGCTTCCGCATGCGAGGGCGCCCATGGACATACTCACTTCGGGGCAGGGATCTTCGCTTCCACCAATCGTTACTGTACACTGATTATTAGCTGCTGACAACTGACCCTTGCCCGTGGAATACGGCCTATCATGATCGAAATCACGCTAAATGGCGAAGCGAATAGCCTTCCCCGTCCGTTGTCCATCCAGGAATTGATCGAGCGCATCGGCCTCGACCCGCGCAAGGTCGCCGTCGAGGTCAATCGCGAAGTGGTGCCAAAAGCGAGGCATCCCGAGCATCGCTTGCAGGGCGGGGATGCCGTCGAGATCGTCACGCTGGTCGGCGGCGGCGCGGCTCCACCCGCAGACAAGCCGCTCAAGGTCGGCAAGTTCACGTTCCAGTCGCGACTCATCACCGGCACCGGCAAGTACAAGACGTACGACCTGATGCGCGATTGTCTTGCGGCCTCCGCCTGTGAGGTCACCACCGTCGCCGTGCGGCGCGAACGGCTCATCGACAAGGAAGGCAAGAGCATCCTCGACTTCCTCGACTTGAAGAAGCTGACCATCCTGCCCAACACGGCCGGCTGCTTCAATGCCGAGGATGCAATTCGCCACGCTCGCATTGCCCGCGAACTGTTGACGAACCTGGGCAATCCCGGCGCCGAGTGGGTCAAGCTCGAATGCCTGGCCGACACGAAGACACTGCTCCCTGATCCCGTAGCAACCTTGCAGGCGACCGAAACGCTGGTGAAGGAAGGCTTTCAGGTGCTGGTCTACACGAGCGACGACCCGATCATGGCCAAGCGCCTGAAGAACGCCGGCGCGACCAGCGTCATGCCGGCGGGCAGCCCGATCGGCTCGGGGCAGGGGGTGCTCAATCCGAACAACATCCGCATCATCCTCGAATATCTCAAGGACGGCGATCCTGATTACCCCGTCATCATCGACGCCGGCGTCGGCACC
>SXGT01217019.1_pt1 | contig 22646 bp, 19 predicted proteins | sample 3176221 | NCBI WGS metagenome assembly SXGT01 (sample SAMN11356862, study PRJNA531348) | freshwater metagenome | isolation source: freshwater sample F1-120 | place: China: Fuxian Lake, Yuxi | collected 2017-12-25
CGTCCGACGCTTCTGGCTCTACGATACTCCGGTCGTCGAAATTATGACAACCCGAATGTTGCACGTCCCATTTGACTCACGCCAATGACGATCCGCCTCACTCTCCCCACCAGCGACTCCGTTGACGTTGATCGCACGATGATTGTTGGGCGCCTGCCTGAGTGTGATGTCGTGATTGCCGATGTCCTCGTGTCGGGCAACCACTTTGAGATTGGACCTGCTCCGGGCGGCGCGCAGATCGTCGACTTGCAATCGAGCAATGGCACCTTCGTCAATGGAGAACGCCTTATTGCCCCACGAGTGCTGACGGGTGGCGAAGAGATCGCCGTTGGGTCGCAGAAGATCATGGTGGAGCGTGTCGTGCAGGCCGCTCCCGCAGACCTGCGACTTGTCGTGCGTGTCGGCATCGACACGGGAATAGCCGCTCGCATCACAGATGCCGCACCAATCATGATTGGACGCGGTGACGACGCAGACCTCAAGTTGTCCGACCCACTCGTCTCAGCGCGCCACTGCCAGGTCGCACTTGTGCGCCCTCCTGCTGGTCCGTGCCCGCACTGCGGCATGCTCTCCCAGCCGGGAGATGCCCACTGCGTAGGTTGTGGGCGAGCGCGGATTGCCGCTGAGGTTGAAGATCTCGGTTCGGCGAACGGCGTGCTCGTCGATGGCTCGCCCGTCAATCCGCAGGTGACAACTTGCGGAAGGGTGCCACCTCGAATGCGGTAGACATCGCAGAACTGCTCCTCGCGCACTAAGCAGAGAGCGCCGCAAGTTGAGAGGAACTATCGGCCCAAACGCACAGCGTTTGGGTAGCCGATCGTGACTCACAATCTGCTCCCTAGAGAAAAGGTCCGCGCAAAGCGTGGGCAACAACTCCTCTCTGTATCTCCAGCGGAGGCACACTGCATCCAACGCCGTCGACATCGCCGCGCTTCTGTTGTCGTAAGAGACCGGCAGCGAAACGGAGATTGAGGGGAGCCATTGGCCCAAGCGCGTAGCGTTTGGGCCAATGGCTCCCCTCAATTTGCGTAATAAGGAGGTCTGCGCGAAGCGCAGTCAACCTGCGGAAAGGCGCCGCTTCGAATGCGGTAAGAAATGGCAGCAGTGATCCTCGCGAGTTAGTGGACAGCCCGGATGTCATTTATATGTGCAGCAGGTTCAGTACCTAGCGAAAATAGGACCCCTCTCACCACAAAAGAGCATGCTGGCGACCCCTTGACTCTCATAATCGTAGGTGCTAATTTCGTCGCCTATCGAACGTTCGGTTGACAAGGAGGAACAAATGGAGCCTTTCGATCCGTTCTCGCGCCGGCTTTCCCGTCGTGAGGCACTAGTCACCGGCCTTAGTGCCGCTGCACTTCTTAGCGTTACGTCGGTGCTTGCGGCCTGCGGCAGTACCGGCACCAATGACAGCTCTGCGACATCGGCCGTGGGCACCACGGCCGGTGGGGACACAACCGCCGCGACCAAGAAGGGCGGAACCCTCAAGTACGGTGTCGGCGACGCACAGGCGAAAGATTCCCTCGACCCGGCACTAGCGCTCACTTCCGTCGGTATCTTTGGCCATTCACTGATCTATGACACCCTCCTCTCTGTCGACAGCTCGTGGGAGCTTTCTCCCATGCTGGCCGAGGAATATGACATCTCAAGCGACGCGGTCACGCACTCGTTCAAATTGCGGAGCGGAGTCGAATTCCATGGCGGCAAAACGCTGACGTCTGAGGATGTCGCAGAACATTTCAAGCGCATACTCGACGAGAAAACGGGTTCTCCTGGCCTAAGCGTCTTGGGGCCGGTGATGGATGCGGGCAGCATCTCTACGCCCGATCCCACGACGATCATCTTCAAGCTCAATATTCCTGATGCCTTCTTCGGCCAGCGCGTCGCGCACTACACGCTGCGTATTGCACAGGCGAAGACGGATGAGTGGTTGAAAACATCGTTTGGTACCGGCCCCTTCATCTCGAAGTCGTTCCGACCCGGTGAGGGCTTCGAGTTTGAGCGCAATCAGAACTACTGGCAAGAGGGCGTCCCCTACCTTGACTCCGTGGTCGGTGTTGGCATCCCCGACGCGGCGACCCGCGTTCAGGCGCTGCTAAATGGCGACATACATCTCACGGATACCGTGCCCACTTCGGCGCTCGACCAGGTCAGCGGCGCCGACTCGGCACAGCTCCTTGATGTCAAGAACCCTAGTCCATATACATTCGACGTTGACAGCTCCATCAAGCCTTACAACGACCCTAGGGTGCAGAAGGCAATGAAAATGCTGATCGACCGGGAGGCGATGCTCAAACTGCTCGTCGCCGGCCGCGGCGTAGTTAGTGCGGACACACTCATCGACCCGGCCGACCCTTGGTCCCCAGCCGACCTCAAGCCTTTCCCGTACGATCCCGAGCAGGCCAAGTCGCTCCTCGCCGAAGCCGGTCTAGCCGAGGGATTCTCAGAAAAGGTCTGGACGACAACCGCATATCCACTTCTCAACGAAGGTGCCGCGTACGGTAAGCAGGCTATGGCAGTTGGTGGAATCGAGTTCGACATTCAGAGCGTTTCTAGTGATCGCTACATCGAGGCATTTCTCAAAGAGCCCATAGTGATGGACTACTATCTTCGACAGCACCCAATGGTCATGTTCCAGCTTTATTACATGTCTTCCTCAACGTCCAACACGACCCGACTCAAGGACGAAAAGATTGACGGCTGGATCACTGAACTGATCAAGACGACGGACACCGCGAAACAAGCAGAAATTGGTGGTGAGATCATCCGCCGGTACAACGATGTCGCTGCAATGCTAAACCCATTTAACTTTGCATCGTATTGGGGTGGCGCTGGCACACTGCAGGGTTGGACGGCGAACCCGATCAGCAACGTGGAAATCCGTACGGCAAGCCTCGCATAACAACACGATGGCGGGAATCATCAAGTTTGGTGGTTCCCGCCTCGCTTTTGCTGTGATCACACTTATGGCTATCTCGGTGGTCACGTTCCTAGCCACCAACGTCGTGCCAGCTGATCCGGCGCGGGTCGCGCTGGGTAAGTTCGCAACGCCCGCGCAGATCGAGGCCTATAACGAGCAACAGGGGCTCGAGGAGCCAGCTGTCAAGCGATATGTCATCTGGGTCGGTGACGCAATCCGCGGCGATTGGGGGACGTCTGTCCTGAGTAAACAGCAGGTGACCGACATGGTCGGTCCGCGCATCGGCAGGAGCTTGATTCTTGCGCTTGCGGCGATGCTCCTAGCGATCCCGATAGCGTTTTTACTCGGTGTCTACACTGCACAACGGATCGGCCGTCCTAGCGACCTTGCGATCAGCACGGTCACGCTAGTCGTGAACTCACTGCCCGAGTTCGTCGTTGGTATCGCGCTGATTTTCGTATTCGCGGTTCAGTTCGGCATCCTGCCGATCGAATCGAGCGGCGCATCGATGGGGTCGGGAATCTCCCAGATCAAGGCGTATCTACTACCTATGTTCACACTAACGATCGTGCTGGTCCCCTACATCACCCGCATGGTTCGAGCGAGCGTACGTGACATCTCAAGTCAGCCATTTGTACGAAGCGCAGCCCTCCGCGGCGTGCCTCATCGGGGACTCGTTTGGCGCCATGTTGTGCCAAATGCGTCGCTGCCAGTCGTCAACGTGATTGCACTTACGATGGCCGAACTGATCGCAGGCGTAGTGATCATTGAGACCGTCTTTTCATTTCCGGGGATCGGTCAGCTCCTCGTGTCGTCCGTCGGATCAAAAGATATTCCGGTTGTGCAGATCATCACGCTCGTCATCGGGCTGGGTTTCGTAGTCTTCAATCTGCTTGCCGACCTCGCCGTACTCGCGCTAAATCCGAGGTTAAGAAGCCGCTAGATGGCCACGTTTAGCATCAGCAGCCGGACTACCCCGCATCATCGTCTACACAGATTCGCCGTGTTTCTGATCGATTCGTGGGAGGCCCGAATCGGCGGGGTGATCCTGCTGGTGTTCGTGATCATGACCGTGTTTGGTTCGGTGCTCGCGCCCTATTCTCCAATAGAGATCGCCGTTGGCCTGCCCAATGAAGGTATGAGCACCGCTCATTGGCTCGGAACAGACGTTCTCGGGCGAGATACCTTCAGTCGGATTCTCTGCGGTGCGAGGTCGATCATCATCGTTCCACTCGTGGCGACCATGCTGGCGTTTGTTCTGGGCGGTATCTTCGGCATCGCTTCCGGATACCTCGGCGGGCGATTCGATGCTGTAGGAAGTCGCTTGCTCGAAATCCTTCTCGCGCTTCCGCCCCTGCTTGTCGTCCTCGTCGTGATCGCTTCGTTCGGCACCTCGTCGACGGTAATCATCATTTCAGTGATGCTGGTTTACAGCCCGCGAGTCGCACGTGTCCTACGCGGCGCCGCGCTCGGCGTCGCGACCAAGGAGTACATCCAAGCCGCTCAGGCCCGCGGCGAACGGCGCTTGCCGATCCTCCTGCGCGAACTGCTACCGAACATCTCATCCGTCGTCCTCGTCGAGTTCGCGGTTCGCCTCACATACGCGATTATCTTCGTGGCGACGCTGAACTTTCTCGGACTCGGCGTGCAGCCACCGTCACCAAACTGGGGCGCGATGTTGTTCGAGTCACGCGTCACCATCATCACCAATCCGATCGCGACAATCGCTCCAACCATCGCGATCAGCACCCTCGCAGTGGCGATCGGTTTGCTCGCCGATGCGGCGTCACGCCGGTTCGGTCTCGACGACACAAGCGAGATCGTACGATGACCCCAGCGCTCACAGTTCACAACCTGACGGTCGGTTACCTCGACCGCGTCAACACGACCGAGGTGAACGTTGTTGTGCGTGACGTCTCATTCGACCTGCATAGCGGACGTCTACTCGGGCTCGCCGGCGAGTCCGGAAGTGGCAAATCGACAGCGGCTCTAGCGGCAATCGGATACAAGGCGCCAGGTAGCGTTCTCATCAGCGGCCGATCCCAGCTCGGTGACGTCGACCTGCTGACAACATCTGTTCCCGATCTCCGAAACATCTGGGGAGGGCAGGTGGCATACGTCGCCCAGGACGCCTCGCAGTCGCTGAGTCCACTGATGCGGGTTGAGCGCCTACTTGCAGAGCCGCTCAGACTGCACCTCGGTCTCCGTGGGCCCGCGCTGCGCAAGCGGACGCTGGCGCTCCTCGAGGGCGTCGGCATCACCGATCCGGAATCCGCCCTCCGGCGCTTCCCCTACCAGTTCTCAGGTGGCCAGCAGCAGCGCATTGCGCTGGCAGTTGCAATGGCTTGCGAACCGCGCGTGCTCATCCTCGACGAACCAACCACTGGTCTTGACGTGACCACACAGGCGCAGATTGCCAAACTCATCGACCGCCTCGTGAAGGACAGCGGCACGGCTGCGATCCTCATCAGCCATGACCTCGCGCTGCTCGGCACGATCTGCGATGAGATGGCGATTATGTACGCGGGCGAGATCGTCGAGCAGGCCCCTGCGCTGGCTAACAAGGTCGCGCCACGACACCCATACACAGCAGCATTGCTTGATGCCGTTCCACGCGTTGACGAACGTGGACTCGTCGTTGGCATTCCGGGACTCCCTGCCACCACTGCAGTCAACAACTGTTGCGCATTTGCCCCACGTTGCCGCTTCACGACCGATACCTGTCGCGCTCATCACCCAGAACTCAGTGACTACGGTCAAGGGCACACCGTCCGCTGCCTTCGCTCCGCTGAGCTCGGCGCGCTTTCGTCGCAGCGTCATCCACCAGTAGCGTCGGTACTGGGCAGTAACGCAAACACGCTGCTAGAGATCCAGGGTCTCGTCTGCTCCTATCGTGATAGCCACAGCCCTCCCGTCGTAGACGACGTGGACATTCGTATCGGTGGTAGCGAGATAGTTGCCTTGGTGGGCGAATCGGGCAGCGGTAAGTCCACGGCGCTTCGAGCGATCGCAGGCCTTCATCGTCCCGATGCCGGGGAAATCATCTACGACGGTGTGCCGCTTGCGGCGCAGGTAACGAAACGTCCACGCACGCAGCATCGCGATATCCAAATCATCTTTCAGGATCCGCACGCAAGCCTGAATCCGCGGCATACCGTCGCGAGCATCATCGATCGGCCAATGAGCATTCTGTTTCCAGAGCGCTCAGCCTCAGATCGCCGCGAGCGTGTATACGATTTGCTCGATCAGGTACGCCTTGATGCCAGGATAGCAGCCCGCTATCCGCATCAATTGTCTGGCGGTCAGAAACAACGGGTAGCGATCGCGCGTGCCTTTGCGGCTGAGCCGCGACTGCTCCTCTGCGACGAGATCGTCTCCGCGCTCGACGTATCCGTACAGGCTTCGATCCTCGAGCTCATCGCGGAACTCACTTCCCAGACCGGTACCGCGGTCCTGTTCGTCACCCACGACCTCGCTGTGGTCCGAGCAATTGCAGAACGTGTCTACGTGATGCGGTCCGGGGTGATCCTCGAAGAAGGGTCAACGGATAGCGTCTTTGAGCATCCGGAGCACCAATACACCATCGATCTGCTGGCCGCCGTACCGCGACTCGTCGTCGTTTCGCGTGACTAACTCCAGCACGGGAACCCCTGTTTCCCAGCGCGTTCGTTTCGGCCTCGCGAACCTATCGATCTTCCTCGATGAAGTCGTCTTCTTCGCACTGGCGCCCCTCCTACCGATCTACGCCAGCGCCTTCGCGTTGTCGAAGGTAGAGACGGGCTGGCTATTCGCCTCGTACCCTCTTCTGAGTTTTGTCGCCGCGATCCCTGGAAGCCTGCTGTGCGGGCGAATCGGTCCGCGCTGGACGCTCGTACTCGCGAATGTCGTGTTCGCTCTCGCGACGCTAGGATTCGGTGTCGCCGATGGGGCAACGGCACTCTGGGCGGCGCGGGCAATGCAGGGGCTTGCATCGGGTTTCACAGTCGTTGCGTCGATGATGATCATCTCAAGTGTGGGCAGCGCTCAACGCAAGGGGCGAGTGCTAGGCATTGCTTTCGCCCTCCAGGGGCTGAGTGCGATCGGTGGACCCGCGCTGGGTGGATTCGTCGTCCCTCACCTCGGTGCCACTGTGTCGTTCGCATTGGTTGCGAGCGTTGCCGCAACGAGTGCGATCGTGCTCGCACTGACTGGCACTGACAGCTTCGAACGGACGCCGACGCGTAAAATGCTCTCAGCGTTTGCGGCGGATGCTAGGGCCCTTGCGACCAGCAACACCGGGCGCTACCCGGTGCTCCTCTTCATAGGTATCGGGGTCTCCGCGGGGAGTGTACAGACACTCGCAACCCTGCGACTTGACGCGCTTGGAGTGACCACCGCCCAGATCGGACTTCTGTTCATGTTCGGCGGTATCCTCGCCATTCCCATCGTTGTCGGCATCGGGTTGCTCTGTGATCGTATCGGCCCGATTCGCACTACGCGCTGGTGGCTGATCGGCGAGGTCTTGCTGTGCCTCGCGCTGGCAACACCGTTCGGTCTCTGGGTAATAATCCCCACGCTACTCCTGCTGCTCGTGCAAGGTCGGAGCGGCGGGACGATCGCCTACGTGCAGGCCACAGGCATAGAACGCGCTCGGCGTATTGCCGTCGGCTTCGGGTTCATGGTTATGGCTTGGGCAGCCGGATCGACTGTCGGGTCGGTGCTGGCCGGTGCTATCGCCCAGGTGGCCGGGGATAGCGCGGCCTACGTCATCACGGCGTTCCTGCTCATAGCACTTGTCGGGCCGGGCGCGTCGGCAGACCTACGCGCGCGTCGTGCAGGCGCGTCTACCACCAAACAGACGGACACCCCGTGGTGAGGATCTCGGGAGCACCTTCGGTGACAACTAGAACATGCTCAAAGGCTACTGTGCCGACGCCTGGCTCAGACAGATAGACCTCAAGTGCGATCGTCATCGACGGTTCGAGTCGCCACGGCGAAGCAGTATCGACCCACGGCAATTCGAATCCGAGACCCATGCCGTGACCAACGGCGTCAAGCGGCTCCATAATTTCTGTGCCGACGAGTGAGTGCTCACCGGCTGGGTCGGTGTAGCCGTAGTCGCCAAGCCACGTCGACTTTAACTTCGCGACGTCAGCTGCGGAGACGCCCGCCCGCGATGCGTCGCAGAGGGCTTCCACCACGCCGACGACGCCGTCGAGCAGCCAGCGCAGACGGGGCGATGGATCATCACCGGCGATGCGGGTGCGCTGCAGGTCGAAGAAATAGCCATCAAATGCCCCATAGGCGTCAGGGTGAATGATGTCGCCGTGCTCATAGCACCGCTCTCGATCCCACGGGGGCATCCTGCACCAGTAACCGTGGCCGCTGGCTGGGCCAGAGGCGAACGCAAAATCCCACAAGACGGCACCGTGCTCCATGCACGTCGTCATCCCAGCGAGAGCCAAGTCTAGGTCGTTCGAGCCAGGTAGAGCAAGGCTCATCATGCTGTTTTGGATCTCACAACCGATGGCGCTCGCATGCCGCATCAAATCGAGTTCACCAGGGCTCTTAAGCATGCGTCGCCGGAACAAAACCTCGTCTGCGTCCTCAAACTGCAGGTGTGGCAGAGCCTCGCTGATGCGACGCCAGGCCGCGACGGGCATACACGACGCCCCGACAAGGCCAATTCGTGCGCGTTCGAGCCCCGCCGCACGAAGCGCAGCAACGGTCTCGGCATAAACGTCACGGGAGGCCATCACTCGGTCGGTGACGATGAGGTCATGGCGGATATCCGCGTTCTCACTCACGACGATGGTCTGTGCGTCCGCGGTGAGAACGATAGCTGTCTGACCCCAGCCCGTCATGAAGGGTTCGATATCCACATTGACACGGGGTACGGGCGAGTAGTGATTCGTCAGATAGAAAGCATTTCCAAAAGAATCGAGACTAGATCCGCTGGACGACCAAATGAGTAGGCCGTCAAAGCCGAGCGCGGTGATGTCGCTGGCGACAGCGACTTGTCGTGCACGGATCTCGTCACGGCTGATCGGTGGTGGTGGTGCGCCCTTCATGTTCAAATCTCCTCTTCAAAAAACCTACGGATAATCGCAGCGTAGAGTTCAACAGCGGTCTCCAACTCGATGATTTCGACGTACTCATCGGGGTGATGTGCCCGAACAAGGGCTCCCGGCCCGACGCCGCCGAGAGCCGACCGACCCGATGCCGAAAATAGGCGCGCATCGGTACCGCCGGGGAAGCAAGCGAGCGCCGGGTCGCTCCCAAAGACGTCACGCCACGCGGTAGAGGCTGCCATAACAAGGTCATGGTCGATTGGGAGGTCTGACGGTGCCATCCACCTGAGACCCCCCTCCGCGAAGGCACATTCGACACCGATTTCATCAGTGATCGAACGGATCTCACGTTCTAGATCCGCTTGCGTAATGCCAGGCATCACGCGTAATTCAACCTCCGCTTCGGCGCTGCCGGGAACAACACCGTAGCCCTCACCGCCGACGACCCGCACCACTGTCATCCGCCCCGCGAGGCCATAGACAGGGTGTTCCCTGCGGAGCTCCTGCAGACCACTACGAAGGCGTTCGAGAGCGCGGTCGATGCACTCAATCGCACTCTCAACACCTTCTCGGCCGGCGAGGCTCGAATGGGTGGGTGTCCCGTCGGCGCGAAGCACGAACCGTGTCGTACCTCGCGCAGCAACGTACAGTGCCTCCCAGGGCTCGAACACGCCACTCGGCTCGGCGACCACGACCGGCGCTATCGGCAATGCGGGATGGTTGGCGATGGCGGCAACGCCCTCCGCCCCACCAGTTTCCTCGTCCGCGTTGGCAAGAAGCACGAGGCGCGTTCCAGTCGGCAGGCCCTCCTCGACCGCCATCCGGAAGGCGACCGCCATTGCCGCGACACCGCCCTTGATGTCGGTGGTGCCTCGTCCGTAGAGGCGGCCTCCAACCTGTTCACCATCCGCATTGTGCTGCCAGTTTCCAGCAACCGGATGAGTGTCGAGGTGCCCGGCCAGGATCAGCGCACGCGCACCGGTTCCGGCAGACACGATGACGCTGACTCTCTCGGGGCGTGGCCCAACCTCATTAATCTCGAGTCCACCGGTACCAGCTAGGTACTGGATCAGAACGGCCGCAGCCGCGCGCTCATCACCAGGCGGGTTCGAACTCGGCGCAGCGACAAGCCTGAGCGTGAGGTCAACAACGTCAGCGACAACGGCGGCACTCACAGGGCATTGTTCTTCCGCAAATAGACACGCCATGTCAGCGCCCAGCTCGTCGGGTCATCAAGAGATGCCTCATCGACGAGGTGAATGGCGGTCGACTCAGGGGATGCAACGATACGCACAGGATTCTCGTGCGCCTCCGGAAGCACCTCACGGAGCATCTCCACGTAGGCATCGATCTCTGCACGGGTAGCGGACTCGGTCGGCTCGAGGGTCATTGGCTCGGGCACGGTCCACGGATGATGACCGGGGAAATACCCCGACACGCCGAAGTCGACCGTGCGCCGTGAGATGGCTTCCGAGCCGTGTCCCGTGCCGGCGAGAACAGCCTCAAGGCTGTAGCGAACCTGTTCGAGCCGCGGTAGTGACGAGTGTTCGATGAAGGAGGCGTCGATGCCGAGGTCGTCACGGAGCCGCGTAGCGAGGTAGTTGCTATTCATTACGGCCGTCTCGGCAACGCTACGCAACCCTTCTGCGCCCTGCGCGAGGCTCCACGCATAGGAGCGCACAACGGTGTCGATCGCGCCGTAAAAAGCACGCATCTTCCCGATGCTGAGCTCCCGAGCGAAATCAAGGTAGGGCACACCATCGCCATCGCGCTCGATGGTCGGGGACGGTAGGAAAGGGGCGAGCGCGGTCCGGACGCCGATCGCACCGCAAGCGAGACCGCCGGCACCGTGCGGCGACCCGAACGTCTTGTGAAGGTTAAATTGGCAGAGGTCGAAACCCGCATCGGCAGCGCGCGTGATGCCGAGCATGCCGTTTGCGTTGGCCTGATCGTATGCACAGAGCCCTCCGGCCTCGTGCACGACGGCGACGAGATCAGCGATCGCCGAGTTGAAGAGCCCCGTGTCCTCTGGGTTGACGACGACAAAACCGGCGGTCCGGTCAGAAATGACCGCGCGCATATCATCGACGGTTGGCAATCCGGTGGGGCCGGGATCCAGAGTTATGATCCGGAAGCCCGCAAGACGCGGTGCCGCTGCGTCGGCGGAATGCGAATGGAGCGTCGTAATGATTTCATCGCGGTGCCCCTCCCCATTGTGCTCGTGCCACGCGCGGATGATGCGTGCGTTCGCGTAGATCCCGTGTGTTCCGCCTCCGGGCTGGAAGCTGAAGCGGTCAAGGCCCGAGATGGCACAGAGGACGCGCTCAAAGCGCAGCACTATGTCAAGCAGTCCACGAATGGTGGCTGGGTTCTGCAGCGGGTGTAGATCGGCGAGGCGTCGGGAGATACGGTCGAGCACGGGTGGGCTGTACTTCATGGTGGCGGTGCCTTGACCAATGTCGACGCCAACAGCAGCCCCCATCGTCTGCTGCGAAAGGCGCAGGAAGTGTTTGCGTAGGCGTACCTGCGACACTTCAGGAAGGGCCGCTGGGGTCTTACGACGGGCGACGGCGGGGACAAGCGCTTCGGCCGGTCCAACGACGGCGGCGAGCTCGGCTTCGACGGGCGCGGGCAAAAGACCGCGCTGACCCGGCTCCGAGAGCTCGAACACGATCGGCTCATTCCAGCGTGCGAGGTGGAATTGTGGCGTCATCACGCAAGAGCCTCCGCCGTCGCCTCGACGAGGCGGTCGATGTCGGCCTTTGTGTGCCTCTCTGTGACGCAGACGAGTGCGTTCCCCGCGAACGCAGGATCCCACATCCCGAGATCGTGGCCTGCGTGGATACCTCGTTCGAGTAGGTGGCGGTTCACCTCTGCAACTGACAACCCCTCGTACGCGATCGGGAATTCCTTGAAGCGGCTTGCCTCGGGGGCAACCACGGTGACACCTGGAACGTCCGCCAACATCTGGGCGGCGTAGGCGCGACGCTGAAGGATACCCTCGCCGAGTTCACGCAGACCGACGGGGCCAAGCAGCGACAGCGTCACCGCGGCGCCGATGGCCCACAGGCCCGTCGTCGTACCTCCGAAGTCCTTACCGTTTTCACGGCGCATGTACGATGTGCGCTCCCAAGCGACCAGGCCAAAACCGTGCTCGCCAGTGATGGCAGTGTTGGTTCGGCCAATCAGAAACGTCGGGAACTCGCGGACTAAGCGCTCCTCGTCGCGGGTGGCGAGGAAGCCGGAGAGGCCACCGCCAAAGAGCATCGGGATGCCAAGTGGCTGTAGATCGCCGCAGGCAAAGTCGGCGCCATAGGCACTGGGCGGAGCGAGGACGCCGAGTGATGACGGGTCGCAACCTCCGACAACAAGTGCACCAATTCGGTGGGCTCGTTCCGCGACGTCGGCCGCCCCAGTGTCGATTGCACCGAGATAGTTCGGCGATTCGAGGTAGACCGCACCGACCGTCTCGTCGAGGGCCTCGTCGAGGGCGGCTAGGTCAACTGTTCCGGTGCCCGCAAGCCAAGGCAGGTGTACAACGTCGACATCAGGGGCGAGGTACGAGGCAATAATCGCCGACCGATCGGGGCCGATGGCACTCGCTATGATCGCCTTGGATCGACCGGCGGCACGGCAAGCCATCCGCAGAGCGACTGCGGCAGCATTGCCGTGGTCGTACGTCGGCAGGCAGGTAGCGTCCATGTCGACAATTTCACCGAGCAGGCTCGCGTATTCAAAGAATGCCTGGTACTTCCCATGATCCGAGTAGACGTTGCCCCAGTACGATGTGAGGAATTCCGCGCGGCGCACGATCTCCTCAGTGAGAGCCGGCACGTAGTGCGGCGCACAACCACCGCCGAGGAAACAGAGCAGCGTCGCAGGATCAGGGTCGCCGACGAGAAGATCCGTGATCTCCCGCTCAAGCGCGGCCTCGGAGCGGACACCCACCGGAATGTCTAGTAGCCCGTCGACCCGAAGGTTTTGCGGGATCGCGGCGTACAGAGCGTCATGATCGGCGACGCCGATCCGCCGAAGCATCTCCTCAGCGATCGCTGGCTGTGCGTTTGGCACCCACGGGTTCGATTGGTCGGATCGGCTCACTGGATCAACTCCGCGAGCGCAGCAGATGCCTCTGAGAGAACGAGCTCTCCGAGCCCAGCGGTGGCAACGGTCGGGTCGCCATAAACGCCGCTGGGCGACTCTTCAAGGGGTCGGGGGGAGCGTCCAGCCACTCCCCCGGGCCCACCCGGACCACCGGGCACGAGTGGCATCCCGGCCTCGGTCGGCAAGCCTCCCGGGCCAATCAAACCACCGCCCAGCGCCAGTGCAATCGAGGTCTCGACCTCACCTGCGTGGCCGATCCCTCCCTCGTCAACGGCACAGCTGTCAGCGAGGCGTCCAGCGTCGACGAGCATCCAGTACGAGACAGCCTCAACGCGGATTCCGCTCAGGGATGCGTTGCCAGCTAGGGTGGCGATCGCCTCCGCATTCCCTGCATGCCCATTGACGATAATCACACGGTCGAAACCAGATGCCGCAAGTGACCTGACAACATCAGCAAGGACAGTCATCAGCGTCGCCGGACGGAGCGAGATAGTCGAGCCAAGACAAAGCCAGTGGTCCGAACTACCAAACGCGAGGCCTGGAAGCAGAATGATCGGGGCCTCAGTGGCAGCAGCGGCACGTTCGCAGACGGCCGTCGCACTCGCGAGGTCGAAGCCGGTTGCGAGGTGGTTGCCGTGCTGCTCTGTAGCGCCTATGGGCCAGAGGGCAACATTGCCGTCGCTGGCGAGCGCGCGTACCTCAGGCGCCGTAAGGTCGGCGAAGCGTACTAACGCCATCCGCTCACCGCGTAGGCCGCCACCTTCTCTTCGTCGAGTTCGATCCCGAGGCCAGGTCCGTCAGGGACGTACGCGTGCCCATCAGCGATCACCACGCCTTCAACGACCACGTCGCCTTCGTGATAGAGCGGCCCGATCACGTCAGACGGCACAGGGCACCGGTGGATCGTGTCGAAGGCCGCGCCAATGTGGGCCATGAAGGCTGTGGCAACGCCGAGTTCGACGGTGCTGCCGAGCAGGCATTGGAGCCCAAGCGTGCGTGCGGTTCCAAGTAGGTCGAGTGTCGGAACGAGCCCGCCGTGGGTGCTTGGGGTGAGTGCCCAGATGTGAGCGATCGGGTCGCGCGCGGCATCGGCGCCGTCGCGAAGTGTGAACATGCTCTCGTGGGCGACTATTGGAATCGACGAGCGACTCGTTATCTCGCGCATCGCATGGGGCAGACGCCGATCGACGGGCTGTTCGAGGAAGACGATGCCAAGATCGGTGAGGATGGGTAGCGCTCGCATGGCCTCGGTCGGGGTCCACCCACCATTGGCATCGACGCCGACGCTGGCCGCTCCGGCGGCGACCTCGAGCACGGCCTTAATGCGCGCGACGTCGTCCTCGAGCACGCCACCAACCTTTACTTTGAGGACGCTGAATCCGTGTTCAATACCCCATTCGCTTTCGGCGCGAGCCTGCTCTGGACTCACCATGCCCATCACATACTTAATCGGGATGGGCGCCGGTCCACCGCCAATCAAGACACAGAGTGGTAATCCGGCGCGCCGGCCGATTGCGTCCCAGAGAGCCATTTCGATTGCCGCTTTTGCATAAGGATTAGCAGCAAGGGCAGCGTCCATACGTATGCAGGCGGCACGCGGTTCGGCTGGACCTCCGACGACTGCCGGGGCGAGGTAACGTTCAATCGCGTTACGGACGGAAGCGGCATCCTCGCCAGTCCACCAGAGCTCGGCGGGCGCTTCGCCAACGCCGACAACGTCGCCAACTCTCACGCGCACGAGTACATGATGGGCGTCCGGTAGAGTCGCGTAAGAGGTGGAAATCCTATTTCGCGGCGTTCGTGGGACGAGCACTTCGGCGGTCTCGATCGCATCGATAGTGGCAGGCAGGACGGTCATAGGCATAGTAGAGCGCCTTAAATTTACCGAACGTTCGATCGGTAGTCGCGATTGTAAGGTCTTTTCGCGAGCCCGTCAAGCGAACTAACCTCAACCGTCTACACGTGCCAATCAGCGATTAATCGGTCGACGAGCGCCACAGCACGCTCTTGGTTCCACAGCTTAGATTCGCCGTACATGCGTAGAGCGACGCCATCGACCAGAGCAGCAAGTTCTTCCGAGGCCACTATCGGGTCCACCACCCGAAGCACACCTGACTCGACTCCCTCGGCAATCAGCCCGGCGAATATTGCCTCCGATAGCTCAGTGCGGGAGCCGGCAACGGAAGCGAGCTCTGGATTCGTCGATGCCTCGTGCCAGAATGCGATCCATACGCGCCAACCTACGGCATGCCGTTTTGGGTTGAGAAGCGCCCGCACCGCTTTACGGAGCCGCTCAATGTGATCCCCTGTTCCGGACGATGCCTTCTTGATATCGAAAACAAAGTCGTCAGAAACTTGGAGGAGGGTCTCCACGAGCAACGCCTCCTTACTTTGGAAGTGATGGAGCAGTGTGCCGGTGCTAACGCCTGCCTTCGCAGCAATGACGCGGATGCTGGTATTGGAGTAACCATTGGTGGCGATTAATTCCGCGCACGCCCGCGCGAGCATCACGCGTCGCTGCTCCCGATCGAGCCTGACGCGTCGGTTCGGTGTGTCACTGGATACTGTTGCCATGCCGGTACGGTAGTTGTTCAGCCCGCTGGCAGCGCTGCGAGCTGATTTGCGAGTCCAGCATCGATGGCAAAGTCCGCGCCGGCAAGAATGTCTTCCACCTGGTCGAGGGTGCGGAACCCAACAATCGCACCATCCACCGCAGGATTAGCGAGGGTCCATGCGATCGCGAGTTGCCCAGACCGTAGTCCGACCGTCTCTCCGAGGCGGATCAACTCGTCAACAATCGCAAGGTTTCGTGTGAGTAGTGGCTCTGTAAAATTTGGGTCAAACCTGCGGGCATCATCCTCGGCGAGTGCCTCGACACGCTCTGGACTGAACCGCCCGGTGAGAAGGCCCGATTGCATCGGCGAGTAAATGATGACACCCATATCCACCGCATCACAGTGAACCAGCAGTTCCCGTTCGATGCCACGCTCGACGAGCGAGTATGGCGGCTGTAGCGTGTCGACGCGCGCGATCGCCTCGCACCGCTCAATCTGGCCAACATCGAAGTTAGAGACGCCGATCGCTCTTACTTTTCCAGCGTCACGAAGCTCGACGAGAGTACTCCAAGCGTCCTCGATCTCGGAGTCATTTTCCGGCTCAACCCAATGGATCTGGTAGAGGTCAATCGCCTCAATGCCGAGTCGCTCAAGACTCTCGTCAACGTCACGGCGTATCGTCTCCGGTCGGATATCTACGCTGACGTTTCCGCCTTCGTCCCAAACGAATCCGCATTTCGAAAAGATAAGTGGCGGCTCATCGAGCCCTGCGATGGCTCGTCCGACAACACGCTCAGAGTGTCCACAACCATAGCCCGGCGCAGTGTCGATCCAGTTGACGCCGAGTTCCAAAGCGCGGTGAATTGCGGCAATCGAGACATCATCATCGACAGCGCCGAGGTTGCCCACTGCGTTCGCGTCGCCGCCGATTGTCCATGCGCCGAACCCGACCTCGCTGACCGAGAAACCGGTCCTACCCAGATTGGAACTACGCACCGCGCCCACCTCCCCTTGCCGATCGAACGTCCGGATTATTAAGCTTTCTGACGACTGCACGTGAACCATTGCGCCAGCCACGGCAAAACGCTAGCATTTATCTATCGATCGATCGATCGATACGATCTGAGGAGTGTACATCATGGAACCACCGTACCGCTACGTTTCTTGGGAGGGTCTGAAGGACTACCCAGGTGAGACCTCCCGCATCTACAGTGGTCCACTTGCCTGTGAGAATTTCGCCTTCATCATCAACCGCCAACTACCTGGCGACTCGGGAGTTATGCACGCGCACGATGAAGCTGAAGAGGTCTACGTCCTACTATCTGGGCAGGCCTCATTCGTCACCGAGGATGAGTCCGTCCCGATGGTACCTCACGATGCGGTGCGCGTTCCAAAAGGAGTGCAACACACGACTCGTAACAGTTCTGATGAGGACGCGATGTGGTTGGTGATCGGCGCTCCAGCCGATGAATTCATCGCCTGGGATCCCATCGCGTACGGCCCACCGCAGGACTAAACGCCATGGGTGTGGCAGCATCCCGCCGACTCGGCATGACCGGTCCAATGATCTCTCCAATCGGAGTCGGTACGTGGGCGTTCGGTGGCCAATGGGGACCGGCGACAGAGACCGCGTCGGTCTCCACGATCCACCGCGCACTCGACCTCGGTGCGAACTGGATCGACACTGCTCCTTCGTATGGTCACGGCCGCTCGGAGGAGATTGTTGCGCGGGCGATCCGTGGCCTCGATGAGCCACCACTCGTATTCACAAAATGTGGTGTTTTTTTTGACACTGCCGGTGTTTTTGGATCCCGCCTCGACGACGCCTCGATCCGCATCGAGGTGGAAGGCAGCCTTACCCGCCTCGGCATTGACACAATCGACCTCTACCAGATTCACTGGGGTCAGCCCGATGCGATGATTGAGGAGGCTTGGTCAACACTCGTCGCGCTTCGCGACGAAGGCAAAATACGGCATATTGGCGTCTCGAACTTCACGCGTGAACAGATCGAGCGTTGCTCGATAGTCGCCCCGGTCGAGACGGTCCAACCGCCATATTCAATGTTGAGCCGCACTGCGCTCTGGACGGCACCGTACGTCGGGAACGTACCGCGCAAGCACATCGAGCACGAACTTCTGCCCCACTGCTCGAATCTCGACATTGGCGTGCTTTGCTTCTCACCACTCGCCTCTGGGCTCCTCTCATCGCAGCTCTCAGCGGTGCGTATCGCTGCGCTACCAGACGATGATTGGCGTACATCCGAGCCTGATTTCGGTGCCGACCGGATTGCTCGCGTGATACCTCTCGTGCGCGAACTGGAACGTTTAGCAGCGCGGATCGATGCGACCGTTGAACAGTTAGCCATCGCGTGGATGCTGTCGGTACCATCGATCACTGGCGTGATCGCCGGCATGCGCACCCCCGAACAAGCCGCCGCGATCCTCGCATCAGCCGACCTCACCATTCCGCTTGCTCTCCTTACGGAGGTCAACCAGTTACTCGCGGGCTACGACGATTCCGAACCCCGCATCATTCAGGAGGCGAATCAATGCCAGAATTAAACCGAGACATCACCGCCTTTCATCAGCACGGCTACGTCGTGCTGGACAATCTTCTCGGCTCTGATTTCGCCGCCGAACTCTACGTGGCCAGCAACGATGTGCCAAAGGTGGTCTGGAACGAGGCCCGCTCCACGGCGAACGAGCGAGTGCTACTTCATGACGCGCGCTTTCGTCGTATTTTCACGGAAACTCCGTTCATTGACCGCCTCACCGATATTGTCGGCGACGATCTGCAGCTACTCGACCTGCAACTGCTCGAGTTCGCCCCAAACGCCTCACACGTGGGTGCCATCTCTACGGGGTCACGCGAGTGGCACACTGACATCACATTCTTTTCGGATGCCCCTGTTGCCGTCAACGTTGGTATGTATCTAACCGACATGACACCTGAGAAGGGCCCCCTGCACGTCATCCCTGGTAGCCACCTCTGGCACCGCGAGCCGACCGCCGAAGAGGTCGGCTCGCCACATGTAGACGAGGTCGTCGTGGAAGTGCCGGCTGGCACTGCCGTTGCGTTCGACGCGCAGCTGTGGCACACGGGCAGCAAGAATCTGTCAGACACTCCCCGCCGCGGACTCTTCGCCTACTGCAGCCACTACTGGGTGAAGCGCATGGACGAGTACTATACGCGCGCATTGCCAGGGGAAATCATCGAGTCAGAGGACCCGCGCCTCCGGCAGTTCTTCGGCCTTGGTGCTAAAGCAATGTCAATTCACGGCGCGGCCTACACCGAAGGAAACGCCACGTTCGAGTAGCACCCGCGTGCCCTGACCTGACCCCCTGGTTCTGGTCAAAGTCAGACGGCCGAGGTGGACCCCACTCCAAAGCCGAATAGGTATGCCCGAGCGTGGCGTGTCACAATCGCAACGCATGCTCCTCTACTCCAGCACCTGCGAGCGCTTCTACGACGACATCAAGTCGGACCGGATCTCGGAGATCGTCAACGCCGCTTTTCGGCGGGAATTCGGACGGGATGCCGGCAAGGGCGAGCAGCGCTCATGGAGCAACTCCCTCCCCCGCTTCAGCTGGGCGTGCGAGAAAGCCGGACTCGGCGAGCAGGGCATCATCATCGAGTACCAACTGCCGCAGTCGTCGAAGCGCCTCGACGTAATGCTGACGGGCGCGGATGACGCGGGCCAGGACAGCGCGACGATCATCGAGTTGAAGCAATGGGAGGACTGCCAGCCGGCTGATGGTGAGAACATCGTCACGTGGGTCGGTGGTGGTCATCGCGACGTGCTCCACCCCTCAGCTCAGACCCGTCAGTACGTCACCTACCTCGCCGATGGGCACACAGTGTTCCATGAGGGACCGTCGCCCGTCGTCTTAAACGGCGGTGCGTACCTTCACAACTACTCCTTCGTCAAGGACGATCCACTACTCGCACCAAAGTTCGATGACCTGCGCGCGCAGTGCCCGCTCTTTTCGCACAACGATCAGGACTCGCTCGCCGCGGCGCTGCGCCAGACCGTCGGCGCTGGGCCGGGCCACGATGTCCTCAATCGCGTATTGCGCAGCGAGGCTCGACCGAGCAAGAAGCTGCTCGAACACATCGGCGGCATGCTCAAAGGCAACGACGAGTACGTCCTCCTTGATGATCAGCTCGCATCGTTCGAACGTGTCATGGCCGAGGCACGCAAGGCCCTGACAACCGGCACGACCTCGACGATCCTGATTCGAGGCGGCCCGGGCACCGGCAAGTCCGTGATTGCCCTCAACCTCGTCACTGCACTCGCCCGCGATGGCGTCAACGTGCGCCACGCCACCGGGTCCCGTGCTTTCACGGGCAGCATCCGCAAAATTGTCGGCACGCGAGCCAGCGCCCAATTCAACTACTTCAACACGTTCGCCACCGACGAGCCCGGCTCGGTTGACGTGCTGATCTGCGACGAAGCTCACCGCATCCGCACCACGAGCGTCAACCGCTTCACCCGCAAAGACAATCGCTCCGGCAAGGAGCAGATCGAAGAGCTGCTCGACGTCGCCAAGGTTGCCGTGTTCTTCATCGACGACCTCCAAGTCGTGCGCCCCGGCGAGATTGGCTCGGCCGACCTGATCGTGCACGCCAACGATGTACGCAAACGGCCACGCTACGACTTTCAACTCGCTGCACAGTTCCGCTGCGCCGGCTCTGACGGGTTTATCGCCTGGATCACCGACGTGCTGGGCATCGAAGACACCGCCAACCGCACGTGGACCGGTGACGATGGCTTCGACTTCCAAATCGTCGACTCGCCCGAGCGACTCCACGAGCTGATCAGCGGCAAGGTCGCCGAAGGCATCACCGCGCGCATGACCGCAGGCTTCTGCTGGCCTTGGTCCGACCCACTCGGCGACGGCACGCTGATGCCAGACGTCCAAGTCGGCGATTGGCGCATGCCGTGGAACGCGAAATCCGACAAGGGCCGCCTCGCGCCCGGCATACCCAAAGAAAGCGACTGGGCCCGCGACCCCAACGGCGTCAACCAAGTCGGCTGCATCTACACCGCCCAAGGCTTCGAATTTGACTACTGCGGCGTCATCTTCGGCGACGACCTCGTCTACCGCGCAGGCCTCGGCTGGGTCGGACAGCGCGAGAACTCTGAAGACCGCGTCGTCAAGCGTGGCGGCGAAGCATTCACCGACCTCGTCAAGAACACCTACCGTGTTCTACTGAGCCGAGGCATGCAGGGGTGCTACGTGCACTTCATGGACGCGGAGACCCAGGCGTACTGGGAGTCGCGCATGGGAACGAGCGCATAGCGGCTTTCGGCTTTCGGCTTTCGGCTTTCGGCTTTCGGCTTTCGGCTTTCGGCTTTCGCTTGGCTCCGATACGCACTCCAGCGATTGTGTGAATAGCCCCGGGTTTCCTAGTGGTGTCCGCCGAACCAGGGTAACTCGAGACATTCTTAAAACTCGAAACTACGACCCCGGTGGGAAAGCGACTGCATCGACGGTGATCGACTCGGCTACTCCGCCGGCAGTGACTCCCATGGACACGTCGCCGATTTGCCGGTACTTGCGGATACAGGCCGATGGGAAGTACACCTCGTGGGAGAATCCGTTCGCCCATCCTTTGGCCGTGATCGGTTCAGTAGCCTCGGAGATCGCGTTGCACTGAACCGCACCAGCCGCATCGGTGATCTGTGTTGTGTTGCCGATGAGATCCGCTACGCCATCGAAGTCCGTATCGATAGTGAACGTCCAAGCGATGGGACCGGCAGAGGCGCCAGTCTGCTCGTATCCCCATGAGAACAGCGTCGACTTCGAATCCGATTGAACGAGGCCTAGGGCAAAGTCGATCCCATCGGCGCCATTCCCGAACGTGCCAAACTTCGAGTAGGTGTAGAACTTCCCACCGATTAGGCGATTGATGCGCTTGTACGCAGGGCGAAGCCAACTTGCGTACGACGCCATTTTCGAGAACACCGTTGGGCCCGTCGGCTGACACGTCTTCCGAAAGAACGTACCCCACGAGACGATACCAACGAGGGTCGCGCGGCCACCATTCTGCGCGATCAGCGGGCCACCCGAGTCGCCACTGCAGGCCCCCCCGAAGATTTCTTCATTGGCAAACCACCGGCCAGCAGCAATCTGCACGCTGGGGTTGAACGAGGCCCCATAGAACTCTTTTCCAATCCCGGAGTAGTCATCAACACGCAGCTTGCCGAGCTCGAGCGGGTCCTCGGAGTCCTGGTTGAGGCCCCAACCGTAGAGGTAGAGCGCGCGGTACCTCTCACCGCCAGTTGCGATCCTCGGGTAGATGCGGGGCTCGCAGCCGGTCGTGACCCGCATCAACGCGATGTCGTTCACGGAGATTCGTTTTTTTGTGTAGCGCGGGTGATCCTCAAAGGACAGCACAGCGCAGAATCCGAGGTTGTCCATGTTCTGCCCCGTGCCAACGTAGAGGTTCTCCGGATCCATGCCCTCAACGCAATGAGCCGCGGTAATCACGTAGCCGACGGCAACGAACGTACCCGTGCATATGTTTGTGATGCTCTGGCTACCCCAATCACCCGGCTCTTCCACCCACATGATGCTGGCCACGTACGGGGCGCGATTGCCTGATACCTCGCCGTCGGGATACGAGACGGCTTCTGCGGATGGCGCGAGAAGAAAGAGCGCCGCAACTGCGGTGCCTGCGAGAACTGTAAACAGCACGAGCAACTTTGTGATCGAAACGAGCCGAACTACTAAGCTTTTCATCATCATGTTTTCTTTGGCTCGCGAGTGATTTTCTTTGGCTCGCGAGTGAAGATGTTCTATTCCCGTCAGCTTGACGTGAATATGTTTACACCAGTCGGCGTTTCGGGCAACTTACTTGCATTGGCACGACTGACCTGACCCCATTTTCTGGTCCACGTGTTATGGGGTTTTGGTGTGTTGGGTAGTTTGGCAGGTGGCGGCGTATTCTGCTGGCGTTTGGTAGTTGAGTGATTGGTGGGGGCGGTGTTGGTTGTAGTGGTGGCGCCAGTC
>SXGT01175325.1_pt1 | contig 22638 bp, 13 predicted proteins | sample 3176221 | NCBI WGS metagenome assembly SXGT01 (sample SAMN11356862, study PRJNA531348) | freshwater metagenome | isolation source: freshwater sample F1-120 | place: China: Fuxian Lake, Yuxi | collected 2017-12-25
CCGGGCGGGATTCGGCCATCAGGACCAGCAGCACAGCGCGCTCGGTGCCGGTCAGGTCTGCCGGGGTGACACTCACGGCTTACAACGTAGCGGGATGTGCGTGGCGCGTCAGAGCGAGCAGGTAGCTCAGTTGAAGCGGCCGATGATCGGGATGCGGTCCAGGATGCGGTCGCGCAGCCGGGGCTCCTGCACCGCGGGCACCGACGGTGGCAGCGGTGCGGGGGCCGCGGCCGGCGGGGGTGGTGGTGCGGGCGCGGCTTGTGGTGGTGCGGGTGCGGCAGCCTGCGGTGGTGGCGGTGCCGGGGCGGCCGGGGCGATGTTGAGGGTCCGGGCCATCTCCCGTGACGCGCGCGGCGGGGCCTTCGGGAGCGGCGCTACCGGCGGCGGTGTGGTCTCCACGGCGGCCACCGGGCGGGGCGGTGGTTCGGGTGCCTCCGGGGCGGTCAGGGCGACCGACAGTGACACGACGAAGACGACGGCCGCGGAGCCTGCTGCGATGGCGAGCGCGCCGACCCGGGTGATGCGCTTCCTGGGTTCCGGTGCATCGGGCGTATTGGCGGCCAGCGCGGAGGCCAGGGCGGCGCCGCGGGTGAGCGCGAAGTCGGCCTCGGTGGCGGTGATGACGGGGCGGTCGGTTTCCTCGGCGACGGCGGCGACGAGGTCGTCGGGGTCCTGCGAGCCCAGGATGTAGACGGCGTCGGGGCTGGGGCGGGCGGCGCGCACGATGGCGCGGACGCGGTCGTTGAGGGTGGCGGCGTCGGCGTGGTCGATGTGCTCGACGTGGATCTCGAAGCCTTCGACGGTGGCCACGACGGCGCCATCGGGTTCGACGACGCAGATGACGGCGAAATCGTGTCCGGCGATGTCGGCGATACCGCGGGCCAGGGCCGCGGTGGCCTCGACATCGCGGACGGCGACGATCGGTGCGCCGCCGGCGTAGGCGTCGAGGGCTTCGCGGACCTTGACGGCCTCGGTTTCGGCGTCGTGTGACCAGGTGATGCCGACGGCACGCAGGTCGGCATCGGCCGGGAGTTCGGCCAGAAAATCTTCGATGTGGTCGGCGTCCACAATGGCGCGGTCGATCGGCTCGCCCTCGCCGGTGTCACCGTCGACCAGCTCGCCGTGGATGTCCTTCGATGTCACCGAAAGGCCCAGTACGAGGCTCATGGTTGTCTCCCTGATCCGTCGTCCATTGGGGTTGAGGTTACCCAGGGTGCCTGGGTTTATTCGGGTCAGCGGGTAGTGACCGGGTAAATCACCGTGCCGAGGCGATATCGGTGTGCGCGAAGTCGCCGCCGACGTACAGCAATGGTTCCCCGGTGACGTCAGCGAGTGCGTAGGAATAGCAGTCACCGAAATTGAGTCCGGCCGGGTGGCCGCTGCCGCGACCGAAGTCGCGATAGGCCCGCGTCGCACGTGCCGCCTGCTCGGCATCGAAAGGTACTGTCTCGATGCCCAATTGGTCGATCAAGCGCTCGACGCGACGGGAGTCTTCGGGCGCCATCCGTCGCATCAGCACGGCAGAGATCTCGACCATCGAGGCTGCCGAGATTTTCGCGGCAGTCGCATCCAGAATCGCATCGACCAACCGGTCGCGTTCGGGTTCGTTGAGCGCTATGGCCACGATCGCGCTGGTATCGAGAATCACACCGGCAGGCCTTGATCGTCATACAGCTGCTTCTCGTCGGCGCGGATCTGATCTTTCTGCCGCGCAGTCATTGATCTGTCCAGATCGACCAGCAGTTTGTTCACGTTGGCGCGTCGCGCATCTCGGCCTGTTCCGGCGTTGACCTCTGCGAGCTTGGCGCGCACCGCCTCTTCGACGGCACTGGTCTGGCTGAGCCCGGTGCGTCGAGCAAGTTCGCGCACGAGCTCGACCGTCCGTTCGTTCTTGATGTTCAGACCCATGGTAGAAATCTACCTTCCCTTGGTAGAAAGGTCGACCTCGACGGCTACGCCGTCATCTCGGCAACGCGGCGGAACTCCGAGGCAAAACCCTCGGCGATGCCAGCCGATCGGCGACGAGTACGGGTTGCGTTCCCACCGTGTTGAGCCGATGAGCAGCTGAGTCTGCCGTAACCGGATACGCGGTGGCAGTCGCCATGACCTGGGATAGTCTTCGATGAAGTGCGCATCATCTTGTGTTCGCGCCCATTTGCCAGGCGCTGCGTTACTGCGCGCGATACTGCACGATTCGAGCTCGTGCAATTTCCCCCGCGCCATGAGGATCAGCGAGCCGCTCACCCAGCGTCTTGACAGCGAGGTCTACCGGCAGGGCTGCTGAGAACTTCAGCCCCGTGATGGCATCGTCATCGACGCGGGGAACGGCGTCGGAGTCCACAGCCTTGACGTCATATGCACTGACACCTTCCGGAAGAAGGATGCTCTCGTTCTCCACGCCGGTCGCTCCGAGGCCTAGCCCCGCGAGAAGTGTCGCGTTGGCCTTCAAGCCAGCCCATGTCCACAGGCGCGCGGCCCCTGCACCGCGAGGTCGAAGCGCCAGGCCGTTGTTGTCAACCTCCGTGGAGCGTTCCTCGCGAAGCCGTTCCACTGCCGCAGGTACGCGCTTAGACAGCGCGACGTCGGGCATCGCGCCAAGCAACATCTCCCTCTTGGCCTGGCACACCTCGAACGATTGCGTGACTGCACCGGATGGCCACTTCACGTCACCTTTGGTGGGAATCTCCTCAACCCAAATGGTGAACCGCTCCCAGTCGACGTACTGCACGAGCCAGCCTCGACCCGCGAGAACAAGCGGCCGCTGCTCGCGATCCTTCCGAGCCGGGATGGCAAGAGGAGAGACGAATCCGATTTCCCTAACGCCCGCCACGACCCGCAACTCAAGATCTGCAATGAAGGTCGAGAGAAGGTCCATGAAATGTCGGCTGCCGAACTCCTTCTCCGCGCGTGGGCCGATCATCAACAACCCTGAGTCCTCGACGAGGAACTCCTGATCGCGCAGGTAGTCGAGCACCTCCGCGCCGTCCGCCATCAATGGAAGGTCCCCCCACCACCGCGGCCAGTCCGATTCCCCGAACGATCCTTCCTGGAGCGCCAGCGCAAGAAGTTGTTGGGCAGCAAGGTGTCTCGGGTGTGGTGGAGCGACTACGTCCTCGACGAACCCGCGCTTCCACAGGAGCAGCACGGCGGCAACGTCGAGCAGTCCGTCGACGCTGGTGGCCAAGAACAGGGTGTTGCGGCTCGTACCCGGTCGCCGGCCAGTGCGGCCGAGTCGTTGCAGGAAAGACGAAACGGTGCGTGGCGCGTCGATCTGGATGACGCGATCGAGGTCGCCAATATCGATACCAAGCTCAAGCGTCGATGTCGCAACGATCACTGTGTCTTTGGCCTCCGCGAAGGCACGTTCGCTTTGTCGCCTCTCGTCGGCGGAGAGCGACGAGTGGGACACGACGGTCTGGACGCCGCGCTCGCGCAGGAGGAAGGCGAGTTCCTCTGCGGAACGGCGTGATTCGGCGAACACCAGTCGCTTCTCGCCCCGATGGAGCCGGGAAATGACCGTGGCAGCGTTGTCCATGCTCCCGACATAGTCGACGGTGATCTCTGGATTCACCGTTGGCGATGAGTCCTCTCGCACCACTACGACCGGGCTGCGCCCCTCGGTCGAGCCTTGCATCCACGCGCCGACCGTTTTCGGGTTTCCAACGGTTGCGGAAAGACCCACGCGTTGGATCTTGTGGCCGGCGATCCGTTCGACTCGTTCCAGCACGGCGAGCAGGTGCCAGCCCCGGTCGGACCCAGCGAACGCGTGAAGCTCGTCAATCACGACAGCTCGGACGGACCCCAGGAACCGCACATGGTCGACCCGTCGTGACACGAGCATTGCCTCAATGGATTCCGGTGTCGTCAGCAGGATGTCTGGTCTATCGGCGAGCATCCTCCGACGCTCTGATGGCCCCACGTCGCCGTGCCATAGCCCCGCCGTGCGGCCGAGCCAGGAACAATAGGTGCTCACGCGAGCGTGGAGGTTGTTCAGGAGAGCACGAAGTGGGGTGACATAGAGGATGGTCGTGCCTGACCAGTTGCCTTGAACCATCTCAGATAGCAGTGGAAGGACAGCGGCCTCGGTCTTGCCTCCGGCAGTCGGTGCGACAAGGACGCAGTCAGCACCTGACCTCACCGGCTGCACCGATGCGGCCTGTAGTGGTCTGAGCGCGGGCCACCCCAACGAGTTGACGATGTGGTATTCGATGGCTGCGTCCAGGCCAGTCGGAGCCGACATCGGCTAGATGTCCAAGTCGATTTCGTCGACGCTCTCCGCCGGAACGCGGTTGCTCCGCGCATGCGCTTCTCGCTCCGTCGGCGTCATCTCGTCGGCGCTGACCGTGAGGTGGTAGTCGCGGCGTGGATTGAAGTCCTCGAAGAGGTCCACGCGGTCGAGGACGTCGGAGACCAATTTCTTTAAGAAGAGTCGTGGCGCAATTCCGGTTCGACCGCCCAACTCACCCCCGACCGCGGCTGCGAGGTCTCGCAGGTAACCGTCGTCGACGACGTCCCTGACGCGCTCAGGATCTTTGGCTCCAGCCGCGTAGATGTCACGAACGCGGCCGCCTAGCTCCAACAGCGACTCGGGCGTGAATCCGGTCAGGCGGATCTGCGTTGCGCGCGGGTTATCGAAGCGCGCGTCCGTGGTGAAGTCAGCCTGAAGGCGTTGGGCCAGCGGCGGAAGACGCTGCACGCCTTGCTGCCCGTCGAAGAACGCGGGGGTGCCGGTGAGGAGTAGATACAGGCCAGGGAACCGGCCTCCGTCAATCTCGTCCATCAGCTGACGAAGAGCGTTCAAGGACTTCTCTCGGACATCGCTTCTCATGCGTTGCAACGTCTCGACTTCGTCGAAGACGACGACAAGTCCTGCGTAGTCAGAATCGCGAAGGACGGTGAGCAGCCCCTGGAGGAAACCGAGTGCGCCGAAGTGGTCGAGGTCGCCACGAACTCCGGCGGCACGCTTCACTGAGGCCGCTACGTGAGGTTGACCACCGAGCCAGGCCAACAGCCCATCCGCCTCCGCGGGGTTCCCCGATGTCTGCGCCAGCCGGTATTGCCGTAACACAGCAGCGAAGGCCGGCGCCTCCTTCGAGACATCGGACAGTCGACGTTGGAGGAGGTCGAGTGCTCCTTCTGAGCCTGTTGATTGCGTGGCTCCATCCTTGGCGTCGTGGTCGAGGATGTAGAGCCAGCCGTCAACCACGTCGCGGAGGGCACCCGACTGGGTGGTCGAGGTGGAGAGGTTCTCAGTGATGCGCCGATACACAGTCTCCAGCTTGTGTAGGGGTGTTTCTGTCTCGCTGATCTGCACCTCGGTGGTAGCGAACCCTGCGCGCTTGGCTCGCTCGGTCAGCCATCGGGAGAAGAAGGTCTTACCAGAGCCGTACTCGCCACGGACGGCCTTGAATACGGCGCCTCCACCGGAGACCGTCTGCAACTCTTCATCAACGGTGTCCTCGAAGCGAGCCAGATCGACGGCAAGGACGTCGAGGCCATATTGTGGCACGGTGCCGCGCCGCAGTGCATCGATGATGTCCCTGCGGCGGCGGGGGCTGATGCTGCCCGGCACCTCAGTCATCGCGTACCTTCGACCGAAAACTGTTCGCGGAGAAGGTGTTCGTCAAGCCGTAGAGTGACGCCATCGGTGTCGAGCTCAATGACGCCGTATCCGTCGACGTTGAGCAACCGGCGAACGGCTGCAAAGACCTGCCCAATGTCCGCGGTTGGGATGCCGGCTGCAGCGGCGACTGTGTCTTGGTGCGCACGACCACCACGATCCACCAGTGCGCGCAACACTGCTTCGGTGGTCCGGTCGTCGAGCGCCCGCCGACCAGCCATGCGCTTCTGCTCGGAGTACGTCGCGGACGCGAGCACCGCTTCGACTAGTCCGACAGGAGCTGCCGGATGCGGGGGCAGGTCATCAATGTCGAACAAGCCGTCACCCTGAGTCGCCTGTCCCGGCTGCTTCCTCTTCGTGGGCTGCCTGTCCGTTGTCGGCGGTGTCTCGATGGGCGGGGTGCGACCGACCGGGTCGTTCCACCACAAGGGGACCTGCGGTGCGGCAGGCTCCCACCCCGCAGCACCGGTCTTTACGGCTGCGGGTTGAAACACGAGTACAGGAATCGTCAGCTCCGCGAGGCTGGCACCACCGTGGTAGCCCGCGTGTCGGGGACCGTAATGTGCGTCATTACGCCAGAGCAGTACCGCTTCGCTGCCCGGTGCGACAACTCGGGAACCAGACACGAGCAGTTCGCCATCACCCGCCGGACCGGTCGATGCCGGTCGCCATCGTGACTCGGCACCAGTGACGCTGAGCGACTCTGTTTCTCGCTCGACAACGTGGCCGTGATCGGACGTCAGGATGACTGTGCGGCGGGCGGAGATGGCGGCCTCGAGAAGTGCCCGCAGCGGATCGAGCGAACGTAGATTCCAATCCCACGCTGACATGTCGTTCTTGTGGGTCGCGTCGTCGATCGCATTAATCACTACTCCGACAACAGGCACTGCGTCGTCCTGGATCGCGGCCATCGCATCGCCAGGTAACGATGCGCCACCTTCGGATCGTAGGTCGTTCTTATGGAAGAGCTTCGCGCCAGGGAACGCCGTAGCCAGGCCACGCTTTTCGTCCTCAGCTGTGCCCGAACGGATCTCACCACAGAACAACGATGTACGAGAGACGTTGGTAAGCGAGGGCAATGCCGCGACGACCGACTGCCGAGCGTGCGCTGACGTGGGAACCCACTCCACAAGGCCCAACCGGGCGACTTCGGATGCGATTGCTGTGGCGATGGCACTACTCATCCCGTCCAGCACGACGAGAAGTGCACCAGATTTACGTCGCCAGGGATCGACGATCTCGGCTAGCAGTCGCTCCACACCAATCGCTCGTTGGCCATCTGTTCCGTTGACTTGGTCCAGTCTCGATGCTGCAGCGCTGTCCCGCTGCTTCCGTCGAACGTGCACCTTCTCAAGGAGTCGTTGGTATGCTTCGGCAACGATCGGGTCAGCAGAGCCGTGCCACACGGCCCCGATGGCGGCGTCAACCCACGCACCATCGTCCATCTGCCGTTGAAGATCGCCGCCAAGCGATGTTGTGGTCCCCTCGGCGATGGCGAGCCAACGGTAAAGGCGCACGGCCATTGTCGGAGCCTGCGAGCCATCTGCGTCGCGGTGCTCCAGGACGCGAACGAGGGCTCCCTCGACGTCGTCACCGGAAGTCAGTGCTGATGCAAGCGCGCGAACGCGGGCCAGATAACCAGGATGCAGGACAGCCGACTGCTCAGCTCCCTCAGGCCACCCAAGATCACCAAGCAGTGCTCCCGCTTGTTGTAGAGCGATACCCAGCTCCGGAGAGTTGTCCACCTCAAGACGCAGCACCGCCGCCTTGGTAAGTCTCGCAAGGGTCTTCGCGCCGTCGACAGGCACTGCTTTCCCGTCGACGAAGCGCTCGACTCGTACCCGCGCGGAGACCTGCGCCTCACCGGGGGGAGCGCCGTCCTCCGGCCACAAGACGTCCAATGCTAGGCCAACGGCAAGTGGAACGACATGCTCGTTGCGCTGAGCGATCTTCAAGGCTAGAGCAGCCGGATCGCCAAACTCTGTTGCAGCCCAATCAATCAGATGCCGCCTCAGCTGTGCGTCAACCGTGGCCCATGCAGCACGTACATTACGTCTTCCCAGCGCCGTGAGAAGCACAACGCCGTCGAGCTGGGCGTCGGGACCAAAACCGAGGACATACGAGAGGAGAGAGCCGACCGCGTGGCGCGCGGTGAGCGCAGGCTCGACCGACCGCGGCCATCCGCCGGGTGGCTGATGATCGAGCAACGCCGTTGCAGCCCAGTCAAACCGCCGAAGATCGCTGCCGACCTCGGATGCCCCCGGGAAAAGCCTTGGCACGGCCCGCCACTCATCTGGCAGTTCGATCCCCTGTTTGTAGGCACGAGAAAGCACGGCGTCGCCGAGGTCGTCGGCCGTTCGGTCGGTTAGGACGATGGCGCGCTCGTCGGTTCTCAGCGAGTCAAGGATGTCGAGAACGGCTAGTTGGGAGACGCCGGGTAGTACTCGAACGGCCGTGTCCCCGACCTTGACTTCTCCGTGTCTCCACTCGGGGCGAGCACGAAGCAGGAGGATCTGCGCGTCGGAGTTCACTAGGTCTGCAGCACGCTGCCGCACCATCGCCGGCGAAACGCTGACGGTGCGGACCTGATCGCTCACAACCATCGCCAGTCGACCCGTAGCTTCTTGCCCTCAACCGGGCGGCTAAGTTCCTCTGTCAGTTTCTCGAGGAGAACCTCAACCTGCGACAAGTCCTCAACTTCGAGCGTGTGCTCCTGCCTCGCGCGTCTTTCAGCCTCGCGCTTCGCCTCCTCCTGCCGCTGACGCAAATCCTCCTCTTGTTCGCGCAGGCGACGCTCGCGGTCGACTGCCTCCTGCTCGCGCCGCTTCAGTTCCTTTTCCTGCTCGCGACGACGTTGGTCTTCTTGCTCACGACGCACCCGTTCCTGCTCGGCTGCGGTTTCGTCGTCGGACTGCGCTCGCTTGCCGCGCAGCTCAACGAGAATCTGAGTGACTTCATGGGCTGCCGCGGCAAGCGCGGGAGCCAGATCGACATGCATCTGATCGGCGTCGGCCGCTGCCCGTAATGCCGCAAGCGCGCTGGCCGACCGTTCACCTGTCAAGTTGGGAAGTTGATCGAGCAGCTGCCAATTGGCCCCCTGAAGAGCCGCCGCCACGTCTGGGGCGGAGGCAAGTGACCGAGCAAGGGGTTGCAGTTCATTGGGAAGGTCGAATTCGGCTAGTACCCGAATTCGACCAACGTGGTCGACGTCACGCAGTGCCTCGACAAGGTCCCGAGCGCGGCGAGCGGTGGCAAGGCGCGGGCTCACGTCTACGAGCCCGAGAATGTCGCTGTGCGCTTGGAGTGCACCGATAAGATCGGTCGCACCTCGATCGAGCTGGCGCACCTTCGCCATTAACTCATCGCCGAGCCGCTGCACGGCGCCGCTGGAGAGATGGTACTCATTGGCCCCAGCGCCAAAAATGGCTTTGACCCGAATAAGGGCGCAGGTCCAATCCTCTTCGCTCGGAAGAACTGGCTCCTGAAGGGTGATGTCATTCGCCAATCCGCCGATGGCGGGCAAACCTGCCGGCGAACCGTAGCGGAGGAGTTGCCTATCGGTGAGCGCCACCCACGCCAGAATCAACAGATCCTGGGCATCGGTTGTCATGCCAGTGGGCGCAAGCGCGCCACGCAACGTTCCGACGGTCGGGTCCCCACCAGCGAGTGCCTTCGTGAAGTCGTCGTGCCGCGCGAAGTGCGCCGTGTCCAACACATAGGTGACTTCACTGAGAGTGCCGACTCCGTAGGCATCGACCACCCTGCGCACCTTGCTCGCGGTGCTCCTGTCTACGGTGTCGATGCGCCCGCCTTTGGCCATCGCCTCACGAGCAAGGTCGAGCACCGCGGTGCACTCGGCGCGCCGGACCTCATCTGTGCCGCGATCGACGTCTGGATGCGACGGGAAACGCGCATCAAGACCTCCGTTGAGGACCGCGACAACAGCGCCGGAGAAGGAAGGTGACGAGGGCTTCCGCGGGTCGTAGTCGGGTGCAAGGGTGACGAATGTGCTCCCTTCAGGAACCCGTTCGCCAAGGTAGTCGTCAGTTGCTGCGTCGATGCCGTAGGCCTGGCGCAATGCGAGCACGATCTGGTCGCGTAGCGAGTCTCGTTGGTTAGTGAGCTGTCTGCGGGCTGGTTCTCGGTCGTTGACCGGTAGAGACGTCGAATATTGGTCGAAACGCGTGCCGGTGAGCAGATATTCGAGGACGACGAGCTTGCCGATGTCGTCCATGCGGGTGGCGGTCAAAAAGTGGGGCAACCACGCGACCGTATCGCTCTCCCGGCCATCCAACTTGAGCTGCACGAGGCGAAGTACGTCGTCAGACGGCGGGTGGCCGTCGTCGTCGAATGGGAAGTCGACGACAAGCTTCCCCCGGCCATCAGTTGCGGTGAGTGCAGCATCAGGAAGCGCACGGGCGTCACGGACGTTGCCGAAGACGACATCGACTTCCCGTTTCTGCCCCCGCCATACGTGGGTCAATGAGTATTCGCTACCCAACGCGCCCGTCGGCGACGCACCAATCTGCTCGGCGAGGAGGTGCCGCAGCAGGCCGCGGCGGTTCTCGTGTGTGTCCTCGTTCTGGACATGGACGAGGACCGAGTCGTAGTCGACACCCGACAGTTGCAGAGTGATGACGGGATCACCCGCCTGGGGTCCGACAGTGATCTCTCCGAACTCCGCCGACCAATCGCGCGCAAGAGCGACAACTTGGACCGCTTCTTGACCGGGGATCATCGACACAACCGTGCCGAAGTTGAGGGCCGCCAACTTGGAGGCTGTGAGATCCTTGAGCGAGGCTGCGCCGGGCGCGATGGCCGCAACGAGCAGTGTCTTGGCGAGCCGGTCGTCACGACGGAACGCGTGGTTACGTGCCAGCCCCTTCGCTTCATCTTCGGTAAGGCCGTGCCGATTCAGGAGGTACGGGCGCATCTTCCGTGTGTAGAAGGTACGTGCTGCACGGAACAGGTTCTTCATGTCATCGGTCAGGGGTTCGGCGTCGCCGAGCACGACCACGTCGAAGAGGTCGCCGACAGGGATAACGTCGCCGACGGTCAATTCGTCCCGGCCTCGGGACAGCAGCTCGCTCATGATCTTCAGTGCTGTGCGTTCGCGCTGCATAATCGACGAGAGTGCAACCATTGCATCTACCAGCGCGGGCGAGAACGGGTAGACCTGCTCGAAATCGACTGCGGCCGAGCCGGCTTCGTCGGTAAGCAAGTGCTTGAAGGCCACCGGGTTCGCGCGCACCCGAGCCACTGCCGAAGCAAGTGCATCACGACCAGTCTCGTTGGTCGGCTGCAGCAGGCGCTTGTTGACGATCTGAGGAAGGTTCGCCGCAGCGAGGGTGATCTTCTCGAACCGGCCCTCCCACCACTGGAAGGAGTCATCGAGTGCGACCTGTTCGGCGCCGACCGCCCCTCCGCCGAGGAAGTCCTTTAGGTTTCGCTGACGAGCGACGAAGGACGCCAACGGGATCGGCAATGCACCCATGCCTGTCTCGACGAGCTTGGCGACCTTCGAGGTTTCGGTCTGGATGAAGGCGGTGTCGCGCAAGTGATTGGCGAGCCAGAGCACAAGCTCGTCGAGAAAGAGTACGACCCCGTCGTAACCAAGGCCCTTGGCATGTTCGGTCATCGCCCGAAGTCCATCGGTCATGTCCAGCCAGGTGCCGGTGTTCTCGAAGGCCGGGAAGTATGTGCGAACGAGATCGGCGACGACCCGCTGCCGGTCGGCGTCGCTTGCTGGCTTGGTTCGCGCTGCGTCATACAACTCGGGAGTCAACGTGGTGGCAAACGTGCCCCAGCCAGATGACCCCGAGCCGCTTGCCTCGAACCGGCCGAAGAACTGCTCGTCCCCGAGCTGTGACCGCAGCTGGTCTGCGTTCTCGAACAACGAATCCGAGCGATGCAGGACTGGAGCGGCCGCTTGGGGATGCCGTCTCTTCATCGTGGCGAGGTAGCCACCGAAGAGTGATGACTCGAAGGAGTCTGCCCCGATGAGGTGGTAGTCGATCACAAGAAGATTGCGGCTAAGCAGAGCCTCATGCCTGGCGACCCAGGCCTGAAGTCCGGGGAGAGCCTTGGCCTGTGAGTTGCCGGAAAGCAGCAGGTGCATCACTGCCATGTAGTGCGACTTACCGGAACCGAAGGAGCCGTGGATGAACGCGCCCTTGGACGATCCGCTCGACAGGGTGGCCTCGACCAACGTCAGCCCCTTGTCGAACGCTTCGGCGATCGACTCGGTGACCACGTAGTCGGCCAGTGTCTGAGAAGCAGCCTCTTGAGCGCGGTGAATCTGGAGGACGAAGTCGTCGTCATGGACAGCGAGCGGGATGTCGATCGCATCCCGCAACGGCAGGGACAAGTCGGTCATCGCGAGGCCTTCCGTCCCCTGGTTGCAGGCGGCGGCATCCATGCCGTCACCTGGTCGCGCGTCTTCTCCATACGGGCAAGGTACTGGTCAACGACACCTGAGATGACCGATGCCGGGCTGGCTCCGAACTGGGGTTCAATCTCCGAGTGCCACTGCACCAGCCACGGCTCCAACTCCACCAACCCCGCCACCAGCGGCACCAAAGCTTGGTCGTCAGCACCCAGGGCCTGCTGGACGGGAACCTCACGGGCAAGAGCAAGCGCCTGATCGCGATGGGACCAACCGGCCCAGCCGAGCACCGGTGTCACGTCGCCTTCTCGCGCCACGCCGGGATATGCAATGAAGCGTTCTTTCGGGACGTCGATCTTTCCCCTCAACTTCCAGTACGCCGCCTTCGCGAAATCGCCCTGGCCGTACTTCGGCGGCACCGGGATGGTGACCTTCTCCCCAGCGTCCTCGCGACGCTGCAATGCCCAAACCTCCTGCCAAGCCCGGTACTTCTCAATACCAGTGGGCTTGTAACGGTAGGCGGCTAGGTACGGCACCGCCTCGTCTGGCACCAGACTTCCAATCACAGCACCAAGATCAGGCTCAACCGTGTCGGTGAGCGCATGTGCGAGTTCCTTGAACACAGGATCTGCACGGAACAAATCGGCGAGCTCGGCAACCGACTTCGTGATAGGCCCCTGCGGGTCCTGCCAGAGCTTCGGGTCTTCAATCCGGTCTAATATTGCATCTTGCAGAGCCTCAGTGCACTGCACCTCCCACGTAGCCATAGCCCAACGGCGCTTGAATTCGGGTCTCTCCAACAGTCGTATCGCCTTTTCGGATTCCATCAGGTCGAGCCGGCGCTGGATGAGGGTCTTATAGTCTTCCGGCCAAGCTGCGGGTAGTTCGGTGAGCGGGCTGGAGTTGTGCCGTTCGAACCACGCCTTCTCCTCGGTGCCATCCTTAACACGACGAGCGAGGTCGATTTCGAATGCCCTTTCCCCCAGGGAAGTCTCCTCGATGTCGGAGACGGAGTACGTCAGGTCGCAGTCGGTTAGCCCGTACAACAGATATACTTCCCAGTCCAACTCCTCCTGTTCAAAGATCATCCGCGCCAGTACTCGTCGCCACTTGACCTTGGCTAAGACGAACGCTTCGTGGAGGTTTACTGTCGGCGCCGCCAACCAATTCGTCAGGACGGACAATGGCGACAAGGAGACAAGTTCTTGAGCCAGCGCGTCGAGGGAGCGGCCCCGCTCCAGTGGAAGCGAAGTGGGGAGCGGGAACCTTTGTAGCTTGGTCCCGTTGTAATCGTAGAAGTCTTCCCAGGGAGCCTGGGTCTGACGGGAGCCCTTGGAGTCAACAGTGCTGCCTTTGTTATGGCTCACATGCTTCAACCAGAAGCACGCGGTAGAACTGTTGAGAAGTCCGAGCAGCGAAAGGTGGTCTTCCTCACTGGCATTTTCGGACAGCTGCAAGAATGACGCCTCGCGGTTGAATACTGGCGCCGAGCGCACTAATACAAAGTGCTGCAGCGTCTCGACTCTCGGATATGTGATGGCCCATCGGGCCATTCGCCCCAGGGAGACCTGGTGCCACTCCCACCACTGTCGCCCGTCCTCCCGATACGTCTTCTTCGAGAAGGTTGCCCGTGCCCAGGTCGATGTTCGCAAAGGCCACAACCACGCGAGGAGCCCTGAGCCCGCGGCTGGCTCGATTAGCTGGCCGTCACGATATGGAAATACACAGAAATTATTCGGCTTGACAACGTAGTTTCGGACGTCCACGCCTGTGACGAACTGCCGTATGTAGTCCTTCTCAACTCCTCGACGCAAGAGGGCCCGTCGGGTCGCGAGAAAAGCGCTGTCTGCGTTTGTCTGCCCGGTGTAGCCGAACGTTTCAACAAGCGTAGCCAGTGTTCCTGCGGCCGACTCCTCCATCGTTTGAATAACGGCAGTCCTGTCTGGACTCACAAGCGACCACGGAAAGGATGCCAACGCAGCCCGATCGAGCTCGACGACCGCGACGTACGTGCCCTCGAATCCTGGCTTTTCATGATTAGTAACCAACTCGGTCCAGTACAGTCCCGCCGCTGGATCACGCGGCGTCTTCGGCTCTCCGCGGACGCCTACGACTGCGCGCACCGTGCCAGACACAGGTGTACGACGTCTACCGAACAGAACGACAGTCGGGGTTCCGTGCCCAGGAATGTACGCGCCAGCCGTGTCCACTATTTCGGTCAGATCGACGGGATTGTCAAGGTGGTGACCACCAAAAAGGTCTTCGATTACCTTCCGCCCGAACTCCTGTTTCATGAAGCCATTGCCGGTAATCTGCCCAACATAGCCAGCGCCACGTCCTCGCTCCCCGCGGATAGCAAGGCGAAACATCAGTTCCATGAATGGCGCAGTCAACTGAAATTCGCGATGGGCAGTTCTGTACAGCTCGCGATAGATCACTCCAAGCGCGGGATCACGAACCGTGATGTACGGAGGGTTTCCGACGACTACGTGATACTGCCCCGGTCGTAGTATGCCGAAATAGTCACTTAAATCCTCCGTGTCATAGAGGAACGCGGGACCGGAATCTTCACAGTCCAGCGCAATTTCAGTCTGTTTCCCATACTCACCGAGAAGCGAATCGCCAATCGCAAGGCGAAATCCCAATGCCGGAGCGCCGACAAGTGAGTGTTCTCCGGTCGCCTTGAGACCTGCGACTGTCAGACGGAACCGGGCGATCGCGACCGCGAACGGGTTGATGTCGACGGCGTGAATTGAAGCCATCGCACGGCGCACCCGTTCCTTGGCGTCGAGCCCTGGCGCAGCTTCGAGCCACGCCTTGTTTAGTCGCTCGAACGCGCCGAGCAGAAAATGTCCGGACCCGCAGGACGGGTCGATCAGCTTGAGCCCTTCGAGCCCGAACTCCGTGACAGCCGGGGTCAGGGTTTGGTCAAGGATGAACTTCTCCACAAACGTCGGTGTCTGCAATAACGCGTAGGTGTCCTGGGCGTGCTCCGAAAGCTCTTGGTAGAGGTCACCGAGGAACCTGGTCGCCAGGTTGGGGTCCGTGAAGTCGTGAACAAGCGTGCCGTCATCGTTAGTGCGACGCCAAAACGCGATCAGCGCACTCGCGGTCTCCGGGCTGATCTCGGCCTTCCACACCGAGTTGTGATTCGGGTCGATCAGCGCAGCACCAGCGGGTTGCACAGCGAGTACGGAGAAACCGCGTTGGAGCCAGTGGCGGCGATTGTGGGTGGGATTGTCGCGAAAGTAGGCGGTGAGGTTCTCCTCAGCACGTTGCACTCGGTCGCCGGGGCCGGCGATCCATCCAACGGAGGTCGGCAGGCCGTCGATCTTGGCTCCCGCAAGCAGGTCGTTGTCCTCGCAAAATCGCAGGAAGGTCGTGGAGACAATCCACGCAACGGAGGCCTGATCAACCTCGTTATCACGCCATTTGATCCAGGACCAGCCAGTCCGCTCACGGCGCAACGCTTCGGCGTACTCCTCCTTCAAGCGCGCGCCCCACTCGTTTGGCGAGTCTTCTGCCCGCTGCTTCAGGTCAGCTTGAAGGAGCTTCAGCTGCCCCTTGAGGTCGGCGAGCAGAGCGGACGAGTTGATCACTTACGGTCTCCTGGGGTACTGCCAGTGATTGCGGGGCCGGCGAGGAGCGAGAGGTCGGCGGGTAGCTCTATCCAGCCGCTCGGACCGAGTGGCACGGGCTTGCCTTCCAGCAGCGGCACAGCCTGGTTGCCCTGCTTAGCGACGAGCAGCCACCGGGCCGCAGGTCGCGGCGTGCCTACGTCGAGAAGGGTTGAGAGAAGCCCTGCCATCCCGTACCGGACAAGGGGGCCTGCGTGGAGGATGAGCAACGGGGTGTCGCTTGCGAGCCTTTCCTCCCACGCTGGTGTCACAGCTTGCTGCACAAAGCCCACGAGATTCGACCACTCTGCACCACGCTGATTTTCGGCGTCGACGCCGAGGACGAACTCCCAACTTGCTCCGTGCTGGGTGGCGAGTAGGCGTGTCGCGTTGACGACCAGTGACGCGACATCAAGCACTTCGACGCCGTACCGCTTCGGTAGTTCGTGTGCCGCCTTCACGTAGCGCTTAGGTGGTGTGGTCAAAGTGAGGGCGCCGTTTCGCGACAGCGACTCCGTGAGCCTAGCTGCCGCCTCCGTAATAGCAACGGGCGCAATAACAGTGAGGCTCGAGGCCGTATGTGTGCTGGACCGCGCCTCGGAGGCCAACTCGTAGACGCCGTTGCGGTTCACCACCCCGGGCAGAACCGCCGAGACATGGGTGTCGAGTCGGTGCGACGCGGTGGGGAGCTCGACCCGTGGGAAACGTGCAGCCACACTTCGACGAACGTTGGACTCGCTGATCCGCCGGCCAGGCTTGCCACGTAGCGCACGTTCCACTGCCTGCTGTGGGTCCAGGTCTAGCGGGTACAGCTCGTCGAACCCCGACACAGCCGCCTTCGTCGAAACCGACGCAGCTAGCGTCAGGAGTTGACGCCCAGTCAGGCCGATGAGCGGAGTTGCCCCGGCCTCTTTCACGATGTCGAATAGGGCAGCGTGTGCGGTTGCGAACGGGACGATTCCGGTCGCAACGAGTTCGTCGGCGCGGCGCCCCAACTCGATAGCTGTCTCGGTCAGGATGTCGGCTGGTGGAAATTCCTGCCTTAAGTCGTCAGGGTCCGCAGTTTCGCGCAGGGCGACGACGTTGGCACGCTTTCCGATAACTCGCCTGAGTTCCAGTGTCGGCTCGGGCATGCGCGCATCGAGCTCATAGCTCAATCGCAGGAGAGCCGATCCATGCCGGAGCCGTTCCTCCCCGTCGAGCAGTGATCCACGCTGTGCCACTAGTGCATTCGCAAGGGACGTCACGGCCATCACTCGGCCATTACGGGCAAGGAGCGTGGCTACTTCTGCGCGCACGCTGTCGATGGCAGAGGCGGTCTCCTTGCCCCACGTTGTGACCGCCCGGTCTACGGCATTCGCAACTTGGTCGCGAGTAATCCGCAGCGATTGGGCTGTGTCTCCCGTGGCGGGCCATTCGCCTGGTGTCACGTCGCCTGATAGGCCGAGGAGACGTTCGATCACCGTCCGCTCTGCACCTTTGAGGTGATCCAGAAGGAGGGCTACAAGTCGCTCGGTGCCCATGGGCTGACCGGCGGGGACCACTCCCCCACCGCTGAGTCGTGCTCGCCAGCCTCGAATCCTTGCTTGGATCTCCTTGCGGTAGGTCTCGCCGAGGCCGCGAATCGAGTTGATCCGGGTCGGGTGGACGCCCAGCAGTTGCCCCACTGTCGCGACGTCTAGACGTGAGATGGCGGACAGCGCACGTGCGGAGAGGCCCGCGCGCTCCAGCGGAGTGTTGAGTGTTGCCGCCTCGGCGAGGTCGTCGTTTCCGCCTGCGCTGTCGTCGTCTGTGTCGAGAGAGGCAAACACTCCCTGCCAGGCCACCGCCAACTCGTCGGCGCTGCTGAACCTGGCTCCTGCGTCCGGATAGAGGGCGCGTTGGAAGAAGGCCGTAAGTTGGGTTGCCACAGCTGGCTCGAAGCTTGTGGGCTCGATGATCGGCGGGTCGCTCGGATCGGCGGGACGGCCAGCACCCTCACCCCACCACGGCAGCTGTCCCGTCGCCATCTCGAAGAGCGTGGTCGAGACCGCCCACAACTCGGCGGCACGGTCATACTTTTGTCGGCGACCACGACCGAGGTAGGGGTCGAGGTAACTCTGCGTTCCAGACGACGTGTTGTCCACGCTCTCACTCGCGAGTGAGAAATCGAAGAGAATCAGCGACGGCTTCCGCGTCCCGGGGTCTGGCGTGATGCCGAGGTTGGCCGGCTTGATATCTCGATGAAAGACACCTCGCGACTCCAGGTAGATCATTGCTTCCAGTAGCTGGCTGCCGTACTGCTCAAGCTGACCCACTGTCGCCCGCCCCTCTTTGGAAAGGCGCGTAGCGAGCGTTTCCTTGCCAGCGTCGCTGAGCAGAAGCGCTCGTCTGTGCCCGACGTCGAGCGGCCCCGCCATGAGTCGCACCACCCGGCGGTGGTCGAGCGCTCTCAGCACGTCGGCTTCCAGCGAGAGCCTGCGCGCTGCGGACTCCGTCCGAGCGACCTTGAGGACGAGCTCGCGGCTGGGGTCGTCAGAGTCGGTGTCGTGTACCCCGAGTGCGACACCGCTAGAACCTTCACCACGACGACTGGTGACGATGAAGCGGTCGGCGACGATATCGTCCGTCTGCGCGTCGACGGGGTCTTCCACCGGTGTCGGGTCCTCGGCGTGGTCCCCTCGACGAAGTTCGTCACTCGCCAGTCGAAGAAGATCAAGCACTTCTTCAACGGTCGACAACCGCTCCGATTCGACGGCGCGGGTAGCCATCGCGATGACCTCAGCGACGCTGTCGGGCATGCCCGGGGACGCGGCGCGCGGATCGAGGGCGCCCGCCGCCGACAGCCGCTGCTCCAGCTCGACAAAGGTCTCGGCAGGGGGTTTGCCAGTCAGGATGAGATACGCCAAGACGCCAAATCCGTAGACGTCAAGCGGGATGGGTGGGAGTCCTTCGACGGAGTGGCGGGCTTCGGGCGCGAGCCAGAGCCAGTCGTCATGGTCAGCAACGCCCATCAGATCATCGACTCCCGCACTGATCGCGGTCAGCCGGGAGACGTTGCGAGTCGAGCTGTCGCGCTGGGCGAAGTACCAGTCACGAATCGTGAGGTTGGGCAGGGCGTCCTTGACTGGGGTTGCCCACACACGCCGCGGGGACAATGCCCGGTGGCGAAGGTGGACGTTGTGAGCGAACCGCAGAATTTCGCCCAGCCGCATAACCAGCGAGAGTCGCTGGTCGAGGTCCAGCTCGGCGCCCTCCCCCGCGATGTAGGCGTCGAGCGGGAGATCTTTTACATCGTGCTCGAACACCAGCGCCGGACCGTCATCGGTTCGCTTGAAGTCGATCGGGACAGCAATACCACCGTGGCGCAGGCCTTGGGTGAGCTGGAACTCGCGCTGCGCGAGCTGCTCGATGTGTTGACGATCGGCAGGCGAGGCAGTCGCGGGGACGTCGTACAGGCGCAACCGGCGCTTGACGTCCGGCAACGCGGGAAGGTTGACGAGAACGTCCTGCCAGTCCCGGCCTTGCGCGATGGGTTCGTCATCCGCAACCACGAAGTCGCCGACCATTCGCACCTTTGGTGTCGGCGTAAACCCGACTGCCTCGCACAGCGTGCGGACCTGCCGTGCTCGCTGGATGTCAATCGACTGGCGGAAGTCGTGCGGAGGCTGTTTTAGGAAGTCGGAGAACTTCAGAAGGCGGGGCTTTGAGTTGACGTTGTACCCGTCCAGAGTCAGCACTCCGATATCACCCGGAGTCGCTATCTCGACGGTGCTGCCCTCGCCGTGCATGATGACGACAGCGTGGATGCGCGGCACGAGCCCCCTGGCAGCTTGGTTGGGTGCTCGATCTTGGAGCAGCCCCTTGAGCCACTTCGCTTTGCGGTCGGCAAGGAGTCGAGGGTTCTCGACATTGCGCGGACCCTGGTTCCAGCGCTGTGCGTTGCCCCGGATAGTTCCGTGCCATCCCTTGAGCTCGACTAGGTACATCCCCTGGGTGGTCAGCAGGAGGACATCGACCTCAGCCGTGCGGCCTTGGTCGTTGATGAAGGTCAGGTTCGCCCAGGCAGTGGTGATGCCGTCGTCTGGGAGAAGCTCGCGGAAGGCATCGAGCGCGGCGGCCTCAGCAGGGCTTGCTGGATCACCCATGACCTTCCATAACGGAGAGTCGTGCTTCATCGCGCCTCACTGCTAGGCACGTTGAGGCACGATCTACGCAAAAACGGCGACCGTAACGGCTTCACCCCGAAGACCTTAGCGGTGATGCCGACAGAATAATGGCAACCGGGACGTCCTTGGTTAGTCGCACGGGGACCCTGCTCTCCGAGACGACACACCTCGTCGGGGTCCTGCCCCCACAACCGGATACGCCGGTCCCGGGGCCCCTTTTCATCGAGGCCCGACAGCGCGGCCAGTTCTCTGACTCCTGGGCGACCTTCACCTTCGGGAAGCCCAGCCAGCAACCTCAACTCTCAGCTGACCTGGTTTGCTCACGGCAAACTCGAAAGGCGGATGCCTCCGTTCGAACAGATAGATAAACAAGCACATACGCGGACGGACTTCGAAGTAGAGGTGGGGCTGACTGCTCTGTTTGTGCCGTGCGCAATTGGCATCCAGCATGGCGGCACGATTGGTTCCCGCAAGGCCGATGTCCCACTGCGGGGTGTCGACAGGCCTTGCCGCCCGGGCAGGCCGCGTCACAGGCGGCCTTCTCACGGCTGCTCGGTCCGGCCTACCGGCTGGGCTCGAAGTAGAACGGCTCCCAGTAACCCATCTCGGCGATCGCCACGACCCCGAGCTCGCGGGTGCGCGACGCTTGTCCCGGGCACCGCTCCTCAACCGTGGCGTCGAAGCGGTACGTTGAAGCTGTCGACGACCGCCCGGGAACCTGTTGCGCGCGTTTTTCCCCACGATCCTTCACAGCTGCCAGTACGTAGCTGCAACCTCTCCCCGGCATGGCTGCGTCGATGGAGGTACGCTGCTCGACCGAAAGTCCACCTTTCAAGCGAAGAACCGGAACCTGTTCTGCATCATGGGTGTTGAGACCGGCCACGAGCTGATCTGCCCACTCTTGTTGCTTGCCGGGACCGTAATCACCTAACGACAGACCATCATCGTTAGACGGCAGCGTCAGCAGCCACACCGTGACGGCCACCGCGACGACAAGTACCGCCGCAGCAATCCACGAAACGCGCCGGTGCGCGGTGTACCACTTCATCATGGATTCACTCCCCCGGGTACCTCAGATGGACGAACTCGACTTGGGCTGGCGCGTGAGTGTATTCCGCTGAATTGGGCATCCAGTCATCGTGCAACTTCACTCCACCCGAATGCTGGTTGATGATGTCGGTTGGCACACCGTTGATCGTCTGCTGGCCGGCGTAGACCGCTACGTGATTGATGCCCCCGTCGGCGTCCTTGTAGTAAATGAGATCTCCCGGAAGCAACCCCGCCTTCGAAGGCGCAAGCGGATCCAGCCCGTTACTGCTCGGCGTTGGCACCACTCCGACGATGTCGCCTCGACCCGAATGCTGGGTCACGAAATTGTGGTTCTCCTTCGCCAGCGTCCAAGTCTTGGAGGAGGTGTTTCCCGGAAATGCCACTCCGTCATTCTGGTAGTACCAGTCGTCGCTGTCTCCCCTGCGCCAGTCATCGATGTCGTTACCCACATCACCAAAACCGCCGGCCCGCATCACCTGAGAAGCGAAGTTCGTGCAGTCTAGGTCGCCCCCGCCAAGCGATTCGTACTCGGGATTGAAGCCGTCTGCCCACTGCTCGGAGTACTCCACAGCCCGACGACGACTCTCGGACAACGGCGGGTTCTCGCCTAGTTCTGGCCCTAGTTTGATCTCGTTACCGACCAGTTGCACCTGTTCGCTAGGCGATTCGCTCCTGTTCTCGCCGTCGAACGAGATATCAGCAAGTTCCTCAGCTTTGGCTTGAAGCTGTTTGCCCACCAGAGCATCGGTTTGAACGAATTGTTCAGCGCGCCAACGGATATCTTCGGCATACTCAATCGCGGACACAACACGCGTTGCCGCGGTCTGCGCGTCGTACGGGCGAGTGTCGCTCACCGTCAGGCCCTCATCCACCTGGAAGCCGTCGGCCTCGGCAGTGTGGATCGCCTCGAGTACTTGCTGCTGAGCACTGCGAATGTCCTCTGCGCCGCGGGCTGCGATGACAGCAGCTTCACGTTGCACGTCGCCCTGTCGACGCGCAACGGCGACGTCGGCGGTCACCCGCTGTAACGCCGCGTCCTTGGCATCGCCGGTCCATACCGGGTTAGCGACATTCTGCCGATGCTGGTCGAATGCGGTTTCTGCTGCCGACACCGACTGCTCCCACCGGGTCGCCGCATTGCTGAGGTCCGCCGTGTTCCAGCCCGCGACCTCCGATCGAGTCGGCAGCGCCGTCTGGGTAGCCGTCGGACTCAAATTGCCCCGTCAATAGCCGCTGAGTTGCCGCGGTCCGCGTCGTCGTAGCGCGTGCCCGCGGATGACAGATCTGCCGCCTGTTTCGCGATCCGGTCAGACTGTCTCGTGCGTACCGCCGCACACACCGCATCCAGCGCTGAGATTCCCGCGCCACTCGGCTGGGAATTGCTCACCGACTCCGTCACCGCACCATCCGTCAGACCTGCAGCGACCATCGTGCTTGCAGACGACGCCGTGCGCAGACCGTCGACCTCTACTTCCAGATTCCTCGCCATAGCTCCCCATTCAGCGACTCCAGAATCTGCAGAATATCGCACCCTGAACAGGCAACAACGCACCAGTTTTCTGTGCAGCGGTCGGTGTCAGTCTTCGTATACAGCGGTGGCGAAAGCTAGCTGCGCCGTCCGGCCGGCAGAAGCCCGTCCGGGATCCCCAACCCGTGAATGATCCGCTGCGTTCGAAAGTACTGCCGCGGAAGCGAAGCCGAGTGGTACGGCAGGTCGTACTTCTCGCACAGCTCCCGCACCCGGACGCTGACTTCGCGGAGTCGGTTGCTCGGCAGATCCGGGACCAGGTGATGCTCGATCTGGTAACACAGGTGCCC
>SXGT01347796.1_pt1 | contig 22638 bp, 23 predicted proteins | sample 3176221 | NCBI WGS metagenome assembly SXGT01 (sample SAMN11356862, study PRJNA531348) | freshwater metagenome | isolation source: freshwater sample F1-120 | place: China: Fuxian Lake, Yuxi | collected 2017-12-25
CCGTTTTACGTCGGATTGACCGTCCTTACGTTTCCGATCGGCTGGGTCATGACGCGGGCCATCCTCGGCATCATGTTTCTTGGCCTTTTCACCCCGATAGGTCTTCTGTTCAAGCTCCTTGGGCGCGATGCCCTCCAGGTGAAGCGCCGGGCCGAGAAGACCACCTATTGGGCTTCCAAGAGGACGCCGTCCGACCCGAGGAGCTACCTCCGCCTCTCCTGACGAAAGAAGATCCCATGAGCCAAACTGAAAGCAACAAACCAAGTGACTTCGAGCAGGCAGTCGAGGAGGAAAGCGAAGGCTTCTTCCGCGACTTCTGGTTCTTCCTCAAGGAAAACAAGAAGTGGTGGCTGATTCCGCTGATGATCATCCTGCTCGCGCTGGGCGCAGTCCTCTTGCTCTCAGGCACGGTCGCGGCTCCGTTTATCTACACCCTGTTTTGATCAAGAAGGTCCAGCTTTCATTGCCTGGCCGCCACGTGCCCGAGCACAAGTCTTCATCTCAAAGCAGCCCGAGAAAGTGCATTGCGAACGCTGCATTCAAGACGAGGAGCAGTACCTCAAATGGTCGCTGCGGTATCAACGCGACGAGTCGGTGACCGGTGATGAGGCCGATTACGACTGCGGGCATGAGGAGAAGGTCGAGGAGGAGAGAGCCTCCGTGGAGCAAATCGAGCCACCAGCTGAAGGGCAACTTGAAAACGTTGATCGCAAGGAAGAAATAGGCGCCCGTGCTGACAATCTCGAGCTTGGGCAGACCGACTGCGAGCAAGTAGAGGGTCATCACTGGACCCGCAGCGTTGGCGACCATCGTCGCGACACCACTCGATGATCCCATGAACCACGCGAAGGCGGGTGTTTGCAAGCAAGGTTCGAACACCGAGGGCCAGATTCGACTGACGCACTGGAGTGCGATCATGCCGAGAACGACTCCACCGACAATGTGGTTGAAGGCGAAGTCGTCGAGGCTGCGCATGAGCAGCGCTCCGACAACGACCCCGACCATTGCGATGGGGAGAGTTCTACGAATATGGGCCCAGTTGGCCTGGCGTCGGAACATGCAAATGGCCAGGAAGTCTCCAAAGATAAGGAGCGGTAGAACGATCCCCGTCGACTCTCGCGGCGGAAAGACTCTCGCCATCAGCATTATGCTGACGAGGCCAATTCCGGAAAAGCCGCTCTTGGCGATGCCGATGCACAGGGCCGAGATTGCCGCAAGGGTCCAGTGGAAGGGCGTCAGGTCAAGCACGGGCACGCAAGATCCTCATCGACAAATCCGCCCTCTCCGCCGCGTCTTGGCCAAATCACGAATTGTGCTGTATTAATTTCAAAACCGCTGGTACCCGGAGGATTCATGCTGAGAAGGATTGCTGTGGTCGGAATATTGGCCCTACTGACTATCGTCGTCTCCAACTGGGGGACGGTGTGGGGCTACGGTCAAGCGCAGAACTTTACGCTACTTGATCTCCAGAAGAAACCCGTCACTTTTTCAAGTTTCAAGGGTACTCCGGTCGTTCTGTGCTTTTATTTTCTTGGCTGACCACCTTGCCGTGCGGAGTTGCCGCACTTGAGCCAGCTCTCGAAGAAGTACAAGCAGAAGGATCTAAGAGTCATCGCCGTGAATGTCCGTCAAGGCGAGACGCTCGAGACCGTGCGCCAGTTCGCGGAATCGCAGAGCCTGTCGGGCATTACGTTCCTGCAAGATGGCCAAGGAGTCGCCATGGACTATGAAGTCCGAGGCGTGCCGGCCACTTTCTTCATCGACGTGCTGGGGGAGATCGAGGCGAAGCTCGTTGGCTTTGACCCAAAGGCCACCGAGTCAGCCGTCGAGGCGATATTGCCCCCTTGACTGGAGAGCAGGCACAAATGTTTCTCCTGGCGGTTGCTCCGAAAGCTCGAATCTTGGTTCATTGCAAGACCAGGGTCATCCGCTCAGTTGATCCTCCGCTGCGGCCGGGTGGGCACGAGAGAATCTGATGCGCGAAAAAGAGGTAGCTTCATGAACGCTCGACACGCGCTGTTTCTGCTGTTGGTCCTTGTTGCTGTGGCTCAGGTGGCCTATTACACGTGGTTCGGGCAGCTTCCCGAGGTCGTCGCGTCCCACTTCGATGGGCAGGGCAACGCCGACGGCTTCATGTCCCGCACTTTGTTCCTTGGCATCCACCTTGGTGCCGTCGGGCTTGTCTCCCTGATCTTCCTTGCTCTGCCTCTGCTCTTGACGCGCATGCCGCCGGCCATGATCAACCTCCCGCACAAGGATTACTGGCTTTGCCCGGAGCGAAAGAAGGCCACGTTCGATCACGTGACTCGGCAGTTCATGTGGTTTGGATCGGCAACGCTGGCACTCCTGGTCGTCGTCATGGAGGCTGCTATACGCGCCAACCTTCCCGGTGGCGGTGGACGCTTGAATCCGTCAGCAATGTGGTGCGCCCTGGGAGCCTACGCCGCTTTCACCGTGCTCTGGGTGGTACTTCTGATTACCCGATACGCCCGCGTTCCAGGCTGACTCCCCGGAAGTTGGGGGGGGGGCTTGTCGCCGCGCTTTTAGTCGATCCGCTTCTCCCGCCAAAGCCAACGGAGCGAGTCTGGAAGGATCGCACCGCCGTGTTTTCCGTTGTGGGCGCCGCTGCCGTACTCAAAGCGGTAGTCGTACTTCTTGAAATTGAGCGCAGCGGCCATTTGCTGGTTCGCCAGGGGCCAGTTGCCGTGCTCGTTGTCGAGGTCACCTGAACCGCCCTGGAGGAAGACTCGAATGGGCTTGGGGTCCGTCTTTCGGATCATGGCCTCGCAGGCGTGGCCACCGCGGATGTTGGTGAAGCTTCCCACGTGGCTCAGCACCTTGCGAAACTCGTTGGGGCGCTCCCAGGCCACCGTCCAGGCGCAGATACCGCCCGAGCTGATGCCACAGATGGCTCGCTCGTCGGGGCTCTTCGTGAGGTTGAAGCTTTTTCCGACCTCCGGAAGAATCTCCTCCAGGAGGAAGCGAGCGTACTGATCGCTGAGTGTGTCATACTCGACGCTGCGGTTGTCCCCTCGCCATGGATTTTCGGGGAGCGTATCTCCCCTGTGACCGGGGTTGATGAAAACACCGATGGTGACTGGCATCTCGCCGCGATGGATCAGGTTGTCGAAGACGATGGGCACACGGAAGTGCCCTTTGGGGTCGATATATGCGTGGCCGTCCTGAAAGACCATGACGCAGGTTGGCTTCTTCGGATCGTACTGGGCAGGCACATAGAGGTGGTATTCCCGAATCGTGCCCTCGAAGATCTGGCTCTTCCATACATGCTTTGTCACCGCGCCCCCTGGCACACCCTCTCTTGGCTGTGAGTCGATGCCAAGGACGTGGTTGTCGTCGCCAGCAGGCGCGGACGCAGAAATCAAGGCGAGCGTGGTCAGGAAGCCGTAGGGGTGCATGGTGGACCTTGTTCTCATGGGGCGGGCGGAATTGATGGCAAAAAGACAGGTTAGCACACTGCAGCCGAGCGGCCAACAGGCAGAAGTCATCTCTGCGGCGCTCCATATCTTGCCTCCCACTGCTTCGAATGAAGCGTCCACCAGTCCCGCCAGGCCTTGACCACCTCAGCCCAGGCAGCGGCTGTGTCGCGAAGCGGTATTGCAACCGCCGAGTCGGACCAGAGGGTCAGGACACCGTGGAGCCGCCTGCGGTACTCCAACGAAGGTGTCTCGAGCTCTGCGACAAGGAGGCCAGCCATGTTCCGCCAATCCCGCCTCTGCGCAAGGCTGACCAGCCTCGATTTGACACGGGGCGCTTGAAGCTCAAGGATCGCTCGAGATAGCGTGGACGAATCAAGATCAGCGCGTGCTTCGAGCGCCAAGGCTCGAACGCGTTCCTTCTCCCATTGGGCGAAGGCCTCTCGGCTGCCCTGCTCGACCCCTGTGATCTCGGCGAGCGCCCGTTTTGCGAAGTCCGTCACTCGGTCGCTGCCAGCCCACAGCCGTAGGAGGTGGGGCACCAGCTCATCCTTCCAGTCAGGGGCGTAGTTTCGTACCGCCTCCTCGCAGATCGGCAAGAGGGCTGGCTTTCTCGTCGCGCTCACGTACTCGAGAAGCGCAAACACTGAAATAAATCCCTTGGCACCTGCGATAAAGACGAGATCCCTGTTGCTTGCCGGCGGCTTCCCTGAGTCCCCGGTCAAGATTGCCGGGGGCGCGACGGCTTCGATTCTCCTGGTGGCCCGTGTGAGGAAGAGCAGCGCAAGTGAAGTGTCCACGTAAGTGCCCCAACCGCCGTTCATTCGTTGCTTCTCGATGAGCTTCATGGCCCCTTCGGCGTACCAGTCGTGAGAGCCGAAACACTCAACCTTGCACAGATCACCGGCTTTCTCGAGGCTGTAGAGCGCGTAGTAAAGCTCCCGGCGGTCGCTCACAAATTCGTCGAAGCGATTGCTGATCCACACATACCCCGATTCGAGTGCACGATCTCCCTGCTGGATCAACTTGCGTATCGACGGTTGAGAGGCGAGTCGGCCCTTCCTGAGAGCATTCAGGGCAATGGCGAGGCTTGACACGCCCGCTGCTGTCATGCTCGCGTAGGGCTTGTCGTGGTCGGCTTTCCCCTTGCGAGGGTCGGTGTAGCCCCAACCGCCCGGGGCGGCGCGAAACACTCGCGCCGTTGAAACACGTGTGAGGCCGAGTCTGGCTTCGAGGGGTGCTTCGACGGACACCCGTCCGGGCTCTGGTTCCCCCTCGGTCGTCATCGCGCCAACAAGAAGAAGAGCCAGGCTCGCAAACATGTCATCCGGCAAGGAGATTCCGTGATCCTGAGCGATCTGTAAGCCCAGCGCGGCGAACTGAACGTTGGAAAAATCGTGTGCATTGCGCCTTGTCCCTTTCTCGTAACTCCATCCGCCCTGGTGAGGCGTCTGGGCAGCGACGAGCTGATTGGCGAGTTCGCACATCCTGGCTCGAACGGTGGAATTGTCGCCTTTTGCATGAGCGATGCTGTCAAGGAGAATGAGGTTGCATGCGATGCAGTAGGTCTTCTCGGGCCTCAGCGTTTCGAGCCTGGTAATGGCCGCCTGAATGCGGGGCTCCTCCAGGGCCACGCCAGACTTGAGAAGTGCGGCGGTTGGCAGGGCGACTCGACCGATGGGATAGTCGGAAGGAGCGTTCTTCAGCAGGCTCTCCATGCGGCGGAGAAGTTCCGCCTTGCCCTTGTCGATGGCTTCGCGAACGCCGGTCGCCAGTTCAGCTCGGGAAGCAACAGGCTGAGCTGCTTGCGCAAGCAAATGGGAGGAGCAGCAATAGCAGCAGAGGAAAAAGAATGCTGGAAGATTCATGGCAGGTTGGGTTGGGCAAGTAACAGGGCGGCGTGAGTTGGCGGCATTCTTGGGTCCGCCCCAGGGTTGGGTGGGGGCGTTGGGTATTCGGTCGGTAGGCGCCGCCGCCGCCCTGCCAAAAAAGATCTGTTAAGAAATAGCCTACCGTGGAGACATAAATATGTCAAGACATATAATTCTTAAAAGACATTATTTGTCCATTGCCTGCCGCCAGCTTCTGGCGGCTCGATCAGGGAGGGTCCACGCTCTTGCCCTGGATCGCATCTGTTGGCTTCCAGTCGAGCAGTGCTCGGTTGAGTGGCCTCTCCAGGTCGTGATAGAGCCAGGGGGCTCCCGTGGGGCGCGATTTCCAGCGTCGGTGAAGCCACAAGTACTGCTCTGGATGGCTCCGCGTGAGCTCTTCGATGACCTTAAGGTAGTCTCGGACGAGCGCGTCGGCACGCACACGGGCCCTCCGCGGCGAAGTGAGCCCTGGAGTAGCAGGCAAGTTCGAGCCGAGGTCACGGACAACGACTTGAAAGCGAGAGTCGCGATCCTTCCTCATGCAGGTGATAAACAAGATAGGTGCTGTGGTCCGTGCCAGGACGCGGGCGAAGTCTGTATGGCTCGAGGCTGGTGTGCCAAAGAAATCGAAGAATCGCTTCCTTGCAGGGCAGTTCTGATCCGCCAGTAACCCGACGGCCTCGCCGCGCCTGAGGGCCTGGCGAAGGGCCATGAGCGCTCCTTCCTTCGCGATGGTCCGGGCTCCCTGGTGGGCTCGCCGGCGAGCGACTTCTCGGTCGATGAAGGGATTCGCGATCCTGCGTGTCACGACGGCAACGTGAATTCCTCGAAGTGCCAGGTAGTGGTGGGCCATCTCCCAGTCCCCCACGTGAGCGGACAGGAAGACGAGGCCCCCGGGGTGCGATGAACGCAAGAGGGAGTCCTCGACCGGAGAGATCTCGAACAAAGTATCCACGTCTCTGGCGTATCGATCGCGGAGGACGAACCACAGAACTGAGCCCATGAAGTGTTCGAAGGAGCGCAAGACGATGAGTTGTTTGCTCTTGAGCGTAATCTTGTCGCGGAATGCGATGTCGAGGTTCCGCATCGCGATCTTCCTGCGGCGACTCATCGCACAAAAAATCCGGCCCAGGAGCCGGGCGAGACTTAGCGCCATTGCTGTCGGCAGAAGTGTCGTCAGCGCGAGGAGGAGTTTCAGCGCGGCGTAGGCGAGCAGATTCCCAAGAGCTCGAGTGAGGATCTTCACGTCTTTCCGTCGAGAGGCGCAAGAAGGTGGTCGATGCCAGGCGTCTGCGTCGCGGTGGCCTGGCTTGAAGTGAAGTGGAAGTCTTTCCGATATTCCATCGATTTTGGCGGCTTTCTGGCCCCTGGACTACCACCTGAGGATCGAATGTGCGGCAGCATTGTATCCTGTAAGCGCAGGGGGGAGGGACGCGATGCCTCGGGGCCCCGGCCGTTGCTGTCTTGCAATGTCGAAACGTATACGCTCTATTAAGTCAACGTCATGAGCAAGTTAGTTGAGGACAAGGTTGCCATTGTCACCGGCGGTAGTCGTGGGCTTGGGTTGGCGATCTCGCAAGCGCTGGCCGCCGACGGGGCACAAGTGCTCGTTGTCTCTCGCTCGGAGGAGCGGGGACGTTCCACGGTTCGAGAGATCGAACAGCGAGGAGGCATTGCTGGCGCCTTCACGGGGGACATTACTTTGCCGAATACGCCGGCGGCACTGGTTCAGGAAGCCGTGGAGCGATTTGGACGCCTTGACATCCTCGTCAACTGCGCGGGCGTGTTCTTCTGGAAGAAGTTGCTTGAATTGACCCCACAGGATTGGAACGAGACCATTGCGACCAACCTGAGCGCCCCGTTCTTTCTCACCCAGGAGGCCGCGAAGGCAATGATCGCTGCGGGGCGGGGTGGTTCCATTATCAACGTCACTTCGATTCACGGGCTGCTGGGCGATGCGAGTGTCGCAGCTCAATGCGCAGCCAAGTTTGGACTGACGGGGCTTACGCAAGCCTCGGCCGAAGCCTTGCGGGAGTTCGACATCCGCGTGAATGCCGTCGCCCCCGGCAGCATTGAGCCCGATTCAGGCGACCGGCGCAGCGATTCGCCGAAGCGCAAGGTCACGCAAGCTGATGTGGCCACGATCGTGACCTTTCTTGCGAGCGACCTTTCAAGGTCGATCACGGGTGCTACGCTCGATGCCTTCGGCAGCACGCGCAAAGTCATCAAGGCCTGAAAATTAGTGAGAAGCAAGACCATGGGGATCCCATCGGACGTAGTCCTCGAAAAGGTTCGGCAGGGTGAGGTACTCAAGGGGGTCGACCTTCGTGATTTGCAGCTCGAGAAGGCGATCCTCGTGGGGGCGCGTTTTCCGGATTGCAACTTGAGCGGAGCCCGGCTCATGGGTGCAGAGATCCGGGGGAGTGACCTGACGGGAGCGAACCTTGAAGCTGCAGATCTTCGGTACTCTGACTTGCGCGAGGCCGATTTGCGCAATGCCAAGCTCTTGCGAACGCGACTTTCCCGCTGCCAACTCGACGACGCCAGGCTCGAAGGAGCCGATCTGGGTGGGGCCGAGGTGGAAGGTGTGACGTTTGTGGCTGCTTGCCTCGCATCGACCCGCTGGCTTGAGGCCGTCATTAACGATGTTGACCTGTCGAAGGTCCGCTCGATTGAAGGGGCCGATTTCGCGGAAGCCGACCTGGACTCCGTGCTCTTCCCGGGTGTCGACCTCAAGAGCGTCAGTTTTCGGGATGGCAACCTGCGCCTCGTCTCGTTTCAGAAGGCTCAATTGGGCGAGGTGAACTTCACCGGGGCAAGGTTTTCGCGAGTGACCTTTGACCGTGCGATGGCGAAAAACATGCAGGTGCGGGAGGTGAAGTCGGTGAATTGCACCTTCCGGGAGGTGGATTTTGATGGCGCAGATTTCCTCGGTGGCCTCTTTGAGTCCTGTGATTTGAGTCTTGGGCGCATCAAGAACGCCGATCTGCGAAAGAGCAACTTCAACAAGTACACCGTTGCCAGGGGTGCCCATTTTGACGGCAGCAATTTCTCCAATGCCGTCCTGGATGGAGCGGACTTCTCCGGATCCTCCTTCAAGGGCGCAAAGCTGCTTGGCACGTCGATGCGGGGCACCAACTTGACGGGGTGCGACTTGAGTGGCGCCGACCTGACGGGTGCCTTGATTGAGGGCGCGAATCTTACAAGAGTAAAATTGCAGGGAGCCGTTCTTCCCCTTGCCATGCTTCTGTCGAAGGAGCTCATGCTTGAGGGGCTCGACCTGAGCGGGATGGCCCTGGAGGGCGGGAGCTTTGTTGGCGTTTCTTGGAGGGGGCTAAACCTTGCCCGAGCGAGGTTATTGAAAGGAAACTTCCAGAAGGCTGATCTCTCCCGAGCCGACCTGACCGGGGCGGAGCTGTCGGGCTCCGACTTCACCGAGGCTAACCTTGCCGGCGCGAAACTTACAGGCGCGCGGCTGGAAGGCGCCGAGCTTCGGACCGCAAACTTGAAGGGCGCCGACTTGAACGGAGCCGTGCTCACGGGGGCCAATGCGCTGTGGAAAGACGTCCGTCTCGCCTCCTTCGGTCCGGAGACTCTCCTGGGGCTCACTCTCCACGGTGAGATTGGTGGCTTGCCTCAAAAGAACTTGCCCGGCTCCTTCGAGGTAAAGAAGAATCTCGCAGCCATGCTCCATGCGCTGAAGGACGGGTGATCACGAGCGGCAAGCTCATTGCCTCTGCTCTTCGAGGGGCGGAGGGATCGTGCCGTCGCCGGGTTTCAACTTTGAGGCCATCGGCGCGACGGCAGGTTCGAGGATCGAGAGAGTTCTTGTCGTCGCGTCCAGGCGTACCAGCACGCCAAAGGGAAGCATGACCTGGTCAGGGACATGGCCGGACGGGAAGTCGGCGAGCACAGGCACACCTAGTGGCTCAAGGTAATCGTTGAAGACTTCGCCGAGCGTGAGGTCTCCCTCCGGATCGTGGCCCTCGCATCCGGGGAACATGCCCAGGAGCACGCCTCGAATCTCACGAAGTTTGCCAGCAAGTCGAAGCTGATTGAGCAACCGGTCGATTCGGAAGACTTTCTCTCCCACCTCCTCCAGGAAAAGGATCCTGCCCTGTGTCTCTATCTCAAAAGGCGTTCCCAGCGTTGAGCAGACCACGCTCAAGTTCCCTCCCGTGAGCCTCCCCTCCGCCTGGCCTTTTACTATCGTCACGGGCGTTTTCATCCCGTTCGCTCGTTCTCCGCCCCAATTCAGGAAGAGTTTGCTCTCGGAACCCATCAGGAGGTCCCAGAAATATTTTTCGGAAAAAGGTGTGATACCGCGGGCGGTCGACCACTCCTTTCCCATGGGACCATGGAACGTGACCACGCCCGCACGTGCCTGCACGCTCAGCAGGATCGCGGTGATGTCGCTGTAGCCGACGATCGCCTTGGGGCTTTGCCGCAACGCTGCGTAGTCAATTTTGTCGAGGATGCGCGGGCTTCCGTAGCCGCCACGCAGGCAGAAGATGGCCCTGACCTCGGGATCACGGATGAGGCTATTGAAAGCTTCGGCTCGAGCTTCATCAACGCCAGAGAGATAACCGCGTTGCCGGGAACCCTCGTCAGCGATTTTGACTCTGAAGCCTCGTCGTCGGATTTGCTCCGCTGCCGCCTGGATCTGCTTCTGGGCGAGGGGGCTTGCCGGAGCCACAAGTCCGATGACTTCACCCTTGGCGATGGGAGGCGGCTTGAGGGGCGGAGGTGCGAGTGTGGGCTCCTGGGCAAGCCAGCACAATGAGGCGATGAAGACTTGGGTGATGCGCATGCGCTACTCGAGAAGCCCCTTGGTAATGCCCTCAGGCCAGTCTGAACTGGCCTGCATGATCGCTCATCGAAGGGGTCATTGCTGTGACAAAAAATGTGGGGTTGCGTTGCCAGGTGAGGAAGTGAGAGCTCGCATTCTACGCCCAGCCGTTCCCCAAATTCCATCCTGGCTCTATCCGGTCGGCGGCAGTGTTCGGACTCCGCCACGCTTGGTTGCGAGGCTACCAGGAGAGCGGCTCGAGACATTGTAAGGCCCACCTCGAGTGGCCGCGAGACGTCAGCTCGAGTGTCTCATCTGCGCCGAAGTTTTCCGCGATGCCTGACACAAGAGCCTCGTCAGGATCTCGATGTGACGGTGGGGTGCGGGGGTGCTGAGGGACGTGGCCCGAGCCACCTTGAGAAACAACTTCGTCCCGGGTTTTCCCAGCGAAACCATCGTCTTGAGCTCGAGCAAGACCTCCGCTGGCACGGGTGTTCCGAGGAGCTCTTCGAGGAGGGAAAGAGCAGCAAATACTTCAAGGGTACGCTCGCTCTCGATTGCGAGCTGGACGACCTGTCGCCAGTCGGGTGAGAGCCGCCTGGTAGCCTCGTGGAGATCTCTCAGGAGCCTCAGTGAGTGCGAGTACTTACGTTCTGCGATTTCGTCGCACAGGAGCACCATGAGCGCTGCCGACTTGAATCCAGGGATGGAACCCGAGATCTTCAAGTGCGGGGGCGCTTCCCACGGTGCGGGCCGAGCGTCCCTGCTGGAGAGTCGGAAGAGCGTGACGAGCACTCCATCCCGTTCCAGAGGTGGGAGGTGATGGTGCTCCGGTGAGATGGGTGTCAGGGTATCGAGCTCGAAGAAGCGGTATTTTCGTAGAGCTGTCTGAAGCTCAGCTTCACGGCCACCTCCCACGAGCAGTTCCAGGCTTGTGAGAGGGCGATGCTCCGGCGTCGGGTAGACCTCGAAGGCCATTTGCGTCCCGCGAAATAGACGAAGTGGGATCTCGAGACCCCGGGCAGCCTTGGCGACATCCTTGAGCGCTTCTTGAAACGCCTGTGAGCGAGCCTCGGACATGAGCTTCGAGAGTCGCCACGCTGAGAGCCTCTCGGGAGTGATCAGGCCTTCGACGCCATGCTTTCGTGCGAGCTCAAAGAGAGAGGCCTCCAGGCCGTTCGCTTCCAGGACTCGCTCGAGGCTCTTCGCATCGGCGTGGGGGAGGTGCTCGATCGCCGCGGGGTTCTCAAGGAGAATGACGGAGAGGTTCCGAAGCACTTCGCTGGAGGCGGCTGTGTACGTCCGTGTCACCCTCCGTTCATCGACGAGCCTTGGTTGATAACTTCACTGGAACTACACAGAACGGGAGGATGATTCCGGTATTCTCTACTTCCCCGCAACGATGCAGGCCCCGCGATGCTTCCGGAGTGATTCGGGTCGTGCGAGCCGTGGGGGGGGGTATCTTCTTGAGCCTCGAGGACCGTTTCTCTATTTCTCTATTGGGTGAAAGAAGTCTTGAGCTATGGTATTCAGAATCTTTGTAAACCCGACAGGCATCTCCTGTGAAGATGAGCCGGAACAACAACGCGGGCCTTTGGCAGAGGCTCGCGCCATCAATTCACTGAACAGCTTTAGAGCCCATTGGAAGGAAAACACCCAACCATGGATGTCCGCATCACTCGAGCGCTCCTCAGCGTCTCGGACAAGACGGGGTTAGTGGAGTTTGCTGCGGGTCTTCGTGAGTTTGGCGTGGAAATCATCTCCACGGGAGGCACCGCGAAGATCCTTCGGACAGCCGGGATTCCGCTCACAGAGGTCGATGTGTTCACCGGCTTCCCGGAGATGCTCGATGGGCGAGTGAAGACGCTCCATCCGAAGGTCCATGCGGGCATCCTGCATCGGCGTGATAACCCCTCGCACGTCGAGACAATGAGGCTGCACGGCCTCAAGCCCATCGACCTGGTGGCAATCAATCTCTATCCGTTCGAGGAGACAGTCACCAAGCCCGGGGTGTCGTTGGAAGAGGCGATCGAGCAAGTTGACATTGGCGGGCCCTCCATGCTTCGCAGCGCCGCCAAGAACCACGCCCACGTCGCGGTGGTCTCGTCTCCATTGCAGTACGGAGAGCTCTTGAGGGAACTGAGGTCCCGAAAGGGGGCGACCAGCTCCAGCCTTCGGCGTCGGTATGCCGTTGAAGCGTTTCGTTTGACGTCACGTTATGACAGCGCGATCCACCGTTTCCTTCAGAGCCAGCAGCCCCCGGGGGAAGGTGCCATGAGCGACGTCGTGCCCGATGGCCTTACGATTTCTCTACCCGAGCGCTTTGAGGTGGCGCTTCCTCGCGCGCAAACTCTTCGTTACGGAGAGAATCCGCACCAGTCCGCGGCTCTCTACGGGGGATTCCTCGATCACTTCCGAAAGCTCCACGGCAAGGAGCTCTCGTACAATAACATTATCGACTTGACGGCGGCTCAGGAGATGGCCGAGTGGGTGGGTCGTCGAGGACCCACTGTCGCGATCATCAAGCACACGAACCCGTGCGGTCTTGCGACGGGTTCAACGATAGAGGCGGCCTGGAAAAAAGCGCTGGCGACCGATCCGCAATCGGCCAGCGGCGGCGTCATAGCCTGCAGCCAGAAGGTGGACGTTGCCGCAGCCACAGTTCTTGATAACCACTTTATTGACATCCTGTTGGCGCCTGGGTACGAGACCGAGGCACTCGCGATTCTGCAGAGGAAAAGAAATCGCATCCTTCTCGAGGTTGTGAAGCCTCTTTTTTCCAGGAATGGGTTGACCTACCGCTCCGTGCCTGGCGGCGCGTTGCTACAGACCCAGGACGTACAGGAGCTACGAGAGGACCAGGTCAAGGTGGTCACCCGGCGAAAGCCAACGAATGGTGAGTTGGCCGCGCTGCGCTTTGGGTGGGACGTGGTCCGGTTCGTCAAGTCGAACGCCATCGTTTATTGCGGCGTTGACTGTACGCTGGGCATCGGGGCAGGCCAGATGTCGCGGGTCGATTCGGCGAAGCTCGGTTCCATAAAGGCTCGTGATGCGGGGCTTGAACTCAAGGGATGCGTGGTCGCGTCCGACGCATTCTTCCCGTTTGCGGATGGATTGATTGTTGCGGCTGAAGCTGGTGCAACGGCTATCATTCAGCCGGGTGGAAGCGTCCGGGACGAGGAGGTTATTGCGGCTGCTGACGCACGGGGTATCGCCATGGTCTTCACCGGCATCCGGCATTTCAGGCACTGATTGGGCTTGCCGCTGGTCGAAGCCTGGCTGGCCTCCTGAGACAAGTTTCCGGCCGAGCTGAGATCCCGGTCAACATCTGCTGGGACGTTCGACAAGGGCGTCGCTGACTTTCAAAAATCCACACCCCCATTTTTCTGGCTCTCATGCGCGTGGAGGGTGATTCGCAGCGTCGTTTGAATGATCTCTTTTTGTAGGCGCTCCTTGGGTGTGAGCGACTGTTCCGGTTTAGTTCTCAAGTCCTCAAGGTACTGAAAGACCCTCTCCATCTCGTGAGAATAATCCGGGTAGAGTGCCAGGAAGGCGGACTCGGTGGTCGCCTCGAAGCGTTCGGCGACGATCGCCATGAGCTTCGAGATCTTCTCTATCTCGCTATCGTTGGGAAATTCGACGTCGATCTGTGATCGGCTGTCCTGTATCACCTGTCGCATCTCGTTCGAAAGGCGGAGCTCCAGATCGCTTGTAAGCTGTTGCAAGCGCTCCGAAAACTGCTGGATCACGAGAGAGCGCAGGCTGGGAATGATTCCACAAGGCTTCCGATCACGCCCTGAGCTACGCGTGGTGCCTCGCCCCGCAGATACTTTTCCATGCTGACGCGACCGGCGGGCAAGCTCTGTTCCACCTGGGACCGCCCCAACTCGGTGAGGGTCTGCGCATCGAGCGCAAAGGTGAGTCGCGTGAGGTTGCCGAGCGAGGCGATGATGGCGACCATGAGAATCACGCCTGTAACGAGGATTCCCCTGTGCTTCCGTCGCGCCTTCTCCAGTTGATGCGAAAGAAGGTGCCGAAGGTTTTGCGCTCGTGCGTGGAGCTGGTCCATTTCTTGAGAAGGTTTCTCGTTCGAATTTGAGCTCATAGTTCCATGATCTCCTGATCGAGTAGTTGCAGCCAGAGATGAATAAACTTCTTCTGTAGGTCCCTGGGAGATTCGATGGAATCGGACACATCGAACTTGAGAAGAGCGCCCTCGACTCGCTTCACATCCCTCGAGTAGAGGCTGTCAAAGCGTTCAAGAGAGTTGGTCACGGCTTTCTGGCAGATGGCGTCAAGCCTCTTGCGTAACTCCTCCTGGGTCTTCTCGGATGCGAGGCTCGGGTAGCAGGTGAGGACTTGTGTCTCGACGCTCTTCAGTACTCGATGCTCACTTTCCTCCAGGGTGCTGTGCAGATGCGTGAGCAAACCGCCGGTCAGAGCCTGCATTTCCTTCTCAAGCGTCTCCTGGACCGTGGGCCAGGAGGTCTCGAGTTGCTTCTTGAGCTCCTCCGCATAGACGGGAAGGAGCTCCTGTCCTAACTTTTGAAGCTCCGCCACCGCCAGGGGGCTCATGGACGCCATCTCGACGGAAAGGCTCTTCGAGAAGTTTTTTCTGGTCATCTCCGACTTCAGGTGAACGAAGTTGAGGACGGCGAAGCCAGCAATGACAATTATTACCCCCACACCGATGCCGAGCGAAAGTCGCGACGTTTGCCGGGCCAGGCTGGCGTTGGCCTTGATGGCCTGCTCGAGCTCCTGGATCTCTGAGTCGAGCTTGCGGAAATCATTTGCGCTGGACATAAACCCCATTCCCAAAGTAATCCCTCTCGGCTGCCTGCCGTGCTCATCGATCAGGAACAGATGAGTACGAGGCCCTGCTACCTATATTGGCAAGAAGCCTGGAGCTTCTTGAGTGGTTCTCGAAAGAGTTCCGAGTGGGTGGCCTGTCCATGGCCTGGAATTTTCGGGCGATGTGGGTAACTTCGCCCCAGGGGCCCACGAGCGTCGAGCGTGGAGCAATTTTCGGCCATGTTCGAACTCAATGAAGGCTGGTGACTTGTGAATTGGGCGCCAGTTGGGTCCCCGGATTGCTGTGGACAACTTTCGGGTCCAGGTAAGTTGGGGCCTGCGGTTCAGAGAGAGAGGTCGAGGCCATGTTCACAGTATTCATGATCATTGCCGTCGTGGCCTTTGCGGCTGCGGCGGCTGTCGTGCCATTGCGGTTCAAGGCTGCCACGTCTGGTTGGATTGAGAAGATGCGGGGGCTTGTTCTCTCGCGGACGGATCACGCGGCTTTTGGCTCTGGCGAGGGCAAGGCGCACGAAAGGTTGCTCAAGGCTCAAATCGGGGGAGGGGTGGCCCTCGCGGTGTTTGTGATGCTACTTCTTGGCGCAGAGGCGCCATTTCGGAACCATCCTGTCGCAGTTGCCGTGCTGCTTCTCAACCTGCTCGGCGCCCTTGGCGTTGCGATCGTGCTGGTGACGCTTTTCGAGATGGCGCGAGCGTTCTTGCCTGGAATCCGGGCCCTCGGGCTCTTGAGCCGCTTTGGTTTCCGAGCCCTGTGGGTGCTGGAGCCCGGGAAATCGGCGGCAGTGCTTCGAAGCGGACTTGGCTCGCGGATCCGGGCTTCGTCCCGGGTTGCGATTGTTGATGTCACGGGTCACGAACTTCTTGGAAAGGGCGCGGGCCCGTCTGGCGGGCTTCTCTACGATACGCTCGCGTCCATGACCTCGGTGCCTGTCCAGCTTCTGCTCCTCCAGCCCGAGACAGCCTCCCCGGACCCCGAGCAGCGCAGAGCCACTGTGTTCCAGAGCGTCCTGGCAGAGATGGACATTTCTCCGCAGAACTTCGTCCGACGAATTCGCTCGACCCTCGATGTAGTGCAGACTCTGAATGAGAACAGGCCGGACGACGCGAGGATCGAAGTGCGCTTCTACTCGGAGAGGCCCTCCTTCCGTGCGATTGTTTTCGACGAGTCCATTCTTGTTTCACCGTGGGTTCCCCGGGAGATAAATACACCGTCTCCATTTCTGGAGGTTGGGAGGGAGGCTGCCGAACCCACACTGTACGGCGCCTTTCGCTTTCACTGCGTCCGCCTGTGGACTTCGGCTGCCCCGAAGCAAGAGGCTGCGGCGCGTACCAACGGATTCAAGAGTGGCGTGGTCCGCCGAGAGGCGCCAGTAACGGTGCCCCAGAAGTGACTGTTCGGTGAAGCATCGCGCCTGCGGTCCGTCGAGAGCCGCGTCGCACCTCTCGAGGGACTGGATGACATGTCCGGATCGAGAGCAGGGGATCGGCGCGTTGAGCTTCGCGCCGCCCCGGGCGAACCACTAGTTCCGCGTGGGTGCTTCCATGGCGGTGGGGCGGGTCTTGTGACCCTTGCAAGGCAAGCCGTGATCGTACTTGTACTGCTTGAGCCCCATGTCTACAAACTTTTCGATGTCGAACGCTTCGAAGGGGAGATAAGGTCGCTCGGCGAGACGCTCATGGAGAACTTGGTCCGGGGTCTTCAACCCGAGCACAAAGCCTTCCTTGCGGTGGAAGTCCGACTGTTCTCGCTTTTCAAGGTTCTGCTTGTCAAAGGGCTGGTGGTAGCTTGCCGTGCGTAGTCCCTCCGTGTGGGCGATTGAGTGTCGCAGGTGAAGGTTGAGGAATTCCTCGTTCCTCTTGACGACCGAGAGCTCTTTCTTGTAGTAAAGCTTGCCCAGCGCGAGGGCAAGATCCAGCTCCGTGAGGAAATCACGTGGCTTCCAGTAGCCCGGCAGGCAGTGGAGCACGCGGCCATCGGACGTCATGAAGACCATCTGCACGTTGTGGTGGCCGGAGCAATTTGAAACCTCGATCGCGCCATTCGTCGGCATGTGGCTATTGGAGCTGCCGGCGTAAGAACGCTTGCCCTTGATGTTTTCCCAGGCGCAGATGAAGTTCTTTTGCAGCTCCCTCTGGACTTGATGGTTGGAGAGCGTCACGGCCCTCATCGAGTGTCCCGCGCTTCAGAGACCGCCGTTGAGATCTCCGACGAGCTGCAACCAGAAGACGAGTTTCTTTTCCTTCTGGGCCCTCTCCTTGGCCTCACTCAAGCTTGCTGCCCAGGGAAGGTTGTTCAAGACCTTCTCGGTACGCAAGGCTACCTGGGTGCCGCTGACCTGGCTGGCCACCCGTGAGCCACACGAGCCGAGTATCACGCCTGCGAGGACGAGCTTCTTGAGCATGCTGCTAACCCCTTCCGAAGACAGGTGGAGGAACACGGCCTCTGCGCAGAGACCCGGGACTCAACACTTCCAGGGTAAATGCTAAGGGCGGGACCCGGGACTGATCAAGACTATTCCCGCTGGCCCCGGGCCCACCACTCGGCCCAGAGGGACGGTTTGTCCCCCAAATCCCGGCCTGCGATTGTGACGAGCGAGCGGTGAATGGCGTTCCTGAGGCTCGCATCGTTCGATGACCCCATCCGGTCGAGGAGGATTGGGATGCACTCGGTGCTTCCAGCCTTCTCGAACGGCTTGAGTAACGCCTTCTGGAGGTCGAGGTCTGTTTCCTTGGAGAACCGCAGACGCAAGTAAGCCAGGGCCTCGGCATCCGTGAACCTCCCGAGCGATTCCAGCACAGCGCCGCGAAGTGCCACGAGGAACACCCGGTGCTGCCTGTGAATCTCTGCGGCCCTCTCAAAGGCCTCGAGGCGGCGCTGGTTCGTCTCGGCATCCGGTCCCACACCCGTCTGACGCAGGACTCCCCGCTTTTCCTTGGGGTAACTCTTTCTCTTCTCCGGCTCCTTCTCCATGTCCGAGTCACGGAGAGGTGTTCCCTGCGGAGTGGTTCGCTTTGCCTTTTGAAGCAAGGTGGCCTTGCGCTTTTCGTTGAGCTCGATGCTGGCGTCTGTTTGGCGCAAGAGGCTTCGCACGTGCTCGTAGACCTGAATCACGCCGGTTGCCGCTTCCTGGCCCGCCGAGGAACTGAGCTCCGTCAAATCTGGCTCCAGGGTCGCGGGGAGGATGAGGTGCGAGCCGTAGTCCTCGATCCGGTTCATCAGACGTTGGACGAGCTCCTGGATCTCTTCTGACGACCGCCAGATACTCGGCTTCGTGGTGGTTTCGACGACGGAGAGGGAGCCGTTTTCCTTCGACTCCTCCTTCACCGGCTGAATCTCCGCCGCGCTGTCGAGCTCAGGCAAGACGATCCCAACGCCTTCTGCGGGTATTGTGGCTAATTGAGCCGAGGGTGCCGCAGCCGGCAAGACGTTTCGCTGCTGGCTGCGATCCCGCTCTGCCTGAAGATCCTGCATCAGCTCGACGTTGCGCTGCATCTCGGCCTTGAGTTGGGCCCTGACGCGGGCGGTCTCCTCGCTCGAGATCTTTTCGATCTTGAGCCCAGCCAAAATTCGATCGATTCGCCCCTGAGATTCCTCGAAGCGGAGCTGAAGAGCGCTGGCGACCGAATCGGCTCCCTTGCCCGGCTCGGGGCGGGGCAAGCTTCTTGCCAATATTGCGACGATCAGCGCGAGCCCGATCGCACAGCAAACCGCGATGGGCACAAGGGGAGTGCCATGGCTGGATCTCCGGGCGCCACAGGAGGGTTTCTGCTGCATCGCCCTGTGCCGAACCTGACTGCGGGGAACACTGGCGGCGGCCTCGGGTCTGGGGGCCAGCCCAACCGGGCCCTCGTAGACGAACTCGCACCGCCCAAGCTTCAGCGAGTTGCCGCTCTTGAGGGGTTGTCCATTGGGGTTCCCATCGGTGGGCTGTCCATCGAGAAGTATTGGGTTCTTGCACTCGCCGTCGAAGAGTCGAATTGCAGCCCCTTCGCGAAGCAAGTAGCAGTGAAACCGGGACACGGTGGTGTCCTCGATGCAGATCTCGAAACCACGGGAGCGGCCAATGCGGCTCACCCCTTCGTGGATGGGGTAGATTTCCCGCTCCTTGGAGTCGACACGGATGAGGCGTGGCTTGTGGCTGGCTGAGTTGCCCATGATGGCCCTTGACTTGAAGCTACAATTCTACGCCTGGGCATTCGATCTGAACCAGGGTAGTCTTTCGGGACAAGGCAAATTCCAGCCGCTCGGCGACTGGGAAAGGAGAGTCGATCCTGGTTCGCCGCCAGGAATGATACTGGCGCAAGGGGAAACAGGAAGGGCGTCCCTCCTCTTCGGACAAACTCACCCGTTACAATCGGCAGCCACGGGCGCGTTGAATTCACAGCCCGCTTGAAGGTTCCCATGAAGCTTTCCCGCGTTCGCGTCGCATTTCAAGTCCTTGTGCACGTGGCCCTCGTGGCCCACGTGCTCGCGTATTACTTCTTGGACTGGAAGACTATCGGTGCGCTCGATTTTCAGTCCTTCTTCCATCATTTTCTGGGGAAGGGGCTGCTCACCGCCGGGGCTCTCCTGGCGATCGTGGTCTACGGCACGGCGATTTTCTTTGGCCGGCTATTCTGTAGCTGGGGCTGCCATTTCGGGGCCACGCAGGACCTTGCCGCCTGGCTGCTCCGGCGCCTGGGGTGGAAGCCACCCCTCGTGCGAACACGTTTTCTCCACCATGTGCCCTTCGCACTCCTGATCGTCGTCTTCCTTCTTCCCATTTTCCAGCGGTGGAGCAGCGACGGTCTTGTCCTTGAGAATCCCGATCTTGCCGCTGTTGCCCCATGGGACACGCTGCCGGGCTGGTTGGGCACGATCGTGACGTTCGGAGTCTGTGGCGCCGGTGTGCTCCTTTTTTTCGGCACGCGAGGGTTTTGCCGCTTCGTCTGCCCTTATGGAGCGGTCTTTCGACTCACGGACTTTGCTTCGTTTTTTCGTGTCCGCCGCGTGGCGCATTGCACGAGTGACTGCGCAAACCAGGCGGTTCACCCCTGTACGGCCGCTTGCCCCACCGCAATTGACGTACACCTCGAGACGAGCCAGCGAGGTGTCGTCACGAGCGTCGACTGCGTTCGGTGTAACCTGTGCGTGGAGGCATGCCCCTCCGGGGCGCTGGCGCATGTCACGCCATCAGCGGCTCGACGGAGGCTTGCACTTGCGCAAGTGGGTGCCCCCGAGCCGGGTAGCTCATTCCGGCCGATCGGGCTCCCGCTGCGATTACGAGAGGCACCGACCGTTATCGGCGGGTCGCTTCCAGAGCGCCCCTTCGCGCGAACTCTTGATCTGGGTGCCTGGGGCGAGCTCCTTGTGCTCCTGGTGGGCGTGGTCACCTACCTCTGCGTGGATCTCGTCCATGGCGGACATTTCCTCGCGGCATCAGTCGCCCTGGCGGAAGGAATGTTGGTCTACATTGCGCTTGGGAGCCTGCGGACGGACTCGAGAAGGTCGATCGTTGGCTGGCGACTGCGTTCAGGAAAGAGCTGGACGTTTGTCGGAATTACGACTCTTGGTGTGCTGGCCCTGACCCTCGTGCCGATTTTCGAGGCAGGGGTGTTCAAGTGGCTCAGGTGGAGCGGGCTTCGCCTCGACCCCATCACGTCCACCGGCGAGTGGGCGCCCCCGCAGGGGGCCATGATTCTTGGGGGATCCATCGAAGGTTCTCGGCTGGCTGAGGCCGCCGATCGCTACCGTCGGGCCCTCGAGTACTTTCCAACGGATCTCGCCACGCGGAAACTTCTCATGTCGGCCTATGCCAGGCTGGGGGACCCTCGAGCCCTCAAGGAGGCTCAACTTATAGCCAGCCAGTCGCCGGATCTGGCTTCCCTCCGACTCCTCGAGTGGGCACGGGAGCGTTTTGGCCAGAGCAAGTGAGCTCCCTTTTCCTCCCGTCCTTGGCCTTCTCGCTCACGACGCTCCGGACTCGGCACTGGTACTGGACTGGACCTGCCGCTAATATATTGCCCGCGCGGCCATGATGGGGACATCCTGACCAGGGCTCACCCACCATCGGCTCCGGAGGCGCGCCGCCAGACGCCCCGGCGTGGCGGAGGTTTTCCTCGCCCACTAGGAATATAATAAACCCTTGCTGTTTTTCATTTTGTGCAACTTGAGCTCGCTCTCTTGACATTCACCCCGGAGTGCCACCTCGGCTCGATGGCCAGGTATTTTATTTCTCGCGCTGCTTGTCTGTACGTCAGTCTCTGGAGCGTACCTTCTGCGGCGGCGCTCGAAGACAAGAAGAACTCTCCATCGGAGGCTGAGCCGCCGCTGGAGAGGCTCGTCGAGCTCAATGCAACGGAGCTCTTTGGTGGCGAGGCGTCGTTCCAGGGCGACCGTGTCACACTTCGTTTCCCGGGCAGCGGTAGCTTTGCCCGCGGATTTCGCGCTGGCGGAAGCGGAGGCGGAGGATTCATCACGGCCCTCGATGACTTGAAGGACCCGACGATCCGGGAAAATGTTGCCGGCGGCTTCAACGCGGCTTTTAGCTTTGCCGGCATCGAGGGCGGCCAGGCTCTGAGCAAATTCGAGCTTGCCGGTGACTTCACGATCAGCTTCCGGATGAGAGTCCCTCAGGTGTCTTCGGCCAGCTCGATGATCCTGCGGATGCACCAGGAGGATGCGAAAAGCTATCTTCAGACCTCCTTCTTTCGTGAGGTCAGCGTGCTGGAGGGAGGCAAGTCAAGAAAGAAGGAGGCAGCTGACGCTGCGTTCTCGGGAACGCCGGCCAAGTGGTTCGTTCAGAAGCATGCAGAGCCTCCGGGGACGCCGGTCGAGATCGTGTTCAAGCAGAGAAGACTCAGTGTCTCCCTGACGGTGTTCCCTGAGCCGAAGAAGTCAGAGAAGAAGGAGATCGTCTCCCTGGACGACCTTGAGAGTCCAACCAGCGGCAAGATTGCCCTCAAGTTCTCGAAGGTCTCCTTTGGGATCGCGGATTTCGTAATTGCGGGCAAGTACAGCAGGCCCTGGGTCGAGGAAGAGCTTGGTCGACTTCGCAAGGAGAAGAAGCTGCGACTCCGCACCGAAGATCCTCAGCCTTCTGAAAAAAAGGAATCGAAGCTGAATGTCAAGGGCAAACGGGCGCCCCCCAACGCGAAAGCGGAAGACGACAAGAAGCCCAGGCTCAAACCGCGCGAGAAGCGCCAACCGCCGGATGTGGCCAGGCCGGACCCGGAAGCGGAGGTCGATTTGTGACAGAGAGCGTACGCAATAGCACAATGGAGTCCGAAGACGTTGGCTCGGTCCGCCGCTTCAGCGATTTTAATATCGCGTCCGACGTACTTGAGAGTTTGGCCGGAATGGGGATCAACACTCCCACGCCCATCCAGGAAGCCTGCATTCCCGCAATTCTTGAAGGAAGGGACGTGATCGGAAAGGCGGAGACCGGTACCGGCAAGACTATCGGTTTCGGGGCGCCGCTCGTGGGCCGCATCGACACCCAACGGGTTGCTGTGCAGGCCCTCGTGCTCACGCCGACGCGTGAGCTCGCGCAGCAAGTCGCGGGCGTGATTGAGCTACTCGGGGCTCGCCGGGGGCTCGGAGTGGTGCTTGTGGTTGGCGGCGTTCACGCCAGCGAGCAGATCTTGAAGCTGAGGAGCGGCTCGCAAGTTGTCGTGGGCACTCCGGGTCGTGTGCTCGATTTTCTGAGGGAACGTACGCTGTCGCTCGTGTGGTGCGAGACGGTCGTGCTCG
>SXGT01638005.1_pt1 | contig 22637 bp, 14 predicted proteins | sample 3176221 | NCBI WGS metagenome assembly SXGT01 (sample SAMN11356862, study PRJNA531348) | freshwater metagenome | isolation source: freshwater sample F1-120 | place: China: Fuxian Lake, Yuxi | collected 2017-12-25
CATCGCCGTGGACAACTCCGAAAAGATGGTGAAATTTGGCGCGGCCAAAGCGAAGAAGAACGAACTCAAGAACCTCGAGTTCCGACACGGGGATTTGCAATCCCCGCCCATCGAACCCGGCAGCGTGGATCTAGTCATCCTCAGCCAGGCGCTGCATCACGCCGAGGAACCGGCGCAGGCCATCGCGGCCGCCCATCGCATCCTCAATCCCGGCGGTCAGGTGATGATCCTCGACTTGTTGCAACATAACTTCGAACAGGCGCGGGAACTGTACGGTGACCGCTGGTTGGGCTTCACTGAAAGCGACCTGCACCGCTGGCTGGAGACGGCTGGATTCAAGAAGATCGAGATCAGCGCTGTCGCTCGCGAAGAGGAGCCGCCCCACTTCCAAACCGTGCTGGCGGTCGGAGTGAAGCAGTGACGTTGGATTCCTGAGTCGCTCGTATCGCGGCTGCGGCCGTTATTGCCCGAGCTTGGCAATTTTCAACCCGACGACCAGCGAACCGATCGGATTGCCGGCGTCCAGCACGGGGACTGCGATTTGGAGTTGCTTGAGTCCGCTGGATTCAGCTAACTCGATTGGCCCCTGCCACGTCTTGCCGGTCATCGGCACGTCGTGTTTGTCCTTCCCTTTGTGGCTCCAGCCGGAAGTCTTGCTGAGGAAAGCCACCTTCAGCCCATTGGCGTCGGAGAGAAAGCCTTCGCTGACCGCAGTATCCTTCTTGCTCTTGAGGAACTCGGCGGCGGCATTTTTGCTGAATGAACGCACGAAGGGATCAAGGATGGTCGCGGCTTTCCATTTCTCCTGAGTCATCGCGGTATGCTCCGGCGGGAGCTTGGCATTCTGCGTCCTGACGGCTTCCACGATGGCCGGATCTGCGGCCCATGTTTGGATCTCTTTGAGCTTGGTATCTATCTTGGATTGCAAGGCCGGACTGATTGGTTCGGCTGCCAGCATGCGCAGGGCCATCACGCCGACAACGCCCGTCGCGGTGAGGAAGGTGGTTTTCATAGCGCGGATTCGCTTTCAGGTTTTGAAGCCTCCGAGGCGCTCCTTGGCGACGCCTACGGGGGTATCTTCGAAACCAACCTAAGCCTGCAACCCGTCCGTCTCAAGTGAGTGGTGCGAATAAAAAAGCCGAGGCACCTGCCTCGGCTCGAAAGGAATTTGTGGGACTCAGGCCAATCCCTCCAGCCGGCCGGTGCTGTCCCCGACACGTTCGGCGGGCGCTCCCATCCGATCGAGCATTGCGAGGTAGAGATTGGTCATCGGCGTGTTGTCCGGATAGCGGAGATGGCGGCCGGGCTTGATGGTATTCCCGCCTTTGCCCAGGAGCAGCACCGGGAGATCGTTATGATTATGCCGGTTGCCGTCGCTGATCCCGCCGCCGTACACGATCATGCAGTTGTCGAGCAACGTGCCATCGCCCTCTTTCACGGCCTTGAGCTTGCCGAGCAGATACGCGAGCTGCGTGGTGTGAAAGCGATTGATCTTCGCGATCTTCTGCTTCTTCTGCTCGTTGTTGCCGTGGTGAGAAAGCTCGTGGTGCCCCTCTTTGATGCCGAGCAACGGATAACTCCGATTGCTGCCGTCGTGGGCCAGCAGATAGGTGATGACGCGCGTGGAATCGGTCTGGAACGCCAGCGCCAGCATATCCATCATCAACCGGATGTGCGCCTCGTTGTCGTTCGGTTTGCCGAGAGGCATCACGTAGCCGGGCGGCAGATCGGCCGGCGAAGAGGCGGCGGCCTCCATCCGTTGCTCCACCTCGCGGATGGAGGTCATGTACTCGTCGAGCTTGCGCTTGTCGGTGTAACCCAGCTTGGAGCGGAGGTCATTGGCGTCTTCCAGAACGAAATCGAGGATACTCTTCTGATAGCGGTCGCGCTGGATGCGGCTCGCGGTCATCTCGACTTTCTTCTGGTTGCCGAAGAGCCGGTCGAAGACGGCGCGCGGGTTTGATTCCGGCGGCGCGGGCGTGTTCTCACTCTTCCACGCGAGGTTGAACTGGTAGGCGCAGCTGTAGCCAGAGTCGCAGTTGCCGGAGAGACGCTGGCCGTCGCTGCTCAGTTCGAGTGACGGGAACCGCGTCTCAGCGCCGACCTTGTTCGCGGCGATCTGATCCACGGAAACACCGATCTTGATATTGGCCCCGCTGGTCTTGCGCGCTTGGCAACCAGTGAGGAAGGAGGCGTTCGCGCGGGCATGGTCGCCTGCCCCATCGCCGTTCGCCCGGGCTTTGTCGTGCGTGAGGCCCGTGAGAACGGTCAGGGCGCTCTGATACGGCTGGAGCGGCTGGAGGATGTGCGGAAGCTGGAAAGTGGAGCCGACGGTTTTGGGTGTCCAATCGGCCATGTTCGCGCCGTTGGGGATGTAGAGGAACGCCATCCGCTTCGGGAACGCTTTCCCGCCACCGGCCGCGAGGGCTTTGGCCGGCAACATCTGATCGAGCACCGGCAGGGCGATCGCCGTACCGAACCCGCGCAAGAATGTTCGCCGTTGGATGTGCCAGCTCTTTTCCATTTCAATAAGGTTGACGCGAATCTAGAGAAAAAGTTTCAAAAAACAAGCCGCGACCGGAGGCTATTGTTTGCCGTCACCCCTCCTCATGTCGAACGGCAGACTCGTCACCACGCCGATGATGAGCGTCGAGAAACGGTAGTTATTCTTCTCCAACTGCTGTGCGATGGCATCCACGGTGCGCTTGTCATAGAACTCCATGCCACGCCCGATGGCATAGGTGAGCATCTTCTCGGAGAGGCATTGGGCGAAGTCGTTCTTCCGCGCAAGCAGGAGATTCGTCAACTCGGCTGGCCCGTTGAACCGCTGACCGGAAGGCAGCGTGTCCGCGGCGTTGATCGGTTGGGTCCCCTCCGTGTCGCGCCAGATGCCGATGCCGTTGAAGTTCTCAAACCCGAATCCGATCGGGTCCATCCGTGAGTGGCACGAAGCGCAGGTGGAGTTGGCGCGGTGTTGCTCCATCTGCTGGCGCATGTTGCCGGTGAGCGCCTTTTCCTCGTTCAACTCCGGCACATTCGGCGGCGGCGGCGGCGGCGGCGTGCCGAGAATATTTTCGAGCACGTATTTCCCCCGCTTCACAGGCGATGTGCGCGTGGGGTTCGAGGTGAGAGTGAGGATGCTCGCTTGAGTGAGGAGGCCGCCGCGCGGCGTGCCGGCGAGGGAGGTTTTCTGGAATTGCTCACCCTTCACGCGCGGCAAACCGTAGAGCTGGGCCAGTCGCTCGTTCATGAAAGTGTAGTCGGCCTTGATGAAGTCCAGCACGCTGCGATCCTCGCGCATGATGTGGGCAAAAAACATCTCGGTCTCACGCCGCATATCATCGCGCAGCGTGTCGTTGAACCGGGGGAAAACGGTCGGATCGGGGGTGATCGTGCGCAGGTTGCGAAGCTGCAGCCATTGGCCGGCGAAGTTCTCCACCAGCGCATTCGCTTTCGGGCTCTTCAGCATCCGGCGCACTTCGGTTTCGAGATTGCGGCGGAGTTGGCCTTTGTTGGCCAACTCGAAAAGGCGATCGTCCGGCATCGAGCTCCAGAGGAAAAACGAGAGACGCGCGGCCAGCTCGTGATCGTTCAGCGAACGGGTCACCTTCGAGTTTTTCGGGTCGCCATCCAACTCCCAGCGGAAGAGGAAATGGGGCGAGACCAGCACCGCTTGCAGCGCGAGCTTGACCCCTTTCTCGAACGGCTCGTGTTGTTCTTCAGCCATCGCCACGAACCGCAGATAACGCTCGGTTTCTTGAGCGGTGACCGGACGGCGAAAGGCGCGTCTGGCAAACGCGCCGATGATCTCACGTGCTGCCTCGGTTTTATTCGCAGACGTCCACGAGCGGAAGAATATCCGCTTGTGCGACTCGGGTAACGGCGCGGCTTTTGCGCCCTTCACGGGAAGCACGATGGCTTTGTCCAACACCTTCTCCGCCGCGGTGAGGTATTTTTCCATCAACAACGGTGAGATGGAAAGCACGTCGCCGATGGTGTCGAAGCCGTAGCCGGTGTCGTCATCGGGGAACTCGTCCGCCGGCCGGAGATCCACGTCTGCAAGATCGCGCATCGTGTTGTTGTATTCCTGACGGTTCAGGCGGCGCACGGTGACGCGGCCCGGATCTGGACGCGCCGCGCGATAATGCTCCGCCAACGTCCCCTGCACCCATTTCACGATCAATTCACGCTCGGTCGGTGTCGGTTTGGCGATCGTGTTGCCGCGCGGCGGCATTTCGTTGGCGACAAGATTTTGCGCCACCTTTTCCCAAACCTCGTGTTGCTTGAAGATATCCGCCTCGTTCTTGAAATCGTCGAGCGCGAGGTCGGCTTTGCGGCGGCCTTTGCCATGGCAGTTGTAACAATACTTCTGCAGCAGCGGCAGGATGTCCTTCTGATAGGTAAGCGACTGCGCTTCAGCCGCACGCGACTCCCCTGCTCCGACATCGAGGCCGAGCGCCACCACCGCGATAACAAGCCACTTTTTCACCCTATGACTCATGACAACAAATCAACGAAGAGTGACCTAAAATGACCAACGTCACAAGTCTGTTGTTGATGAACCACCACGATTGGGAGGGCGATTGGAGTGGAATCCTTACTTGCCGCGCGGGGCGGATTGTTTACCATCACATCATCGTGCGACGTTGCTATCAGAAACGGGGACAATCCACTTTCGCGATTCTCTTTCTCGCGATTTCCATCGTGTTCGCCGTGAGCGCGGCCGAGTGGCAGATCGTCGGCGTGGCGAAGACAAACTCGACCGACAAGCCGCTTACCGGCGACACCGCGCCCGCGCTTTCCGTTCACTTCAGCAATGCCGGCAGCCGCGCCCTGCGCCGCTCCTTCCCCAAAACGGCCGCGTTCGATCCCGCCAAGCCGCACCGCATCGAGTGGCGCTGGAGGTTCGATGGCAAACCCAGTGACTTCGGAAACTCTTTCAACGATCGCATCAACTTCTTCGCCGCCGACCAACCGCAGGGTGGTTCGAACGCCAGCAGTTCGTGGATCATCGGTCTCGCCAGCGCTAGCGAGCCGGGCCGCGAGGTGCATGAGGGGAAATGGTTCTTCTTCGATCGCCAGGACGACGGCGACTTCAAGAAAGAGAACATGATCAGCACCGGCCTCACGCTCGCGCCGGGCACGGTCTATTCCTTCAGTGTCACCGTGGATCCGGCCGGCGGCGTTTACAGCGCGACCATCAATGACGGCACTCGAAGTTTCACCGAAACCGGCCTGCGTTTCCGCAACGACCGCAAAGGCGCGCATCCCGTGTTTCATTTCGGCGGCAGCGCTTCGAATGCCGGCGATGATCACACTTTCAGCCTCGGCGAAATTCGCATCACGCCGTTGGGTGGCGACGCAACCATCGCCGCCAAACAGCCGCGTGAAGCGAAGTTGCCAAAGCCGGCCGCCCCGGCTTTCAAGGAAACCGCGCCATCGCTGCTGAGCGGCCCTGTGCAGGTTCAGATCTTCGAGGATCTGGCGAAAGGCGCGGAACTGCACTTTGAAAACGTACGCGCCGTTACCGAATATCGCGAGCCGGCGATGGCCTTCACGCGTTTGCCGGTGAAGTATTCCCCCAACGCCCTCGCGCTGGATCGATCTTCCCCCTTCCTCCTTCTTGCCCGCACCGAACTCACCCGGCCCGCTGGCGAATACAAACTCCGCCTGCGCGCCCGCGGCGCCGCGCATCTCTTCGTTGGTGACAAACTGGTGCTCACGACCAAACCGCAGAAGACCGCCTCTGACGGCCACGAAGATGTACCCGAACCGGTCAAGCCGGACGTTGCTGGGTTGCATCTCGCACATTATTCGCATCAGGAAGTCACCGTCACACTGAAGCTCGACGGCTCGTCACGGACCGTCACGCTCGTCGCGCTCATCGGCGGCAAAGGACTTGTGCCGGCGCCGGGTGAACTTTCTGTTGCCATCGGCAAGCCAGGCGAGATGCCGCGATTGCTCGGTGCGCCCGACGCGCCGCTGCTCAACGATGAAGCGTGGGAAAACTTCGCGCGCGTGCAAGTCGAACGCCACAGTCTCGCAGACATTCATCGCCGTCGCGAAGTAAGCACGGCCGTCACCGCTGCGTGGAAGCGCTACCACGCGCAAGTTCGCGAGCATACGCGTGGGCTGCCGCCGATTCCCCTCCCCCCTGCTGTTGCCGGACTGCCGGAGTTCAATGCGATTGATCGCCTCCTCAACGTTCGCCTCGCCGCCGCCAAAGCGGCCCCCGCTGCGATCACCGCCGATCTGGAATTTCTTCGCCGCCTTTCGCTCGACACGATTGGACTGGTTCCCACACCGGACGAAATCCGCTCCTTCCTTGCCGTGCCTCCGGTTTTGCGCCGCGAGCGCGCCATCACGCGGCTGCTCGCGCACCCCGGCTGGGCCGATCATTGGGTGAGTTACTGGCAGGATGCGCTTGCCGAAAACCCCGGCATCGTGAAGGCCGACCTCAACAACTCCGGCCCGTTCCGCTGGTGGCTGCATCAATCGTTCAGTGATGGGATTCCGTTCGATCGTCTCGTCGCCGAATTGGTGCAGATGGAAGGCAGCCTTGTGCAAGGTGCGCCCGCGGCGTTTCGGATGGCCTCGCTCAATGACGCGCCAATGGCCGCCAAGGCCGATATTCTCGCGCAGGCGTTTCTCGGCGAGAAACTCTCGTGCGCCCGATGCCACGACGCGCCCGATCACCCGCACAAGCAAGGAGACACGTTCAGTCTCGCTGCGATGCTCGAGGGCAAGTCACTCAAACTTCCATCGTCGAGCACCGTGCCTGTCGTTGAAGGCTTTCGCAAACCGAAGATCACCATCACCCTCAAGCCCGGCCAGTCGCTGAATCCACACTGGCCCTTCGCCCAGCACGCGAAACCGACCCAGCTTGCAGCGCTCGTGCCGATCAGCACTACCGCGCCTGCCACGCGCAGCGAGGCCGCGCGCCTGTTCGTCACGCCGGACAACGCGCGTTTTGCGAAGGTCGTCGTCAATCGCGTTTGGAAACGTTATTTCGGCGGCGGCTTCGTCGAGCCGGCGGAGGATTGGAACAACGCGCGCGTGTCGAACCCCGAGTTGCTCGATTGGTTGGCGCGTGAGTTCACCGCCAGCGGTTACGACCTGAAGGCGCTCGCGAAGCTGATCTTCTCCTCGCACGCGTACCAACGGCGGCCCGTGGATGTTTCGTGGGCCGACACGCGCGCCGAGGATCGCCTCTTCAACGGCCCCGCGCGTCGCCGCCTCTCGGCCGAACAACTCGTGGATTCCCTCTTCCTGATCGCCGGCAAGGAATTTGATTGCGAGGAATTGAACACCAATCCTGCCGGCAACCGGCCTCTGGATACTTTTCTCAATCTCGGTGCGCCGCGCCGCGCATGGGAATTCGCCGCCACGATGAATGAGCGCGATCGTCCTTCGCTTGCCAAGCCTGTCGTCCAATCCATCGTGGATGTGCTCACCACTTACGGCTGGCGCCAGTCGCGTCAGAACCCCGTCACCACGCGCGCCGATGCGCCTTCACCGATGCAGACGCTGCTGCTCGCCAACGGCGTCGTCGGCACGCGCATCGCGCGCCTCTCGGATGACAGCGCCTTCACCGAGATGGCTCTCCAAGAACAGCCGCTGGAGAAACTTGTCGCGGAGACGTTCCTGCGCGTGCTCGGCCGGCCGCCTTCCGTGGTCGAGACGGAAACCGGTGCGGACTACTTGAAATCCAGCCACGCCACCCGCGCGATCGGCGGCGTGGTGAAGCAAACGAAGAAACTGCGCCCCGACGATCGCATCGGCTGGGCGAATCATCTCAGCACCGAGGCCAACGCCATCCGCATGGAGGAGGAGCAGCGGTTGCGGATGGGCGACGAGCCGACGAAACGGCTTCGGCCCGAGTTCCGCGAGCGCTATGAAGATTTTCTCTGGTCGCTGCTCAACACGCCCGAATTCATCCTGCTGCCGTAACGAGTTTTTCACATGAATCTGAACCGCCGCGAATTTCTCAAAGCCAGCGCCGCCACCGCGTTCGCCGCGCCCCTGGCCGGCCTCGCGGCCCCTGCGAAGCCGGTGCCCAAGGGCAAGGCCGAAGCCTGCATCTTTCTCTGGATGGGCGGCGGCATGGCGCAGATTGACACGTTCGATCCGAAAGGCCGCGGCGACGGCAAGAAGGTTCCCGGCTGCGCCTACGAGACCATCGGCACGGCGATTCCGGGCGTGAAAATCAGCGAGCACCTTCGCCAAACCGCCGCGGTGCTCGATCGTTGCGTGCTGCTCCGTTCGCTTTCACACGAGCAATTCGCCGAGCATGGCGCGGCGACCTACCTCGTCCACACCGCGCGCAAACCGAGCGAGACGGTCGTCTACCCCTCCATCGGCTCGGTGGTCGCGCACCAACTCGGCCCGCGCTCCGAGAGTGTGCCGCCTTATGTGGTGATGGGGTATCCGAATATCGCGCGCGATCCCGGCTTTCTCGGGCCGCAGCACGGTTACGTCTATCTCACCCAATTGGAAACGGGGCCGAACGGGCTCATCCGCGCGCCCGATGTGGATATCGCCCGCCAGCAACGGCGCGAAGGTCTCCTCAGTGCGTGGCAGAAAGAGTTGAATCGCCGCGCTCCGGGCGACAAAGCCGCTGCGGCTCAAAGCGAAATCAGCCGGCGTGGTTTCAAGATGGCCGGTCCCGACTTCATGAACGTCTTCGACCTTGCGCACGAGCCGAAGACGCTGCGCGAAAATTATGGCGGCGAGTTTGGCCAGCGCTGTCTGCTCGCGCGGCGGCTTGTGCAATCGGGCGTCCGTTTCGTCGAGGTCTCTTTCAACCTCAATTTTATCAACGGCACCGGGTGGGATACGCATAACGAAGGCCAGCGTGATCAGCACAAGTTGATCGAGGAACTGGACAAGGCGTTCGCCACGCTGGTGCTCGATTTGGAACGGCACAAGCTGCTGGAGAAGACGCTCGTGGTCATCGCCACCGAGTTCGGACGGCCGCCGGGATTCGATTCGCGCGGCGGTCGTGGCCACCAGTCGCACGGTTTCACGAGTGTCCTGGCCGGTGGTGGATTGCGCAGCGGGCAAGTCATCGGCGCGACTGACGACGGCGGCGGCAAGATCGCTGAGCATCCGCTCACGATGGCCGATTTCCATGCCACGATGCACTGCGCACTCGGGATCAACCCGCACAAGCGCATCTACACACCCGACGACCGGCCCGTGCCAATCACCGACTTCGGCCGGCCGGTGGAGAAGCTGTTCAGCTAGTCGATCACTCCGCTCACTCGGCGCCTTCGTCGTCCTTGGGGCGGACAGCGAAGTAGATGCCGACGCCGATGACGCCGAGAAGGACGGTGCCGGCAACGGCCCCCAAAATGAGCGTGAGAAAAGACATCGCCTACGCCTTGTCGCGGATGTGGACCCAGACGTGGACGTGCGGCTTGCCGCGGAAGTACCAGATCATCGACGGCCCTTCGATCTGCCAGACATCCCACACTTCATCCTCGCCGATATTCTCGTTCTTGTAGAAGGAAAGGTGCAGATTTTCGAAGCCGTTGCCTTCGACCAGTTTCATCGCTTCGTCCGTGTCTTTCTTGCGGAAAGGCGCGAGCACGTCGCCCATCACCTTGCGGACGAGCGCCTGCTGGTCCTTGGCCATCTCGCCCACACGCAGTCCCGCGAGTCCCGTTTTTTGACCGGTAAGTTTCACGGTCTCGTTTCCATCTTCCCCGCGTGATTTGCCGAGCAACGCGACTTGGCGCTGCTTGCCATCGAGTGCCTGATAAACCTCGTTCGCTCGTTTGGCCTGGTACCAATAGGCGTTTCCTTCGTGATCGGCTTTTTCGTTGAAACTCTTCGCCGCGTGTCCGTAGAAGATCGGCCCGCCGAAGGCCGCGCCTTCGACCGAATCGCCGTCGCACCGCCGCGTGCAGTGCCGGCCGGTGAGGACGAATTCAAACTTGCCTTTTCCCGGTTCGCCGAAAAGCGCGATGGAACTGCTGCCGAAGCCCGCCTTGCCGCTGTCGTGCTGCACCTGCTTATATACGGTCTCGGCATACTCCGCGCTATGAAGGCCCATGAAAATCTCCTTCACCATCGCCTGCTGATCGGCATTGAGCCCGCTGGCGATCCCTTTGGAAGTGATGTGCCAGTTATTATCCACCTTCAGACGCAGCTTGTGGTCGAAGGGAAAACAGAGCTCTTTGCGCTGCGCTTCGTTCAGGCTCTTGTAGAGCGTGGTGACCAGTGTCTCGGAATCCGACTTCTTCACATCCTCAATTGATTTGGCGAAGGCCGGCAGGATGGGCGCCGCGCCGACGGCGGCGACAGCCACCGCGGCGGTGCCGAGGAATTTACGGCGCGACATGTCACTGGCACAATCGGAACAGTTGCTGAGGGGCGTGTTCATTGGTTTTCCTAGATTTAGGGTTGAGGGTCGGACGCGTTAGGTGAGAATTTCTTCGATAACTTTGCCGCCGGTGATTGCCAGCGGGCGGTTGTTCACGTCGCGCACTTCGCTGTGTGGCGCGATGCCGAGCAGGTGGTAGACCGTCGCGGCGATATCGTCCGGGCGCACCGGTTTTTCGGCTGGATATTCGCCCCGGGCATCCGACGCGCCGTGCACGTAGCCGTGCTTCACACCGCCGCCCGCCAGCATCACGGTGTAGCATTGCGGCCAGTGATCGCGGCTGATGTTCGCGTTGATTTTCGGCGTGCGACCGAACTCGCCCATCCAGATCACCAACGTCGTGTCGAGCAGCCCGCGTGATTCGAGGTCGTTCAGGAAGACCGGCAACGTCTGGTTGGTGATCGGCAGGTGATACTGCTCCACGATGGGGAACATCCGCGTGTTGTTGAAACCGTGCGTGTCCCAGCCGCCGGACTCGGTGCGTTGGCCGCCGATGCTGTCCGAGAAATAAACGGTCACGAACTTCGTGCCCGCCTCGACCAACCGCCGCGCGAGCAGGCAGCTTTGTCCGTAGGTCGTGCGTCCATACGCTTCGCGCGCCTTCTCCGGTTCCTGCGCGATGTCGAAGGCGTTCCGCCACTTTTCATTCTGCAACATCGCCAGTGCTTTTTCGTAATAGTCGTCGATCCCGCGGGCCAGCGGCGAGGTGGCCATCAAACGTGACTGTGCGTCCACGAGTTTCTGCAGTTCCCGGCGCGCGGTCATCCGCTCGTAGCTGATGCCAGCGGGCAGGCTCAACTCGGGCAGGGCGAACCCCGGCACATTCGGATCCTGCGTGACGAGCAGCGGGTCATGCGCTTTGCCCAGAAAACTGGCGTGCTGGCCGGGCGTCACCGAGCCATCGCGCACGACGTGCGGATAAGCGACGGAGGTCGGCGTCCCATTGCGACTGGGCGCGAGGCGATCCACCATCGAACCGTAGGCGGGAAACAGCTCCAGCCCATCGCGCAGGCGCTGATCGTCACTCGGCGGCGCATGGCCGGTGAGCGCGTAGTAGCCCGCGGAATTGTGGTTCTTCATCGTGTGGTGCACGCTGCGGATGAGCGTCACCTTGTCCATCACCTTCGCCACGTTCGGCAGGCGTTCGGAGACTTGGATTCCATCGGCGTTGGAAGCGATCGGCTTGTGCGGCCCGCGGTGCGTCGAGGGCGCGTTTGGCTTCATGTCGAACATGTCGATGTGGCTGGGGCCGCCCCATTGGAAGAGAAAAACGACCGACTTGATGCGCGCGGACTTGGCGGGCTTGGCCGCCTCGGCCGCCAGAATTTTCGGCAACGTCAACCCCAGCAACCCAAGGCCGCCCACCTTGATCGCGTGCCGCCGGGCCAGTGCTTGATTTAAAAAGCCGCTGTTCATCACAACTTCAATTCCGTAACACGAACTCTTTGGCGTTCACCAAGGCCCACAGGATGTCCTCCAGTGCGGCACGGCGATTTTTCGAGGCGGCCAGATGCCCCGCAAATCCATCGCGCCCGGCCGCCGTTGGCGCGTGGCCCAATGCCGCCCAGGATAATTCTTCGACGATCTCCGCGTTGCTCTTGTTCGCGGCGAGGAGTCGGCCCAGGCGATTATCCGAGTGGGCGATCATCGATGCGACCACCGGACCGCTCATCATCTGGAATGACTGGCCCAATGTCGGGTCGCAGAGCCGTTCGCATTCGCTGTTCATCAGGCGCGGCGGTTTGCCAAAGACGGTCAGGAACTTCTCCGCGTCGTCCTTCTTCCGGTCGCTCACCGGGCCGGCAAGCTGCACCACGCGCTGGCCGGCGCGCAGTCCGTTCATCTCGATCGGCACGCCGATCACGCGCGACAGGGAGTCCAGCAATTGTTCAGCCGCGAGCGAGCGCGGCAGGCAATAGGCGTAATGAACCGCATCGGACGTGGAGGCGAGGCTCGATTCGGCGGCGGATTGATAGGTGTGCGACGCCGTGATCTGGCGGATGAGGTGACGTAAATCAAAGCGGTTCTTCACCAGGTCCGCCGTCAACTCGTCGAGCAACTCGGGGTGCGAGGGCGGGTTTGTCGGGCGCAAATCATCCACGGGATCCACCAATCCGCGGCCCATCAAGTGGAACCAGATGCGGTTCGCCTGCGCGCGCGCGAAGAGCGGATTCGCCGGATCCGCAACCCAATCGGCTGCGGCCCGGAGCGAGTCGCCCGTCAGCCGGCCTTTCGCTTCGGCCACACCCAAGAGACGCGGTGTGGCGGCCGAACGGATCCGTGGGTTGAGATGCTCGCCCTTGTCGTTGATGAGGACAATCTGCTCGCCAACGAATTCCTGCTGGTCGTTTTTGTCCGTACGTTTGTTTTCGATGATCTTGTAGTTTACCTGCGCAAAGACGGCGGCCCAGTTGTGGTAATCATCCTGTGACCAGCGGTCGTAGGGATGGTTGTGGCATTGCGCGCATTGGAGACGCAGGCCGAGAAAGACCTGCGCCGCCGCTTCAGCTCGCAGCACTGGAGTGCGATGGGCACGGTAGAAATTCGATGGCGCGTTCGTGTAGGTGCTACCGCGGGAGGCCAGTAACTCGCGGGCGAACTCGTTCAGCGGCCGGTTTTGCGCCACGCTCTCTCGCAACCAATCGTAGAAGAACTTCAGCCCGCGCTCATCCAACGCCCGGCGCTCGGTTTTAAAAAGGTCCGCCCATTTCAAGGCCCAATAATCAGCGAACTCCGGACGGAGGAGGAGCCTCTCCACCAGCTTCGCCCGCTTGTCTGGCAGTTTGTCGGCGATGAACGCCATCGCCTCTTCCGGCGTCGGCACGATGCCGAGCAGATCGAGGGAGACACGCCGGATGAAGACCTCGTCGCTACATTTGACGGCCGGCTGCAGTCGCAGTCGCTGGAGTTTATCGAAGACGTGCCGATCGATGTAGTTTAGCGGCTTCTCGCGTTGCGACCAGACTCGCGCGCGGTCGGGGATGAAGGCCAGCCGGACCGGCATCTGCCGATCGATGAAACGAACCAGCACCACCGTTTCGCCGTCACCATTCGCCTGTGCGACGCCGTCGGCGGAGACATTGACCAGCGTCGTCACCGGCTCGTAAACGGCGAGGTCGCTCACGTCGCGTCGGATACCGTTGGCGAAGGTGGCTTCAACCTTGAGACGGACGGCTTCTCCTTTGCCGACGAGAATCTTCTCATTGGGAGTGACGGTGAGCCGCGTGAGTTTCGTCGCCTTGCTGGTATCGTCTTTCAATCCGCTGGCAATCCAATCACGCATCACACGGTATTCGCGCGAGTCTATTTTGAAGCGTTCCCGTCCCTCGTGCGGCACCTGCGCGGTGGCCTTGAGCAGCAGCAGGCTCTGGGCGGGCGCGGCACGGTTCACACGCCGGCCAGAGATGTCGGTGCTCAGCGCGAGATGATCTGCTGCCGGATTCTCCTCGCGCAGCGAAAGCTTGAATCCGTTCTTGCCGTTGGCCCCACCGTGGCAGGCTCCCAGGTTACAGCCGGCTTTGGATAGGATTGGCAGAACATCGTTTCGAAAAGAGATTTCGTCCCCAGACGCCGTGAGAGCGAATGCAAACAGAACGGCGATATGCGAGAGCCGAAACATGCTTCAACTAGAGCGTTTTTGTGGATGGAGGGCAAGTGCGCAGGCAGAGATTGCCGCTTGCCAAACCACACCGTTCACCGACACTGCGCTCATGAAAACACAGGCGAACTCCCCTGCTCCGCTCAATGTGCTGAACCGCCGTCAGGCGTTCGGCCTCGCCGCCACTGTCGCGGCTGGAATGGCTTCTAGTTCGTCGTTGCACGCAGCAGAGAAAATCGCGGGCGAGTCGAAAGTCCGGCACGGTCGCATCAAACAATCGGTCGTGCCGTGGTGTTTCAAGCCGATCCCGGAAGCGGAACTGATCGGCCACGCCGCGCGGTTGGGATTGAAGTCCGTCGAGCTGATCGCACCGAAGTTCTGGCCGGTGCTCAAGCAGCACGGTCTCGTCTGCGCGATCGCCGGCAGCCACGGGTTTGGAAAAGGCTTCGCGCACACGGAAGAGCACGCCGAATGCGTCGCCCTCCTTCAAACGCGCATCGACGAATGCGCCGCCGCGGGTGTGCCGAGCGTCATCACCTTCTCCGGTTTTCGCCGCGGCCTCAGCGACGAAGTCGCGACGCGCAACATGATTGCGGGGCTGAAGAAGATTGTCGGTCACGCTGAGAAGATGAAGGTGACGCTCTGCCTTGAGATGCTCAATTCGCGCGTGGCGGTGGAGATGAAAGGACACCCCGATTATTTCTGTGACGACATCGATCGCTCGGTCGAGATCTGCCGGAGCATCGGGTCGGAGCGGTTGAAAGTGCTCTTCGACATCTATCACGTGCAGATCATGCACGGCGACGTCGTCACGCGGATCAAGCAGCACAAAGACTGGATCGGCCACTATCACACCGCTGGAAATCCCGGCCGCAACGAGATCGATGACTCGCAGGAGATCAACTACCGCCCCATCATGAAAGCCATCGTCGAGACCGGCTATCAGGGCTACGTCGGACAGGAGTTTATTCCCGTGCGCGACAAGATTGCTTCCCTCGCGCAAGCCATCGAACTCTGCGATGTATGAACCGACCGGCCACCATCGTTGCGCTCTGGCTCTCTGCGGTCACGCTGCTCTTCGCAGCTGAAAAAGGTAAGCCCGCCCCGCAAACCAACGCTCCGGCGGCCACGGCCGCGAAATCGGTCGAGGAGATCGCGACATCCGCGCGCGCGTCTGTCGTCACGGTCCTCCACGGGGGGCGTGGCAATGCGATTGACGGTACCGGCACCGGTTTTGCCGTCGGCGATGGATTGATCGCCACGAGTTTTCACGTCATTGGCGAGGCCCGCCCCATCTCCGTGCAACTTGCTGACGGTAAAAAGTTCGACGTCATCGAGATTCACGCTTGGGATCGCAAGCTCGATCTCGCCGTGTTGCGCATCGAGGCGAAAGGCCTCAATCCGCTACCGCTGGGCGATTCGGACAAACTCGTGCAAGGCAATGCCGTCGTGGCCATCGGCAATCCTCTCGGTTTGCGCGGTAGCGTGGTGGCCGGTGTCGTTTCCGCCAAGCGCGACTTTGAGTTCAGCGAAATGATCCAGGTCGCCATCCCCGTCGAGCCCGGCAACAGCGGCGGACCATTACTCGATTTGCAGGGACGTGTGCAGGGCGTGATGACGCTGAAATCCACGCTCACTCCGAATCTGGGTTTCGCGATGCCGGTGAATGCACTCAAACCGCTCCTTGCCAAGCCGAACCCCGTGCCGATGAGCCGCTGGCTGACCATCGGCGCGCTCAATCCTGCAGATTGGCAGACGCTCGCCGAGGCGCGCTGGAGCCAGCGGGGCGGGCGGATTCTCGTCGAGGGGACGGGCAAAGGTTTCGGCGGCCGTTCTCTCTGTCTCTCCCAACGCCCCGTGCCGACGCCGGCCTACGAGGTCACGGTCACGGTGAAACTCGACGACGAATCGGGTGCGGCTGGGCTCGCCTTCGCTGCCGATGGCGCGGACAAGCATTACGGCTTCTATCCCACTGCTGGAAAGATTCGGCTCACGCGCTTTGATGGACCGACCGTCTTCCAGTGGACCATCCTGCGCGAAATCGCGACGCCCCACTATCGCCCCGGCGATTGGAACACGCTGAAAGTCCGCCATGAGAAAGGGAAAATCTTTGGTTATGTGAACGATCAACGGGTATTGGAAATCGAGGATGACGGCTTGTCCGCTGGGAAAGTCGGTCTCGCGAAGTTCCGCAACACGAAGGCCGAGTTCAAGCAATTCCACGTCGCCGCCAAATTGCAGCCGACGAGCGCACCCGTTGTCCTGAACGCCGGGCTGGAAAAACAAATTGAATCCCTCGCGCCGGATGCCGCGCTGGATCCTCTGTTGATTGGCGCGTTGCAAGGAAAGTCCGATGCAAACCAAGCTCTGTTGCGCGAGCGCGCCAAGCGGATGGAGAAGCAAGCCTCGCAACTGCGGCGACTCGCCGCGGCGGTCCATCAAGGTGGCGTGCAAGCCGAGTTGCTTCGTGTCCTCGCTCAACCCGAGGAGAAAATCGATCTCTTCCACGCCGCGCTGCTCGTGGCCAAACTCGACAACGCCGAGTTGGATTTCGCGCATTACCAGCGCGAGTTGGACGAGCTTTCCAAACAGGCCGGCGCGAAGATGCCGAAGGACGCGACGCCGGCCGCGCGACTCGAGCTTCTCTCAAAATTCCTCTTCGCGGAAAGCGGCTTCCACGGCAGCCGCGGCGATTATTACAACCGCGCCAACAGCTATCTCAACGAAGTGATGGATGACCGCGAAGGGATCCCCATCACACTCGCCGTGCTTTACATGGAGCTCGCACGGCGCATCGGCGTGCCGGAAGTCGTCGGCATTCCATTACCCAGCCATTTCATCGTCGAGCACCGGCCCAAAACCGGCCCGGGACAATTGATCGATGTCTATGAAGGGGGCAAGAAGCTCAGCAAAGCTGACGCGATGGAAATCGCCCGCACCAACACCGGCGGCGCGGTACGCGAGGAACATTTCAAGCCGACGACCAAACGCGACATCATCGTGCGGATGCTGCGCAACCTCGTCGGCATCACGAATGGCGGCGAGGCGCCTCAAGGCGGGCTGCATTATCTCGACGCGTTGCTCGCGCTGTCGCCCGACGCTGCTGGTGAACGGCTCAATCGCGCCCTGCTCCGCGCCCAGTCTGGTGACAAGATGGGTGCAAAGGAAGACATCAGTTGGCTGCTCGACCGCGACACGCCGGGCCTCGACACTAACCGCTTGCGCGAACTGTACCGCTCGCTGGCCAACTGACCGACCGCAAGCGGGCTTCGTTGCTAGTTCCGCGCCTCGGGCGTGACGTTCAACTCCACGCGCTTCCCGTCGCGTTGCACGACGACCTTCACCGGTTTGCCGATCTTCACGCCGTCGATCGCAGCGGTGTAGTCATTGATGTTCTCCACCTTCTTGCCGTTGAACTCGGTGATCACGTCGCCACCCTTCAGTCCGCCTTTGGCCGCAGGGCCGCCCGCCCGCACATCGGAAAGCCGCAGGCCTTTGATGTCGCTCGCGTAATCGGGAATGGTGCCGATGTAAGCGCGTAAACCTTCGCGTTGTCCTCGATTGGCGCCGCCGCGTTCCACCTTCGCGTACGCGAGCCGTTCGGGCAGTTGCACGAGATCGAGCGTGAGTTGTTGTGCAAACTTTCCGACGCGCTCCCCGCCCACGTACTCGAGCGTAAGCGCGGTGTCGGAGGGCTTGTGATACTGCTCGTGCAAGCCGGTGAAAAGGGCGAGCACCGGAATGCCCTTCGGATAAAGCGACGTCGTGTCCGTTGGCTGGAACGGATCGTCCTGCAATGTCAGGCTGAAACCGGCGGCGACATTACGTTTCTCAATGAGCCGTTTCCAACCGGCCGACGAAGCCAGCCCTTGCATGATCAGTTTGTTGTTCCGCAGCCGGCCCACCATGTCGAAGTTCAAGTAAGCCGTGATGTTCGTCAGCGGCACCGTCGGTTTCTCGGCGAATTTTGCCGAGCCAAGAAGCCCGATTTCTTCGCCCGACCAGAATCCAAACAGCACGCCACGCGGGAAAGCCTCCGGATTCTTGCGCCGTTCCTCGGCCAGTGCCGCGGCCAACTCGAGCACGAGGGCGCTGCCCGAGGCGTTGTCGTCCGCCCCGAAATGAATGCCATCGGTGTCCGGGCCGGTCTTCCCCTGCGGCGGCGGCACGAGACGGCGGCCGAGATGATCATAATGAGCGCCGAGCATCACGTATTCGTTCGTGCCGGCTTTCTTCGCCGGCGGCAGCATTGCGAGCACGTTACGATCGGTCTTTTTCTCGCGCTTCAATTCGGTGGCGAGTTTTATCTTCACGCCCGACAATACGAAGGCAGTCGGTGTGTTGGTTGCAACTTGATCGACGGCATCTTGCAGTTGTTTCAAGGTTTTACCATGGGGCGCGAGCAGCTTTTCGGCGGCTTCGCCGGTGATGCTCGCGGCCGGAATGCCCACATTGCCGCTGCCCAGATCGAATGGCGCGAGCCGGCCAGCATTCTCCGAGTTGGGACCGGCGACGATGAGGATGCCTTTCGCGCCGCGTTGTTTGGCCGCCTGCGCTTTCTGAATCAACCCCGCCGCGTTGCGCCGATCGTTTGCGAGCTTTTCGTCCTTGGTCGGGGGCCAGTAGCGGAGCAAAAGCACGATTTTGTTCGAGACGTTCACGCCGCCGAAAGGATCCGTCACGTCGTGACCGCTGGTCATGGCCAGTCCGTATCCACCAAACACCAACTCCCCCTCGGCGCTTTGACTGGCCGAGAAGCTGAACGGCCGAAAATCGCGGCCAAGTTGCAGCGACATTTCTTTTCCATCGGCTGCGATGGCCGTGAGCTTTGTCTGATTTGTGACGACCGCGCTGGCGGCGGTGAATTCATAGGAGTGGAACCACGTGTTGCTTTCACCGGCCGGTTGCAGCCCCGCTTCTTTCAGACACGCAACCAGATAATCAGCCGCGAGCTGCGTGCCGCGCGTACCGGTCATGCGGCCTTCAAATTTTTCGGAGGCGAGCACATCCACGTGCCGCCGCAAATCACCCGCACGAATCTCCGGCGAGAGTTTCGCGGAAGGCGGCGTCACATTGTTTGTTTGCGGTGCGGTCGGGGCGTTGGTGGAGGCGGCGACAGGTTTAGCGGTGCGGGACGGCGCGGCTTTGAGCGCGGCAAGCGCGGCCTCGTGATTCCAATCAGCGAGAAAAAGCTGCGACTTGTTGTCTCCAGTTCGGTTCGAGGTCCAACAGAGCTTTTTGCCATCCGGCGAAAAGACCGGCAGGCCGTCGAAGCCGTCGGTGAATGTCACTCGCAGCGGTTCCTTCGTCCCGGCGGCGTCCACGAGATAGATCTCAAAATTCGCGAAGCCGAGCTTGTTCGCCGCGAAGAGCACGTAGGCGCCAGTCGGATGGAAATATGGCGCCCATGAGACCGCACTGAAATCGGTGAGCCGGCGCACGTCGCTGCCGTCGAGCTTCATCGTGTACACGTCGGCCGTATCGCCCTTTTCGCTGAAACGCCGCCAGATGATGCGCTGGCCGTCAGGCGAGAAGAAGGGCCCGCCGTCGTAGCCGGGCGCGCGTGTGAGGCGCCGTGCGTCGGTGCCGTCGGCGTTCATCAGGTAGATCTCGGCGAAAAAGGAGGGGTCGAGCTTGAGCTTCTGCTGATCGGCCGGACTGAGCTTCTCTTCCGGATAGGCATCGCGAATGGAACAGAAAACGATCTTCGAACCGTCCGGTGAGTAGGAAGCTTCCGCGTCGTAGCCCAAAGAATGCGTCAAACGCTTCAGACCCGAGCCGTCGCGGTGGCAGGTGAAAAGGTCCATCCGTTCGTCGTAATCCCACGCGTACCGTCGCGTCTTGCCGCTGGCGCGGAAATCGAGTTCGGTTTTTTGTTTCGTTTTCGCCTCGGCATCGAGGTGCGTCGAGGCGAAGAGTACTTCGTCCGACTTCGGCCGGAAGAAGGCGCAGGTGGTTTTGCCCGTGCCGGTCGAGACGCGCCGTGTGTCGCCCGACTGCAGATCGAGGATGTAAATCTGATAGAACGGATTATCGGCCTCGCGTTCGCTCTGAAAAATGAGCTGTTTGCCGTCGGGCGAGAAGTAGCCTTCGCCGCTCCGTTTCCCTTCGAAGGTGAGTTGGCGGATGTTGGCGAGAAGGCGCGTCTCGCTCTCGGGCGGTTCAGCGGTGAAGGCAATGGATGCGCCCAGCAGAAGCACCAAGACGACTGTGCGGATGTTCATAGGAGGGAGACTTTGCCAGAGCCAGCACGGGAAACCAAGCTCAGCGTGGCCTTGGCATCGATCCAGCGTTCGCTGATGAACGCGTGGTTTCTGGAGGCGGTTATGCCTGCGGCCCGAGACCGAGGGTTTTGCAAAACGCGATGCTCCGCTCCACTTCGCTCTTCTGATAATCCTGATCAGCGAGCTTGCGATCTTTGCCTTCCGGAGCTTTCCACGGCGCCCGCAGTTTGCCTAGTTTCGCGAAGGCGAGGAACTTCTCGTAGCCTTTCGGCTTGCCGTTCGGCCAACCTTTCCAGAACTCCTCTTTCTTCACGGCCAACTCACGGTTGAAACCGCTGATGGTCTCGATGTGAACCGTCACATTGGGGCAGAGATCGGCAAAACGCTTGAAGTAACTCTTCCAGTCCACCTGCCCATCGCCCATCGCGGTCCACTGCACGGTGAGGCCGTTCTCGCTCTCCCACGCGGCGGAATCGCGCAGACTGGTGGTGATCGTATAGGGTCCGAGATTCTCGAGGTTCTGCAACGGATCCTCGAGCGTCCAGACCGCGTTGCCCGAGTCCATGTTCGCGCCGACGTAGTCGCGCCCGGCCTCCTCGATGAGGCGGACCAACTCGAGCGAGTGCATGTCACCCGCGTGGTTCTCCACGGCGATCTTCACGCCGGCGTCGAGCGCCTTCGAGCGCTGCGACTTGAGCACCTTCACGGTGTCGGCGATGCGGGCGTCGATGCCGCCCTCGGTGAGACGGTCGGCGCCATTGCCGAGGATGACGCGAAAGGCCGGCGAACCGAGCGCCTTGGCCATGCGGATGCCGAGCGCCAGATGCTCCTCCGCCGTGCCAAAGTCCTTTTTGAACGACTTCGAGGTCGGGCAGATACTCCACGAACCGAGCCAGAGCTGGATGCCTTTATCCGCCGCACGTTTGCGGAGGTCTTTCAGATAATCGTCGTCGGTCTTCTCGAGGGGGCCGAAGTCGGTGATGAAGAGTGAATCGGTCTTGAGCTTCGCCGCATAATCAATGAGCTGCGGCGCCTTCCAACCCATCGCGCGAACGGCGAAGTTGTCGTAGCCGAGCTTGAGCCGGCGTTTTGGCACAGCGGCGAAGGCGGGTGGCACAGCGGCCACACCGGCAGTGGCGACAGCGATGGTGGCGAGGAACTCCCGGCGGGTCGTGTTCGAGCAATGTGCGTTCATGCGTGGGCGTTTGCTACCAAAGCCAGCCTGAGCCTGCAACCCTTCCCTGAGCGGCGATTGACGTTTTCCCGCGCCGAGCGTCTACTCTCGCCCGCATGATTTCTGAGGCAACAACGACGAGCACATTCGAAGCGATGCCGGGCTTCGCGCCTCGGCTGGGCATCACCCACGCCGTCTTCGACTTCGATGGAACACTCTCTTGGCTGCGCCATGGCTGGCCGGAGATCATGCTGGAAATCTTCCTGCCGCTCCTGCCCCGACGCGCTGACGACACGGAACCCGCCGTTCGCAAAAGTCTGTTGGCGGACATCTACGCCTTGAACGGCAAACTCACGATCCACCAGATGATCCGTTTCACCAAGCGCGTCCGCGAACGTGGCGGCACGCCGCCTGATCCGGAGGGGTTGCGTCAACGTTTCCAAGCGACGCTCGACCAGCGGATCGCGGAACGTGCCGCAAAAGTCCGCGAAGCCAAAGTGCATCCTGCAGATTACGTCGTTCACGGAGCCGTCGCACTCTTGGAGAAAATCTCGGCGCGGGGCCTGAAACTTTTCATCCTGAGCGGCACGCTCGAGGATCGTGTCTGTGAGGAAGGTGAGCTGATCGGTGTGGCGCGTTTCTTCGGTGCGCGCATCATCGGCAGCCACGCCGACAAACCCTTTTCCAAGCTGACGCACTTCGAGCAAATCCTACGTGAGGAACGTATCTCCGGCGCGAACCTGCTCTCCTTCGGCGACGGCGCGGTGGAGATCGAAGCCACGAAGAAGCTCGGCGGTCTCGCCATCGGCGTGGCCAGCGATGAGATGCACAACGGTTCCGGTGTGATGGAGCCGCACAAGCGTCGTGCCCTGTTGGCGGCTGGCGCGGATGCGCTCATCGCCGATTACCGCGAGCCGGACGCCTTGCTTGCGCGTCTGCTCGGTGCTTAAACTGCGTGCAGCAAATGCAACCCTTCCCCGAACCGTTCGACATCACGAGGCTCAAGGTCTTCCCGCTCGCCGAGCGCGCCAGCATGGCGACGATCGAGGAGACGCTCGTGCCGGCCGGCCGGCCGGCGGCCCCCTGCGGCGATGTGAACTCCAAGCTCATCCGCCACGCCGCCGGTCGCATCCGCGAGGCCCGCGCCCGCGGTGCGAGCGTGATGCTCATCTACGGCGCCCACCTGCTCAAGAACGGCGGCCAACTCCTCCTCGACCGCCTGATGGAGAGCGGCTGGATCACTCACCTCGCCAC
>SXGT01579719.1_pt1 | contig 22631 bp, 24 predicted proteins | sample 3176221 | NCBI WGS metagenome assembly SXGT01 (sample SAMN11356862, study PRJNA531348) | freshwater metagenome | isolation source: freshwater sample F1-120 | place: China: Fuxian Lake, Yuxi | collected 2017-12-25
CCCTCCTCCGGGGTGAGCACGCCGACCCGCACCAGGCGCTCGACCATCGCGGTCATGCGCTCGGGGTCGCGGGTCACCGGCGTCTGCGAGCGGAAGCGCCAGAAGCGGATGCCCATGTCCGCGAGGAGCTTGCGGTTGATGAGGAAGTCGAACTCGTCCCGCTCGGGCTGGAAGACCTGGTCCTCGGCGAAGCGCAGCGCGCTCTCGGCCGTGGCCCGGTTGAAGTCCTTGCTCTCGCCGCGCAGCAGGCGCGGCAGCCGGAAGGCGCTGCCGACCTTGTCGATGTTGCGCTCGTCGTAGAGTTGGAAGAGCGCGTCCTGCTGCTGGGCGTCGGTGAGCGGCCGCAGCTCGATCTTGGCCCGGGCGTTCTCGCCCGAGCCGCTCCCGCCCTCGGCCTCCAGGATCAGCACCTTGTGGAAGTTGTTCTTGCCCTTGAGGTTCTCCTCGATGAACCGCTCGATGCGCGGGATCGAGGGCTCGGAGAGCTTTCCCCCGGAGACGAGCAGCGCCAGTGGCGGCACGCTCTTGTTCTCGAAGTAGAGGAAGTTCACCTCCTCCATCTGCCGCGAGCCGAGGACGGCCAGGAGGGTCCCGACCCAGCGGGGCACGCCGTAGGGCGAGCGCGGGGAGTGGATGGAGAAGTGCAGCAGCTCGGTGGCGGGAGCGTCGTCCGGCCGGGTGCGCAGCAGCGTCCCGGCGTCGGCGAACACCTCGCCCGTCTTCTTCGAGACGACCCGCGGGTCGCCGAACGCCTTGAAGAACACCGACTCGACGCCCTGGATCTGCACGAACCGGCGCAGGCGGCGGCGAGCCGACACGGTCTCGTATGCGACCGGCGAGATGCGGACCTTCTCCTCGACCTCCACGGGCGCGGGGTCGAGCGGCAGGAGCCGCACCGACTGCGCCGAGACGTGGACCAGGCGGGCGACCTCGCCGCGGTTGTTGCGCAGCACCTCCCAGTACGCGTTGCCGGTGACCTCCAGGTCCTGGCGGGTGCGGCGGCGCAGGTCCACGAACGAGTGGTCGAAGCAGCAGAAGTCGAAGAAGGACTGGAGGCGGGCCTTCTCGACCCTGGCGAGGAGCATCAGCTCGCGCTTGCGGGCCGTGACCTCCTCCCCGGTCGGCTCGACGAGAGCATCGGCCCCGAGGTCGCCGCGCTCCTTGGCCGCCTGGCGTTCGAGCGCGACGCAGTCGGCGACACGCTGGTCGGCGTCCTCGGCGTCGAAGTCGATGGCCGGCTCCAGCCGATGGCCGAAGCCGTCGATGTTGGTGGCGTAGGCGTCGACGTTCTGGCGCAGCGAGTTCGAGTGCTCGAGGACCAGGCAGAGTGCCTCGGGGTCGTAGGGCGGCAGAAGCGCACCGGCGGACGCGAAGGCCGCAGAGAGGTCCTCGCCGGCGGCGAGGCTTGCCGGGTCCTGGACCCGGGCGCCCAGCACCACGGCTTTCAGGATGGTCTGGACGCGCTCGTCCGAGGCCCGTGCTTCCCGCTCATCGGTCATCGCGCGGCCTCGACGTAGGCGACGAGGCCCTTCGGACCGAACGACAGTGACCGGACACGGTAGCCCTCGGCCGCGAGCTTCTCGCGCGCGGCCTCGCGCAGCCCGTCGAGGCTCAAGGCCTCGACCGTGAGCGCGCGTGCGGGCTTGGGCGGCCCGGCCGGGGACCGGTCGGCGGGGATGACGAAGACGTTCAGCGTGCGCTCCATCGAGGGCTCTCCCGAGCAAGTGGAGGCGGGGTCGGTCAACCCGCGTCGCCGGGTCGGGGAGCCCACGGGATCGTGAACCGGCCTGGGTCCACCGCCCCGCCTCCGTGAGGGCAAAGCACCGTCACGCGAAGACGGGGACAGCTACTTCCCCACCGGTTTGTCGGTCTGCGTGCGCAGGAAGATGTTCGCGGCGCCGACGGCGGCGAGCACCGCCTGCTGCCAGCCGGCCCCGCCGGCCACGGCCGAGACGACCGCGGTCACGATGGTTGCCAGGCCCAGCCAGATCGTCTTGCTCTCGTACCAGGACTTCATGGGTCGCCTCCTCGGAGTGGTTCCGGAGAGGCAAAGCCGCGGGCGGTCGAAGCGGGGACAGCGTCAGCCGAGGACTCGCACTCCGATCTCGACGCCCTTCGACGGCCCCGGGCCGCGCTCCTTCTGGCAGGCGAGCGCGATGGCCCAGAAGCGATCGGCGTGTCCGCCGCGGGCGCTGCGCTCGGCGTCGAAGCTCACCTTGCCCGAGGGCAGCACGCGGCGCTTGATGGAGTGGACCTGCGCGACGAGGTCGCGGTCGCGCGGCAGAGCGATGTCCTTGCGCTGGAGCAAGATCTTGAGGTCCGTCGCCCAACGCTCCTTCGACTCGTTCGAGAAGGCCTCGCCCACCACCTGCGGGAAGTCGCGGGTTAGGTTCTCTGCGAGGTTCATGCCGATGCCGCTCCGGTCGATGGACAGGCGCGCGACGGGCAGCGACCCCAGCATGCGACGCAGGTCGGACTCCTGCTCGGCGAACGGTACCTGGTCGTAGCGGCGAAGCAGGCGGCAGACGAACCGCCCGCCGACGTCCTCGAACAGCGCCAGCTCCGAGCGGTCGCGGGTACGGCCCACGTCGAAGCCGGCGACGAGCCGCCCCTCGGGGAACGGCAGGTCGGAGAAGTCGTCGGCCAGGGAGAGGTCGGCGTCGGTGCAGGGCAGGATCAGCTCGTAGGGGAAGAAGCTGTAGCTCTCGTCGACGAACCGGCCCTCGAACTCCTGCTGGAAGTCGTCGAGCGGCAGCGAGTCGAGCTGCTCGATCACCTGCTGGCGGCCGAACGCGGCCACGCGCTCCTCGGTTGGCATCGCCGGGGCCTCGATCGCCGCGCGCTTCACGTCGGTGCAGAAGAACGAGCAGAGCCACCACGGCACGTCCTGGCGGGTGTGGTGCGGGTACTTGCGCAGCTCCTCGCAGGCGATCTCCCAGAAGATGCCGCGCCGGCCGAGCGGGGTGGAGCAGCCGGTGAGCTGGCCGCGCGAGCGCAGGATGAGAGCGGTCGAGCCGGTGTAGACCTCGCGGTCGTTCACGTAGTGCGCGAGCTCGTCGAGGTAGCAGTCGCCCTTCTTGCCGCGCGGCGGCTTCGACGGCACCGACAGGATGCGCGACAGCCGGCGGCCCGAGCCGTTCGACTCGAAGGCCAGCTCCGTCTTCGAGTCCACCACCAGTCGCTTCTGGTAGGCGAGCGGCAGCTCCTCGAAGACCTGGCGGGCGATGAGGATCTTCTCCTTCGCGTCCTCCTGGTTGAAGGAGACGAAGACCGCGGTGTGGCCGTCGCGCAAGTGGCAGCGGGCGAGCGCCTCGAGCGCGAAGACGAACGAGTAGCCGACCTGGCGGCTCTTGGTGACCCAGCGGAAGCGCGAGCGGTTCCGCATGAAGGCGAGCTGGTACGCCTCGAGCGTGACGGGCTCGCCGTCGTAGCGGCACAGGCCGCCGACGAAGCCCCACTCGGTGCCGAGCCACGCGCCGAGGTCCGACTCGGTCTGCTTCACGACGGTGCCGGTCATGAGGTCACCGCTGAACGAAGCGCCGGTTGCCTTGCCTTTCCGGCGGTACGACGCCTGTATGGGAGCGTGACGAACGGCCAGGAGGTGAACCCATGACCGCGTACGCCGACGCCATCGCCAAGCCGCCCCGCACGCTCACCGACCTCGAGCAGAAGCTCCTGCTGAAGGTCACCGGCGAGCACCGCGACGGCTTCCGGGACCACGTGATCATCAGCGTCGCCCTCGGCACGGGCCTGCGCGAGCACGAGCTGCTCGCGCTCGACCTGGGCGACGTCTTCGACGATGAGGGCCACGCCAGGCGCAGGGTGACCTTGCGCGTGTTCAAGCGCAGCGCCGACGAGCCGGCGGTCCAGGAGGTCGTGCTCCCCGACCTCGTGCGGGCCAAGCTGGAGAAGCTGCGCGCCTGGAAGAAGCGCGAGGGCGAGAGCTTGGCCCCGGACGCGCCGCTCTTCGTGAGCCGCCTGGGCAAGCGGCTGTCGAGCCGGCAGCTCCGCGAGAACTTCGCCGTCTGGCAGGAGCGCGCGGGCTTCGAGCGCCACCTCTCGTTCCACTCCTTGAGGCACACCGCGTGCTCGACGCTCTACCGCCGGACCAAGGACATCCGGATCACCCAGCGCTTCGCCCGGCACAAGTCGATCCTCACCACGTCCATCTACGCCCACCCCTCGGACGAGGACCTCGTCCGCGCGGTCCGTGAGCTGCCCTGCTGAGGGCCGGGGACCTACTTGCACCTCGAAACCGACCAGCGGCCCGGTGAACCGCCCGCTCGGTTCTCGGTCGGCACCCCGTTCGGTTTGCCGGATCTGGCCTTCTCGGAATGGGCGGCGAGCATCCCAGCCGGGGGGTCGTCGGGCACGAAAATCCGACCCTCCCCCCTGGTGTGGGCAGAGGTAGGCATGATGACGTCGAGCCGCCCACCCGCCCGCGAAAAGCAGAGGAAAGCGGCGGTTGAGCACCGCGATGGCCGCGCCAACTCCGCGCCGTAACTCCGCATTCTCACGAGCCCGCCTGCCGGCGAACCGCCGCTTTCGACTCTTCTCGGCGGTACGCGGGCCGGGGATCGGGCCTGGCCACCAGTGCTTCACGGCTCGTCCTCGTCGCCACTCGGGCCAACGTGGGCCGCGACGGTGGCCTCGTCGTCGCCGTCCGGCGGCGCATCGGGCTCGGCCGCCAGCGGCGGGGCGGTCTGTTTTCCCGGGCCGGTCGCGAAAGAGGGAGGCGGGGGGTTCTGATCCTCCCGCTGTTCACCGGCGGGCAGCGAGTTCGCGTCGCCGAGAACGCTACCCCGCTCGTCCTCGTTCGATGCCTCGATGGCCTTAAGCATCTCGCGGTGCCGGGCCTGGAGGTCCTCCAGCGAGAGCGCGGCGTGGACCTCCTGCCGCGAGTCGGCGCCGCCGAGGATGAACTCCTTCAGCCGCAGCATGGTGTTGAAGTCGGTGGGGTTGTCGACGCGGACCCGGCCGTCGGCGACCGCCTCGCGGAAGTGGGCGAGGTAGCTGTCGATCGTCGCGACCGCATCCTCCTTCGAGAACGCGATGGCCTCGGCGCGCAGCTCGAGGAGCTTCTCCTCGGTCTTCGCCAGCAGGCGTTCCTGGGCCCGCTCGCGGCGGCGCAGGCAATCGTGCTTCTTGGCGTAGTCGGCGACCACGCTGTGCGAGACGCCGTAACGCTTGGCGAGCTCGCGGTACGAGGGGAAGAACACGGCGGGCTCGCCTCCGTCGGGAGGGTTCGCCAGCTCGCCCAGCACGAGCAGCCGGTCCAGCTCCTGGTAGTTTACCTTCGGCCCGTCGCCCTTCGCGGGGCGGCCGTTCTTCTTCGGCAGGTTGGAGGTCTTCTCGGTCACTGCTTCTCTCCGTGCCGGGCTCCCAGAGGGTCAAAGCGCGCAGGTGTCGGAACGGGGACCGAGCGTGACTTCGAGCAGGTCGCGCAGGCGGTTCACCGCGCGGGTGCGACGGCGCTTCAGCCGCTGGTAGACCCGCTCGTGCGGTTGCTCGTCGCCGTTCACCCGCTTGACGTAGTGGCGCAGCCGCTCGCGCTTCAGGATGGTCGCAACGACGAGGTCGAGGTTCTGACCGGGCAAGTGCTGGCCGGCGAGGTCGATGAGCATCGCCACCGTCTCCTCGGGGTCGGACTCCGGGGTCGGCTCGGGCTGGTCCTCGTCGAACGGCGTGACCGAGGGCTCCTCGGCCTCTCCGAGATCGGCGCGCTCGCGCTGGAGCTGCTGCTCGTGTCGGACGGCCTTGAACACGCGGCGCTCAGTGCGTTGCCGCAGCCTGAGCGCGGTGCGGTCGGTGACCTCGGCGAGCGGGAACGCGGCCACGACCTGGAGGAAGCAGGAGACGACGAGCTGGTCGAGGTCGTCGCGGTCGAGGGCGTCGCCCCAGATGCGGTGACGGAGCCGGCTCAACATCGGGTAGTACGCGACGAGCAACGCCGAGGCCCAGAACGGCAGCGAGGTCGCCTGGTGCTCCTCGATGAGCGCGCGGGTGAGCGCCTCTCGCTCGACCCAGCCGGCGGGCGACTCTTCGCCCATCACGGCGAGGGCAGAGAGCACCGTCGCGTGCCGGGCGAGGCACCGGTGGCGGGCCTTCGCCTCGTCGAACACGCGAGACGAGCCGACCTGGACCTCGCGGCGGACGGCGTTGAACGTCTCTCGGAAGGTGCTGCTCACCTGCGGCACCCCCTCCACCACTCGCCGAGGAGGTCGAGGAAGTCCTCGAGGTCCATCGCCACGAGCGGCGACTTGCGGTCGTCCTTGCAGACCGCGATCGGCCAGCGTCCCTTCGGCGAGGCGGCCGTGGCCTGCTCGAGGGCGGCGCGGACGTTGGTGCGGTGGTGGTGCTTGGCCTCGACGAAGAAGCACGGGACGTCCACGTCCGGCGCCTCCTCGCCCGAGCGGTACTGGAGCCCGCGCTTCACCTCGGCGTCGGGCATGGCCTCGCGGAAGCGGTGGACCAGCTCGCGCTCCCACTCGGCCCCTTTGCGTCGGGAGTGCGCGCCGCTCATGACCGCGCCTCCGGGGTCACGAAGCGGACGGGGATACCCAGCGCCTCGGCGCGATCGATCTCCCGGCGCATCCCGCCGGTGACTGTGCCGCCGTAGACCCGTACCTCGTCGCAGACCGCGACCAGCTCGAGGCAGAGGGCGATGGCGAGATCCCGCTCGTCGCCCTCGTCCACGAACGCTGGCAGGTACAGGTGCGGAGCGATCGGCAGGTGGCCGCCCTCGACGAGGGCGCGGCAGATGACCCGCACCTTGCGGGCGTTGCCCTCCTGGTCGCCGCCGAACGGGTGGCAGACGTAGACCCGGAGGCGGCGCCCTTCGGTGCGCGGGCGCGCTCGACGGAGGCGCACGAGCTCGGCCGCGCAGTAGTGGAGCGCGTCGATGACCTCGGCGAACGCCTCCTTCGGGTAGTCGCGGCCGTCGTCCAGACGCCAGGGGCCGTAGACCGGCCGTCCCTGGTCGAGCCGGACGAGAGCGGCCTCGGCGACCACGCGCTCGTCCGACTGGAGGTTGGCGAGGAGCTGTTCGAGGGAGGTGTTCACGCGGACACCTCCTTCGCCCAGAACCTCGGGATCTGCGTCTTGCGAGCGCCGGCCTCGAGCTCGGCCTTGAGCAGCGCGACGCGGTTCTTGTCGGTCTGCTTGGCGAGCTTCTTGAGCAGGTCCTCGAGCGACTTGTTGTCGATGACCGCGAGGTCGCCGACGAGGTCGTTCCAGGCCTTGCCCGTCGCCTGGCCGAGCTTCTCGATGGTGGCGGCGAGCGGGTACTCGAGCTTGGTGGCGTTGAACATCCGGTACTTCACGCCGCCGAGGACGAGCTCGTCCTGCTCCTTGAGGTGGGCCTTGAGCACCGCCTCGAGCTCGTCCTTGCGGGCGTAGAGCACCTTCGCGAGCCGGGCGACCTCCTCGCGCTCCTTGGCCACGGCCTCGAGGTCGGCGAGGTCGGGGCAGACGAAGTCGCGCGTGCCCTTGAGCGCCGAGGCGTAGGCCGGGCAGCCAGCTCGGTGGTCGCAGTACGGGCAGTTCGTGTTGAGGCGGGCCGGGAAGGCGGTGGCGACCTCGGTTTGCTTGCCGAGCGTCTCCACGTAGGCGAGCGCCGCGTCGAGCTGCTCGGGCGTGCGCTCGGTCTCCTGGCGGACCCCGTGGCGCAGCATCCAGAAGGTGAGCTTCACCTTCTTCGCCCACGGCCAGAGCTTGCGGGCCGCGACGTGGTACAGGCTCATCTGGAGGCTGGTGTCGATCTCGTCGCGGGTGAAGAGCTGGCGGTTGGTCTTGTAGTCGATGACCTCGACCGTCTCGTCGTCCACGCAGTCGACGCGGTCGATGAAGCCGAGCACGGTGAACGGCCCGACCGGCAGCCGGAACTCCTTCTCGACCGCCAGGACGTCCCGGTGCTCGATCACACCCTGCTCGCGGACGAACCGCTGCAGGATCTCGATGCCCTCCTGGAACAGCTCGATGCCGGCGAGGCCGTCGGCGGTCCAGGCGTCGCGGAAGACCGTGAGCGCCCGGTCCTCGGAGAGAGGTCCGCTGCGCTCGTCGTCGACCGCCTCGCGGACGAGACGTTCGAGGACCGCGTGGATGACCTTGCCGAAGCGCAGCGCAATGCCGGGCTCGGGCTGGTGCTTGTCGATGTAGTGCAGCCGGTACGAGAGCGGACAGGACTCGTATCGGGTCAGCCGGCTGAAGCTGAGGTGGTCGTTCTTGAACTGGGTCATGCGGGGCTCCCTTCGTTCGCCGGCTCGGCCGGCGGCTTCTTGTCGAAGGCCACGACCCGCGACCCGGGGAACGCGTCGAGCACCCGGGCGATGGTCGCCAGGTGCTCGGGCGTGATCTCCTTGCGGGGTTGGCCGGTGTAGGCGGGGACGAGCCAGAGGTCGCCGTAGTCGTCGGACCGGATGCAGACCTCGACGCCGAGCGCCTTGAACGACTCGATGTCCTCGGTGGTCAGCCCTCGACGAGGAGGGCTGGCCTGTTCGGCGGTGGTCGGCTGCTCGACGGCGACGGTCGGCTTGTCAGCGGTCAGCTGCTGCGGCTTCGCCGGCTTCTTCGCGGGCGGGTCCGGCAGCGGGTTGCCGAAGAGGTCCTTGGCCGGCGGCGCTGGGCGTTGGCCGTTCTTCTTCAGCCACTCGACGCACATGAACTCGCCGGGCAGCGAGCACGCGCCGTTCGGCAGGTAGTGCCGGCAGCGCTTGCCCTCGCCGCGGACGTACTGCTCGCAGGTGATCCCCGCGGGCTTGTCGTCGGTCAGGGCTGTCTCGGGTGCCGCCATCCGGTTCCTCCTCGAGGCGCCGAGGGCGCCGTCGTGGGGGAAACGCGGCCTGGATCAGCGAACTGGGACAGGCGATCGGACGCCGGGCACCGGACGTCGGAGGCTGCGGAACATCGAGCGATGTTCCGCACATGTTCCGCACCCATGTTCCGCAGCACTTTCCAAAGCAACTACAGCCACTTGGAAGCCAGTGCGGAACATGCGGAACTTCAGAGGCCTATCTTCGCGGGTGCGCGCGGAAAAAATCCGGGGAGGTAGGAGAAGAAGAAAAGAAATATGTGCGCGCGTGTAATAGAGAGGGGGGGTAAGTTCCGCATGTTCCGCAACCACACCTAACCGAGCGCCGTTGCAGGACTTTTGCCTGCGGAACATTGGGCGGCCATGTTCCGCAGATGTTCCGCATGTTCCGCACGTCGGAGGGCTCGGGGGGTCGCGGCGGGGACGGGTCAGGCCCAGGGATCGACTTCGTCGTCGTCCTGGTCGTCGTCGACCGGGGTCGGATCGGGCATGGGCGGCGTGGTGGCGGTGGTCGCGCCGAGCTTCTTGAGGGAGCAGACGGTCCGCTTGTCGCGGTCGCGGCTGTGGACGCAGACCTGGAGGTCGCCGAACACCCGGTCGCGGGCACCCTGGAGGGCGCGACCGAGCCGGCTCTGTTGTGACCGCGTGCTGCCGTCGCCCCGGACCTGGAGCATGAGGTCCTGCTTCTCGCACAGCTCGACCAGGTCGGAGATTCGCTGCTCGGAGTCGCGATGCTGATCCCACCAGGCGGTGGTGAACTCGCGCCAGGCGGCTCCCTCCACGTCGGCGTCCTCGTAGAGCTCCTTGAGGTTGCCGAGGAACCCCTTTACGCCGATGACGTCGAGCAGGCCGCTCATGACGTTCGCCCACTGCTCGTAGGAGCCCAGGCGGGCCTTGCCCGAGGGGCGCCCGGCCGCGAGCCAGGCACGCACGAGGATCAGCGCCGCCCGCACCAGCTCGTCCCGGTTGGCCGTGGTCCACGAGGTGATCGGGTCGTGCTTGAACTTCTCGCGCAGCCAGGCCTGGTCCTCCTTCGGCGTGATGCGGATGCGCACCGAGCGCCGGGCGAGGTCCTTGGACAGCCGCACGTTGTTGCCGGTGAGGAGCCACATCGCGGTCACCGGCAGGGACAGCATCTCGCTCTTGCCCAGGACGCGGTCCTTCCACTGGTGGGTCGTCAGCACCGAGGCCAGCGCGGCGCTCGTGAGGGTCCAGCCCTCCTTGGCGTTGTCGAGCAGGATGATCGGCCGCGCGAGCGTCAGCTCGGCGGTGAGCGCCTTGCGCACCTCGTCCTCGGACTCGGCCAGCGTGCGGCTCTCGCAGTCCTTGCCGGTCACTACGGTCGAGATGAGGTTGCACAGGAGGCCCTTGCCCGAGCCGACGCTCGGGGCCTCGACGACGTGCAGCGGGGTGAACCCGTCGATCATGCGCCTCACGAACGGCAGCAGGAGCGCGGCCACGGCGTGGGCGCGGTCGGCGTCGCCGGCGAACGGGAAGTCCACCAGCAGGTCGTCAAGGAAGATGCTCCGCGCCGCCGCCACCTCCTCGGCGGTCGGGTTCTCGGGGATCTCGCCCACGTTGAGCGACGCGTCGGCCTCGAGCCACAGGCGGTCCTGCTCGTGGAGCCCGGGCGCGACGATCAGGTTGCCGTTGCGGCCGAAGACCGGCGTGGTGATCACCATCTCCACCGTCGGCACCGACGGAGGCGGGTACGCGATGAGGTCCCGCCCCACGTCCTTGGGCGGGAAGACGGGGTACTTGCCCTCCTCGGTCACCTGCACCCAGTCCGCCTCGCGCAGCAGGTAGCCGAACACGCCCGTCTCGCTGACCTCCGCGAGCACCGGCGTGCCCTTGCGCGGCTTGTGCAGCCGGGCCAGCCGGCCCTCGCGCACGAACAGCGGCGCGTTGTCGTTCTCGAACGACGCGACGGTGGCGGTCTTGATCCGCCGCTCGTTCGACTGCGAGACGATGCGCCTCGCGTCGGTGATGATCTCGCGGAGCTGGCGGCAGTTCACCCGGATCTCGGGCACGTCGGTTGCGCCGGCCGGTCGCACCGCCGTCGTCTCGACCTTCTTCTTCGAGGCCAGCTCCTTCACCCGGCCGGTGAGCGCGCGCCGCCGCACGCCGAACTTGGCGCTCACCGCGTCGAGCACGGCGTCGGCGACGATGGGCGTGCTGCCCGCGATCGACTCCAGCACCGGCTCGAGCAGCCGGTCGAGCTCGCCCTTGGGCGTCTCCTTGGGGATGCGATCGAGCAGGTAGTCCGGGTACGGCTTCGCCGCCGCGAGCACCTCGCGCAGCGCCTCGGGGCCAGCCGTCGCCACGAGCTCGTTGACGTCGATCTTGTCCTTGCCCTCGGGCCTGGGGATGAGCGCCACCCGGACGTCGCGTCCCTCGGCCCAGAGGGCTGCCGCCGTCTCTCTCGCGCCCGCCTCGCCGGCGCCGTTCGCCTCGGCGTCGTTGCAGACGACGATGCGCTTGGCGTGACGGGTGAGCTGCACGAGCCTCGGCACGTCCTGCTTGCGGAACCGCGTGGTCACAGGCGAGATGCAGGCGACGCCTGCCTGGTGGGCGCTGATGCAGTCGGTGACGCCCTCGGTGATCAGCAGCTCCTCGGCCCCGCGAGCCGCGTCCTCGTTGTAGAGGTAGTCGTTGCCGACGGTCGGCGAGACGTAGTCGTGCCGCTCCGAGTGCGTGAGGAGCTTCTTGTACTTCGACTTCTCCCACTCCTCGTCGCCGGTGTACTCGGTCGCGCGGGCGATGAAGTAGACGACCTGCCCGGCTCGCCAGTACGGGAACACCAGCCGCTCGCGGAAGAAGTCCTCGATGCGACCTCCCTGGAGCACGACGAAGAGCCCGGTCTTGAGCGCCAGCTCGCGGCTCGCGCCCAGCACCTCGGTGAAGTGCTCGAACAGGTGACCGTCGGCCCAGCCGAGCTGCAGGCCGTCGATGGTCTCGTCGGTGAAGCCGTAGTGCCCGCGATAGGAGTCCTCGCGGATCTTGGTCGGCAGGACTCGGTGGTAGTGCGTCGCCGCCGCGGTGAGAAGACGCTGCACTTCGCGTCGCTCGACCATCGTGTCCAGCTCGCGCTTCCACGACTCGTCGTCCTGGTTCGGCTTGCGGACGCCGCCGCGCTCGGCGAGCGTGAAGACCGCCTCCTTGAAGCCGACCTTGTCGCGCTGCTGGATGTAGTTGAAAACATCGCCGCCGAGGCCGCCGCCGTTCGAGAAGTCGTGCCAGGATTGCGTCGCCGGCCAGACGATGAACGAGGGGTCCGACTCCGGGTGGAAGGGCGACAGCCCCTTGAGCGTGCTGCCCGCCTGCCGCAGCTCCACGTCCCCGCCGATAACCGCGACGATGTCCGAGCGGGAGCGCACCTCCTCGACGAAGGTCTTGAAGTCCACGTTCATGAGGCGCAGCCCTCCGGTCGCGCGCCCAGGATCTCGGCGTAGAGCCGCCGCCGCTCGACGTGGTGCCGGCGCAGCACGGGCACCTTGCGGTCGACGAAGTCGAATAGGACGGCGTCGTCCTTGTCCGGATGCGTTCGCATGAGGCGGCCGAGCCGCTGCAACGTCCGGCCGCGCGCCCGTCCCGGGTAGGTCAGGAACACCCGCGACAGCGCGGGCAGATCGAGCCCCTCGTCTGCGAGCGTGGTGGCGACGAGCACCGGCACCTTCCCGGCGCGCGCCGCGTTCAGCAGCTCGGTCCTGCGGTCCTTCTTGACCGAGCCGGTGAGCAGCTCGGCCTGGACGCCGCGGACACGGATCAGCGAGCAGAGCGCCTCGCAGTGATCGACGCGGCCCGAGAGCACGAGGCACAGCTTCCCGGCCGCCGCCTCGGTAGCGACCAGGTCGGCGATGAGCGCGTTGCGCTCGCCGTCACGCACCAGGGTGTCGAGCATGCGCGCGTAGTCCTCTGCGCTCGCGTATGGGAAGGCGAAGCCGGTTTCGACCGTCCGCACCTCGGGGAGCTTCAGCACGCCGGCGGCCACCAACTCCTCGTGCGTAACCTCGGCCACGGGCGGGCCGAGGAACAGCTCGAGCAGCGCGGTCAGCCCGTCCTCGCGCTCGGGCGTCGCAGTCAGACCGAAGCGGTGCTTGGCCGGGCAGCGATCAACCAGCTCGTGGAAGACCTGGGCCGCGACGTGGTGGGCCTCGTCGAGCAGCAGCAGGCCGAAGCCCGCGAGGAAGTCGTCGAGCCAGCCGCGGTCGCGCCGGGTGAGTGCCTGAACGAGCGCCACGGTGACCGGGCCGGTGGACACCTCGCCGTCGCCGACCAGGCAAGCATCGATGCCGAGCAGGGTCTTCAACTCCGAGCGCCACTGCTCGGCGAGATCGAGGGTGTGGACGAGCACCAGCGTCGGGGTCCGCAGGCGCGAGGTCGCCCCGATGCCGATGCGGGTCTTGCCGCCGCCGCAGGGGACGACGACGGTGCCCTGGGTCACCCGGACCATCGCGTCGACCGCGCGCTCCTGGTACGGGCGCAGCGGTGGACACGGCAGCTCGGGGAGGCGCTCCGCGGGCGTCATCCGGTGGTCCTCGCAGGCGACGATCGCACCGTCCACGGCCGCCAGCCGCTTGAGGGTGCCGATCGCGCCGCGCGGCAGGCGCAGACTGTCGCCGTCCTCGGTGAGGAAGCACAACCGCTCGGGGACACCGCGCGCCGACAACCCGAGGCGCAGCCGGTCGAGGTAGGCCGGGTTGGGATAGGAGAGCGCCCGACGCAGCCGCTCCTCGAGCTTCGGCGACACCTCTCCGCGGGCGAGCCGGATGCCGGAATTAACCCGGGCCAGCATCGGACGCCTCCTCGAGGAACCGGGAGATGTTGTCGAGGTTCCTGGTGGTGAGCATGGGCGGCAGGCTCTTGATGAACCGGCGGCCGTAGGGCTTGTCGGCGATGCGGCGGTCGAGGATGACCGCCACGCCGACGTCGCTCTGCGAGCGGATGAGGCGCCCGACGCCCTGGCGCAGCATGATGATGGCGCGCGGGACGAGGTAGGTGTTGAAGGCGTTCCGGTCCTGCGCGCAGATGGCGTCGACCACCGGGTCGTCCATGTTGGGGAACGGCAGCTTGTCGATGACCAGGCCGGTGAGCGCCTCGCCGGGCACGTCGATGCCGGTCCAGAAGCTCTCGGTCCCGAGGAGCACCGAGCCGACGTCCTCCTTGAAGACACGGGTCAGCTCCGTGCGGGGCAGCTCGCCTTGGCGCAGCACGCGGTGGCCGTTGCGGCGCACCCGCTCGTGGACCGCGTTCAGGTTGCGGTACGAGGTGAAGAGGCCGAGCGTCCGCCCGTCGCAGAGGTCGATGACCTTCTTGAAGGCGCTGGCCGCCGCCTCGACGAACCCGGGCTCGCGGGGATCGGGCATCCCCTCGGGGACGACCAGCAGCGCCTGGTGCTCGAAGGCGAAGGGCGACTCCGCGACCACCTCGAGCGCGTCGTCGGGCACCCCGGCCTCGGCACGGATGAAGTCGAAGGTGCCGGCCGTGGTCATCGTGGCCGACACCATCGTGACGGACGCGGTACCGCCGAACAGCTCCTCGCGCAGGAGGTCGGCGACGTGGACCGGCTTCGCGCCGAGCTTGGCGCGGCCCTTCTGGTCGAGGTCGATGAAGTAGACCTTCCCCGGGTCGGAGAGCGCCGTCGCCTCCCGAAGGCGCGCCGCCGCCGTGGACGCCTGCCGCCGGGCGATGCGTCCTTCGGCGCGGTCCTCCCGGTCCAGCGACTCGTCCTCCTCGATGCGGCCGGCGATGGCCGCCAGCTCGTCGAGGGGCTTGAGGAGCTGCACGGCGGACGCGAAGCCGGGCCGCTTGAGCCGGCACTTGTAGGCCGGCGAGCGCGCGTGGTCGGCGACCGCCGCGAAGAAGTCGGAGGCCTGGCGCCGCAGCCGTTCGGCGAGCTTCTTCTTGCCGAGCTTCTCCGCGAAGCGCGCCAGGCGGATGGATGTGAACTCGGACACGGTGAAGCCGAAGAAGTCGCGGGCGATGTCGGCCGCCTCGTGCGCCTCGTCGAGGACGAGGTAGTCGAACGCCGGAAGCACCAGGTCCTGGCCGGTCTCGCGCCGGACGGCCAGGTGTGCGAACAACAGGTGGTAGTTGGTGACGACGATGTCCGCCTCGGCGGCCGCCGCCTTCGCTCGCTCGGCGAAGCAGGCGTCGCGGAAGCGGCACCCGTCGCCCTTGCAGTCGTCGGAACCGACCGAGAAGCGCGACCACACCTGCTGCGGCGGCACGAACGGCAGCTCCGAGACGTCACCCGTCGTCGTGGTCTCGGCCCACGCCGCAACCTCGGCGAGCTGGCGGTCGAGGTCGTCACCGGTGAAGCCGGCGAGCTCGCCCCGGGCCTCCGACTCGGCCATGCGGTCGTGGCAGAGGAAGTTGTTCCGTCCCTTGAGCAGGGCGAAGGTGAACGGCCACGGCAGCACCTCCGAGAGGAGCGGCAGGTCCTTGCGGACGAGCTGCTCCTGCAGGGCGATGTTGGCCGTGGCGATCACCACCTTCTTGCCGCGATGGCGGGCGTGCCAGACGGAGGGGACTCCGTAGGCCACGCCCTTGCCGGTGCCGCACGGTCCCTCGCCGAGGGCGTGGCGCTCGTCCCGCATGGCCTGGTCGACCACATGGGCGAGCGCCACCTGGCCCTCGCGTTTCTCGTAGCCGGGGAAGCGGCGGGCGAGCAGACCCCCGTCCCCGAAGACCTGTTCCAGGTACTCGGTCATCGGTTCCTCGCGCGTCCCCGCCGGGGGGACCGGGATCAGGCGAACGGGTCCGTCTCGTGGCTGTCCGCGGCCGCGGGCGCGGCGAACTCCGACGCGAGCACCTCGACGAAGGCGCGGGCCTTCTCCACCTGGGCGGTCGGGAGGTCCTTGATGCGGGCCACGCCGAACTTCTTGCAGAAGCGGTCCGCGGCCTCGCGGGGCATCGTCTTGAGCTGGGTCGCGATGGCCTGCGCGGTGCCGGCGTCGATGACGTCGGTGTCCTTGCGGTCGTAGCTGCCGAGCGAGGACGACTCATCGCCGCCGCTGTAGAGCTTGTCGAGGTCGTTGAGCTTCAGCCCCTGGAACTCCTTCAGCTGCTCCGGGGTGAGCTGATGCTCTGGCAGGATCGAGTAGGTGGTCTTCGGGTCCTTGGCCGCGCCGTGGCGCTGAATCTCGAACGCCCACTTCTCGATGCCGTACTTCTCGCGGACGCGGACGAGGTCCTTGAAGAAGGTGACGCCCTGCTCGAGGACCTTGACCTCCTTGGTGTCGTAGAGCGCGACGTTGAGCGCGACGCGCAGCGAGGGCTTGAGGCCCTGCGCCTTGAGCTTGTCGTCGAACGGCATGTACTTGCCGTCGACGAAGCACACCTCGCGGGGGAACGGCTCGCCGAGGAACACGACCACCGCCTTGTCCCCGTCGTTGCCGAGCTTGAGCCAGGTGCTCGAGCCCTGGTCGTGCTTCTTCGCCATCTCCTCGGTCTGCTGCCACTTGTTCGCTGCCATGGGTCATGCCTCCTTCTGGTTGGGCTCCCGCCGGTACACGGCGAAGAGCGGGGTTCCGTCGGAGGCGGTGCCCGCCTCCTCGATGTGGAAGTCCGTGCCGGGCTCGATCACCCGGTCGAGCTCCCAGCGCCTGTACAGGCCGGGCAGCCGCACGTAGTCGTCCGCGCCGGCGACGCTCGGTTTCTCGTCGCTCATGCCTGGTCCTCCTCGGTGGTGAGCCGCAGCAGGGCGGCGATGGCCGGGTGCGGGACCGTGGGGCCGTCGCTGCTCGGGCTCGCCTTGCTTCGCGCCCGCCGCCACGCCCGCTCGAGCCCGGCGGCCACCTGGCGCACCGTCTCGTCGTCCGTGGCGCGCACGGCGAACACGCCGCCGAGCACCAGCACGACCTCGCGGAACAGCGCGGTCAGGGCGCCGCTCTCCGTCTGGTTGCAGGACATCTCGCTTGCCTCCTGGTGGGCTCCGTTCATGGCGGGCAAACGCGGTCCTTCGGGGCGAACTGGGACAGGCCTCATCGCGATCCCCCGAGGCGCTCGCGTATCCGCTTGATCGCCCGCTGGAATCGCTTGCGTGCGGCCTCGTGGCCGATGCCCAGCTCGTCGGCGAGCTCGTGCAGGTCGAAGCCGTAGAGCGCCGCGCCGATCACGAGGTCGGCGTCGCCCTGGACGATGCCCGCGAGCCACTCGCGGACGGCCGGGAGGTTGTTCGCGTCCACCGGCAGCTCGCGGTCGTCGATGGTCGGGTCCGCCTGGAGGTGCGGGTCCGACCCGGTGACGGCCGGGTCATCGACGTCGACCACGCGCGCCTCGTGGGCCCAGCGCCGCTTGAGCGCGTCGCGGACGTCGCGCTCGACGTTGAGCACCAGCGTCGCGGCCAGCCGGTTCACGCCGGCGAGGTCGATGCGCTCGACGGTTGTGGTGACGACGAAGCTGATGTCGGCGACCAGCTCGTCGGGCTGGCCCACGAAGTCGCGCAGCCGGTGGCCGTAGATCGCGTCGAGGCCGGGCCAGAGCCCGAGCCACATGAGCGCGGTCGCCAGTTCGCGCCAGTCCGAGTGCGCCTGCACCGCGCGGACGAGGACCGAGTAGATGCGGTCCTTCTCGTCGTAGATGCGCTGCCGGTCGTCGCCCTTGCCGACCTTCGTGTTGAGGAAGGCCGTGAGAGCATCGGGGCTCGCGAACCGCGACAGCTCGCCGTGGACTGTCGCCGCCTGTCGGAACTGGGTGTCTGCCTTCAACGTCGTCACCGAACGCAGCAGGGCCGCATGGAGGCCCTCCCAACGCGCACGCATCGGCGCCCGCCTTTCGGCCGGGCGTCACGCGCCTCGTGGTGGCCTCGCTCAGGGCGTCAGGCGCCTCTGGGTTCGCTGTTCAGACCGTGCGGATCACCGCGCCGCCGTCGCCTGTTCGGCGACGGGCTCCGGGAGCCGCGACTCGTTCAGCTCGTTCAGGGTTCGGCAGCCCCGGCACACGCTGGTCGCGGGGAATCCGACCAGGTACTCGTGGCCGCGGGCGAACCGCAGGTGGAGGCGTCCGTCATGTAGAACGCCGAGGAGCTTCCCGCACCGGGTGCAGCGCCATTCTCTGTCCATCGTTGACCTCCTCGAGTCGTCGTCGACTCACGAAGGCCAATCTGGCGGGGCGCTCTGTACGCCGAGCGGACGCGGTCTGTACGAGGTCTGTATCGAGGAGAGGACCGTCGCGGGAAGCTACGGCTACGGGGCGAAGACGAGCGCGAAGGTCACTGAGGTGTCGGGGTCGAAGCGGTAGGTCGCGTGGTTGTCGGCGATGTCCGTCTTGAACAACGCCCAGGTGTTGCCGGAACCAAGGTCGATCGCTTTGCGGGCGCGCTGGAAGATCTGCTTCCCCGACACGCCCTCCTCGGACGGCCCGTCGGTAGCAGGATCGAAGTTGGACCGGCGGTCGGCGCCGGCGCGGATCATCCTGAAGTAGGAGGACTTCACGCCGGTCTGCTGCTTGCGGTTCTTGCCGCGCCCCTTGGTGACCGACCTCGTCAGCTCGTCGGCGAAGATGTCGTACTGGCTCGCGGTGGCGACGAGATGGTCGTACGCGGCCTGGTCGAGGTCATGCCACTGGGCGCTGCCGCCACCGGAGCGAAGCAGAGCGCGGGCAACGACCGACGGTGCTGTCGCCAGCGGGCCGGGGCCGTGCCGGCCGATGGCGGCGAAGAGCTTCAGCGGGTCGACCAGCGCGGTCAGGCCAGCGTCGCCGAGGTCGATGGCGTCGGCGAGCGCGACCACCGGCGCCGCGACGCTCGCCAGTGCGCGCCGGGCATCCTCGCTGATGAACGTGTCCGTCGGCACGAGCACGGCGAAGGTGCCGGCGGCGCTGGTCTTGAGGGCATCGAAGCACTCGCCGTAGTCGCGCTCGTTGGCTCGGACGGCCAGGTAGACGGTGTGCTTGACGCCGGCTTCGGGCATGAACGAGCCGACGCGGAGGACGTGCCGCCGCCCGGGCAGGGCTTCGACTGCGGCGCGGATCTGCAGTGCCTTGGCGATCACCGTGCACAGCTCCTCGGGCACAACGGCCAGGAACGCGAGGTCTTCCTCCTTCAGCGGGAGGTCGGGACACTCGGGCGGGTCGTTGCCGCAGACCGCCTCGTAGCTGCCGTCCTCCAGTTCGACCACGTGGCGCGGGCATCCTTCGCCGCCGGGACGGGGACACGGGTATCGATCCGCGACCCGCTGGTACTTCAGAACGCCGGCAGCCTCCAGGGCACGAGCCACGTCGTCGCCGACCAGCTCACCCAAGCGGCGACGGGGCCCGCCGAGCGGGAAGTTGGTCTCCAGCTCGGTCCAGAAGCGCGCCAGGAGAGAGGTCATTGCTCGCCGACCTTGAGGAAGCCGTTGGCCTTGAGGAAGGCCTCGGCGACTTCACCGTCGCGGTCGCGGTCGAAGATCGCGACATGCGGCGGGCGCAGCTCGAGCTTCCGCGGGCGGCCGCCGCTCTTGTACTTCACCATCATCGCGGCGCGGACGAGTTTGCCTTGTTGGAGGTTGGGCTGGCCGTGCTTCGCCGCCGCCTCGATGAGGCTGTAGGCCCGCGACACTTGCGTGAAGCTCTGGTCGTCGTCGAGAGCGATCCAGACCTCGGTGAGCCGGACGCTGTCGATGCCGGCCACGGGCGCGAGGGCCGCCTTGCCCGAGCGCAGCGGCTGCAGGGTGTAGAGCTCGCCCTCGGGGAAGTGGTCCTCGTCGCCGAACAAGAACTTGCCGAACGTCCGGCGGTACAGCTCCTTCTCGGCGCTCGTCTGTGCGCTCACCTTCAGCACCCCGTAGCGAGTGTTGTAGACAACGGTGTCGTGCTTCTGCGGCCGGTACGCGACGCGTGACCGCTCGAGCTTCTTGTCGAAGCTCGGGTCGGTGCGGAACGGCCGCCCGTGGGTGATCTGGAACTTGAGCTCGTGCCTCTCCTCGTAGACGTAGATCTCGCAGGCCCGGCTGCGGTTCTTGGACTCGAACCACGGCGCCATCTCCTTCTCCCTCGCCGGCGCCTTCGCCTTGGCCGTCTTGAGCGTCAGCCGCCGCTCGCCCGGCGTCTGGTACTCCTCGAAGTTCTTCACCTTCCGGTACAGCGTCTTGTCGTGGCAGACCGTCAGCACGCGGGGGTGGGCCTGGTGGACGGCGATGGCAAACTCGCCGGGCGAGAGGTCCTGGCCGACGATGCCGTTGAGGTCGAGGCCCAGGTGCTCGGCCTCGGTGAGGATGCGATCGTGTCCGTTCTCGTCGGCGAGGTCGTCGAGGACGTAGAGCGACTCGAGCAGCTTCGGCGGCATGTCCTCGTCGGCCTTCGTGAAGACCTCAAGGAGCTGGCGGTCGTGGCCGTCGCCGTTCTTCAGCTTGGTGACGTCCAGACCATTGGCGTTGAAGTAGTCCGCGTAGGGCAGCAGCAGCTGCGCCATGAAGCGGGGCTTGTCGACCTTCTGGATGAAGGCCAGGTCGCTGAAGTTCTTGAGCTGATGCTGGGGCATGTTCGGGTCCTCCTTCTCCGGTCATTCGCCGGAACGGGTGGCGAGGAGGACGTCCGTCCTGATCCACGACCACCACCGTGTCTTCACCCCCTCGACCGTCGAGGAGCGTGTTCGCTGCAACCGCTCTCCACTCTCCCGCGTGTCAACTGATCGGTTGACACCGCGGGCAAAAAAAAGGCGCTCGGCGACGGAAGGCATCAGAAGAGTCTTCCCTGCGCGTCGTGACCGTCGCGCACGAGCTTCAGGTCCACGAGGCGGTACCTCATGGCCTCGTTCGACACGTTCGTGAACTGCCCCTCGCGGATCACCTCTGCGGCGTAGTCGCGGAACTCAGGATCGAAGGCGCGAGCATCGAGGCGCTGGCGCAGTCCGTCGATCGCGGGGACATCCTCGCCGTGCAGGCTCTTGACCGTCGCGCGCACGTCCGAAGCGGGCATGAGCAGCGTCGCCGCGAAGGAGTCGGCCTGGAGTTCGGCGCGATCCTTCTTCTGGCCGCCGCGGCAGACTATCGCCGGGGTGGGCTTGGCGTCCTTCGCGCGCGGGAAGAGCGGCAGCGTGACCTTCTCCATCTCCAGGATCGGGCGGTGCAGCCACCAGTGGCCGAGCTCGTGGGCCACCGTGAAGCAGAGCCGGCCATCCTTGCCCTCGAGCGAGCTGTCGATCCGGATCATGTTGTCGTCGAACCACGCCGCGCCGAGCACGTCCTTCATACCGAGCAGCGCGGTCAGGTCATCGATCTCGAGGGTGATGCCCAGGAACCGCTCGGCGATCTCCTCCACGTCGATCGGCGGTCGCGGTGCGGCTCCCTTCCACTTGGCGTAGCGGCGCAGGAGGTCCGCGACGGAGCTCTCCAGGTCCGACGGCTTCAGGAAGGGGACGGGCAGCTTCACCTGCATGTCAGCTCTTCCCCTTCTTCGGCAGCATGTCCATGAGCTGCTCGGCCGAGACGTTCTCCTTGCGCGCTTGCCGCAGGAACTCGGGCAGGCCGGGGTCGTTCTTCATCGCGCTGACCACGTCGTGCGGCACCTTGCCAGCGAGGAGCATCAGCTCGTCGAAGCTGTCCTGGAGGACCTCCGCGAGCTTCCGGATGGTCTCCTCCTTGAGAGGGGTCTTCTCCTTGTTTCCTTCGAGGCGAGACAGGATGGTCGCGGACTTGCCGAGGCGCTTGGCCGCCTCGCGGAGCGTGAGGTTCAGCTCCCCTCTTCGTCTGCGAATCCTGTCGCCCAGCGTCTCAGGCATCTGACCTTCCTTCAGCGAAATCACTCAAATGCCGGCACCGCCGGCCTTGTTAACCGAAAGGTTTACACGCAGCGTCTCGTGATGTCAACCGGCGACACCACTGGTTGTCCCAGCCGGCCTTGCGGGCCCGCGTTTCTCCCCCGGAACGCTCGAAGGGAGAACCACGGTGTCGAACGCCCCGCTCACGAACGAGAAGCCCGTCGCGCCCGGCGACGGCTCCAAGCCGCTGCATCGCGAAGACCGGCGGCAGGTCGTGATCGACGTCCTGGCCATCGCGGTGGTCGATCTCCTGCTCGCGGAACGGGAGCGTGTCCGAGGCGAACATGAAGCCGCAACCCGTTGAACTGACAGAGACTCTTGCCTTGCCTTCACAGAGAGCCGACGCCCTCATGGCCTTCGACGACGGCATCAACCCCCGTCGCGAAGGAGGCGCCGACATGGGCAAGCGAGAACAGGTGAGGAAGGACCGGGCCGCGGTGGCCACGGTTTCCGAGCAGCTCGCCGCGCTGGAGAAGATGACCGTGGGCGAGCTGGTGGTGAAGTACCGCGAGGTCTTCGGGGTGCCGACGCGCACCCGCAACAAGAGCTACCTGCGCAAGAAGGTCGGCTGGCGCATCCAGGAGCTGGCCGAGGGCGGGCTGTCGCCCCGGGCGCTCGCCAAGATCGAGGAGCTGGCCCCGCAGGCCCCCGTGCGCTGGCGGACCACGCAGCAGCCGGCCGCATCGCCCGCGCCCACCGCCGTGGCCGTCGTGGCGACGCCGATCCCCGACCCCGATCGCGACCCGCGCCTGCCGCTGCCGGGCTCCGTGATCGTCCGCGTCCACAAGGGTGTCGAGCATCGGGTCACTGTCATGGACGACGGCTTCGAGTACAACGGTGAGCGCCACCAGACGCTGTCGCAGCTCGCGCGGCGGATCACAGGCACGCCCTGGAACGGGTTCCTGTTCTTCGGCCTGCAGCGCCGCACGCAGCCCGAGCCGGTCGAGGAGGCTCGCGGATGAACAAGAAACGACCCGCCGCCCAGTCGCCGACTCCCGCGATCAAGCGCTGCGCTATCTACACCCGCAAGTCGACGTCGGCGGGCCTCGATCAGGACTTCAACTCGCTCGATGCCCAGCG
>SXGT01587096.1_pt1 | contig 22627 bp, 17 predicted proteins | sample 3176221 | NCBI WGS metagenome assembly SXGT01 (sample SAMN11356862, study PRJNA531348) | freshwater metagenome | isolation source: freshwater sample F1-120 | place: China: Fuxian Lake, Yuxi | collected 2017-12-25
ATGCGCGCGACCGTCGCGATCTGGGCTGGTTTGCGTCGGAGTTGCGAAGGCGCGGCGCTAAAGCGCGCTGCCGCTTAGTCAAAGAAAAAGGAGCGATGGCTTCCCACCGCTCCTCCTCTAGTTTCGTTTCGCCGTTAGAACCTGCCGCGCACCGTGACGCCGTAGGTGCGAGGCTCTGCGAGGAAGCTTGAGAACAGCTGATTGGCGACGGTACCGAACGCCTGCGTCTGGGCGAGGCTGCCCGCACCCTGGAACGGCGTGTTGAACGCCACCTGCTGATAGTTCACGTCGAAGATGTTTTGGCCCCAAAGCTCGACGGCCCAGCGCTGATCCGGCCCACGAATGCCGACGCGCGCATTGACCAGCGTGAATGCCTCTTGGCTCTTTTCAGGGAACAGGTCGGATCCGGTGTTGAAGTCGGATGTGTTGCGGCCGTCGATGTAGAGCAACCCGCTAAGCCCGCTCGTGCCCAAGTCCGGCGTGTAAGTAAAGGACGCAGTCACGACGCTCTTGGGCGCGTTCGACAACTGGCTACCGGGCAACAGGAACAGTGCGGGGCTCAGCGCCTCGCCCTGTGAGCTGCCAACCAGGTTCTTGCGATAGCTGGTGTCCGTATAGGTGTATCCCGCCGTGAATGCCACGTTGCGCGCCGGGTAGACGGCCGCCTCGATCTCGACGCCTTGCGAACGCACACCCGGCTTCGTCTTCCCGGTGCAGGCACCCGTCGCAATACTGGCATCACGATCGGCGCCACCGAGATCATCGCTGCACGAGGCGATGTTCTGGACGATGAAGATCGATCCATTGAAGGTGTTCAGCTGGAACGTCTTAAAGTCCTGCCGAAACGCCGCGACGTTCAGGTTGAACTGACGTGTGCTGTACTTCAGGCCGATCTCATAGGCGTCGACCTTTTCCGGCTCGAACTGCAGGCCGGCCGCATCTGCATTGCTGCGTGGACCGAACACGCCGTTGGGCCCGCCCAGATCGGAACGATCCAGATTGAAGCCGCCGGCCTTATAGCCCTTCGAATAGCTGGCGTAGGTGAGCAGGCGCGGGCTCGGCTTCCATGACAGCACCGCGGTGCCGGTCACTTCGTCTTCCTTGCGCGTGCTGGTCGGGCTCAAGGTATTGAGCTGCGAGCTCGAGTTGCCGGTGCAGGTCAGCGTCACGATGCCGCCGACCAGTGCGCCGAGCGCCGGGTTGGCAAGCAACGGCCCAAGGGCGGTCTGCTGGACGGGGCAGATGGTGTTGTTGTTGTTGAAGGACGCGCTGAAATCCTTTTTCTCGTGGGTGTAGCGCGCGCCGAGCGTCAGGCTGAGCGTGTCGGTGATGTTGAAGATATTATGCGTGAAGGCAGCGAAGTTTTCGCTGTCCTGCCGATAGATCGACAGCACGTCGCCGACGTTGTTGACAGTGCTGAGGCGATCGATGCCGGCCACGACCAGCGGGGTCGCGGCACCGAAGGCGGGGGTTCCGCCCGGCAGCTGGCCGAGCAGGGTCGCGCGGCCGCCCGCACTCAAACAGCCCGGATTGGCTGCGTTCTGCAACGCGGCATTCGGGTTGATCGTTGCGACGATCCGGCAGGCGGCAAAGGCGCCATATTGCGAGCCGAACTTGATGTTGTCGTGAACGCGCAGCTTTTCGTTGGTGTAGAAGCCGCCGATCAGCCAGTCGAGCTTGTCCTCGAACAGCGACCCCTGCAGCCGCAGTTCCTGGGTGAAAGTTTTGAACTGACGGAATGAATTGCCGTCGTCGGCGCGATAGGTGATGTCCACCGCCGAATAATCGACGTCGCCCGCGCCGCCGGCCTTGTATTGGCGATAGGCCGTGATCGAGGTCAGGGTCGCGCCGCCAAAGTCCCAATTGACCTCCGCCGAGCCGCCATAATCTTCGGTTTCGTTGCGGAACGTCCGGCCCGGCGAAATCTCCACCTGCCGACGATAAGGGTTCTGCGGCGGATAGGTAACCTGTCCCCCGGCGCGGCGGAGGATATCCACGATGCGGTTAGTGGGGCTGAGCGTGACGTTGCCGTCGGGATTCGTGTTCGCTGCTTCGCCGGTGCGGGTCGCGTCGAACGTTTCCTTGGTCGCGACATACACGGCGCCGCAGCAGCTCTCATCGCGCTTGGTATAATCGCCGATCAGGCGGACGCTAAAATCATCGTTGGGCTCGAACAGCAGCTGGCCGCGCAGGAAATAGCGATCGCGGTCGTTGACGCGGGCCTCGCTGCCGCCTGCCTGGGTGACATTTCGATAGAAGCCGTCGCGCTTCACATAGACGCCGTCCAGGCGAAAGGCGAGCGCTTCGGTGATGGGACCGGTGACGCCAAAGGCGCCGCGGATGAAATCATAATTGCCGTAGGTCAGCTCGCCGGTCGCGCCGAAATCGAAGGACGGCTTCTTGGTCACGATGTTGATCAGGCCGGCAGAGGCATTGCGGCCGAACAATGTGCCCTGCGGACCGCGCAGGACTTCGACACGCTCGACTTCGCCGAGTTCGTTGAGACCGACGCCGGTGCGGCTGCGATAGACGCCGTCGATGAACACGGCGACCGAACTCTCGAGGCCCGGATTGTCGCCGACAGTGCCGATGCCGCGGATACGGGCGGAGCCGTTTGCCTCGTTGCCGGTCGACGAGACGAGTAGCGATGGCGCCAGCTGGTTCAGCGAGCGAATGTCGGTGCCGCCCGAATTCTGCAGCGTTTCGGCAGTCACCGCGCTGACGGCGATCGGCACGTCGGAAAGCGGGCTCGCACGGCGGGTCGCAGTGACGACGATGTCGCCAGCGTTCTGGCCGCTATCGGCCGGGGCGGCCGCGGTCTCGACCTCGGTCGCAGGCCCACCTGTCGTATTCTGGGCGAAACCAGGCGCCGCAATTGCGCAAAGAGCCGCCGACAGCAGCAAACCTGACTGTTTCACCATCATCTTCTCCCGAAAAAAACTTCTTTATTGCTCGGCCCGCAGTTTAGAGACAGTGTCGCTCACCATCTACAGTGTGGTTGAGATCCGCAGCATTTCCCGTTGGGAGTGTCGTGTTTTTGCAACAGTCAAGTGCCTCACAATTGCCTTTTCAGCTGACATTTTCGTGATAATCGCTTCGAGTGGAGTGGGAAGCTGAACACACGCGCCGGCGTACGGCTTTCGGTTACGCACTCGGCGTTATTTTGCCCACAGTCGGCCTCGCGATCCGATCGCTCTTAGGGGACTCTTTTCAGGGCTACCCCTTTCTGACTTTCTTTCCGGCGATTCTGGTCGCGGCGTTTGTCGGTGGGCGGTGGCCAGGCTTTCTTTCCGCAGGCTTTTCTCTCGTGCTGGCTTGGTATTTCCTGGTCGAGCCGCGCTACTCATTCGGCCTCATCTGGCCCGGCACTTATATCGCGCTCGGCTTCTTTGCGGTGATCTCGATTGTCCTCGTCCTCCTGATCGACGCCGCTCTGTCCGCCAATGAAAAGCTGAGTGCGTCCGACAGAGAACGAGCACGGTTGAATATGGAGCTCGAAGCGCGCGTAGAGGCTCGCACCCATGATCTCAACGCAGCCTTATCCGAACTGCAGTTGGAAGTTGCCAGTCGAAGAGAAGCCGAAGGGCGCGTGAATCAGCTCCAGCGGCTCGAAGCGGTTGGGCAGCTCACAGGTGGAGTGGCGCACGACTTCAATAACATGTTGGGCATCATCGTCGGCAATCTCGACCTGGCGCAGAGGCGTTTGAGCCAAGGCAATGCGGACATCGTACGCTATATCGACTACGCCTATGATGGAGCGCGTCGCGGCGCCGCGCTGACCCAACGACTGCTTGCGTTTGCAAGGCGTCAAACGCTTAGCCCGATTGTCCTCGATGTGAACGGCCTCGTCCTCGGAATGTCAGAACTGCTGAGACGCACTCTGGGTGAGAATATCGAAGTCGAGTGTGTTCTTTCGGGCGGCCTCTGGCGAACCTGCGCCGATCCTTCGCAGCTGGAAGGAGCGATCCTCAACTTAGCGGTCAACGCTCGCGATGCGATGCCCCAGGGAGGCAAGCTGGCGATCGAGACAATGAATTGTCACCTCGATGAACGCTATGCGGCCGAGAACGACGACGTGAAGCCCGGGCAGTATGTAACAATCGCGGTGACGGATACCGGCACAGGCATGGCTCCAGAGGTGGTGCGGCAGGCATTCGAACCGTTCTTCACGACGAAGGAAATTGGACAGGGGACCGGCTTGGGGCTGAGCCAACTCTACGGCTATCTGCGTCAATCCGGTGGGCACGCAAAAATCTATTCGGAGCTGGACCAAGGCACGACGGTCAAGCTGTATCTTCCCCGCCATCTCGGCGCCGACGGACCCGTAGCGGCTTCCGAGCCAAAGCCAGAAGCATCGCTCCCGATTGCGAAGGTCGGCGAGTCTATTCTCGTGGTCGAAGACGAAAAGGCGCTGCGGGAGACGGCAGTGGAAGCGCTTCGTGAGCTCGGTTACGACGTGCGCTACCAGTCGAGCGGAGCCGCCGCTCTCGATGTGTTGCGGGACTCAGGACCATTCTCACTGCTGCTGACCGACGTCGTCATGCCCGGAATGACTGGCAAGCAACTTGCCGACGAAGTCTTAAAAGCTTGGCCAAGCACTAAAGTGCTCTTCATGACGGGCTACACGAGGAACGCCATCGTTCATCAAGGGAAGCTCGATCCCGGCGTCGAGTTGCTGCCGAAGCCGTTCGGGATCGACCAACTGGCTCGAAAGGTGAGGTCGGTGTTGGATAACTGAGTACCAAGGGGTTCGGAGCAAACTATCTTCTTCGAACACCGAACCAGCTTGGCGGCCTCAGGTCAGAAATCTCTATAGTTTGCTTCTGCTAAATGCGCGGTTGTCGATGATAAGCACCTTATCCGATGTGCTTGAAAGTGCATCCGCGGGATTTTCAGAAGTGACGTTCAACGGGCTAGATGGGCCAAACAGAGAGCAATGCGCTCAGAGCGGCGACGAACGCCAGCGGCTGGTCGAGCATCAGATGATGGCGAGCCTCGGGCACGGCGATCACTGGAATATCGGCGCCGCCAAGTTCGCGAACGTAGTTACCCGAGTCCTTCGTGAAAAGGAGGCTTTGCTCGCCGTGAATGATCGCCTTGGGGCACGGCGCAGTGACGAGCCGGTGTCCCATCTCGCGCCACGCGCCGCGCGCTTCTTCGGGCCCGAACACCGAGGGTGAAAACTTCCAGGTCCATGCAACGCCCTCACGGCGGAGCGAGTGGAAGGCCATGTAATCCAACAGGAACGCTTCAGTCACGGGCTGCGGCGGCGACAGCACATATCGTTCGCGCGCGCTTGCGTAATCAGTATAACGGCGATGGGGCCGGTCGGGATCACCGGATCCCGGACCGGCGCGGCCTGTCCCCCAGAACGCATCAAGCTGCGACGGGCGCAACACCATAAGATCGCAGATCACCGCGCCGGAGAACGCGTCGGGTGCGAGCGAAAGCGCCTCGAGAGCCACTGCGGCGCCGAAGCTGTGGGCGACAATGATCGGCTTGCAGTGATGGGCAAAAAGATTCAGCGCTTCCGCGACCCCTATCATCTCGCGTCCGCGCGCGGCCATGTCGCACTTCTCGCGCGCCTCGCTGTCGCCCATACCTGATAGGTCGTAGGCGACAATGTGGTAATCCTCGGCGAAGAATGGCGCCACGAATGCAAAGCAGCGCACGTGTGACAGGAAGCCGTGGGTCATAAGTAGCGGGGGTTTCGTTGGATTTCCCCAGCGGAAATAGTGCATGCGCACCCCGTCAACTTCGACGAAACCTTCTTCGCGTGGAATGGACAGTGCGCTGACGAACCAGCCAGGCAATCGCGAGGGATCGGGCGCCCAAGTCGATACGATATCCGGAGTGATCTCAGTCATCCCCCGCATTGAACCGGATCAGCATCAGAGTTTTTCACCAGCTTGATTTTGAAAGAATATTTCACTACTGCCGCAATGCCATGTCAGCCGCAGCGGTCCATCCGAGCCCAAGCGATTTCTGAACTGCGATATAGGCGCCTGTGAGTGATGCGAGCGCGCTGCGGAGGTTCGCTTCTGCAAACACCCTTTGGCGCTCCGCCTCCAGCAGTTCCCCGCGGGAAATCACGCCGCTCCCGAACCGCTGCCGCATCAGAACGGCCGATTGATCGGCGGACCGCTTGATTTCGGCCAGCGCTGCCGCCGTGCGACGTTGCTGCGCAAATCGCGAAAGCGCGTTTTCAGCGTCTTGCAACGCGCCAAGCACCACCTGCCTGTACTGTGCTTCGGCCTCCTCGCGGCCGGCGCGCGTTTGCGCGATTGCAGCAGCACTTCGGCCAAAATCGAGCAGGCCCCATTGAAGTTGAGGCAGGGCAATTTTGGAGACGTTCCCCAGATCGACCAGATCCCCGATCGACGTTCCGCCTATGCCGAGAATACCCATGAAACTGATTTTCGGAAATCGCACAGCTTCTGCAACCCCAATCCTCGCGGTCGTGGCGGCGAGGTTGCGCTCTGCGGCTCTGACGTCTGGCCGGCGCCGGAGAAGTGAGACCGGATCGCCGATTTCGACGCCATGAGGCGGCAACGGAACATCGCGCGCGGGCGTCAGCAACGCGTCGAGAGATCCGGGCGCTTCGCCGACGAGCACGGCCAACGCATTGAGGTAAGTCTCGATCTCCGCCTCGGTGGAAGCCAGATCGCTGATGTTCACCTGAATAGCACGATCCGCCTCGCCCACCGCGAAAGCGGCGACGGTGCCCTGCTGAAAACGTTGCCGGGCGAAGTCCAGTTGCTGCTGCTGAAGAGCAAGGCCGCTACGTAGGGCTGCGGCGCGCTGCTGGCGATCCCGCAGGTTCATGTATGTCTGCGCTACTTCGGCTGCGAGCTGAACCTGCGCGTCGGCGGCGGTGTAGGCCGCCGCCGCCGCCAGGGCGTTCGCAGCTTCGATTTTCCTTATCTGCCCACCCGCGAGATCGATTTCCCAGCTCGCATTGAGGCCGAGGTTGAAGAACCTCAGGGACGTGTCGGGGTCTGGTGAGGCTGAAGGAGCCATCGGGGCGGCAGGGTTGCGACTTCCCTGGGACGACTGCAGATCTATCCCGGGCAGATCAGCCAAGATCGCGGTCCCCTGAGCGCCTGCGGTGGGAAAGCGGTTGGCGCGTTCCTGGCGAACGGATGCACGGGCCTGGCGGAGCCTGGCCTGTGCGACCTCAAGAGAGGGACTGGAGGCAAGCGCACGCCGCTCAAGCTCGTCGAGCACTGGGTCCTGAAGCCGGGTCCACCATTCAGCGGGAGCAGGGTCGTTGAGCCTCTCAGCCGCTGTCGAACGCACGAAGCTGAATCTTGGGGCGGCGCGGTCAAGTTCCGGCGGTCCGGCATAATCGGGACCGACGACGCACCCGCTGAGGACAAGAGGGACAATGAAGATTCTTTTAAGTTTTGCCATTCTTACCTCAGTGCATCGCCATCGACTGCCCTTTGGGCAGCGGGCGGAGAAAGAAGACAAGCGGAAGGGTTGCCAGAGTCGCAGCCGCCATCGTCCAGAAGATGTCATTATATGTCATCACGAATGCCTGCTGCTGAATGGTTCCGGCAAGCGACTGCAGCCCGGCTTCCGCGCTGCCGAGCGCGCCTGACATCGCGTCGATATACTCACGCAGCCTGGGATCGTTCGCCCAGAGCGTCTCCTCCATCCGCCGGCTGTGGAGTGACATTCTTTGGTCCTGAAACGAGGCGAGACCCGCCAAAGCAAAAGATCCGCCAAGATTGCGCGCCGCATTGAAGATCCCAGACGCGTCGCCGGCATCTTCCTTGGAAACCGATGCGATGGTCGCCTGATTGAGAAACAGCATCGTGAGGATCATCCCAATACCGCGCAGGAGCTGTCCGGTGGTAAATGCCCCGCCGGCTGACTCCGCGGTCAGGCTCGTGCTCGCGAAACAGCTCACCGCCATAACGGCAAGACCAGTGCCGACGGCGATCCGGATATCCACAACGCGGATCAGGAACGGCACAAAAGGCATCAACGCGAAGGCGGGCACACCCATAAGGAAGATGACCTGGCCCGTTTGCAAGGCGTTGTAGTCGGCGATGAGTGCCAGAAACTGTGGTATGACGAAGTTCGAGCCATACATCACCATGCCAAGCGCCAGCGCCATGACCACGACGCTGCCGAACTGCCGGTTCATGACGATCCCAAGCTTCAGGACCGGCTTTGATGCCCAGAGCTGTCCGATCGCCAACATCGCAAACCCGGCGATCGTCATGATCGTCAGCTGAATAATGAAAGTGGACTCGAACCATTCCTCGCGGTGCCCCTCTTCCAGAACGACCGTCAGGCCACCGAGCCCGAGGATCATTCCGATAATCCCGAACCAATCCGCCTCGCGGAGATAGATCCAGTTCGTCCGCTCGTGCGGAAGGCCGAGCAGGAGCAGCAGCAGGAGCACACTGCAGACCGGCACGTTCACGAAGAACGCATAGTGCCAGCTCAAATTCTCCGTCAGCCAGCCGCCGAGAAGCGGACCCATCACCGGGCCAAGGATCACGGTCATTCCAAACAGTGCCATGCCGATTGGCTGCTGCGAGGGCGGCAGGCGCTTCGCCACGATCGTCATGGCCGTCGGAATCAAGATACCCCCCATAAAGCCCTGACCGGTTCGTCCGATAATCATGGTGGTGAGATCCGTGGCGACACCGCACAGGATCGAGAAAGCCGTGAATCCGGTGACCGCGATCAAGAGCAGCGTTCTCAATCCCAACAGCCGTTCGAGCCACGCGCTCAAAGGTATCACTACGATCTCAGCGACAAGGAACGAGGTCGCGATCCAGGTTCCTTCAGTTCCTGTCGCTCCTATTTCGCCTTGAATTGTGGGCAGTGCAGAGTTGACAATCGATATGTCCAGGGTGGCGAGCAGTGCACCAAGGGCGCCGGCGGCTACGGCGATCCACGCGGTCGCATCGGCCCGTTGCGCTCGAGAACCACCCTGAGATGCTGCCACGGTAGCCATCGTCAGCGCCCCTGGCTCGCCTGACGGATGCGGTCGAGTTCACCTTTGGCCGATCGAGTATCGACCGTCACCTCGACCGACATTCCGGGAATGAGCAGCCGCCGAACCTGCGGAAGGGCCTCGACGGAGATGCGCACGGGGACTCGCTGGACGACTTTGGTGAAGTTGCCTGTCGCATTCTGTGGCGGAAGAACGGAGAACTGAGCACCCGTGCCCGGGGCAAAGCTGGCAACGCGCCCCTTCAGTTCAACACCCGGGAGCGCATCGACCTCGATGACGACCGGCTGGCCGATCCGCATCAGGCCGAGCTGCGTTTCCTTGAAGTTTGCCTCGATAAAGAGACGGTCTGCGGGCACCAACGTCATCATGCGCGTGCCGGGCTGAACAAACTGACCCACGCGCACAGCCAGATCACCCACCCGACCATTGATCGCCGCTGTGAGCACGGTCGATTCCATGTTCACGCGCGCCGCCGCCAACTGAGCCCGCGCGGCCTGGGCTGGGGACTGAGCCTGCCGAACCTGAGCGTCGAGCGTGTTCACGCGCCGCTGCGCTGCGAGCAGTCCTGCTTCCGCGGCACTGACCCGCTCTCGGGCTTGGCGTGCTTGCGTTTGAAGCTGGGCGACCCGCTCGCGTGGCTCCGCGCCGGACGCGGCGAGTGGCTGATAGCGGCTGACTTGCTGGGTCGCGAACGCAGCTTCAGCGCGGGCAGCGTCGAGCTGCGCTTCCGCCTGAGCGATCGCGGCGCGCTGCTCCTCGATCTGAGCTCGCGTTGTGTCTCCCGAGGCCTCCGCCGTTCCTATCTGGCTGTTGATCTGTTCGGTCTGCGCTCGATACTCACGCGGATCGAGCCGAGCCAAAGACTGCCCCTGGCGAACCGACTGGTTTTCAGCGACAAAGACGCGCTCCACGTACCCGGCGATTTTGGGCGCGATCACGACCGAGTCGGCGGCGACATAGGCGTTGTCAGTGCCCTGCATGTATTTGCCGCGGTTTTGGTGATCCAGATACCAGACGAGACCCGCTACCGCGATCACTATGGCGCCGACGAGAAGCGCGAACCTGACACGTGGCGACTTCAGCGGTGAGTTTCGCGGCGCTTCCTCATTTTCGGCCGCCGCAGACGCGGTTGCCTGATAATCGACCATGCCAATCCTAATCCGATGCCATTCTCAAGGCTGCGCTTGCCACGCCGGTGAAGACACGGCAATACCATATGGTATGGAACCTCACGATCGACGGCTCCGTGCCGTTGCGACGACCTTTGGATGGACCTGGTACAGGATGCGTCGTCTCATCGACGCGCATCTCGCCGGTCACGGTGCTTCGATGGCCCAGCTTAAGCTGCTTGCCTTCCTAGCTGAGAAGCCGCGCCGCTCGACCGACATTGCGGGCTTTTTTGATCAGGCCCCGCGTACGGTCACCCAGGCCATCGATGCGCTGGAGCAGAATGGATTGGTGTCGCGCTCACCAGTGGCCGACGATCGCCGGTCGAAGTTGGTGCAAATCACTGACGTCGGCAGGGCTACGCTGGATCAGGCCATGCCGCTTTACGACGCTATTGTAGCCCGAACCTTCGGGAGCCTGACAGCCGAGCAGCTCGAAGGTCTGGACGGGGCGATCGGGCACCTGAACCGGCTTTTTGATGGGCTGGAGAAGACTAGCGACCGAGAGACGAAAACGCCTCCTGCGAGTGCCGGGCAGCGTGTCTGACCCGACACCCAACGAACCAATCGAAGCAGCAGCTCTGAAGGAACGGGAGCGGTTCGCACAGATCCTGATGCTCTTCGGGCGCCACGGTCTCAAGGGACTTGCCGCTCGGCTGGGTCTCGGCATGGGAGGTGACGAGTCGCTTGGAGATACCCGGCCGGAGACGATCGTCGCGCTACTGCGGGATATCGGCCCAGTAGCGGTCAAATTCGGACAGATCCTCGCGATGCGAAGCGACCTTCTGGAGCCGGCATGGGTCGATGCACTTTCAACACTGCAGGACCGCGTTCCTCCGCTTCCATTCGCGGCCGTGCAACCGCTGATCGAGGAAGCGATCGGCGGCCCAATCGAAACAAGTTTCAGCCACTTTGACACCGAAGCGCTTGCGGCAGGCTCGATCGCTCAGGCGCATGCGGCGACGCTGCTCGACGGGCGGGACGTCATCGTCAAGATTCGCCGCCCAGGCATCGAGCGGATCGTCGATGCCGATCTTCGGCTCTTGCGAAGACTTGCCCGGGTCGCGGAGCGCCGTATCCCCGAGATCGCAAGACTGAAGCCGGACGAGCTGCTGCGCCATTTCGCCGAGAGCCTCGCGCGGGAAATGGACCTCAGCGCAGAAGCGCGTGCCAGCGACGCGATCGGTGAATATCTTAAAAACTACGGGGTTCGAACCGCACGTTTCGATTGGGAGCTTTCGGGTAGGCGAGTGAACATCCAGGAGCGGCTTCGCGGATTTCCCGCAAGCGATCTGGATGCGGCACGCCGAAGCGATCTCGATCTGGCTGCGCTCGCCAGCACCTATGCGCAGGCGATCCTGCGCATGATCATCATCAACGGTCACTTCCACGCCGATCCGCATCCCGGCAATGTCTTCTTTCTTGAAGACGGGACGCTAGGCCTGATCGATTTCGGGGCCGTGGGCACCCTCCTGCCGAGACGCCGGGAGGAACTCGTTCGGCTTGGCCTCGCGATCGCTTCGGAGGACACCGGCGGTGTCGTCGATATCCTTATGCTCTGGGCCGGTGATCCGGACGTGGACCGGGTCCGGCTCGAAGAGGCAATGGCCGAACTGATCGACCGCTTCAGCAACGTCCTGCTCGATCAAATTGACCTCGCCGACATTTTTCAGATGGTATTCGCGATTCTGCGCGACTTTCATCTCGCGCTGCCGCCTGACCTCGCTCTGGTGCTCCGGACCTTGCTGACCGCCGAGGGGTTCGTCCGGCGCATCGATCCGGCATTCGACATCGCTCGCGAGCTTGCTCCGATAGCAAAGGAAATGATGCGGGAGCGGGCAAGCCCTGCCCGGCTGCGCGGCGAGGCGGGCAAGCTGCTTGCGGCGCTCGGACGAGCGGTTCTGTCGACGCCGAACCTCGTCGGACAGATCGAGAAGGTTGCGCGAACCGGCTCGATCACCGTCAGTATCGCGCCCAAGGACCTTGAGCGTTTACGCGGGAGAGAGCGTGCCGGCAGGGGTACTCCGCAGTTCTATCCTGCCACCCTCGCGATCTGCGCGGCGATAGTGTTTTCCTCGCAGCCGCTCCTGGCGGGACTGTTGGCTCTCGGCGCTGTTGCACTGGCCGTTTTCGAAAGTGTGAGGCGGCGATGAGCGCGGCGCACGCAGAGCTGACCGCAAAGCATCGCGCCTGGCGCGACAGGTCTCGGGATTCCTAGCTCCCGATGGAAACGCATTCAAACTGGTTGAAGGTGAGCCTGATCGTGGGCCTGCTCATGGTCACTGCGATCGGATTCGCTTTGTGGCTTCTCCAGGCGAGCGATACCAGGGGGCCGACGTACGAGATACGATTTGAACAATCGGTCGATGGCCTGCAAGCGGGCTCGGCCGTGAACCTTCTCGGTGTTCCCATCGGCCGCGTAACTGAAATCCAGCTTCATCCCAAAAATCCAGATTTCGTGACCGTGCGTTTCGTCCTGACCAGTGACACCATTCTTCATCGCGGTGTGACAGCGTCGATCGAGCGATCGTTATTTGATGGATCGGCAAAACTGAGCCTGAGTGGCAACAACATTCGCAATCCAGTGATCGCGGCACCGAGAGGGCAGCCGTTCCCGCTCATACCAGCAAAAGGCGGCGGACTGTTGGGCGGCGGCGGTCCAGCCGACCTCATCGCAAAGGTATCTTCGAGCGCGGAGAGCGTATCTAAGACGCTTGATCCGGCCGGTCTACGCTCGATCGAGGAGCGTTTGGAAGAACTTGCCCGTAGCTCGCAGACCTGGAACGGTAAGGTCGATCGGGTAGCGGGACGGTTACCCCAGACTGAGAAGATCGATGCTTTAGGAAAGCAAATTGCGAATACAGGCGCCGGCGCGGCGAGGCTGCGCCGGCGTCTTAAAGGCTCACGCGGCGAGATTGGTGAAACAGTTACTCGGTCCTTAAATGCGGCTGATAAGTCAGCGTTGTCGTTCAGACAATCGGTTTCGAGGGCTAGACCCGAAATCAGAAAACTGGAATCGGATGCTAGCGACGTCACTGAGGCTGTCCGATCGCTCCGGGTACCGGTCGGTCGAGCCGGAGACGTTGCCAGGAAAATCGAGCAGGGGGGCTTGGGGTCGACCAGATTACGCGATTTCAAACCCTCTGCCACTGGCGGTTCAACCGAGAACGGGACCCCGGCGAACAAGATCGAATCGAGGCAATGAAGGGGCTGGGCCCTGGCATCACCCAGCGTTGCTACGAGGAAATGTGTAGTCGAATTGAAACGAAAAGCATCATGTGACTACACTGTGCTCGGCGATCTTCCGTGATCCGCGGAAGGCAGTATGGCCAGCGGCGATGACAAGGCCGCATTAAAGGCCGGACACATGACCGCAAGGACCGGCAACTTTAGCGTCAACTAACCATTGCCAATGGAGGGCCGTCCGCACAGGGCGCTAAGCCGACCGTGCTTAGCACGAAATGATGTCTGTTTAGCTCTTTCAATTAATAAACCTCATCCACGCTTCTCCGTCGGTTCGTCAGTTCGGGCGCAGATGCGCATCTCTGCACAATTCTATGAAAGGTTGGAAACGCTTGGGAACAGCAGTCTAAGGAGCTCCAGCCGCCTTTGTAGAAGGCCAGCCATCCTGCCGAACGCAGCCCGTTTCACGATGCGTTTTCGGTGTGGATGCTTCCTGCATGCTTCCAAAGGCAAACAGCTCAGCGGCGGATGACGCCCGCAGGGCCCCTTTCCCGCTGTAGATCAATTAGGCCGTAGACCCCTAAACCCGCAACCACAGCCGTAATGAGGCGAGCTGAACTCCGGCGAGATTTTCCCGGCGAGCTTGTCGTAGGGATTAGGCGGATGCGGTTGAGCTTATTGAAGAAGCGCTCGATCAGGTTGCGGTCGCGGTAGACCCGTTTGGAAAAGCACGGCTTCCATTTGCGGTTTGATTTGGCGGGAAGGTTGGGCGTGGCGCCGTGCTCCTCGATCCGCGCGAAGGCGATCAGCTTCGTAAGCCTTGTCGGCCGTGTTCACAAACTGATGGAAGGAACGGTTGACGACCCGCCGACCGCGCCCGAAGCCGCCCGCATGGCGGAGTCGATCCCTGCCGTTTTGAACACCAACGCGAAGGCTCTTCGCATGCTGCCGACGATGGCGACCCCCTTCTCGGTCAAGCGCGGGGTAGCCGGAGACAGCAAGCCCGGCGCGATCCAGTTCGTGTCCGTGCGCTACGTCGACATTTCGGTCCCGTCGCAGCTGCCGTCCCAGAGCTAAAGCACCAATAGTCTTCGCACCGCTGATGGGTGTCCGAACGACGTAATACCGGAGGTTCTTGCGACCGCAATAAGTTGCGGCCGAAGACAAGCGGCGGACCGTCGCGAAAGTCGTTGAAAAATCACTGTCGCGCAAACCCGGCCGGTGCTATCTTTTCCGACATGCTGATTGGCTACGCACGAGTCTCTACCGACGAACAGACCGCCCCTTTGCAGTTCGATGCGCTAACCCAAGCAGGTTGCGAGCGTACCTTTTTGGAGCATGCGTCGCGAGCCTCGACAGAGCGGCCCATCTTGGCGGAGGCTCTGAGCCATACACGCAGCGGCGATACCCTCGTCGTCTGGCGGCTCGATCGACTCGGTCGGTCGCTGCCTCACCTCATTCAAATCGTGCAGAGGCTCGAGGCCGAAGGGGTTGGGCTCCGTAGTCTGACCGAGGGTATAGACACCACAACGGCTGGCGGGTGGCTGATATTCCATCTCTTTGGCGCTTTGGCGGACTTCGAGCGCGAGCTGACCCGGGAGCGAATTCTCGCCGGTTTGGCCGCAGCCAGGGCGCAGGGGCGAATAGGTGGACGCCCTCGAAAGCTCAGTGCAGAGAAGCTGAAAGCGGCGCAGCGACTTCTTCAGGATCCCGACTCGACAGTTTCCGGAGTCGCGCGAACTCTGGGGGTCCACCGGTCAACGGTGCATAGGGTCTTGCAGAAGTTAGACGCCAAGAAGATCGACGCGGAAGTAGAACGTGGACTTGTTCAGGCCGGATAACGCAGCGCCCGGACAACCAGCTCCGAAGGTGCAGGCAAAGCCGGTCGGACCGGTAAAGAAGAAGAAGCGGATGGCGCGTAGTGATCTCTGAGTGGCCTTGGTGAGGGCGGGCCCGACCGGCGACCGCCACGTCGCACGCACGCACGTGCGCTGAGGCGCTGATCGCGGATGAGAATACAAAGCAGCATCACGTCCTGGCCGATCGGCTTAGCGGTTCACTAGGGAGCAAAGCCAATGGCGGCCACGCCGCCGGAGCGCCGCCGCAGGAGGTCGCGTCCAGAGTATCATTAACGCGCGACCTGTTCTTCGATCGGGTTCCGCAGAGCCGGCTCTCGGATTTGCTGCTGCCCCAGTGACTCGCGATGCGTGCGAGGAGTTAATCGAGGAGTAACGTCCGAGCGGACGTGCTTCGCTCATACGGGCTTGAACCTCGCCATCGCGTGCTGCTCGCCGGTCCGCTAGGACACGGCAAGACGTCGCTTGCCGAGGCGATTGCGGAAGCGCTCAGCGTCCCCCTGCTAACAGTCCGGTACGACGCCGTGATCGGCCGTTTTCTCGGCGAGACAGAGGGTCGGCTACGGCGGGTGTTTGACCTTGCGCGAACAACTCCAAGCGTCCTGTTTTTCGACGAGCTCGACGTCTTGGTAAGGAACGCGGGGACATCCACGAGACTGGCGAGATCAAGCGCGTCGTAAGCTCGCTGCTCCTCCAAATGGACGTTCTGCCGAGTTGGACGATAATTGCAGCCGCGACGAACCATTCGGAGCTGCTCGATCGAGCGGCTTGGCGGCGTTTTCAGCTCGGCCTTGACCTTCCAGCGCCCAGAGAGCGCCAGATCGCCAACTTCATTTCAGGCTATTTCCACACTCGTCCGCTGCCGGACGACCTCGGCAGATCACCGGACCAGCTCGCCCGCGCGTTGCGAGGATCAAGCATTGCCCGAAGACTTCTGCACCAACATCCTCCGTCCCATTGCCTTGTCACTTGGAGATTGCCGTCCAAGCGAAATCGTCGAGCGCGAGTTGCGGGTTTGGCCATCCCGGGTGATCGCACCAGACAAAAACAAAAGCGAGAAACGTGGCGAAGCGACCTCTCCTACAGATCCCGACACCCAGTCGTAATGAACGCGAGAAGCGGGCGCCCGTAGCCGCCCCCCGATCCATAAGCGCGTGTTGGCGCGACGGGAGGCGCGGCCTGTGCCGCTCGGCTAGCTTCGCGCAATCCAGCATTCTCTGCTGAGGACGCGTCGATCGTCCGCGCGCCATCCGTGCGCATCGCATGATTCTCGGCCGAGAGCGCGTCGAGCTTGTTCTGCAACTTGGTCGGATTGGTGCGGCCGTCCTCGAGCGCCTTGAGTTGTCGCGCCTGAGGAAGCGCCCGTTTAAGGCCAACAATCTACGTTCAGCGATTCACAGAGCCGTCCAGAGAATTCCCGACATACCATAAAATCGCTCGCTGCATGGGCTTCCCTACGCGGCCGGATCGACGATGGAAGAGGCAGGCTGCAATGTTGCCGAGATCGAAGCGGTGCTTGGCCACCGAACATTCGAATGGCGCTGAAATACGCTACCCAGCGGCTCCGGGCCAAGGCCGCCATTTCTAAGGTTGAGGCTGCCGACTAGGCCAGATCGAGAGCAATTCCTGCAAGTCTTAAAGACTCTAGGGAAGGTATTCGTTTCAGTTCGTCTGAAAACGCCACTCCTTGGCTGGATTTCGGACGCCGGCTGTCCGCTTTGGGTAAGCATAATACGGCCCCACTCCGCGTGTGGCCATAACATGGCGAGACGCGCAGTGTCCGACGCCGCCATGCGAGTAGAAAGCATCGGATCCAGACGCCGCTGCTTCTTTTAGCGCAGGCGCTTTCCACTCCATACAACGCGGCCGATGACCGCTATGTCCTTTAGGGACGTTCCAGGCCAGGCCGGATAAGCGCCGTTGTCGCTGATGATGGTGACGAGGCGACGATCAACTTCTCTCGCGATCCTCTTTACAAGAAGGCCATCGCCCATACGGATCACATAGATTCCGTCTCGCAGGCGCGGTGCGGCGTCGAGGCGATTGACCATGATGTCATCACCATCGTTCAAAGTCGGGGCCATCGAGTCTCCGACCACCTTGATCATCGAAAGTCCGGCGAGGTCTCCTCCCGCTAGTTCCCGAAGGAGGCGCTCGCTAAATCCCATGCTGTCGGATGAGCTTTCAGGAACAGAGAACGCGCCATGGCCGGCAGATGCTCGAACTTCGAGCGTAGGTATTTTGCGAAGTGGCACCTTCGCGTCTTCCCTGGCGCCGAGCGTTGCTTCGGGAACACCAAAATAACGTGCAAGCGTCCGCCGATCCTCCTCATCGAGGCGCTTTGGGCTGCCCCGCTTGATGAACTGCTGAATGTAAGAGGGATTGCGGCCGATCAGCCTTGAGAGGGACGCATAGTCCTCTCGCCGCTCTCGTATCAGCTCGTCTAAATATTGGCGAGGATCAGCGATGCTTCGAACGTCCACGGACCACCTTAAAGTCTAGCAATGGAACATAGACAGAACGACGACGCTTGCCAAGCAATCCCCGTGGACGAGTTTCCCCTGTGTGAAGTGCCCTGCCCTGAGCCCAACGCAGCGGCGAGCCAACGAGTTCTCCCAACAAGTAGCATAAGGTCAGGCCTAATCCGGACTCTGCTCACCGACCAATCTGGGCCTTCCCTCGTCAACACGACACCGAACGACGTGCAGCAGTCGCAAATTGGCCAGCTCTGGCCCCTTGGCGCGATGCCATTCATCGGTGAGCGGCGGGCTCACATGTCCACCTGGCCGGGCGCTCACTCAATCCCGGTGAAAAGCTCCATCTTGTGGATCTTTCGCGCGATTGGCGAATGCGATATCGCACTCAGCGCGAATCATCGCCGACTAGGCCGTTGTGGTGCAGTGTCCCTGCTGTCTGACTTCGCCACTTCGCCCGAAGTTCAACAAACTCAGTGCGACCAGGATGCCGCCAACATGATGCCTAGTGATTTGCCACCCTCACTTCTTAGCCGTCCTCCGTGCGGCCAGGTTTAAGATGGCGCGTCATCAAGCCTCTGGATGCAGACTAACGCCACAGCGAACGCCAATGGCGTAACACGCGGTCCACATAGTCCGGCGTCTCACCATTGCGGGGAATGCCCCGTGCCCTCGTCACCGCACCGGGTCCGGCATTGTAAGCAGCGAGTGCCATTGCGATCGATCCGAACTGATCGATCATCGAGCGCAAATATCGCGCGCCGCCGTCAAGATTTGCACGAATGTCGAACCGATCAAGCACGCCGAGAGACCGCGCAGTTGCCGGCATGAGTTGCGCCAGTCCTGCCGCTCCCGCCTTGCTGACGGCATCTGACCTATAGCTCGATTCAGCAGCAACCAACGCGTCAAGCAGGCCGACCGGCAGACCATGCCGTGATTCCGCTGCGGTGATGTGGATGATCACTCGATCACGTGCCGCGGACGAGCCTGGTCTGCGATAACTGGGACCTGTGCTCGGTGCGGTCGATATAGGCTGCCACAACTGCGACGCCGTTTCTGTCCGCGCCTCGTCGAACTCGCGCTGGCGAGCCTTGTGCTCGATCAACGTGAACGCGCTATTCGCGGCGCTGTGCAGATCGGCCGAGGATGTTGCGAGCCACGCTGGATCGGCCGCGACACCTTGGGCCTCGGCAGCGCCCGCATTCGCGAGGATTGCGAGAGTAAAAGCTAATATGGCCGGGAAAGCGCGGCCAAGGGGGATCATCCGCATGTGCGGTCCTCATTCTCTATGCGCCTTCCGAGGCAGAACATATATAGAACGAGAGCTTTGTGAAAGGCTTGCTTGGGGTTGAGGAGAGGTCGGCGGAGGGGAGCGCGGGTCTGGGATGAGGAGGCGAACAGCGTGCAGAAAATATCCTCGAACGCGCCTTCTCTGGACGCCGAAGGGCGAGCTATCGTCGAGGCGCTCGGCGGCCAATGGAATCCAAACGGAGCGATGTGCCGATGCCCCGCACATGCGGACCGCACGCCCTCGCTCAGCGTTCGCCCAGGTCACCGCCGGCTCCTGTTTCACTGCTTCGCAGGCTGCGAAGCTGCTCTCGTCATCCAGTCGCTACGCGCGCTGCGCATCGCCGGCATGTCGACGCGCGGTGGCGGCGACATGATCTCCCTGCCGGAAGCCACGAAGTCGCTTGCGCCACTCGCGGCGCGGATCTGGTCAGAGGCACGGCCTGCCGGCCGAACCCTGACCGAAGCTTATCTTCAATCTCGAGGCATCGACCTTTTGCCCGCCGAGCTCCGTTTCCACCCACGCACGCCCCACGGGCGCGCGCCGCTCACAAGCTTTCGCCCGGCGATGATCGCGGCGGTCAGAGATGACAGCGGATTAATCGCGGTTCACCGGACCTTTCTCGCCTCCAAGCACGACAGCCTCGTGTGCGGATTTCCCCCGAAGCTGGCTTTGGGTCGCCTGGGCAGGGGGGCGGTTCGCCTCGCGCCACCGCGGGACAATATTCTAGGTCTCGCGGAAGGCATCGAAACCGCATTGTCGGCATGGCAGCTGTTCAACACGCCCTGCTGGGCGGCGCTCGGCACGGAACGCTTTCGCCACGTCGCCATTCCCAGTTCGGTGCGGCAGTTGATCCTGTTTCTGGACAACGACGCAGCCGGCCGACGAGCCGAACGTCTCTATCGCGAGACGCATAGCAAAGCTGGGCTCTCCATCGAGGCGCGTTACCCTGACCTGGTCGACCAGGACTGGAACGACATCCTGCAAGACGAACTCGGCATCTCCTACCGCGCGCACGACCGGGAGGAGAGCAAGGCGGTGGCGTGATGCACCAGCTCGGGCGCCCCGCCCGGGCGGGCAGGAGATCCGCCATGCAGACCGCGCTCGCACTTGACCGCCCTCTCCCCGCCGACCCCGTCATCACGGTCGCAACCCGCCTCGCCGAAATGCTAAAAGTCGATATTCCGATCGACGCCCGCCTCCTTCGTTGCCTGTTCGAAAGTGCGACGAGCCGCTCCGACGCGTCCGCGGGGTGGTCGATGCACGTCGCATATCGCGCGCTTGAGCTGGCCCAAGTCTTGTACCTGACGAACCTAAGCTGCCCGATTGCTCTCGGGTGCCCCGCCGCCGCGCTGAGCAGCCTTCAGGCTCTGGCTGCTCGCCTCCCGACGCAAAGCTACCGCAGCGAGGATCAGCTGGACCTGCAGCAGTTCTCGACGCCGATCCCTATCGCTTGGCTCGCCGGCATGGCGGCAGCGTTCCGCGCGCAGGACCTTGTCCTCGAACCTTCCGCAGGGACCGGCCTTCTCGTCTGGCCGGCGGCACGAACCGGGTCCCGCCTGACGCTGAACGAGATCGATGTCCGGCGGCGCGCTTGCCTCGAGACGGCTTTCCCGACCGCAGCGATCACTGGGCATGATGCCGAGATCCTCGACGATCTGCTCCCGGCTTCGCTGAGTGCTGACGTCGTGATAATGAACCCGCCATTCGCGCGCTCGCACGGCCGCGGCGACGACCGGCACGCAGCTGTCCGCCACCTTGACGCCGTCTGGAAGCGGCTCCGGACCGGCGGACGCCTGGTGGCGATCATGCCGGACCGGTTCAGCGCCAGGGGCTGGACCGACAGCCGCCCGAATGAGGCGACGCTTCGGCTCGATGCCCGGCTCGCGGAAGGGCTCTACGCCAAGCAGGGCACCGGCATCGCTGTCCGCCTGATCGTGATCGACAAGCTCGTGGACACGGTCGCTCCGATCCGTGTGGAAACCGGCGACTTAGGTGAATTGCTTGAGCCGATCGGGAGCATTCCCGCGCGTTCGGCTGCTGCACTGACGACGACATCCACCCCGCCCCGGCTAACGCTATTTGGCCGTCGCGATAGTGGACGGCCAGCCCTCACTCCGGCGCCTGTCCGGAGGCAGTCGGCGGATCCGGCCGAGGCTCTGGACTTCGTCATCCTCGACGACCCCGCGCCCGTTGGCGATCAGGTCGGCATCTACCTCCCATGGCGCCCGAGCCGGCTCAACATCCCGGATGCCTGCGAACATCCCACCCCGCTCGTTGAATCGATCGCGATGGGGTCGGTCGCGGCGCCAAAGCCAAACTACCGACCATGTCTACCGCGCCAGCTTGTGACTGACGGCATTCTCTCGAGCGCGCAACTTGAGACGCTCGTCTATGCCGGCGACGCGTTCGAGCGCGACACGCCGGGTCGGTTTGCGGCCACCGATGAGGGTTGCACGCTCAAGCCGGCCGCCGACGGAACAGCCTATGCCGGCGGCTTCTTCCTTGGTGATGGCACCGGCGCCGGCAAGGGCAGGCAGATCGCCGGGATCATCCTCGACCAGTGGCTGCGCGGTCGGCGACGTCATATCTGGCTCTCGAAGAATGAAACACTGCTCGAGGATGCACGTCGCGACTGGTCGGCGCTGGGCGGGCTAGCGCTGGACATCCAGCCACTGTGGCAGTGGAAGCTCGGAGCGCCACTCGCTCTCGATGCCGGTATTCTATTCGTCACCTATCCGACGCTCCGATCCGGACGCGACGACGCGACGCGGCTTCGGCAGATCGTCGAGTGGGCCGGCGCCGATTTTGATGGCGTGATCGCATTTGACGAAGCGCACGCGATGGCAAACGCGGCCAGGGAGACGGGCAGCCGGGGCAAGATCAAGGGCTCCGAACAGGGCATCGCCGGGCTCCGCCTGCAGAACCTGCTGCCCCGCGCCCGCGTGCTTTACGCGTCGGCGACTGGCGCATCCGACGTTGCCAACCTCTCCTACGCGACCCGACTCGGCCTGTGGGGGCCGGGAACAGCGTTCGCCAATCGGGAGCAGTTCGTTGGCGCCATCCGTAAGGGCGGCATTGCTGCAATGGAGCTCGTCGCGCGGGACCTGAAAGCGCTCGGGCTCTACACAGCCCGCGCCCTGTCCTTTGCTGGTGTCGAATATGAACTGCTCGAACACGCTCTGAGCGAAGCGCAGATCGGGATCTACGATGCCTATGCCGAAGCCTGGGCGATCATTCACCGGAATCTCAGCGCCGTGCTGGAAGAGACCCGGGTCGTCGATGCGGTGTCTGGCGCGACGCTCAACGCTAATGCCAAATCGGCTGCGCTGTCCCGCTTTGAGGGCGCCAAGCAGCGCTTCTTCGCGCAGCTTTTGCTGTCGATGAAGCTACCCAGCCTCATTCCCGCGATCGAAGCCGACTTGGAGAACGACCACGCCGTGGTGGTGCAGCTCGTTTCGACGGCGGAGGCGATGCTCGACCGGCGGCTCGCCGACCTGACGCCAGACGAGCGCGAAGCGCTCGAGATCGACCTGTCCCCGCGCGAATTCCTGTAATGTTGAGCTCAACATTACACATATTCTTTGCAGTCGCAGTTTATGTCGAGCGTGGTGGCGGGAGGCGCAGGTTTCCTTCGGTTTTCCATGATTTCACTCCAGATAATTACGGTTCCCTCGACCTCA
>SXGT01517332.1_pt1 | contig 22618 bp, 18 predicted proteins | sample 3176221 | NCBI WGS metagenome assembly SXGT01 (sample SAMN11356862, study PRJNA531348) | freshwater metagenome | isolation source: freshwater sample F1-120 | place: China: Fuxian Lake, Yuxi | collected 2017-12-25
CGCCAAGAAGTACATCGAGGCCGGCAACCTCGGCGGCAAGGGTGGCCCGGTCCACAAGGCGGCGGTCGTCGGCGACACGGTCGGGGACCCCTTCAAGGACACCTCCGGCCCGAGCCTGAACATCCTGATCAAGCTGATGACCGTCGTCGGCGTGATCTTCCTGCCCTGGTTCGTGTAGGGCCAAGGCTGCGCGACTCCGCGAGCCCCGCCCCGGCCGATGCGCGCCGGAGCGGGGCTTGCGCTTGGTGGCGACCTGCTTGGACGCCGCCTCGAAGCCCGCCTAGACTTCCCCATCTGACTCAAAACCCTCACCCGAGGCCCGCCATCGACTCCCTGGAGCTTGCCGCATCCGCGGCCCAACTCGCCGACGAAAAGAAGGGCACTGCCATCAAGGTGCTCGAACTCGCGGATTCCGCCCGTGTCGCAGACCACGTCGTGATCGCGACCGGCAAGTCGCGCCCGCAGGTCCGCGCCATGTACGAGGAGATCCACTCGCGCATGAAGGCCGCCGGAGTGCGCCACGCGCGCGCCGAAGGCGTCGACCTCGGCTGGTGGATCCTGCTCGACTTCGGCGACGTCATCGTGCACCTGATGCAGCCAGAGGCGCGCCAGTACTACGACCTCGACGGCCTGTACCGCGAGGCGCGCGAGATCGACTGGTCGAAGGTCGCACGGCCGGTGCTCCCGGCGGCGCGCAACCATCGCGCGCGGCGCGGCGAAGCCTGAGCGAAGGAGCGCGGCATGCAGTGGCTCGAGTGGGGTGACGCGGCGTTCGACGAGGCGCGCTCGCGACGTACCCCGATCGTGCTGCTCGTGCACGCGATCTGGTGTCGCTTCAGCCGCGATCTGCGCGAGCGCGTGCTCGCGGACGGGCGCGTGGTCGAGGCCCTGAACCGAGACTTCGTCTGCATCGCCATCGAGCGGGATCGCCGGCCCGAACTCTCCGTGCGCTACGCGCCGGGCGGCTGGCCCACGCTCGCCTTCCTCGACGAGTGCGGGGAACTATTCGCCGCCGACGGGTTCCTCGAGCCGGACGAGCTGCTCGCGAGGCTGGAGCTGGTCGCGAGCTACTGGAAGTCCCAGCGGGAAGGACTGCTCGCCCGCCTCAGCTCGCAGTCCGGGCTCGGCGAGAGCGGTGCCGTCGCGCGAGCGCCACTTGGCCCCGAGCTGCTTGCGAATCACGCGCGCGAGCTGTCCGCGAGCGCGGACCCAGTCCACGGCGGCTGGGGCGTGCAGCACAAGTTCGCTCACCCCGAGTCGCTCGACTTCGCGCTCCTGCGCTGGTCCTACACGGGCGACGAGACCATGCGCAAGCTGGTCCTGCGCACGCTGCAGAACATGCAGGCAGGCGAGATTCATGACCGCGTCGAAGGTGGCTTCTACCGCTACGCGACGGTCCCGGACTGGAGCGGACCGCACCACGAGAAGCTGCTCGTGGGCAACGCTGAACACCTGAGAATCTACCTCGAGGCGCATCAGGCCCTCGGGGATGCGAGCTTCCGGACAACGGCGGAGGCCATGCTGGAGTGGATGCTTGGCACGCTACTCGATCGGCGCCTCGGTGCGTTCCGTGGCAGCCAGCAGGCCGATCCGGTCCGTGCGCACCTGCGCTCGCGCGAGGCTCGCGCTGACCATGGCCTCGCGGAGCTCGATGCGACGGTCTTCGCCGATGCGAATGCGCTGGCCGCGAGCGCACTGCTGGTCGCCGGCGACGTGCTCTCACGCCCGGAGTGCACGGAGCACGCGCTGCGGGCGCTCGAGTTCGTGTTGCACGAGCTCTACGAGCCCCGAGCCGGTGTACAGCACTACTGGGATGGCGCCTCGCGTATGCCCGGATTGCTGCGGGACCAAGCGCTGGTCCTGCTCGCGCTGCTCGACGCGGTCGAGCACACGGGACGCTCGCGCTATCTCGAGCTTGCGTGCGAGCTGGCCGCGGGCACGGTCGAGCGGCTGTGGAGCGACGAAGGCGGCTTCTGGGACTTGCGGCAGGAGCCCTTCGCCCACGGCGCCGTGCGGCGCCGCCGTCGCATGCTCGCGGACAACGCGCGCATGGCCGAAGGGCTGTTGCGCCTCGGGCTCATGACACACGAGCCCCGCTGGAGTGCGCTGGCCCGGGAGACGCTCGAGTCCTTCGCCGGGGAGTTCCGCCGCCACGGACACGCAGCCTCGAGCTATGCCCGCGCCGTCAACCTGCTGCTGAACGATCCGCTCCATGTCGTGATCGTGGGAACGCCCGAGCGCGATGACACGCGCTCGCTGCAGCGCGCGGCGCTGTCGCGCTACGCGTGCCAGCGCATCGTGCAGATCATCGACTCCAGCGACGGCGCCGCGCTGGAACGACTCGACCTCGCGTGGGAAGGCGGTCCGGCTCGCGCCTTCGTGCGCCACGGCGCCGAACGTCAGACCGTGACGGACGATCCCGAGCGCCTGCCTTCACTTCTCGTTCGCCTCGAGTACGCCTGACCGGGCGCGCAAGGCGCGTCCCCTAGTCTCCGAGCGGCCGGAACGACAGCCGCGCGAGCAACTCCGGGCGCTGACCCTCGGGTACGAGTTCGTCGAGCGCCGGAAACAGCTGCGTGCGCTCGCGTTGGTCGTGGTGCTCAAAGAGGTGCTTGTAGGTCGCCTCGCGCTCGAGGAGCTGCAGGACCGTGCGTGAGTCGAGCGGACGCTCGAGACGAGACACGAGCAGGGCCTCGATCCGCTCGAGCAGCGAATGCAGCCGCTCGTGCTCCTGCGCGAACACCTCCGCGGACTGTCGGCGCTCTCGTGGCACCGAGGCATAGAGCGGCAGGAGCTCGCGCTCCTCGTCGTGGCTATGGCGCAGGACCGCGACACGATGACGCCGGAAGAGTTCCAGCGCACGTGCAAGGTCGCGCTCGAGCAGCGCCTCCTGATGTCGCAGGAACAGCTCGTCGAGGTCGCGATGCAACTCCACCAAATCGAGGAAGCTGGTCAAGCGAATCTCCGAAAGCTCGCCTGGCCCATCCCCCACAGCGCCGTTGCGCCCCCGAACACGCCGACCGCGATCATGGGCCAGTACGCCTCGGCACCGTGGCTCGCGTACAGCGGCGTGATGAGCGAGATCACCAGCGCGTGAGCGGCGATGTTCATGGCGCCGTAGAGACTCTGGGCGCTCGCGGAGAGCTGCACTGGGACGACATGTTGCAACCGCCGTATGACGGCGAGGTGTGCCGCAGCGAACGTGAACGCATGCAGCCACTGCACCCCCGCGATCGCGACCACATCCGTCGTACTCGCCAGTACGCTCCAGCGCCCCACGCCCGCGATGACGGCCGAGAGCATCAGCACCCTCTCCGAGCAGCGCTCGTTCAAGCGCCGCGCCAATGCGAAGAAGATCGTCTCGGCGACCACGGCCTCGGCCCACAAGGCACCGATGGTCGCCGTGGAGAGTCCGGCCTTCTCCCAGTGCAGCGTGGAGAACATGTAGTACATCGCGTGCGCGGCCTGCACGATCCCGCCGCCGGCGAGCAGCGCGAATACTCTGCGATCGCGAAACAGCGTGCCGAGCGGAAAGAGCTGCGGTGCGCGATGCGGCTCTGGCGGATCCGCAGGCAAGCGCAGCGCGCTCGCCGCGGACAGGGCGAGGAGCCCCATCACGAGCCACCAAGTCCGTCCCAAGGCGCCGCCGACGAGAACCCAACCGGCGGCCCAGCTCACGACCATGAAGGCGATCGAGCCCCACACGCGCGTCGAGCCGTAGTCGAAGCCGCGCTCGCGCGCCTGCAGGACCAAAAGGTTTTCCCCGAGCGGCAGCACGGGCGCGTTGACGACCGCGAACGCCAGCGTGAGACCGAGCAGAGCGGAGAAGCCGCTCGCGAGCTCGAATGGAGCGAACGCGAGCAGCGATGCGCAGGTGAAGCCGATGAGCCAGCGCCGACGATGGCCGCTTCGATCGACGAAGTGCGCCCAAAGCGGGGAAGCGACGCCGCGCGCGCACATGTACGCCATGCCGAGCGTGCCGATCTGCACCTCGCTCATGCCGCGATCCTCGAGCCATGCGGGCCAGAAAGGCACGTGCACGCCGAGCACACCGAACGAGGCGGCCGTAAACAGGCCCAGTCGCAGCCGCTCGGACTTCATCGAACCACGCAGCGTACGCTCGACGGGCGCCGCGCGTCCATGCGCGGTGCGACGCGGCTCACTCGCCTTCGCCGCCCTTGAAGAGCGGGAGGATCGTCGCCCGGAGCTTGCGATACAGCGCCGCCGTCGCGCGCACATCCCGCAGGCAGTACTCGCCGATATCCTCGATGCGCCCGTCGCGGTAGAAGCGGCTCACTTGGCTGCCATCGATACCGCCCTTGGGGCTCTCGATGTCGAAGCGGCGGCACCAGTAGTCGAGCTTGTAGTTCTCGCGCACCGTGCCTTGGAAGGTCAGCACTTCCGCGATGTCGCAGTGATCCGAGAGGTCGTAGCGGTAGCCGACAAGCTGGCGGCTCGGCCGAACGCCGAGCTGCGCGGAGCGGATCATCAGCGTTGGACCGTCATAGCCGCGGCCGTTGAACGTGACGAGCAGGGGCCGGTCCTTGCTGACGATCTCCCAGAAGCGAGTCAGCAACGCGCGCTCGTCTCCGCGGAAGATCTTCGAGCCCGGCACCTTCTCCCAGCCACGCTCGGGCGCGCTCTCGCCCTCGAGCAACAAGAGCCCGCGGTCGAGATCGCCGCCCTTCCCGTCCTTTCCGACGAGCCACATACCGATGGCGATCACCTTTCCGAGCCCCGGCACGAGCGCCGTGCGTTCCGGCACCGCATCGCGATCCTCCGAGTTCTTCGCGCGCGACAGCAAGTACCCGCGCGTGATCTCGTCAACCTCCTCCCACGGAAGGCCCGCCACCTCGATGTCAAAAACGAGCGTCGCCATGGGCGCTACGTTAGCGAAAAGCGAGCCTATTCGCGCCGCAGCCGATAGACCTCGACGGTGTTGCCGTAGGCGTTGGCCTCGAACACGCGCAGCGCGAGCGGCTTGGCGCCCAGCTCCTGCGTGTAGCGCAGCGCGAACTGCCCACGGTCCTTGGCCGGATCGCCGATCGGCGAGGTGCGGAAAACGAGCTCCTCCGTCGCGGAGAGCTGCTTGCGGATCTTCGCCAGAAGCACGTTGCGCGAGTCCTCGGCGGCAGCCTGCACGACCACGTAGTCCGCTCCGAGCGAGCGCAGGTGAGCAAGCGGTTCGTCGCCGAACTCCTCCTGAGCGCGCTTGGGCGACTTGGGAATCACGACGCGATAGCTCGGACCCGTCCGCATGCCGTCGGGAATCCCGCGCGCGTAGCGCGCCCAATAGTTGATCTCCTCCGCGCGCCCCGACTGCCGCAGAGACTCCTCGTCCTTGAAGAGCGGCACGTCGATGTACGGCACGGTGTAGATGCTCGCCTGCGGATCGACGTTGGCGCGAATCCACTGAGCCACCTGCATCCACGTGTCGGGCGCGGCCCGCACGCTGGAGAGCTTCCAGGCGGCCGCCGTCGCGGGGGCCACGGCGAGCACACCGAGCGCGAGCAGCGCGGGGCCGCTCTGGAATGCGATCGGCAATACACGGCCAAGGCGCACAGCCCCATACGCGGCGAGGCAGGCGAGACACGCGACCGCGGGCATCAGAAACCGCTCGAAGGTCACCTTCGCGTCGTAGGCAACGAGAACGAACAGGAATGGCAGAGCGAATCCGAGCACCACCGCCAGCGCACGACGGCGCTGCGGCTCGCTCGACACGCCTCGCGCGCGATCGACGGCGAAGAACCCGATCCCGAGCAGCCCGAATGCCAGCAGGCTCGGGTCGTAACTCATCAGGGTCGACACCACGACCTTCCAGCCGCTGAAGTCAAAGCCCTCGAGGAACAGCGGATGCCCTGCAAGGTCGAGCACCGCCTCGCGCTCCTGTTGCTCGTGCTCCGGCGCTGGCGCGACACCGTCGACGAAGTGGAACGGGTAGAACACGCGCACCGCGACCGCGAGAACTATCGCGAGCAATGGAATCGCGGCCGTCAGCAGGCCCAGAGGCTTGGGTCGATCCGTCCACCAGAGGCACCACAGCACGCCGAGCGCTCCGAGCACAATCGCGCCGCTCTGCAGAGTGGACGCGGCGAGCGCCGCGGCCATCACAGCCAGCACCATGCGCAACGCATTGGGCTTGTCGGCGAGCCACAGGGCTGCAGCCAGCGCCAGCGCGACCGTGCCACTCACCGGCCCGTGCGGCTTTTCCTGCTGCGAGAAGGAGAGATGCAGCAAACTCGTCGCGGCGAAGCCCGCGGCGAGCAACGAGCCACCGACGCCGAGGAAGCGACGCCCGATCCAGTAGGCGCCCACGACCGTGAGCAGCGAGATCAGGACCGACGCCCGGCGCAGCGAGATCCAAGGCTGGGAGGCGCGCGCGACGTGCTGCTCGAGATCCAGTGGTCGCTCCAGCGGCGCCAGCTCCGCGTCCGGAAACAGCGCGGCGAAGCGCGCGGTCACCTGCGGGTAGTAGCCCCAGAACTCGTCCTTGCGAAGCTCGGGATCCCCCGTGCGGATCTCCTTGACCTGCGTGTACACGACCATGCCGTCGCGGTAGGTCATGTGCGGCAAGCCGAAGCCGATGCCGTGCAGGCGCAGCGCGAGCGCGCCGAGCACGATCGCGAGCAACGCGAGACCAGCGCGCATGCGAGCGCTCATCGCGCCTCTCCCTTCGGCATGCGGTAGATCTCGAGCACGGTCCCCATGCTGCGGTCCTGAAACACGCGCAGCCAGGTGGGGACTTGCGCCAGAGTCATCTTCTCGCGAATCCAGACTCGGCCCGATTCCTCGCCGTTGGCCCGCGGTGAGGCGACGAACACGCGCTCGCCCTCCGCACGCAGTTCTTCGAGGAGCTGCAACAGCACCTTGTAGCGATAGCGCTCCCCGAAAGACTGGATCAGCACGTAGTCAGCGCCGCGACGGGCGATCGCCTCGAGCGGCGCGTCGCCGAGCTGCGCAAATTCCTGCTTCACGCCGCGCGGTGGCAGCACGGTGAATGTAGGCCCGAGCTTCCACTTCGTGTCCAGCCGTGCCTGATAGGCCATCCACGTGAGGACGGAGCTCGCGTCCGGACTCTCGGCCACAGCCGCCTCGCTGTAGAAGATCGGCAGGTCAATGTACGGCAAGACGACCACGCGCTCGTCGGGCTTCACGTTCTCGCGAATCCAGCGCGCTGCCTGCGTCTGCGTATCGTCAGCAGCTCGGACTCGCGCGAGCTGCACGGTCGCTGCGGCGGGCTCGACGAGCAGCAGCACGGCGAGGGCCGCGACCGCGGCTTTCGAGCGCAGGCGATCGGCGAGTGCGCAGGCTCCGTAGGCCGCCAGCGCCGCGAGGAATGGAAGCAGAGGCATCAGGAAGCGGTCGAACGCGTCCTCGTACACGCAGACGAACAAGCCATAGAACGCGACGAACGGCAAGATCACGAGGAAATCGCGCCGGCGTTCGACATCGACCGTGACCCGCGCGCGACGTCGCAGCAGGAAGACCACCACGCCGACGATACCCAGCACGAGCACGACGGGCTCGTACAGGTACAGCGTCAGGAACATGTTCTTCGAGCCCGCGAAGTTGAGCTTGTCCAGCATCAGCGGGTGGTTGCCGACGTTGAGCGCGTGATCCCCGAGCTTCTCCTTCTCCTCGACTCCGAACAGAAAGGGGTAGAAGAAGCGTACCGTCGCCGCAAGCGCGAGGACCGTGGGGACGAGGCCCCATGCGACCAGCTTCCACAGGCGCGCGCGCTCGGTGCGGGCAAGGAACATCGCCAGCACCGCGCCGCCCGAGGAAAATAGCGCGAATCCTCCGTTGACTGCCGTCGCGAGCGCGAGCGCCATCGCGAGTGTCGCTACGGTCCACGTCCATGCGTTCGGACGTCGCGCGAGGGACATCGCGGCGAGCACCGCGAGCACGACCGTGCCGCTGACCGGCCCGTGCGGCTTTTCCTGCTGCGCGAACGAGAGGTGGAAGATGCTGAACGTCACCAGCGCGGACGCGAACAGCGCCCAGCCATCACTCACGAAGCGGCGCGCCACGAAGAACGCGCCTGGAATCGCGAGCAACGACAGCAGCACCGACAGCTTGCGCGCCATGAGCCACGGCTCCGACGCACGGACGAGATGCTCGTCGAGTTCGAGCGGCTCGCGCGGCTCCCCCACCCAATCCTCCGGCAGCGCCGCGATCAGGCGCGACATCAGGTGCGGATAGTAGCCCCAGAACTCGTCACGCTCCGGGTGCTCGGGCATGTTGCGTAAGTACTCGACCTGTGTCGAGATCACCATGCCGTCGCGATACGTCTGGTGTGGCAAACCCCAGCCGACGCCGAGCCAGCGCAGCGCGAAACCGACGAGCACGAGCGCGCTCAGCGCGAGGAGCACGAGCGGTCGAGGGCGCGCGATCTCACTCATGGCCCATGCGAGCTTAGGAAGCCGCGGCGGCGACCGCACTAGCAGCCCCGCGGCTGCATTGCGGAGTGTGCGCTCGACGAAGCATCGTGTTCATGGCGGTCTTGGAGTATTGCGAGCGTGGCCGCGCGTCTCGCCAGCTCAGCCGCGCGCCACATACCGCCGGCGCAGCTGTGCCAGCGCGAGAAGCCCGATCAAGGCCGGGATCCAGCCGGCCGCCGCGATTCGGTCGCCGAGCCCCATCGGCGGAGCGCCGATCACGCTGCCGCAACCGCCGCCGCCCCCACCACCGCCGCCCGAGGTTGAGCCCGAGAGGAATCGGAACGCGCCCGCGAGCACCGTGACCTGCCCCGTGTTGCCGTCTCGCACGGCAATCGCGACGTCACCTGCGGCAGCAGCGGGGCTGATGGCTTGCACGCGCTGCGCGTCGATCCAGGTCACGCCCACGGCCGGTTCGCCGCCGAGGCCCGTGTCGGGGTCCATTCCAAACAGGACCTCGCAGCCCGGTTGTAGGTAGGCGCCCTCGATCGAGATGCTCGTGCCGCCTGCGCTGGGTCCGCTCGACGGCGATACCTGCGCGATCACGGGATCGGGCTGCGCGACGTACAGGAAGGCCGCCGTGGCGACATCCCCGTCCGCGTCTTCGATTTCGAGCACCGCTGGCCCGCCGGCGAAGCCGGGCTCGGTCACGAAGTGCAGGAAGCCGGAGTCGCGCAACGTCACGTCGGTCTGCACCACGCCATCGATGCGCACGCTGAGCGGAGTCGTCAGCCCCGAGCCGCGCACTTTGATCACGGTGCCACCCATGTCGCTTCCGACAGCGGGAAACACGCCTTCAATCTGCGGCACATCGAGGAACGCGAAGGCCTCGCGCGCGCGCCCCTCGACGCCGCTCTCGTCCTGCACCACGACATCCCACGGCCCAGCGTCGCTCGCGGTGCGCGTGACGATCGTGATCGTGCCCCCGTCGACAACCGTGCAGCCGCCGGCGATGCCATCGCGGTAGATTTCGTTGCCCAGCACGACTGCCGCGCCCGGGCGGAATCCGCTGCCGTGGATCGAGAGCAGCGTGCCGCCAGCGAGCGGTCCCTGCGCGGGAGAGACGAGCGCGACGACGGGATCGACCGGCGTGATCTCGATCGCTCCGGCGAGCACCGAGAGTCCACCGTGGCGCAACTCGAGATCGACATGCCCCGTCGGCTCGTCCGCCGGAACGTTCACGACGAAGCTGACGCTGGTCGTTCCGATCCAGCTGATGTCCGAGAGCGTGACCGACGGGTCGCTGCTCGCGAGCGAGGCACCCGTGCCCATGCCGGCACCGCGGAGCAGGTGGAGCGTGGCACGACCGCGCGCAGCGCGCAGCGGAAAATGATCGTAGTTGCGCCCGAGGGAGACTGGCGAATCGGCCCCGACAAGCAGGGACCCGACGCTGGCGCTCGCACCGGCGCCGACGCTGATACCGACGCCGTCGAGAGGCTGGAAGTCGGTCTGGATCGTGGTTCCGCCGCCGATGTTCCCGGCGGAAACAGGCGCGTCCAGCGGCGTGGCGAACAGCGTGTAGCTTCCGGCCGTCAGGCCGCGCAGGGCAAACTTTCCGTCGCTGGCGGACAGCGTCGCCCCCGCATTCCGCCCTTGCGAGTCGCGTGCGACCACGTGGGCTCCCGCGACGGCGGACAGGTCCGTCTGTCGCAAGACCGTGCCCGTGACGATGCTCATGCTGGCGCCAGCTTCAGGCGCATTCGCACGGAGGCCGTTCTCGTCGTCGACCGCGACGCTGCGGTGCTCGATCACGCTCGGGCTGACGTACGGATAGAGCGTTGCACCGACGACGCCCGAGTGGTTGAGCCCGAGCAGGTGACCGAGCTCGTGGGCGGCGACATCTTGCACGTCGAAGGCGCCGAACTCGCCGCGAGTGGTGAACTGGTGGCCCACGCCGTTGAAGAGCACGTCCGCGTCCGCGATGCGCCCGTTCGAGTAGAACTGCACCGGCGTGAGCGCGACGGTCCCCGATCCCTGTGGGAAGTAGCCCGACGAGTTGTCCTCGTCGAAGAGGATCAGGTGCACAGCGTCGGACTGCCAGTCGGTGCGCGAGCGAGCCGCTGGCGAGGTGTTCTCGACGATTGTTACCGCACTGCCACCGACGCGATTCCAGGCTTCGATCGCAAGCCGCAGGGCGGGCTCGTGTTCGCCGGTGGCGAGATCGTCGGAGCCCGTCGAGCTGATCACGATTCCGATGCTGGCGGGGTTCTCCCAGTAAAGCTCGGCACCGTTGCTCGGGTTGCTCAGGCGAACGTGAGTCGAGGCGACGGCCGCGAGCAGGGCCACGCTGCCAACGGCGATCCAGGCGGTGCGAGTCGCCATGTTCAGCGCGCCTCCCCGCGAGTGCGGGCCGTGCGGATGCGCTGCACCACGCTGGCGTGATCGAGCACGGTCGGCGCGGGCGCGCTCGCGCTCGCCCCCGTGGTCGGGTCGAGCAGCGTGAGCTCCGCCGCATCGCGCAGCAACCCGAGCCGTCCGGCTGGATCGCGCACGAGTCGCAGCTTGCCCTGCGCGAGACCGACCGGCACGCGCAACCCGCTGGCGCTCTCGCCCGTGAGAAACAGCAGGGCGTCCTCACCCAACGCGAGCGTCGGCATGCCTGCAACCAACGTGCCCGAGCCATCCGGCAGCACTCCGCCAGGCAGCTCGAAGCGTCGCGTGCCGAGCGGCTCGCCCGCGTAGGTCTCGTCGACGCTGAGCAGAAACTCCGTGCGCACCTCGCCGCGCGAGTCGGGGAAGGAGCGCTGCGAGATCACCCGGCCTTCGACGACGAGCGCCGCGCGGCGCGCGAGCTCCTCGATCTCAAGGCGTAGGGCCGTGCCGGCCTCGACCTCCGCGATGTGCCGCGGGATGGTGGCGAGGACAGCGAGCAGAAGACCTAGCCCGCAGGCCAATCGGTTCTGAGGCAAGTTGCGCATGTGGCATCGCTCCAAGGGGGAAGTGGAGCGCACGAGGCGCGCCGGACGAGCTTTCGACCCCCGTCTCCCGGGCCCTTGACCGCCAGGCCGGATTCCAGCGCAAGCCCGTGAAAGGGCTCAAGAAGTCCGGGGCGGCAGCGCCGAAATGACCTGTGGCGGACGGCAGCGCGAGGTGCGCAGTCGTCATTGCCGTGTGTACCTCTCCTCCTCCACATGTCGACGATCACCGCCGAAGAGCTGATCCGAGCGAACGTCGCGATCCCGACGCTTCCTCAGGTCGTTGCTCGCATCAACGCACTTGTCGACGACCCGGACGTCGGGGTTCGCGAGATCGGCGCCGCGGTGGCCGAGGACGCACCGATCGCCGCCTCGGTCCTGCGCCTCGCGAACTCCGCGCGCTACGGCCTGCGCGAGAAGGTCCTGTCCACGGAGCACGCCACGGCCGTGCTCGGTGTGCGCATGCTGCGCACGATCGCGATGCAGGCCTCGGTGGTGAGCCGCTACGACCACTTGCGCGGGCAGGCTGACTTCAACCTCGAGGCGCTCTGGCGTCATTCGATCCTCGATGGCTTCGCCTGCAGCCTGCTCGCGACGCGCTCTCGCGCGAGGATCGAGCTCTCGCCCGAAGAGTTCCAGGTCGTGGGCCTGTTGCACGACGTCGGCAAGGTGCTCTTGCTCGAGAGCAGCGCCGAGGTGTACCTCGCCTGCATGCGCGAGGCCCGGGAGCGCGGTGTGGCCGAGTTCCGCGCCGAGGAGGCCCGCTTCGGCTTCCACCACGGCGAGGTCGGCGCCCTGATCGCACAGTCGTGGGGCTTGCCGCAGCTCGTGGCCGAGTGCTGCCGCTTCCACCACGGCCCGAGCGAGCGCCTGCTCGCTTCCCCCACCCTCGCGCTGGTGGCCTTGGGGAACCAGATGGTGCACAGGATCGAGCAGGGCGATCGCCACGGCGCGGAGGGCGTCTTCAGCCCTGAGGCCCGCGGGCTGCTCTGCCTGCGTCCAGAAGACGTGGTCGAGGTGGTCGCCCGCACCGACGCGATGCGCCCGCAGATCACCATCTAGGCCTCTCGGCGGGCGCGGATTCGCGACTGCCGCCGACCCGGCCCGGCATCCCGGGCTACTCTTCGGTGGTGCGCCGATGAACCCTGCTCAAGCCGCCCTGCAAGCGCTCGCCCGCCGTCATGGCTCGCCTTGGGAGCGTGCGCGGAGGCTGCTGCCCTTGATGGCGCGGGCCGTCGGGGCCTCGGAAGGGATGCGGCGGGACATCGAGTCCATCGTGGAGTCAGCCCTCAAGGCGGACCTCGTCGCGCTGAAGCTGGAGGCCGAGCAGCGCGACGCCAGCGCGCTGCGAGTGCTCGCGCCGCTGCTGGAAAACTGGCGGCCTCGGGACGCCCGCGGCCAACGCTACCCAAGGTAGCCAAAGGTACAGGGCGCGCCCGCTCGCGAAGAGCTGACGCGCCCCGTGGAATCCTGCGGGTCGGGAGCGAACTAGCGCTTGCGACCGCCGCCCTTCTTCTCGGCGCTCATCTTGACCTCGACCGGGGCGACCTTGCCCTCGGCGTCGACCTTGATGGTGGCCTCGGCCTTGCCGAGCTTCTCGTGCCAGAACTTGGCCTTGTGCTCACCCGCCGGCAGACCTTCGATGGTGAAGGTGCCATCGGCGCCCGAGATCGCGTAGTGATTCGTGTTCGCCACGATCAGCCACGAGTTCATCCACGGGTGGATGTCGCACTTGATCTCGATGCGGTCTTCCTTCTCGAGCTTCTGGGTCTCCATCGCACCCGCGCCCACCATCTTGTTCAGGCCCTCGTTCTTCGAAGGGTAGGTGTGGACGTTGTGCGAGATGGCGTCCGAGTTCTTGTATTCGACCATGGTGCCGACGGGCACGATCGTCACGTGCGGATCGAAGCGGCAGGTCTTCTGGTCGAGGACGAGCGCCTTCTCGGCGGCCTTGACGGTCGCGCCGGCGACCTCCACGGTCACGACGACGTTGGCGATGCCGCCGTTGGCGCCGATGATCAAGCTCTGGTCCTGAGTGTCGACCGTGCCACAGCCTTCCGATTTGGCGGCGTCGATCGCGAGCGGCTTGACTTCGGGCTTCTCGCCGTCGAACAGGACCTTGCCGGTCTCCGCGAGGAGGACCGAGCCTGCCAGGGTGCCGCGCACGGGCTCGGCGGGGAGGGTGAAGGCGGTTGCTAGAGCGGCACCGGCCACGATCGAGGTCAGGGTGAGGTTTTTCATGGAGGGATGTAGGAGTCGAGACGTTCAGCCGTCACAGCTTGCGCCGCCGGCCTGCCGAGCTCCCAAGCTCACTGGCCCGGGGAGCCCATGTACATACGGTCGAAGTTATAGAGCCATTCAAGCACCACCTGAATCTGATCCGCGTTGGTCGAGTTCGGGTAGTGGTCCTGATACTGGGGCGGGGTCGACGCGAAGTTCACCGGCATGGCCGTGCCCGGGTAGACCACCGTGGGGTTGATCAGCCAGTCGCGTACCCAGTCCTCGCGCAGGCGCTCGCGCACGAGCTCGAGGTCCGGAGCCCAAGCGATCGGGTCCGCCGGCGGCGGGTTGCCGAGGCGGAAGTGACACTGGAAGCAATTGACGCCCTTCACGGCGACGGCTTCTCCCAGCTCGAGGTGATTGGCAAGCACCGACCGACGGGCGTCGAGGTGCACCTTGGAGCGCAGCACGGAGGCCTCGTAGGCCGGATTCACGGCCGGACGGGTCGTGAAGTCCTTCGACTTGGCGTACGCCAGCACCTTCGGGAAGCTGGCCTCGGTAGCCATGGCGACGCCGGCCTCGATTTCCGATAGCGTCGTCATGTCCATCCGGGCGGCCTTGGCGAAGTCAGCGCTGCCCTGCTTGGATGAGAGGCGCGCGGCGCGGGTGAAATTGGCCGGCCACTCCTTGTTCGACTTGTGGGCAAAGTAGTCCGCGATCGACTCGGCCTCGCCGGGGTCGTAACGGAAGGAGGGCATGCGCACGCGCAGCTGCGGACGCAGCGACACGACGTCGTGCAGGAAGCTGAAGAACCAGTCGCGCTGCAGCTTGCCGCCCTCGTCCCACAGGACGGGCGGAGCGAAGGTCCAGCGGACCTTGTCGTAGGGCTCCGAAGAGTGGTCGCGGAGCTTGCCGTCGACGTCGTAGGTGCCCCACTCGTCGCCGCTGCCGCCGCTGACGTAGCTGTAGGCCTCGTCGCCTTCCTTGGACGGATCGAAGAGCTCGATGCCGTTCTTGTAGTAGTCGGTCACGACGCGGATGAAGTCGCCGCCGTGCGGGGCCGAGGTCGCCACGAGCTTGTCCGGCGCCACGAACACCTTGTCACCGACGCCCTTCTGGACGCCGGGCTCGGGTCGCAGCACGCGGAATGTGAGCTCGTCGCTCTCGTACTTCTCGGCGTCCGTCTTGATGGCGGCGAGGTCGTGAGCCGAGGGCACCTTCTGGTCCTCCGACATCGGCAGGATCTCGGCCGCGATCGTGTGGGCGAGGCCGTTCTCGTCGGTGAACGTGACCGTGCCCGGGTCGATCATGTGGCACGCGGCACAGTTGTTCTGGCGCACCGCGCGCATGCCGGCGTCCATGGAGTGCTGGGCCGGCGTGGGGACCATCTTGGCGAGCTGCACCTCATCGTCGACGAGACCGATGATGAAGGTTGTGATCGCCTGCTCTTCCTCAGCGGTGAAGCCGTAGTAGCCCATGCGCAGCTTTTCGCTGGGATTCTTGATCTTCTGCTGGTCGAACGAGCGCGGGGCGTGCAGCTTCTGCATCAGCCAACCCTCGCGGTAGTTCGGGTCGAGCTTGACGAAGCCGAAGTCGAGCTTGTCGACGGTCTTCGAGCCCCAGTTGGAGAGCTCGGCGCCGATCGGCATCCAGTCCAGCGTGCCCGAGATCTCGTGGCAGCTGAAGCAGCCGTAGTTGCCGACGAGCTTCTCGCCCACGGCGACCTTGAGCTTCGATAGGTCGGCCCACTCGCCCTGCTTCAGGCGCTCCTCGATCGCAGCGCGACCCTCGCGAGCGAAGAACCAGCGCGCCTGCTCGGCGAGCACCTCGCGCAGCTGCGACTCGGCCATGTCCACGAGCTTGGGGTTCCAGCCCTCCGGCACGTCGCGGAAGTACCCGTCGGGGTCCTCCATGATGTAAGTGGTGATGTCGGCCGCTTCCTGGTCCGACAAGCGCAAGTTCGGCATGCGCGTGTCTTCCCAGTACTTGGTCGGATCCTTGAGCCAGTTGTAAAGCCAGTCCTTGGTGACCTTCGTGGCGACGCCGCGCAGGTTCGGACCGTGCTCGTTCTCACCGGTGTTAGCAAGGACTGGGTCCGCCGCCGTGGGCTCCTCGCCGTAGGGGGCGAGGTTGTGGCAGGCAAAGCAGCCCGAGAGCCGCATTGTCTCGCGACCGCGGTGGGCATCGCCTTCGACGGGCATCGCCGGAAGCGGTTCGAGCGGCGCGCGGTCGACGAGGTAGGCCGTGATCGCGGCGACCGCCGAGTTGTCCCACTCGCGACCTTCGATGTTGCGGCCCTGACCGTACTCCGACTTCACGATCGTGTCGCCGGGCGAGTAGTTGCCGCCCTCGATGTGGAAGAACTGCGGCATCCACGTGGTGGGTCGGAAAGCCTTGGGATCGGTGATCCAGCCCGTGACGAACTCCGGCGTGAGCTTGGCCTGCAGGTTGCGCAGGTTCGGGCCCGGGCGGCGCTTGGTCGGGAACCAGTCGATCTTGTGGCAGCTATAGCAGCCATAGCGCTCGACGAGCTGGTAGCCCTTCGAGACCGTCGGCGCGTCCTTGGAGATCAGGTCCATGGAGCTCTTGTGGCATTGCACGCAGGAAGCTTCCGTGTACTCGCTGGCGAGCATCGGGTAGTCCCAGTGGTGCTGCTTGTGCCAGTGGTACTCGTCGGCCCATGCCGCTTGCTCGCCCATGTCCGTCGGACGGTGGTCGGAGCGCACGAAGTCGAGCGCCTCACCCGAGCCGCGGTGGCAAATGGTGCAGCCGAACTCGTTGAGCGGGTGCGGCGACTTCGAGCTCACGTAGAGGTCGAGGCGCGGGTGCGTCGTGTAGGGCTGCGCCGCATCCTCGAACCCGGCGCGATCCGCGCCGAGGTGGCAGGTGTGGCACATGTCGATGCGCTTCTTCTTGGTGAAGTTGAGCTCGAAGGTGAGCCTGTCGAGCACGACCTTGTTCACCTTCAGATTCGGCTTCACGAAGTCGAGGCCCGGGGCGTCGCGGATCACGTCGGCGACCTTCTCCGGCGCGCTCATGGCCGTGCGGTCGAGCTGCACGAGACGCTTGCGCACCTGCTCGAGGTCGCGGGAGCCTGCGGAGAGAGCCTTCTGGGCGCTGTCGCGCTCGCGGGTGAGATCCGAGAGCTCGATGTCGATCGCCAGCTTCTTGGTCTCGAGCTGCTGCTGGATGCCCAAGGCCTCATTCATGGCGAACTCGACTTCGTCGAGCTTGCCCTGATCGAGAGCTGGGTCGCCCTCGTCCAGGCGCTTCTCCTCGAGGATGTAGCGGTCCCAGTTGTATTCGCTCTTCTTCTTCTTCGCGATCTCGATCGCGCTCCACAGCTCGCCCTTCGCGAGTCGCAGGCGCTCGGTGACCTCGGCGATCTTGGCCTCGTTGGCCACGACGCGCTGCTCGGACTCCCTGACTTTCATCGCGAGCTCCGCCTCGCGCTCTGCCGCGCCGGCGGCGGTGAGCTCCTGCTCCTTCGCGCGTGCCGAGCTGATCTCGATCTCGCGGAAGTCACGCTGGTAGTGCTTCCACGGCCGTTCCCAGTCGTCCACCATCATCCACAGGAGCGCGAGCAGGATGGCTACGCTGGAGAGGAGGAACCACTTGTTCAGCGAAGAGACGCTGTAGTGGGTATCGCCACGATCCGCCATGGGTTTAGTCCGAGAGGTGCGGGGAGGTGCGTGAGATTCGGAACGGCGCGCAGTCGGTTCAGACGTTGAAGAAGTACTCGGGCATGCCGATGAAGTACTTCAGGTCTACGGTCCAGCGCAGGCCCATTTTCACGGGGATCAGCGCGAACCACAGGAACAGGTGCATGAAGACGTTGAAACGCACCATGCCCATTTCCTCGACCATCTTCTTCATCACGGTCTTGCCGAGCAGCGGAGGCAGGACGAGGAAGTAGCCGATCAGTGCCATGATGCCCGGGGCCTCGCGTACGAACGGGTTGTCAGGCCTCGGCTTATCGAATAGCTCAACCCAGAAGTAAGTCGAGAGGTCGACGTTGACCATCGGCTCGAGTTTGTGAAGGTCCCAGAACTCGAAGGGCCCGAAGAACGACCAGTTCGGCCCGCGGAGGAAGGTTCCGAGGATCACGAACGACACCCAGAAGAGCAGGAAGCCCACCCAGAAGAACGCGATCGCGAACGGGCGCTCGTCAAAGGTGTAGTAGCCGTTGCCCTTGGGGTTGAGGTCGAGGTACGGGATGGCGCACAGGCCGACCACGATGAAGCTCGGCAGGACCACGCCCGCGAGCCAGGGGTCAAAGTAGACCAGCAGTTCCTGTAGGCCGAGGAAGTACCACGGCGCCTTGGACGGGTTGGGCGTGCGTGCGGTCGCAGCCGGTTCCTCGATCGGGGCCGTGATCAGGATCGACCACACGAGCATGCCCGCCGTGAACAGGATCAGACAGATGAGCTCAGAGTAGACGAGGTCCGGCCACGTGAAGACCTTCTGCTTGGCGAGCTCGCCCTCGAGCGTCGGCTCGCCGCGCTTGGTGCGCTCGTCGTTGATGACGGCGCGGCGCAGCGAGAGCCACGAGAAGAAGACCACCGTCACGAACAGGATCACGATCGGTACGTTGTCCGGCTTCGTGATGATCGCGTTGAAGTTCGGGTCCCGGAACGCGAACACGAAGTAGATGGTCGAGAGCGCGAAGAACGCCGTGACCACCCACACCTGAGAGAAGAACTTGCGGAAGTAGAGGATCCCGACCACTGCCAGGATGCTCGCCACGCTGTAGCGCGTCGGATCGGTGAGCCAGTTCGAGAAGTTCTTCAGGCCGGCCGCGATCGGCCCGTCGTTCACGGGCGCGCCGCCGCCACCCAGCAAAGTCGCAAGAGGGAGGTGCATCGCTTGGCTTCTTTAGAGGGGACCCGAGATGCCGCCGTCCTTGCGGACGCGCCAGAAGTGCACCGCCATGAGCGTGGCCGCGATGAGCGGGAAGCCCACGCAGTGCAGCACGTAGAAGCGCAGCAGCGCGCCTTCGCCGACGAAGCGGCCGGCGAGCAGGCCGAAGCGCACGTCGTCGCCCGCGTGGATGAAGTCGATGCCTCCGAAGCTGACTAGCGCGGCACCCGGGCCCTCGTGGCCGAGGAACGGGGTGGCGCGGGCCATGTTCGTGCCGACGGTGATGGCCCAAACGGCGAGCTGGTCCCACGGGAGCAGGTAGCCTGTGAAGGACAGGAGCAGCGTCAGCACGAGCAGGATCACGCCGACGTTCCAGTTGAACTCGCGCGGCGGTTTGTACGAGCCGGTCAGGAAGACGCGGTACATGTGCAGCCACACGCTGATCACCATCAGGTGCGCCCCCCAGCGGTGCATTTCGCGCATCACGCCGATCGGCACGTGCTCGCGCAGGGCGAAGATGTCCTCGTAGGCCTTATCCGCCGTCGGGCGGTAGTAGAACATCAGCAGCAGGCCGGTCAGCGTGAGGATCAGGAACAGGAAGAACGTCAGTCCTCCCATGCACCACGTGTAGCTGAGCCGGATGCCACTGCGCCGCACCTTGACCGGGTGCAGGTGCAGAAAGACGTTCGAGAGCACCGCGAGCGTGCGGTTGCGCGGCGTGTCCGGGTATCCGTGCCGGAAGACCGACTTCCAGATCTGCGACTCGCGGAGGTAGTTGAAGAGCTTGGTCATGGAGGAGGAGCGAAAGGCCGGTGCGGGACGGGGCGAGGGGTCAGCCCATCAGGCGTAGGGCAGGTAGGCGCCGTCGAGCGACCACTGGCCCTTCTCTTCCTGGAACTTGGTGTTCTTGTCGATCAGGATCTGGCCGTCCTCGGCCATCGCGATCCTGTAGCGCTCGAGCGGACGCGGGGCCGGACCCTCGACGTTGATGCCGGTGCGCACGAAACCCGAGCCGTGGCAGGGGCACTTGAACTTCTCGTCGGTCTGCAGCCAGTTGGGCGTGCAACCGAGGTGCGTGCAGACCGTCGAGAGCGCGTAGAACCCGGTGGGTTCTCGCACGACCCAGACGCCGTAGGCGGCCTTGAAGCGCTCGTCGACGGCACCGACCGCGAACTCGGTTGGGTAGCCGGCCTTGAACTCCTGCGGCGGCTCGTAGAGCACGTTCGGCATCAGGAAGCGCAGCATCGCGCCTCCACCGGCGGCGCCGGCGGCAGCGAACGCGGCCCAGCCCAGCCCGAGGGCCGAGAACAGGCCGCGGCGGGAGACGTCGCCGCGCAGCGGAGAGGTGCGCAGGGGCGGCGGCTGGATGGAAGGATCAGCGGGAGTCTGGGGCTTCTCGTCGGCCACGGGGATCGGAGGGGATCGAGGTTGCGCGAGGGCTCGGATGTTGGCCGTCGCGATCCGGACCGGGTCACGCCACCCTAGGAAGGGAGCGTCGGTTCGGAACAGAATCGCTGCGGACAGAGGGACCGAGAGGATGGAGAAGTGTAGGACCCAGCGCAAGCCCTGACGACCCCCGATTCGCACCCGAAAGAGGCCTTCCGCGGTGCAAAAAAGGCTCAGGGCGACTGCAACGCCCGCATCGCCGCTTCGCGCACCTGCGGGCTCGAGTCGTCCTTGGCCACGGCCTCGAGCAGCGACCGGTCTTCCGACCGACTCAACCGTCCGAGGGCGGCCACCGCGTGCAGCCGAGTCGACTCAATCAGCCGCGGCGAGGCGAACTTGGTGGGTTCCGCGCTCTGGATGAAGGCGTAGCTGGTGGGATCGACCAGCTCACGCAGCACGGCCGCGCCGCGCGGGTCACCCAAGTGTGAGAGCGAGATCGCAGCTTGACCGCGCAGCTCGAGGGCCGGATCCACGAGCAACCGGACGAGAGCCTCTTTGGTGGGCTCGCCGGGGATGTTCTGGAGCACAGCCGCCGCGGTCTGTCGCAGGAACGACTCTGGGGAGTCGAGCAGGGGGATGATCTTGACCGCCGAGCGCTCGTCCGCGAGCCAGGAAAGGCCCATCAGGGCCGACACACGCAGCTGACCGTCCGAATCCTGCTCGTTGGTCGCATCTAGGAAGATCGATAGACGATCGAAGGCAGAAGGATCCCCATACAGCGCCGAAAGCTGGGCGATCGCGAGGCGTCGGGCGGTCGGCTCGTCGTCCTTGGAAACATCCTCCCACGCCCGCCCGAGCCGGTCGACGAACTCCGGCCCCACCGGCCACGGTTCCGGTGCGCCCGCGGTGCGCGCGCGTTGGTTCTCGAGCGCCTGCGAGACGAGGCTCATGGCCGCCTGCTTGCGCTCGTTGAGCCCGCCGTCCACGACGCGACGCAAGTTCTCCTCGATCGAGGTCTCCTCCCCCGCAACGGCTCCAAAGAACACGAACACGAGTACCAGCACACCCACAACCATGAACGGCACGACCACCAGCGGGACGAGCAGGTTCTTGTAGGGCGACGGGGGCGCCTCGGGCGCGGGCTGGGCCGGATCGGGGTCCGGCACTTCGATGGTGCGGTCGCTCAAGGGTGGGCTCGGGTTAGGGGAGACTTCAGAGGGGACTTCGGCGCGGAGCGCTGCGCCGGATTCAACGCCGCGCGACGGGAAGGTCCGTAAGGCGCGCAGCTTGGGGCAGGTCCCCCACCAGCGGCCGCAGGTAGTCGAGGAACGGCAGGGACACGTCGTGGGGGCCGGCGAGGAAGGCCGATTCCATGGGGCGAGTCTCGCGCGCCACGAGGGAAAGCTCGCTGCGGCGGAAGCCGGCGCGATACGGCGCATTCGACTCACGTACGATCGAGACCGTGCCGCTCGGCGCATCGCCCGCGAGCGCCACCCGGACCGCGACCCGGCCGACCTCGCGCGCCTCGGCGGCGTCGACCGGTGAGGCCGCGCCGAAGTAGGAGCGCTGCGCATAGCCGAACGTGTCGGCCCGCACGCGCAGCTTGTCGCCCAGCTGGATCTTCAGCAACACCGCGAGCTTGTCTCCGAGCGCGCCCGAGCCGGAGAGCTGCACGTTGCCGTGGGAGTCGACCTCCTTCGAGTCCGCGAACAGGCGGCCCTGCGCGTCGTGGATGCCCTCCGAGACCGCCACGATGCAGCGGCCGAGGCGCTTGTGCACCGAGTCCACGGCGGCCACGAATTCCTGCGGATCGAAGGCGGTTTCGGGCACGTAGACGAGGTGCGGGCCGTCGTCGAGGTGGGTGCGCGCGAGCACGCTGGCCGCCGTCAGCCAGCCGGCGTTGCGGCCCATCACCACGTTGATCTTGATGCCCGGCAGGCTGCGCACGTCGACGTTGTCGCCAAGGAAACAGGAAGCCACGTAGCGTGCGGCCGAGGCATAGCCGGGGCAGTGGTCCGTGCCGCGCAGGTCGTTGTCGATCGTCTTCGGCACGTGATAGACGAACAGCTCGTAGCCGACGTCCCCTGCAATCGTGGAGAGCAGGTGCGCGGTCTCGGCGGAGTCGTTGCCGCCGATGTAGAAGAAGTAGCGCACGTCGTAGCGGCGCAGCACCGACAGGGCGCGCTCGCACTCCTCGCGGGTCGGCTTCTTGCGCACCGAGCGCAGCGCCGCACCCGGCGTCTGGGCCACGGCCTCAAGCACGTCCGGCCGCTCGGCCCCTAGGTCGACGAACTGCTCGTCGAGCACTCCCTTGAAGCCATGCAGAGTGCCCCACACGTTCTGGACCGACCCGCTCGCCCGAAGCGCCTCCACGACCCCGACGAGGCTCTGGTTGATGACATGGGTAGGACCACCCGACTGGCCGATCAGGACATTGCCCTTAGGTGCGCTCACGGGACGTTCGAGGTTCCTTGGGGGAGGCGGTACAGGGGGAGGAGGAGCACGCGAGAGCGCGCCCCGACGAGGACCGCAGACCCTAACTCCCACGGCGCCCCCATCCAAGCCGTCGAGAGACGTAGCGACGACCTCTTGATCCGCCTGCGCGCGCTGCTATGCTCCCCGCCCCTCGGGTTTCGCCCGAGACGGCGCGTGGGGACAACCCGCAACTGCCCAGAGCCCTGCGCCGCCCCGACTGACGCGATCCAAGGTGCCCTCGTGGCGGAATTGGCAGACGCACCAGCTTGAGGTGCTGGCGGGTCACACCGTGGTGGTTCGAATCCACTCGAGGGCACCACCTCC